>Ga0222712_10001280_pt1 | contig 31559 bp, 34 predicted proteins | sample C33_657DmetaG_FD_165043 | JGI IMG/M metagenome (GOLD analysis project Ga0222712, IMG submission 165043) | Estuarine water microbial communities from San Francisco Bay, California, United States - C33_657D | ecosystem: Environmental > Aquatic > Marine > Unclassified | place: USA: California...
GTATTCTCCAAAGTTCTTCTACTATCGGTGCCAATTCCTTTTGCTTCTCTTGATATTGGGCTAGGACTTGTTTGCGTCTAGCTTGTAAGGTCTGCAATTGTTGAGCTGCTTTAGTGAACGTACGACCTGTTGAGGTTAACGCTGATGCTCCGGCTGGCAATTGAGTTGGATCCAGAATTGCTATGGGCTTTTGGGGTAAGTCTGCTTGGATTTGTTCTTGGACTGTCATTACTTGATAGTTTGGATTAATTCTTCAATATGGGCTGCTAATTTGGCTGCTGCTAAGCCGTTTTGTTCTTGCTCATGTAAACCATTAGTTAGCGATTGCGTTAGGCTACGAGCTTCTATTAGAATGTTACGCAAGACGTTTAAATCGGGTAACTCTCCTTGTTCCTGTAACCATTTTTTGGCTTCTTCACTCTTCCTAGCCTTTTCTTTTGGCGTCAGATTAGTTATGACTTGAAAACTCATAGAGACTTTTTATATTCTTCATAGATCTTGCGCACTTTGTTCACTACATTTGTGCGGCAAGCACCACAGCCTCCATCTTGTCGGTTCTGGCCAGTGTACAGATTGAAGATCTTATAGATCTGGCTCATCTCATGGACTTGGAAGACTTGGCGAGGTTTTTCTAATAGAGGTAAGGCTTCTTGGATAGCTGCGAAGACCTCTGTGGTTAATCCGGGTTCTTTTTGCATGTTAATACTCATTCATTTTCTTGTACATTATCTCCGAGATCCACGCTAGGAGGAATGGTATACTCAAATCCAGCAGTGAGGGATTCAGGCAAGTTACCATTACGCAGGAAGTTGTCCAGAATGTTAGACACAGTGGACAGTTCATCGGCTTTCTTTCGAGACCTATTCTTTTTAGTAGTTTTAGGTAGAGGGGTTGGCTCACTAGAATCGCACACATTGCTGCTAAGGGTAGCAATTGTAAGATCTTGGTCAGGGTTGGGATCTCGTTCATCATTAGAGATTGTTTTATATTTGGTCCAGAAGGGTAGTCCTAAACGATTGCGATGCATATTAACATCTATCTCTAATCTCCAGTTATGGGATTGGATGACTTCTGGATGTCCTTCGAATTGAAAATAGACGGGTGTAGCTCCTTTACTCATGGTCAATGTTTGTTTTAACGTGGTTGCGTATTCGGGATAGGGTTAAGTTTATAGACGTGCGAGGTATTTTTGTTACTCGACTGAGCAGGTTAGCATTACAGTTGTGTTCTGCATAAGCCTTAGCTAGTTCACGTTCGTACCAACTTAATTTGGCCAACTCTGTATCTATCCGGGTGTGAATATCGGGGATTTGGAACAGTTCAGGTTCCTCATAAGGTTCTTGATCGGGCAATTCTTGATGTCCTGTCTGCAGTTCTTGACGTGTATTGGGATCTCGATGTAAACGATAGAAAGGGGAAGTGGTACTCTTCCACGAGTTAGTGGCTATCCTCAGGCAGAAAAAAAAACCGCCTCCGGTGTCGACAATCTGTTGGGTGTCTGGACGATCCAAGAAGGCGGTTAATGTATAATGAAGCAACTCTTCCGATAGGGAATCGCCACTGGTAATTCTATATATTGCGTCGCCAAGAAGTTTGTAATGGTTGTTAGTCCAATCTGTTACGGTCAAATTGTCTGTTTGTATTCTCGAGTATATATTCCATGGCTAAACCTCATGCAAAAAAACCTTTCCCCGCCGCGTTCTATCGGTTGGTGCCCATGAAAGCCAGACACTATCTCTGTTTCTGGTGTCTGTGTAATGAATTCGAAACAGATGACGATGGTTGGATTAACTGTACAAAGCAAGACTTCTTTCAAGCCATTGCTGCGTGTATGCCGACCAAAACTCATAATCCCACTTCCATTTTAGAAACCATGCATGAATTGGGTCTGATCGAGTTCCAACGTTTCAATCTAGATAAGGACAATCGATTCTCGACTACTGCTTATCGCATTCGTGTTCCTGAAACGACCTGGAACGAAATACCTGTCACTCCACCTCCACCGATTATTGAACATGGAATACGGGATCGCAAGACCTATTATCGGAATCGCTATCAAGAGCGTAAGAACAAAATGGAAATGGAAAAAGTCATTCGCCTAGGTAGAAGTTCAGATTAGTTGTTTTCCATCTGATAGATCACCCAATCATTAATGCGATATTCCGCGTCATTAATAAACACCCGATCTGAATAGTTAAACACGATCCAGGATGCGTCTTTATGATTGTTGTATAACCTCATTAGGTGCTCAAAACTTTCACGAAACCATAAATGCATACTAATATTAGGGTCGTGCTCTAGCGCTTGTTTATACAAGTTATAAACGCGAACTACGCGGGCTTTATTAGCCTTCCAGATTAGGAGATTTTGTTGTGAGCTTTCTTCCATTTAGAATTTCATATTCTGCCTCAGCGATGAGATCGCGGGACTTCTTTTTCTTCGGCTTAATTCTCGGGGGATGTTTTCGGGCAAAAGCGTTTAGAATACTTTCTTGCCTGAGTTGATCTGCCTGTTCTTGAAGGATCTTAGATAACTCCATTAATCTTTCCATTTAAATTGTTTGAACGATAACTAGTTCCACCCACATAAACAAAATTACACATCTGATGTAAACGATCCACCGTGTCTGGACCTAATTCTTGGGCTAATGTTTCTAAATCATAATTACAAGTAAAGTAGTTAAAACTTGCAGATACATCCCATGGCACCAATTTTTTTTCGTCTATCATTTGCCATAGATTATATCTTAAGTTTAATAAATCAGCAGCTGGGTTTGTATTATTAAAAAATACGGTCTTGCCCTTAGCAGCAAGATCATCTATAAACAAATAAGTGTGTTTAACACTATTGTAATTTTCATAAGTCTTTTCCCAACCTGGTTTTAAGATCATTTGTGAGATGCGCATTCCAGTATAAACTTTATTCATTAAAGGGCGAAAGAATAAATTATCTAGCAATTTGCCCATGGTTAAAGTCTTACCAACTCCAATATTACCTATGATGCCTAATCCTTTGGACTGATCTAATCCAAATAAATTCCAATTAGCAGGATCTGCTATTAGAGGTAAATCAACTTTTTTAATTTGTACTGGTTTCATGTTTTTGTTTTTATTCATTTCCAAAGAAGGATGGTTTTTTATATTGACCTGTTTTAGTAGGTGTTTTTCTCTTTTCTATTTCTTTGGCATTTTCAATTGCATCTTGTAAAAATTCTTTATTCATACAATCTTGTTTAAAGGTCATACCAATCCAAACATTAAACAGATATCTGGTGTCATCCCCAAAAGATCTAATTATATTTAAAAGAGATTCTTGACCTTCGGTTCCTAAATCTAAGAAATATTTTCGATAAGTTCCTTTTAGTCCGTGAGGATTTTCTCCAGTAAACCATAATCTAGTTAACTCATTCCATCTTGCTAGTGATTCTAATTCGTAAGTTGCACTTGCTTCTTTATGTTGTGGATCGATCTTTTTAGGAGTACGTTTGCGGGATTTGTTATTAATTAATAATTTATTTACTTCATTAGTTACTATATTATGGGTGCAGGCTGCTTCATGTCCCCCATGAAGCATGCTTCCGGGCCCTGGTGAAGTTTGCTTCACGGGGAGGACATAAATTTTACGTCCGCTAACTTGCTTGTCTATGAATTCAATTTCTCTAGAAATAAAACCACAATCTTCTAATTCTTTAATCGAGTATTGTATTGTACGTTCACTCCAACCAAGTTCTTCTGCCAATGTAGAGTTATGTGCATAACAATAACCTTTTTGTTTGGTCAAGTTACTAATAACTCCGAAGAGTATTTTAGATTTGTCCGATAGTTCTTTACTATAAAGAACGGGTGCTGTTATAATACACCAAAATGATTTGTTTTCCTTGTCTTCCATATGTTTTTATTCTTATTCTAAAATTCTAAGTGTGACCAATAACGTCCTGCAATAATGTTATTGATTGTGCTAGGGTGCATTCCATATTTTCTAGCCAAAGCTGATTGGGAGGATGCACCTTCTTGCCAAGCCTGACGAATATCTCTAACATCTTGTTCAGAGAGTTTGGCAGCAAAATGATTCTCTCCACGCTCATAACCATTTTCATGGAATCGACGTACCATGCGACGAGCTTGGGAACTCCAATACAAATTTTCCAAACGGGTATCTGTATGATCTCCGTTCTTAAAACACACATGGGTTAGAGTGGGATCTTCACTAGGTGCAAAAGCTTTTAAGACTTCGCGATGCACATATCGACGTTGCAGAATTCCGTTGATCCAAGTACTAAACATTAAATAATAAGGGGCTGGATTACTGGCGATTGATTTATAACCTCCACCTTTTAAAGATTTTCTGACGTTACCGAGATTTGAGATTTCGTAGGCAGGATAGTCTTTGATTTGTTTCCATTGTTCTTGTTCCATAGTTATTTGATTATTTTAAAACTCCAGCCAACTTTTGTGGCGGTACCGTACTTTAAATGATATTGGACATTACCTCTGGTGCAAGAAGCAATCTTAGCAGCATGTCTACTACTATCAGCAATGTGAATACCTAAGACAGGATGCGAGCATTGGATTTTAAAAGCCTGATCCTTCCGCACATTGTTTATGTGATCCATCCACTGTAACTCCCAAGCGTAATTTAAACTGCGATCATTTTTAATGTGATCGATCTCGGGTAGATTGTCTGGATTAGGAATGTAGTACTCTCCTACTTTGCGATGGGCGTAGAAAGAAACCCATTGTCCGTTGTGTCTAATAACGTACAAATGATATCCGTTTTTTGTGATCTTGGGTTTAATAATCTTACCTTCGTAAGAATCTACCTTAAAACTTTTGAGGCGACCATAATTAGAAATGTGGTAGATGCCATCTAACTCGGTCATGGGTTTCCATTGTTCGGGTTGTTTCATATGAGTTTATTTTCATTCTATAGTATATATCTTTAGATGGTTTCAAAAAAATCCCGATGTAAGATACACCGGGATTGAAAAGAATAAAAACATATTTGTCCCAAGAATTGAAACATATATTATATCCGTCTAACACAAAAAATTCCGATCCTAAGACCGGAATTTTTATGGAAGTATATGATGGAGTTAATTGAATAGTTATAGTCCTTACACACAAAAAAATTCCAAACTTTCATTTGGAATTCTTTTACTAGTTGTTATCCTTGTAGGCTTCAGATGACTACATGGATTATAGTTAAGAAGTTTTCTTTTGTTTCTCCTGCAGAAATTTCTTCAACTTCTCGGCGTTGTCTTCTGTCTTTTTATAACCTTTGGAAAGTTTAACTATCTGTTTTTTAGGTTGTGTTTTCATAGAAATTTTTTATCGGGGAGCCTTCACCAAAACCGATTATCCCCAAAGCCACCAGGGGAAGTCGCAGTACTGTCCAGGTTGTCCAAGGATAGAACCATCCAAAGAATAACCATATTGTCCACGACTTGCACGTTCTGCTAGTCTCTTTCTGAAAGCATAAGGAAAATGATTTGTAACTAAACCTGCGCTAAAGGTACTGCCCTTATCTGGAATCACACCGTCTTGGGCCAGTGCAGCATTCCAAAGCGGATAATCTTGGGAATGGAAATACAAATATCTTTGTAATAAAAACGCGTACTGTTGTGCGCTGTTCTTAACTTCTGCCACTAAGTATTTTACCTCTTCTAATTCCACAGAGTCTGCAGTTTCAGATTTAGGACTTAAGATCCCTTTATTGACAAATCGATACTTGATAAATGGGATAGCCATACCTAGTGCATATTGCACTAACATGGGACCAATATATTCATCAAGTATGTAAGCATTAGGAACTGTCACAGTGTTAGTGCGTACTTGATCTTTAAGTTGTTTATAAAAAGAAGAACCAATCCAGTTTACTAGATAAGTGTCTTGACTTTGCAACACATACGGAATTAGAATTTGGGGCGAAAGATTTTCATTAAGTGTTGTGAACGCCTTAAGTTTTTCTTCGCTAATTAAAAGTACCTCATTTAGTGGCATGTTGTTAAAATATATTAAATCGGTGTAACAACTCCTTGTTCTACCGGTGCGTTTTCTACTATGTCTGGAGCTGTGGTTGGATCTGCAACGCCTGGGAATAATGAAATTGGTTCCACAGATAATGTTGATTTACCTCCCATTAACTTCCAAAGTCTGTTAACTGGTTTTAGTAAAGTACGAGTGTCTGGAATAACTACCATGTTTTTAAACAGCTCATATTCAATAAGCAGTTCGTCCTTCGTGGAATTCTTAATTCCTCCACCACCTGCTAATTCGTAAATACCTGTAATCTTAGGTGATGTAATGCGATGGGCAGAAAGAATACGTGTAGTAATTCTTTGTTCCAATTGTATGTAGTAATCATCTCCAACTGGTTGAATTGTTTGGACTTCTGTTTGTGTGTCTTTCGATTGATTGAAAGATAGAAAAAATTTACCGGCGTTCTGAGTTCCAGAAAACGATGATGCAATTTCTTCATAGATTTGTTGACGTTGTATGTCACCAGGATCGCCCTGGTTCATATTAATAATCATACTTGGAGTTAGTCCCTGCTTAAGATGACTAAGATGGTAAGAACTGACTTCAATATCCACGGAAATGTCCGTCATTCCACCCGAATAACTAGGGAGGGGATAATGCACTTGCGAAGGCTCGTGTTCGAAAAAATAAAGTAACTGCGAAGGAAATTCCTTAGCAGCATTAGGATCGTATCTATGATACGCTCTGGGCTTGTATTCTGGTTTCTTAAAGCGAGACCAATCTGAACTTACCCAATAATATTCTACACGATCTGTGTCTTTATCAATGGCACCAGATCTAACTTTGTTAAAGTCTACGTGATAGATGGCTGCAATTCTTGTTGCATCATTTGACCATACTATATTTAAACAAAATCCATTATAGATTTCGTAGTCGCCTACAATATTAGGCCACAGTTCATTCCATGATTCTTCTGGATTTGCTTGTTCTAATAATCCCAATTCGCTAGGATCGGATGGCACTAAACCATTACCCGTAACTGCAATCTTCTTACTTAATAAAGCAGTACGATTGATTGCTGATTTGGAGTAAAGTTCAGTCACAAATTGTGGATACAGATTGTCAATCCCATAGTTTATCCATTTGCCTTCTGGACCTTTTGATTCTAGTGCTGTTGGTACACTCGGATCAAAGATCTTATCAAAGCGATAGAATAACTTGTTTTTGTTTTCTGCGTTTTGTTCTGACATAATTTTTATTTTATACTGTATGTATTATAGTGAAGAAATATATGAATTTCCTTTGGAGATTGCTTCATCTATTTCTGCAAGGTGTGCTGCAGAAAAATGACTTAGATCTACATAAGATCCACCTTTCACTATTTCTAAATGTCCGACGTTTCTTTTCACATGATCTTTTTTATTCTCCACTGTTTCATTTTCAAATAAAGTACCATCAATGATTCCGTTAATATCATTAACAGAATCGAATGTAATGTCTACGTCTGATCTTTTAGTATATTCCATTTGTGTTTATTTTATTATAATGCTGAATGCGATACTTTCTTCCATGCTGTTCCGTCATAAAATGCTATGACATGATCTGTTGTTGAGTACATCATCATACCTTCTACTGGAGAAGTAATTGCTAGAATGTTTGCGGTGGTATCATTTTTAAGGATAAACGGATTGTAAACATAACCTGCTGTTGCACCATCAAATTTCATTCTTAAGTTACCTTGACCGTCTGCAAGATAAATCTGATTACTACCAGTGGCACTAAATGTGGTAGGATTAGAAAACTGATCTACCTCATTACCGATGATGACGTTAAAGTTACCAGTAGTAATACCTCCAGTTGCAGAAGAGTAGTTACCTAATTGAATGTTACCAGAACCATTAGTGATATTATCTCCTGCTCCGTAACCTACTCCGATGTTATTAGCACCAGTAGTGTTAGTGGTTAAAGCTAAATAACCGAAAGCAGTATTGTTGTTACCACCGGTCATTGATTTTAATGCCTGATAACCAACTGCCGTAAATCCAGAACCAAGACTTGCTGTGTTAGCAGAAACTGCTTGATAACCAATAGCAACACCACCAACAATATTATTCTGTCCAGCAGTTGCTCCTATTGCTTGATAACCAATAGCTACTGAACCAGTTCCTCCTAGCCTACCTGCTGCTTGGTTTCCAATAGCAACTGCTTGATTAATTAAAGTGCTTTGAGCCATTACTGAACCAATTCCTACGTTTTGAGAACCTGTTGTGTTAGTAAATAATGCTGAAGCACCAATTCCTATATTTTGAGCACCTGTAGTGTTAGATTGTAATGCTTGAGCACCAATAGCAAGGTTAGCACTACCAAAAGTGTTATTTTGTAATGCTAAGTTTCCTAAAGCCGTGTTACCACTACCTGTAGTGTTGGTGTAAGCTGCAGAAGCACCAATAGCAAAGTTTTGAGCACCTGTGGTGTTTGAAAATAAAGCATTAAATCCTATTGCAAGATTGTTATTTGTTGTGTTAGCATATAGAGCATTATTACCTAAAGCAGTATTTCTTGCTCCGGTAGTGTTAGTAAATAAAGCGGATTCTCCTATTGCTAAGTTATTGGTACCAATAGTTGTAGAATTTGCAGCTTGATAACCTACAGCTGTATTTGAAGTTCCAGTAGTGTTGGATGTTAAAGCTTGCCAACCAAATGCAGTAATATTTGATGCTTGGTTTGTTCTACCTGCTCTATACCCTACTAAAGTAGAATTACTATAGTTATTTAAAGAACCTGTATCTACTCCAACTACTACGTTTTGACTACCTGTACTTATTCCAGATCCAGCTACCCAACCGACAAAAACGTTGTTAGATGCTGAAGTTGCATTATAAGCTGTTGCTACTCCAAGTCCAGTATTGTATGCTCCAGAAGTTAAAGAACTTAAAGCTAATTCTCCTACTGCTGTATTTTCTTGTCCGGATAAACTCGCAGAAGTTAAAGCGGAAGCTCCTACTGCTGTGGTACGGTAAATGTTATTTTGCTTACCTATTTCTACACCATTAACAGTAATGATTTGTCCATCATAAGTAAAGTTGGCTTGTCCATTAATAACCCCTGATGTACCACTACCAGTAATTACATAACCAGAAACGTTGTTATTAATAGTCGCACTCACACCTGAAGAACCTGAAGAACCAGACGATCCTGAAGAACCAGATTCACCAGACGAACCTGAAGAACCAGATTGACCAGACGAACCTGAAGAACCGTCCATGCCTGAAGTGCCTGATGAACCGTTCGCCCCAGAAGAACCAGAACTACCAGAAGAACCAGACTGTCCAGAACTACCAGATGACCCGTTAGCTCCTGAAGAACCGGATGAACCGTCCTGTCCTGAGGTGCCGGATGACCCGTTCTGCCCGGAGGTGCCTGATGAACCGTTCGCTCCTGAAGAACCAGAGGAACCAGAGCTACCTGAAGAGCCCGAGGAACCTGTACTACCAGACGATCCTGAGCTACCGGATGAACCGTTGGCTCCTGAAGAACCAGAGCTACCTGATGATCCGTTCGCTCCTGATGAACCAGAGCTACCTGAAGATCCTGAGCTACCTGAAGATCCTGAGCTACCACGAGTTCCTGAAGTACCCGAGGTGCCTGCTGTACCAGAACTTCCGAAGATAACAATTGTTCCTTCGTGGTCTTGTGCTTTTAACACTCCCCCTTGGGAATATAAACTCACATAACCAAAATCTGGTGGTGCTGGATCTGTGTTGTTCTGTCCGAAAAGGATTTCGCCTTCGCCTTGTATTTTTAATTTTCCGCTCATTGCTTATAATTAATTTAATGTAAATTGTATTCCTTCTTCAATCAATAAGAATCCGTCTTCTTCAATAGTTAGAGGTTGACAAACATTGGTTGTAGGAACTTCGATTATATATGGGGAGTTAGCATAGTTAATAAAACAACTATTAAGAACTCCTGAATAGTAAATTATGTTTTGGAAAGTCTCATTATCTGAAATGTAACTAGTAAAGAAAACTTCAGGTGGAGAATAACTTGCCATTATCATCTGACCTTCGTCGATTAAAATACCTTCACTAGGATCTAAAGTAGCTGTATCTAAATTCCAACACTTGTAAGAATAATTACCTGGCGGAAAAATAGAAAGTATACCATCAAACGGATCGTCAGGAGTACCTTGTTCTACAACATCTAAATTGAATTGTACAAATCTAGAGTTACGCTTTATGGTTGTAGGAATAACATAAGTCCAATGATTGGTATAAGTACTCTTAAATCCAATCAAAAAATAATCACCAAACTGCTGTACTGAATTATCAATAGTATCAGCATAAATTGCAAACTCGTTAACCGCTCCTACACTTAAATTTATCATTATGTACTTAGTAATAATTTGTATGTGGTACCGCCAATTACAATCGGAAGATAACGATTAGAATCTGTAGTAGTTGCTGTAACAATTGCAGCACTACTTATATTAAGATTCGTAAGAGCAGAAGCATAGAGTATAATTCTATCATTACCAGTAGGAGCTCCCCCTGTTACCCCGATGATAATATTACTATTTTCTGTAGTAATAGCAGATCCTGCATTAAATCCAATTAGAATATTATCAGTTCCTGTTGTAACACCACTTCCTGCACCATAACCAATAGATGTATTTTCATCTGCAGTGGTATTAGCAACTAATGAATTATAACCAACTGCTGTGTTATATCTTCCTGTGGTATTAGCTCCTAATGAATTATAACCAACAGCTGTATTACTATCTCCTGTAGTATTTGCTTGTAAAGCTAAAGAACCTACTGCTGTGCAATAATCTCCTATAGTATTAGTAGTCATTGCAAGATTTCCGACTGCAGTATTTTGAAATCCTAATGTGTTAAATTCTAATGCTTGATATCCAAAAGCAGAGTTGCCCGTAGCACCCGTAATACTTTTTAAAGTTTCAAATCCAACTGCTGTGTTATTACTTCCTGTAGTATTTGCAGACATTGAACTATGACCAATAGCAACATTATTATCTCCAATAGTTGTAGCCTGTAATGCATTATATCCAACAGCAACATTATTATCTGCACTAGTAGCAACTCTTAAAGCATAAGTACCTATTGCTGTATTGTAATTTCCTCCACCAGTAGCTGATAAAGTTGAATCTCCTAATGCAACATTATAGTTTCCAAAACCTGCACCCATTGAATTTGCTCCTACAGCTGTATTTGATATAGAAAGAGATTGGGATTTCAGTGCATTACTTCCTATTGCTGTATTATTACTTCCTGTTGAATTACCGTATAATGCAAAATTTCCTACACCTGTATTATTACTTCCTGTTGCATTAACATATAATGCTTCAGTTCCTATTGCCGTATTATTGCTTCCTGTGGTATTAACAGCTAAAGTAACATAACCATAAGCTGTATTACGAGTACCAATTGTGTTAGAACCTAAACTAGCTAAACCATAAGCTGCATTAAAAGCTCCAGTTGTGTTGTTACTTAAAGCAGATCCATTAACTGAGCCTGCTAAGTTAGATGTTACGTTTCCAGCACCATAAGTTAAACCTGCTCCTGAAGAACCTGACGTTCCTGCACTTCCTGAGGTTCCTGAGGTTCCTGAGGTTCCTGAAGAACCTGAACTTCCTGAACTTCCTGCACTTCCTGAAGAACCCGAAGAACCGCTACTTCCGCTAGATCCTGGACTTCCTGAACCTGATGTTCCGCTACTTCCTGATGTTCCAGATCCTCCAGTTCCTGAAGTTCCTCCTGCACTTAAAACAGTGATTGCACCTGAATCATCCATTAAACGCAACTGCTTGTCAGTTCCATAATAAAGTGATCCATAGCCAGTCGCTGGTGTTCCAAGCCCAGATGTGCCACTTGTCGAGAAAAGTACTTGACCTCCTGTTGCTCCTAATTTTAATGTTCCTGACATAATAATTGTTTAGTATTAATGAGTATGTATTCTCTGAAAAATGACATAAAAAAAGACCAGAATAATTCTGATCTTTTAAACTCTGTTGTGCGCACAACATGGTTTATAGAAATTCAATGAGGAGCCCTCACGGAAAATTAGGGAGCTGCTGTGAATGTGCAACTACCAAATGTTGTGGCAATTGGTCCTTGCACTTCGTAAGCCATTGCTGGCTCTTGAGCAGTTAATGTTAGTGTGTAACCGTTAAGATCACCTACTGCTGTTCCAGTTACTGAAGTACCTGCTGATACTACTGCACCTCTGGAATAACCCATTAACCAATATTTTCCATTGTTATCTTCGAAGATAACTTTTAAATTTCTGTTGCGAGCAATTAAAAGAATTTCATTTCTCTTATTTGCTTCCATTTTTTGTAAGTTCAATGATAATGCTTGCTCGAAGAAAGCAGTTCCATTTTCATTAGAGATATTGAAAGTCTCTGTAAAAGATGCTACGTTTTTGGCAACTTCGAACTCATAGAAAGTTCCTGTTTCGCCTGTGGCACCTGTTACTAATGAAACACTTCCGGTTGCGCTACTCAAAGTTAGCGTACCCAAGTCAGCATCTGAACTAATATAAATCGAACCTGCTACACCACCGATACTATCGATGCAATCTAGAGCTAGTCCGTATGTTAAGTTACAAGCCATATGAAGTATTATATTTTTTTATTAGTAAGAGTGTGACCGAAGTCACACTCTGTATTGATTAAATTAAGCTACAGTTGAAATGAACTGGTTAGCAAGTGCTGCAGTTCCCATTCTCCATGCTGCTAAGAACTTAATGTTATCTTCAGATGGATCGTAGTAGAATCTGAACTTATCTTGATCGTTGTTAAGACCAGTTCCAAAGAATGCATACTTCTTAGGACCAAGAATTACAGTTGGTACCGCTGGAGAACCTAGATCAGAAATTCCTGGTGCAGCAAATACTTTAATGTTTGTGCCCGGGAAGATGAATGAATTCTCAGGAGATCCAGATACGTTGCTGATGTTTGGATACTGAAGTAGGATAGAGTTTCCTTTAGCTTGTAAACCTTGAACTAATTTAGAATATGTTGCGTAAGAAACATACATGATTAGATCATCTTCTTGTAGTACTGCAGGATTTGCAGCAGCTAAAGTATCTACCATTCCCCAGAAACCATCATAAGCAGAAGTTGCTGAAGCGAAATCAGAAGCAAAAGAAGTACCATCGATAGCACCAGAAGCTACTGAAGTTTGATCGATAAGGCCATCAAGTGATACTCCGTCTCCAGCCCACAGTGTGGTCTCCACGTACTTATTAATTTCTCTTACTTTTAAATCAGCGATTTGCTGTTCGAAAACTGGTGTTTCATTTGCATAAGCAGAAGCGCTCATAACACTTGAGATCCAGTAGTCCCTTAAATTTTCGACACACATTATTTCCTTCAAGGACTTCGTAGCGACCACTAAAGACTGTTGTGTAAATACGGTTGTGTTACCGTTTGTTTGACCTCCAGTAAATCCGCAATTGTAATCTTGAACATCTACTGTTGCACCAAGAATATTAATTGAAGTGGTGCCAGCAGTTAAATTTGGCTTTATTGTAAGGTTTTGTACTGATTGTGGTTTAAGTATTGCACGGATGATGAGGTCTGTACTCAATTGGTCCGTATATGGTTGTAAACCTGCGACGTTAAATGACATAGTTTATTAATTTTATTATTTTTTATTATCTAAGATTCGATTTAATTTGTTTGAATCTTTCAATAATATCTGTTGGCTCCGCTTTTTCGGCTTGAGTGTTCAATGTGGAAATTTTACCAGTAGCAGGTGCTTTCGCAAACTTGCTGTATTGCTCTTCCATTTTAGCAATTTTAGATTTCATATCTGCCATTTCTTGTAGCATTGGCTCCATTGCAGCCATTACTTTTTTCATGACTTCAGCGATTTTTTCTTCTACTGCGTCTTCTTTCTTTGGAGCTTCTGGTTCGGAACCATCAATTGGTCCTTTGTCTTCTTCTGCCATTTTAACTGGTTCAGCAGCTTTTTCCACTTCGATCTCAATCTTTTTTTCTTCAGATTCAGGTTCAGCTTTATCTACAGAAACGATTTTACCAGCGTCGTCAACTTTAACTTTAAGTCCAGACTCTGTAACGTGCTCACCTGCTGGAGCTGGAGATTTTTCACCTGATTCGGCTACAACCATAAGGTCCATGCCTGGTGCAAATTCTTCTGCTTCTACAACAGTTTTGCCGTCAACCAATTTCTCAGAAGCAAGCTTAATCTGTAATCCTAGAACTACGCGGATCTGATTAAGTTTGTTTTTGTAATTCATTTTACTTTTTTATTTTATTGATTGAATTATGTGGTTGTATATGACAATAAAACAAATTGACATTTCCCAACCCCATTAATTTTCTAATATTTTCATGACTTGCTCAATCATGGTTTTGTCTTTTTGGAGGTCTTCGTAGTCTTCTTTGTCGATGAAGTTGCCTTCAAGACTGAATCCTTTGAACTTTCCTTCTTTAACTCCTTGCCAGATTTCTGGATCTTGGACTCGCATTTTAACGGCCCAGCTTCCTTTTGGAAGAGCGAGATTATAAACTGTATTGGCTTTATCAGTTTTAGGATCTTCGACAATCCAACTTTCAAATACGTAAGAATTTGCATTTTGTTTTTCATTATGTTCAATGTTTGTGTCCCCAATTCTTAATTCCTTCATGAATTTTTCTTGCATTCTTTGGATGGTTGCTTCAGAAAACTTCACATAATAAACTTCACCAGTTTCTTCGTCTCTTCTGATGATTTCTATATCAGGAATAGCTACCGGTCCTACTACAATTTGCTGGTCTTTTTCCAGAGCAAAAGAGAATTTGCTCATAGACTCAGAATGTTTAGGGTGTGATTTAGGTAACAAATCATTGTCTTGTGTGTAGTCTTTATCAGATGGTGCAGATCCAGATAAGATCTTTAGAAAAGCATTTACTCTGCCCATTGCCCATTGACTACGGGTCATGCCTTTTCTGCCTGGTGTACCAACAGAATAAGCACCCGCTCCTCTACGCCATACTGCTTTTAACATTCCAAGATCAGCTTTTTGGCTATCTTGTGGATTCTTTTCGTTGTGTTCTTTGATCTTATCTTTTAGTGAAGATTCTACTTCTTGAGATACTTCGATACCACCTCTGCTTGTTTTGGTATCTCCTGGTTCATTTTTTTCAGATCCAGTTTTACCTCTTTCTTCTTCAGGTATTCTTGCTATAGGTCTTTCAGCAAATGCCTCTGCCTTAATCGGTACACAGTTTGGTGTTCCGTCTTCTTTTAAACCATAAGCTTCATATCCTTCCCAGCATGGATTTTTTTCTAAAAATTCTTCTTCTAGTATAGGTCCGCCAGCTATCCAAGCGTCACAAGTTCTAGCAGCTGCACATTTAAAATCAAATGCTTCGCAATAACCTAACTCTCCGGCTTGGATTGCATCGTAAGGATCTGCGAGGGCTTCCTCACCAATTCCAGCTGCAATACATGCTAACATAGATTTAGTACGCACAAAGAAACCGCAATTTCCGCAAGTTGCTGATTTAGCATCCTTAACAGTGGTATTAAACTTATCTGCTTTTGCTTGCCAATATTCTTCATTAGGTTCACTAGGATTAAGCGGTCCGTAATTTGCTTGTTCTATTGCTTCTTGGCGGTTAGCCAGATTAAGTTCTATATCTACTGTTGCTTCTGGACAACCGTATTCATTAAACTTACGTTTCTTTTTTTGGGTTTGGTCAACATAAGGAGGTAAACTAGATGTGTCATAACTCATTTTTTCGCGAATGCTTTCTAGTTTGTTTTGTGCCCATTCGATTCCTGCTTGTCCTCCCCAGGCATCTACCATTAAACCCCCACATCCTTCAGAATATGGTACGTCTTTATTCTGTAAATGTCTAGCAAAACTTGCCATACGGGCAATTGTTTCTTCTGAAATAGCTTCTCCATTTGCTAATTGGTTAGCTCTTGCTTTTCCAACTGGTGTACCGCAATCACCCCAACCATTTTTTTCAGCCCAAGCTAAAGCTCGCTTAGCAGCATTTTTAGCACTTTCTGGGTAGTCAGTATAAGATTCGAATTCCATTGTTTTCATATTAGCACGAATCCATCCGCAAAGTTTATCTGCAGATTCTTGATCTAGTCCTCTTGCAAGTTGATCGTCTATGCACTCGTCCCAAGGATATTCTGCTAATTTTACAGACTTATGTTCCTCTCTCCAAGTAGAATAACAAATAGCAGCAGCTTGATCTTGATCGTAACCTTCGTCACCTACCAATACACCTATACAACGAGGAATGTAATCGTCTTCACGTTCTCCGGATTGTGGCTTAACAAAAGCGTGTTTCTTCATGTAAACCCAGAATTTTTCAATAGCTGGATCTTGCACTAATGCTACTGCAGATACACCACTGTCTTCCACATCATCTATTAACTCCAGTTCAATTACTCTCTTTTCCTTGTTTTTCTCCATGATTTATTTAATATATTATGAGTATGGATTTTTAGATTTTTGCCAAATCCTGAAGCTTTTTATTGGCTTCTTGCTGACTAGTCATTTCAGATGCTACCACATAAGTTTTAACAATAGGCATTTGCTGTGCTGCCATTAATTCCTTAATAGAATCCATTGTAGGCATCATACCACCATTAGCATACTTTCTATTACCAACTGAATTTATCGCGCTTAAAAGCGGCATAAATGATTGAGTAGAACGTTTATTTACTACGTATTCGCCACCTTCTAATTCGCCGAATCTAGTCTTTATGCCCCCTTGTGCATGGGAAGGACCAGACAATACTCCACCTTTTGCAAATTTAGTACCTACTCCAGCATTTGCATTGCTAGATCCAGTGTCTGAAATTGTACTAGTGTAAGTAGTTGCATCAATTTTTTTCACGTTTGCTAAACCAGCAACAATTGCTGCCGCTGCTGCAATAGCACCAAGAACAGGACCAACAACTGGAATAGCAGCCATAGCAGCATAAGCTGAAACTGCTGCTTGGAATGTGGAAATATAGGCTTGTGCTTTTTGTGCACCCTTTTGTTTATAGAAATACTTTTCATTTATTTTATCTTGCTCAATAGCAAGTTTTTCTTTATCTTTAATAGTTGCTTTAGCATTTTCTAATTCTACAGTTTTGTTGGCATCTTGAACTGCTAGTTGTGCATCTGCGACAGATTTAAATGCATCAAATCCTTTAACAATAAAACCTAAAACTTCATTAAATTCTTCTTGTCTTAATTGTTTATTTAGGGCTGCATACTTTTTACGGATAGCTTCCTTCCTTTTTTCAAGATCTTCTGTGACTTGAATTTCTTTTTCAGCATTTAAAAGTTCTTGATTTAGTGAAGCATCTAAAATTGCTTTACGGTTTTCATAATAAGCTTTTGTACCTTGTACTAGACCTTCTGCTTGAACTTGTAAAAGTTTAAGAGTCTGATCTAATTTTTTAGCAGCACTATCATCTGCAATTTGTTCTTTTACTACCTCTAATGCTTTTTGATTTGTCTCTCTAAATTCTGCTAACTTTCGATTAATTTCTTCTTGGGTATAACCTAAAAGTTCTTTAGCTTTATTTAATTCTTCTTCGTATTTAGTTAAACGATCTGCAGCTTGTTTTTCTGCTTGTTGTGTTCTTTTGTCAAATTCATTTTTTACTGTTTCTAAAAGTTCAGAAGATTCTTTTTCTTGTAAAGATTTTTTAAGATCTGTTTGTTGTTTTATTTTATCTGCTGCTTTTTTATCAGCTTCTTCTTTATCTCTTACTTCTTGTTCTGAATATTTTTTTCTAATTTTTCCAAGTTCAATTTCTTCAGACTCTTTTAACTGTTTAGTGTCTTCTCCAAATTTAACTGCAAGTACATATAATTTAGCGTATTTTTCGCTTACTGCATATTCTTCTTTTTCTTGATCTGATAAAGTAGCTAAAAAAGCATCCTTTTCTCCTTTTTGTAATTCTTCTAAATCTTTTAATCTATCTGCATTTGCTTTTCTTGTTTTTTCTCTACTTTTTTGATTTTGTTCTTCTTGTTTTTCTAATTGTTTGTTAAAGTAGTCAGCTCTTAATTCTCTTAATGCTATTAGTGCATCTGCATCTGCAGTTTTAGCATCTTGAAGTGCTTTTTCTGTTTCATTTTTTAATTCTCTTGCTGCTTTAATGTCTTCTTCTTTTGATTTTGTATTTGATAAAACTTGATAATTTAATTTTGCTTTATCAAATTCTTGTTGTCTTTTTAAAATATCTTGTTCTGTTCTTTTTCTTGCAATAAAAGCATCACTTTCTAGTTGTTTAAAAATCTCTTCTTCGGATGCTCCTCGCTTTTTTAATTCGGAAATTCTTAACTTGTTTTTTCTTTCTCTTTCCTGAGCAGCAAGATCTTCTTTTCTTTTGGTTTCTGAAATAGCTGCATTTAACTTATCAGTTTCTGTAGTGGCTTCTTCTGTCTTTGAAATATAATCGGTAATGTATCCAACTACTGCGCTGATAGCAATTGCAAGACCAACAAAAGGAAGAGCTGCTAAAGCAGCTGCAAATATTCTTGTAGCTATTGTTGCTCCGGTAGTAACAACAGTTTGTGTTGTAATTGCTCCTGTAGTAGTTTTAGATGCTGTTCCTTGTGCATTAGTTGCAACAGCAGCATTAGCAGTTGAAGTAGCTAATGCTTTATTACTAGCATCTGCAGCTTTAGTAGTTTTAGTTACACCTTCTTGTGCAGCTTCTGCAGCTTTTTGGGCTGCAACTTTTACTCTTTCTGCTTGAGAAATACTTAATAAAACTTTTTCGTATACTTTATTATAACCAATAAAGTTTAAAAATCCTGAACCTGCTTCTTTTACATCTTTTAATAACCCAGTAAACTGTGCACGTAATTCAGTAGTTTTTAACGATCCAAGTAATTTAAAAGAATCAATAGTGGTGTTTAGTTTACTACTAATTTCTCCAATAGGTCCTGGAATAGCAGATAAAGTACCATAAATTTCTCCCGCAGCCAATTTGGTACGATCCATTGCATCTTTAGTATCATTTAATTTTTCAACTAAAATTTGATACTTTTCAGAACCAACCTGACCAGCTGCTTGCATTCTATTTAACTCTTCAGTTAAAACTCTTACCTGTTGTGCAAGTCTCGTAACCTCACCACCAGCAAATTTTACTTCTTTGGTGTTAACGTCTACTTCTACTGAAATTTTTTGTGCCATTTTTTAAAATTATTTTATAAACATCCACCATCTAATGTGCCGTTAAAACTTATGTAAATTTTAGATTGGTAAGGATCAGGTAACTGAAACGACGGGAATGTCACTGTATTACTTCCGCAATATACTCCTTCGATTGGTCCTGGACTAAAGTCACTAGCTAAAACCGTATTATAAGCATTAGCGAAAGCAGATCCGCCTAATGTTTTTGCCACATCATAATAGTAATAATAACCCGGTGTTGCATTAAATGATTGTATTGCTACTTCATTACCGATTGTTGTTAATTCTACAACTTGTGTCCAGGTACTATTATCTGGTGATTGGTATAGGATAAACGAACCATTTCTATCTACCATGCCATTCATTCTTAATTCTATTGTATAGAAACTTGGCGGTGGAGTAGGTGGAGGCGGCGTTGGAGGCGTTGGTGGTGGTGTACCACAAGCAACTCCAGTACTAACAACTGTAAAACTTGCAATATCTGCCAAAGGAAATCCAGGTAATAATGTAGTGGTATTTAAGCAATTAGTTAAAGTCGCATTACCTGTACTTGAAATAAATTGATATTCTGTAGTTTCAGTATCACAATTATAGTACTTTATGTAACCTGTATCAGTCACATTAATTACCACGTCCTCTTTACAATCCTCAGGTGGAGGTGGAGGTGGTGGCGGTGGTGGAGTAGGCGGAGTAGGCGGCGGTGGAGGTGCCTCCCCACATGGATGAAAATCGATAGGAATAGTAATTGTACTTGTACACACACCAGTAGAAGTTACCGTGATTTGTGTAGCAGTAGTATCAGCATTCACTACGTAATTTGCCAATAAAGAAGTACGCGGAATACCACTTGCTAATACACCCAATACGTTATCTGAAATTGTAAAAGGTCCAGCATCTGTTCCAATCGAACTTAAATTTATGTTAACTGCTATCGTAGGCATATTTTATTTTTTATGAAATACATGAGAATGATTGTACTAAATTTACTCCTGATATTGTAAATGGTGTACCGAATCTTGCGCAAACCGAACCATAAGGTTCTATTGTTTCTGCGTAATGCCAATCACCGTTACAATCTTGCCAATCTCCTGTCCAACTAAAAGATTGTTCGTTAAAATATTGGAAACAAGAAGTAGAACAAAGGAATGTACCTTGCCATGCATCTGAAATAGGTGAGGTTGGACTTGCAGGTCCTGCTTCTACTTCTAAGTACATATTATTAACATAAGGAACTCCTATTGTACCGCTACTAGCAGTACTTAGTGAGGCACCCCAAGGACCTGGATAAGCTGCAGTACCAACCCAACCTGATGTTGCAAGCAAACCTGAAGAATCGTATAAATTAAATCTATTTGGTCTATCTAAAGCAAACCAATTAAATTGAATCGTTCCAGCATCTAAATCGTTACAAATAAAATAATTTTCATAAATGTGATAAGCGTTACCATCGTAAGATCCAGAAACAAAATCGCTACATTCATAACAAACGCCCGTTGCGCCAGTGCAATTACCGTTTATAAATACTTCAGTGTCATCTTCAATTCTTGCAACACCTTGATCGTAAATATAAAGTGGATCGCAACAAACTTCTATATTGTTATCATAAACGTAAACTGAATTACCACCTGTGCCTCCTGTAATATTACAAGATGGTGGAGTACATTTCCAAGCAGTACCACCAGTTAATCCACAGTCGTAAATAGTACCTGTTAAGTTAACAGAGAATCTATATTCATTACCTCCAGTAGTTGGACTACCAGGTGTGTAACTGTAAGTGCTAAATCTAACTGTGTTTTGGGAATTTAATGTAGCACCACCTTCTATTTTAGTTGAGAAATTTCCAGTGTCATGAGCTGATCCATAAACAAGTGTACCTCTAACAAAAGTTCCTGTTGCCACTGCACCTGTGTAACTAAATGTTGTACCAGCAGGAATAGTAGAAAGATCTTTTGTGCTTTCAGGCATAAAGCTTACACCATTGAAAGAACGCTGTATAACAAAAGAACCTGTACCATTTACGTTAGACACAAAATCAAAATAAACATCTAATGTCTCATTAGCACAAGGTTCGCAAGATGCTGGACTACCAGTTGCTGCTACTGCTCCTGTTCCGCCAGAAACTTGCACTGCTGCTAAGCCATTATAATACCAACCATTTGGAACTGGTGTTCCAGATTGATCAGAAAATAAGAAAGTTGCAGTGTTTAGATCATCTGAATTTGCAAAGAAATTATAGTTAAGAGAATTAACACAACATGCTGCATCGCAAAGAGTAGATCCTGTACAACCAGTAAATTGAGTTAGATCATAAATTAAACAGTTACAAGAACTACAAGATCCTGATTGTGTTCTAATTCCATTGTTAAGATAAACGTAATCTGAATTGTCATAAGCATACCAACCATTTGGTGGATAAGCAGAACCAGTAGAATTAGCGTAAATAACATTGTTGTTAAACCAAGTTGCAGGATCATTATCTTCCATCCAAAATTCTCCTGTGGTTCCTTGGCAACAACAAGCTAAACATGCATCTCCAGTTGCTCCGTAGTAACAAAGTTCTAAAGGATCTAAATCAGGAATACAACTACACAATGCAGGAGAAACCCCTATAGTGTCAATATCAGTTACTTGGGCATTTACATCTACTGTGTAAACATAAGTGCCATCTGAATAAAATCCTGCTGGTGCATAAATAGATCCAGCAGCGTTTAGAAAAAATCTAGTTCCTACTACAATGTCTAGAGGATCCGGAACAAATATTACACTAATTGGACTAATTAGTTGACAGCAAACTGCATCGCAAAGTGTTTCTGCAGAATAACAAATATTATCGACTGGTAAATTTGGAGATGGAATATTAAATCCAATATTGTTAATTTTAAAAAGAACAACTTTACATGGAGATTTTTGTCCAACTACATAATCATCTATTGAATTAATTATGTAATAAGAATCTTTAATCCAAATTAAATCATTAAATCTTAAGTCAATAATGTCTTTATAATCAAGTATAAATTCACCTTCAAAAATGTAAGCGTAATCTCTTGCTTGAATTCTTTGACCATTAGGTAAAGTTACATCAGTAATTTGACCATAAGTTGAATTATACCAATCGCTCCAAAATCTTTGGAAGTTAGTTAAATTAGTTACTCCAGAAGGATTGCCAGTAAGTCCCGGATTCCAACTAGGTGTAGAAATACCCCAATCTAATAAATAGTTAGAAGAACTCCAAGGGTGTGGATAATAACCACTCATTAATGGAACTTGATACTGTATTTGTGCAGTTCCAGTATCATCTTTTAAATACCAAGGTTTTGAAACTGTTGCCCCCGGTCCAGGTCCTGTTTGACCACATAATTTATTATACCAAGCAAGTCTTAATTTAGGTTGGATAGGTTCACGCTTTCCTGGTCCTTCGTTACTAGGAACGTCTTTTGCAATATGAGGAACTAAAAATGTTTCTGCTGCAAGAACATCACCAGTGGCAGCACCAGCACCATAACCAATCGGTGCAATTTGTAAAGGAGCAAAAATTCCCTGTACGTCTTTACTACCTTTGATAATCTCTATTTGAGAATCTTGATTTAACTGACCATAAACTTGCTTACGCGCTTGTTGATAGTTATAGTTAATATAATCTGAATCCTCCTGATCTTTAAAGGTCATGAAACGAGGTTGTGATTGAAATAAAGGGGTTAACTTGTAAGAATTTTTATCATTCAGTTTGTTAGTCCAATCTTTAACTGTCCCTTGTTTTATCCAATCTTTCCAAGGAGTAATTATAAAATGTTTTGGTTTAGTTTTACTTGGTTCAAATACTAACTTAAATTTTTCTGTAATAGATTTAATAAAATCTATTTGTTTTATATTATCTGGTAAAATTGCTTTTACATCGAAAGTGTCTCCGGGGGGTATAGCTGTTGTGGTAATTTGTAAAGATGTAAAATATACTGTTTGTATATTTGATCCTCCAACAACAGATCCATAAAATTGGAAGGTGTCTCCAACATTAAAAGTATAAGTAACTGGAACAGTAACATTTCCAAATGCCTGACCAGCAGTAAAATTATCTACACCAAAATTATAAGTGGTATATCCAGCATCAGTTTTTAAAGAAAAAACAAAGTATTCAGATCCAGTTGGAAGACTGCCATATTCTAATTGATAAGCACCAGTTAATTCAAAAGTATATTGTCCCGGAACAGTAATAGTAAAAATCTGCGAAGAGGTATTAAAATTAGAACCTAAATCATAAATAGGATTCAAATAAGGAATTCTATTTACTAATGGATTTGTACTGTCTGGACTAGCATAAAAATAATTAGTAACAAGTTTAGCTCCTACGTTTTGAATTGGACCAGTCCCACCAGTTTCTCCTGATTCATACAAAGTGGCTCTAGCGTATTTGTCAGAAATAATATACAAATCTCTAAACTCATCTCCATAATTAGGAGATCCAGTCACACCACTAGGACTAACATAAGAATTACCTTGAATGTATTCTGATTCATAAGTGTATTCGGTTCTGGCAAAAATTGCATCCCAAATTGCTTTTACCCTTAATGCAGGTTTCATTTGTCCTTGTAGTAAAGGAAAACTAGAATTACAAAACGGTTTAGATCCTGTGCTTCCTGATGCTCCTGTAGTAGCAAGAGTTGGAATAATTGGAAAAGTAACATTACCAGATCCTGTGTAGTTGTATCCCCATTCGATTAACGGATAAACAATATCACCAGGCTCTCCACCTGTTCCACCTAATCCTTGTGTCCAAGAAGTTATAATGTTACTGTAGTTAAGTTGGTGATTGTATTTAGAAAGATTTAAGTCTGTTAAAAATCCACCCTGTGAAGTACCTGTTTCACCAACTGGACTTAAACCAATTTGAGTAGCAAAGTCGGACAGTTCACTAATAAATGCAATTTCATATTCAATACTACTTGTGACATCTACACGAAACACATTCATTAGTTGGATAACTCCCATCATCCAAAGTTGTCCTTCGTTATTAATATAAGCTTGTGCTTTTTTTGCAGGATCAAATAGTGTCTGATTTACATTAAAAGCTTGCTGAAAGAATTTACCATTACTAGAAGAATGTGGAATCCTAAAAGTTTGAGAATATGAAGCTGCAGCAATAGTAGGTTCCATGACATCTTGAACCCTTAAATTCATTTTAATGGGATCTGTATCATAAAGATCTAAAAGAGTCCAAGCAGTTGGATCGTTTGCATCTTCGTATCTTCTAACAAATAACTGCGGTTGCGCTCTCATATTAAATATTTTGCATTGACTGTTCTGTACTAAATTCTAGAGTGAAATTAGCAGTGAATAGTTTTACTTGTTTAATAGTTTTAACTGTGTAAGATTGTTCGCTTACTTTACAAGTATATGGGAAATCTTCTTGTCCGATGTAAACCCAAGTCTGTGGACTCATGACAATTCCTTTTAAAAATTCCACTTGTTCTTGGGTTAAAAAATCAGAAGTGATTTGCCACTTTCTTTTTACCGCTTTGTTGTATTGTCTTATACCACCCTTTAACCAATTCTGTGTCGTGTCGTTAGACAGAACTACTGGGGTAGTAGAACTCCAATCAACTTCTGTTTGATAAAAATCTTGTCCAGTAGAATCTACAGTTTCTTCTGCCTTCATTGTAAAATTCCAATAGTCTCTACCACCTAAGGAATTTAACCATACTACTCTTGCACGAGGATACAAGGTAGAGTAACAATCTTCAACAATATCAATAGTTAATATTTCAGAAACAGAAACTGTTGGTGAACCTGTGTAACCACAACTTCCAGTAACGTTTAACTGATCGAAAAGTTGGACTGTGTAGTATTCTGGGATTTGTCCTAAACTTGTAAATATTCCTTGATCGTCTAAATCTTTTGGGCCAACTCTTAGTGATAAAAATTCTTTATTAATTAAAGTAGAATAAGAACCAGTACCGCTTGTTGTAATAGAATCACCGCAAGAATATCTAGGACCTCCACCAAGTGGATTATCGTTATTATCTACTTCGTAGTTTCCAACTATGTGTTCTCCAATATAACCAGTTGCAGAATAGAAATTAAACCAAGCAACTTTAGGTGCTGTCGATTGTAATAAACTTCCAGTTCCGTATGTTTCATACACTGGATTACGATTTAAAAATGTAACAGCGTAACGATCATAATCTAAAGCTTCTGCTGAAATATTATAACTAGGAGAAGCAGAAGTGGTTTGCCAAGCACCTCCAGTAATGGATCTCGGTGCTTCAGAAAGAAAAAGTCCTGGACCACCACAAGTAGATGGAGGAAGAATGGAATTATTTTTTAACACATAAGGTGCCATGTAACCAAAAATTCCATAATAGTTACCAAGACTGACTGTTGTAGGATCTTGTACAGTTGGCATTTGCACTTGCAAATGTGCTTGCTGTTCTTGCCAATTTAAAGAAGCTGGTAAACAAATAACCGGAAGAATATCGTTGTCATCTGTTGGATCTAAAACATCATAAAAAGTTTGTGAACCTAATGGATAAGCAGGATTACCCGGATCGTTTGTAATACCTTCATAAACTTGAATCGCTCCACCAATAACAGTACGATATTGTTCTCCTGCATAAACCTTTATATTGCAAACTGCATTAACTCCCATTTTCCAAGGTTGTGAACTAGGCACACCTACTTCATTAGCAAAGTCTCCAATTTCTAAATATGGATCTACCATCGAACTTACATCGAGCATACCTGCACCAGCAGGATTAGGTCGTTGAATAAAACGATTAATGTAAACACCATCGACGTAAACATCGAACACGTATGAAAAATCAAAGATTGTTGTGAGTTGTGCTTTATCACTAGTCACAGACCAAATAATAGGATTGTATCCTGGAGAATAAAATTTTGGTCTAAAGTTTACTTGTGTAATCATCCTACACTATTATATTTTTCTAACTCTTGTGCTGCTTTCTTGTTCATTTCTTCTAATCTCGTTATACTTCCATACAAGGAAGTTAAAAGATTCTCGTACACCGAGTCGGGTTGCTCTGTCGAGTTCCAAAGGGTTTTGATCTGCCAGATTAATGAGGGTTTCGTACCAGTATATAGAAGGGTTTCTTGCGCTTCCTTTATCATTTGTCTCTGTTTTTTCTTCGGCAGGGTTAAATAAGTCTGAGTAAGACCTGCTGATGCTAGTCCGAAACACAAAAAAAAACTAATAGCGGATTTTGCGTATTTAACAGGTAGATCTAAAAATGTTTGTATTCTTTCTTTATAACTTTTAAATTCGTATGGTTCTATTTCATAACTGAATAAAGTGGTTTTAGTAATAGGACGATATAAGATAGCTAATACTTCATGGATTTTTGAATCTGCTTGTTGTGATCCTAGAATAACATCTAAGTCTGCAAACTCTCCAATACTCATTTCGTCAAAATTTACTAGACCATATTTTACTCCGTTATAAGTAAACTTGTTAACCACATTTAGATCTTTTAATAAACTATTTGTTACCATGACCTCTAATTGTGCCCAAAGTTCTAACCAATATTCGCCAGGAATTTTTTGGATTTCTTCTATGGGACAATCGCTTAATTTATTAAATAAAAAATACTTATCTTCTAAATTATTAACAATTAAATTGGTTTTAATGTCATAATAATTTCGAATTGTTAAGTCTTTAATTTCGTACTTTTTTTCTTCTACCTTAAATGTTATCGCCATGTTTATTTTGTTTTAACTTTAACTGTGGATCCTATTTGATTGCCTAATTGAGCAGCAAGTAAATTAGCAAATGCTTTACCCTCTTCTTTTTCTATTTCATCTAAAATTTGCATCCATTGAGTTTGTCCAAAACTCATCCAGAATCTAGGTTTAATACCTCCATCTCCTACTCCTGGTTTAAGATTGTATTGTTTAAGAAGAGTTTGTTCGAAAGTTAAACCGCTAGTTTCTTCTTCAGTTCCAAAATGTAGAAAGAAACCATAGTCAACTGTTTGTATGCGAAATCCATTATCGTTAACAGTAACTTGAGTTTGTTCTTTAAGAGAACCTGTTTGTCCGACCGGAGCTTGCGATTTTAGAATAGCTTCTAACTTTCTTGCTATTCGATTATATGCTTGGGTTAGTTTAGGATCTCTCATTGTTAACTAGTAAATGCTGCGTCACAATTATTAAATGGATTCTTCACTTCGAATACTACTTCTGCAGACCAACCAGTTAGCGTGTTATTAAAACTTTCAACAAAAGGTCTACACACAACCGGTGTTTCTAAATAAACATCTACTTCGTCCCAAGTTGTTTGACGGATTCTAGACAATAGATCTTGTAAGATCATAAACGTGGTATTCAACTGATCTTCTTTTACATCCAGATCTAAAGTGGTAATATCTTGTACACTTAATGCAAACGAAAACTCTACCTTACCCCCAACATCTATGTCCGCTCGACGTGGAATGAGCATCACTAAAGGATACTTGACAGGATACTGTGTGTTAGTTTCAATGTCCAGATCGCTTAATTGACCGAAAGTGAATTGTTTGACATTCACATGGGATAAGGAAAGAGTTCTCAGATACTCAACTACGGATTTGAAGGATGATAGCGGACCAGATGCCATATTTTAGACTATTATAACTATGAGTATATATGACACACAAAATGCAGATGATTTATGGGAAAAAAAGCTAAAGAGCACCGCAAGAAGGTGCAAAAACGCAATGCAGAACTCCAGGCTAAACACAAAAAGTTAATGGGAGAACTCCAAGAACAGTTTAACGAGCAAATGAAACAGCGAGCAGAAGCAGCAGCAATGCGGGCAAAATCTGTGAGGGCGCTCCCGCAAGACGTAGCACACGGTTCCACTGGGGATTTTATTGCTCAGAATTACGAAACCCTATTTAGAAAAGGAGGCCAAGATGCTGCCCAAAAAATACTAGACTCTGCCGATGGACCTAAATTTGGATAGTAACACCATACAAAAAGACCCAGTTTCGGTCCGAACCAATGATTGGATCGACCGGGTTTTAGATTATCTGATTGGTAACTATGGGGAAATCCAAAGAGGATGGCGATTAGTCCCACCCCACGAACAAGACATTTTAAAATATCCAGGTTGGGCTTTACGCAGTCTGACCATATCTTCTTGGTATAGAGGATTCGATAAAGAAGAAAAAAGGAAAATCTCTAAAGCCTTAACCATTCTTGCTTCAGAATCCCAGGTCACAAAATACATGGAGCAATTCCATAGCGATCCTGAATGGGATCTATCCCATCGCACAGATTGTACCCGATGGGTTAACTCTCTAACTTACACTTACCAGCATGCTCCTAAAAACTGTTGGGAACTCCGCTGGGCTTTCTTTAGCGCAGAAGCATTTATGTTAGCCGCAGAAGAAATTTCCTAAAACATTTTTTTATTTCGTAGAGAAGTCATACATTTGGTCCATAATCAAAAAAACAAATGTTATGACAATTAAAGAATTATTTAAGAATCCTTATTTCGATAAAGAATTTACAGAAGTTGAAATACAGGATAAAAGCGAAAATGGATCTAATTGTATTATCACTAGAGATTATACTAGATCTTGTATTGTTCGTGCTAAAGAAATTGTTAAAAAACATAAACTTGGATATGATCCAGGAAATGTAACTAGCAGTCGTTTATTTTGGGAGCAATTTACTAATGCACCAATTATAGCATTTTATTCTAAATTTCCTAAAATTAAAATGGACGAATTTGAAGAATTATCAGTCTGCAAACACTTTGTGTCTTCCCTAGATACTACTCCACATAACATGGAATTCCTACACAGAATGGAATGGATTATTGATATTGAAGATCCTAAATTTAGAAAAGCAATTTAATCGCATTTTTCTTTCTCGCAAGTATACCTTAATTTTACTGCATAATCAAAAAATAAAATATTATGGTTAAAATAGAACCAATTAACAGCGATCAGGAATTAAAAGATTATTTTAATTCTATTAATAGTCAAATCGAAAAAGAATGGGAACATTCTTTAAGTGTAATGAAATTTAATGTCGATTTAACTATTTGTACAGAAGGTAAACCTTTTTTCGACGGAAGCATTACTTCTCGTAATAAAAAGTTACGTTTAGTTATGATTAATAATCGTAATCTAATAGATTCTGTGACAAAGTCTAAAAACAAATACAATGCATTGCTACAAATTTTTTACAAGCATAATAGTATTATTTTAGCTATTAATTATAGACCAGATGCACATTTGGATTGGGCAGACAAATCTTATAATATAACTGAACCGGAAAGATTACTAATCTCCATGATGCTTGATGCATCCGAAGGTGTTAATAATTTTCCTTTCTATTTTATCAAGGATCTTGTTTATTCCTACGCCGAAAAATATAAATCTTCTAACATAGTAAGAATTCTAGATTAATCATTTTAAATCAATAATCATGAGAAAAGCATTTTGGAAATTATTCTTTAAGATGTTAACTGACGAACAGTTAATGAGACTACACGTTTGGTCTAATTATGTTAATGACAAAGCAGATATGCAAGATCTGCTTAGCGAAATTAAAAAAGTACATCCCCAAATCTTCGACGAGTGTTTAGCAAGATTCGAAGAAAGCTGTCGAAAAATAGAAGCGCATCACGGTTGGGATCGCATTTGGTGGCATCGTAAATTTATCACTCCAGTAATTTTAAACTAATTAAAAAAAATAACAATGAGCAATTTAACAAGTTCTATCGTTCGCGGCTTCGGTTTCACTGTGGGTCGCACTGCAGCCACTGCACTACTTACTCCAAAACCAGTTCCGGTTAAATCTTCTACTGGGACAGGATGTTACTCACAATTCGGTTATGCTGAAGATGATGTGGAGATCACTTACGACCGTAACTGGCGCAAGTATACTATTGCCTGGTATGGTTGGATTGGTTTTCTAATCTTTCCATTTTTAAACGTGTGGTTTGCCACTGTGCGATTGCTTACCACTTTTGTAAGCAACACACAAATGCACTTTTATAATATGAAGTGGCACGATCACAAAGCACCAGATGCTAGATACAAAAGTGGTTTTAAGGAATTTAAAATACTTAAACCAGTCTATGTTAAATCGGTAGAAGATAAACCTACAACTCGCAATAAGGTGGAAGCAGTACTTGCCTTTCTTGTTTCTTGGATTACTACTGGTCCAATAACGTATGCAATCTACATTGTGGAGATTTCTAAATAATTTGTTATGGGATATTACGAAATAGTTAAATCAACACCAGGTGGAAAAGTTAAAAAGTAATCTAGATTGGGAACGACTTAATTTAAAGCCCGTGACTGAACGCGATTTGAAAAGAATGTTAGTATCTGGGTTAGTGCGTTTTGCCACAGCTACGGATGCAGGATTAACGTTTATGACCGGTACTCGAATAAGAAGATTAGCTGGCCGACAGGCCAGGCGCGTTAAAAACGGTTATTGGGAACTTTACAAGGCAGATCAAGGTTGGATCTCGCTCCCGAAAAACGGACATTATTGGTTACATCCATAAGATAACGGGTCGCATAACTTTTGTTTATATTGATTCTATCGCCAGGCTTGACCCACCTGGCATTTTTATTTAGAACCCCAACAGATCAAACTCTTTAGACTTATGTCTAGCTCCAACCAGTACATAGCCCGAACTCGAACCGATTTGCATGCCTGTGCCGACTGCATAACGGATAGCATCCATGAGGTGACACCAATCATCTATCGGTTTGTCAGTGCCCGTGCGATAGGAGTAGTTATCGTATTCCACTCGCAGATTAAAACAGACTGGATCTGCATATACCTCATACGAACGGATGGCATCAATGCCGTTCCGAATACTGTCTGGTCCTTTGACAGCTGGACGAATATTGCGGAAGCCCAAACGTCGCAAAGTCTCGATACTCTTAGGCTCAGCCGAGTCCGCAATGATCGTAGCATTACTCGGAATGCCACGCTGTTGCATCAACCTGGCCAGATCCTCATTGATCAGACCAGTCTGGTAAATCACTTCTTGCAACCATAACCTACGACCTTTCTTAGAGACCTTAATCACAGCTGAGGGATCGCGGGCAAAGCCAAAATCCACACCATAGATAACCTCAGCTTCCGGATCTGGATCATATTGCCATTGCCAATGGGTAAACACTTGTCCATCGTTAATGTCTCGCCACTGACCTAGAATGTGGTGCGCATAGTAATCAGGATCAGTGTCTTTTAACCTTTCCCATTCTTCCATTTTTTTAGGATCTAGATTGTGGGCATTGTCCTTGTAAGTGGTATGCAGATAACAATGATCTCCAGTCCACTTGGGATTAGGGGTACCATCAGGTAAGTAGAAGCGACGGAAGATCCAGTGGTTCTTAGCGGTCGGGTTAAAGGTCAGGAAGATC
>Ga0222712_10001281_pt1 | contig 31548 bp, 23 predicted proteins | sample C33_657DmetaG_FD_165043 | JGI IMG/M metagenome (GOLD analysis project Ga0222712, IMG submission 165043) | Estuarine water microbial communities from San Francisco Bay, California, United States - C33_657D | ecosystem: Environmental > Aquatic > Marine > Unclassified | place: USA: California...
GCTGGTGAAGAAGAACTGGGTCCCGGTAATTTATTTTCAACCGGCCTGATTGCCGGAGGAGCCCTAGCGGGAATTTTTGTCGCTATTTTGACAGCCAGTTCTGATAAGGTCGTCTCTTTAGGATCCTTACTCACTACCCTAAATTTAGAAAGAGCCATTGAGCATTATCTTGGCGCCACGGGTTACGATCTTCTGGGTGTTCTAGCTTTTGCCCTTATGGGTTTGACGCTTTATCGTGTGGCTATCCGTAAAGAACCCTAAACGCTGGATAAGTCTTGACCTGTTCAATACTATACTTACACTGTGGTTAAAATTGACCAAAGGTAGGCTGATTAATGTTCTCGATCTTCTCTGCAAAAAAGATCCAACCTACTGCTCCTTTGGTTCTAATTTTATTTTTAGGCCTTAATCAAAACTTAATTAGCCAAGAAGCACTATCTCGCCCAAGTTCGGCGGAATCTCGATTATTGGAAACTCCTCCGCAAATATTGAATTCTAGAGACCCTGAGATTTCGACCTCCCGTATCATGGTCAAGTTGGGTCCGGTCAATGATCCTAAGCGAATGATTGCTTCAGGTGAATTGTTAACTGATGAAGTCGTGATCTCTAAAATCAAAACGCTGGGTCGTATTGTCAAGGTTCAACCTCATTTTCCCCAAGAGATTTCTCCCCCTTCTGGATCCATGATCACAAACCCTAAAGGGGAAAGTGTTCCAATGCCTGACCTGACCCGGTGGTTACGAGTGGATGTAGAGGAAGGAACCGATATTGCGAGTCAGATTAAGGAAATCCTTAAAATTAATGGAGTCCAACTTGCGGAGCCGGATTATCTCAGACGGGCATCGGCCCTGCCTTCATCTTCTTCAGATCCTCTCTATAATCAACAATGGCATCTTGCCGCCGCTAATATTCCCCAAGCTTGGGCTCATTTACAGTCCCAAGGTCTAAGCCCAGGGGGCAATCGCAATATCATTGTGGCGGTGATTGATACGGGAGTAGACCTCACTCACCAAGATCTTGCTCCCAATCTTTGGACAAATGTTCAAGATGGGTCGCACGGGTTTAATGCCATAACGAAAACAACCAATCCCCAAGATGATCATGGCCATGGTACTCACGTAGCAGGCATCATTGCAGCGCAAGCCAACAACGGAGTGGGGGGAGTTGGGGTTGCCTATAACGTCCAAATTATGCCCATTAAATCGGCTCAATATTCCGGAATATTGTCCGCCTCGGATATAGCAAGCGGTATCTATTTTGCAGTCCAAAATGGAGCGGATGTCATCAACATGTCCTTTGGCGGGTACGGTAAGTCAACCCTTGAAGAAGATGCATTAGCAATTGCCTTTGGTCAAGCCGTATTAGTTGCCTCGGCAGGTAATGACAGCCTCCCAAACGAAATTTTCTGGAATGCTCGTCCGATGTACCCAGCGGCTTACAATTGGGTTTTAGGAGTCATGGCATCACAACAAAACCCCGGGTCGAAGGGGGACTATTTGGCTGGTTTTTCGAACTGGGATGTTGCCTCCAATAGTTTAATTGAGTATGAGCTTATGGCTCCAGGCAAAGAGATCGCAAGTTCCTTTCCTAACAATAACTATGCGGTCTGGTCTGGAACATCGATGTCGGCTCCGATCGTGTCGGGTATTGCAGCTCTGGTGAGAACGAAATACATCAATAAAAATACTTATTCCTCCCGTTTCATTATGGGTCAAATTGCTACCACGGGTTCTTTAAAACAGGGTTTAACGTTAGCTAACGGAACCACCTATTCTTATCGTGAAGCCGATGCTCTAAACGCACTAACCACGACTCCCAAACCCCAACTCTATTTTCAACAATACTGGGTCTTTGACTCCCCCTCGCTCTCTTCAGCCAATAATGATAATGGACGCGTGAACGCAGGAGAAGTAGTTAATCTTGGTCTCCAAATTCGAAATCAGTGGGGTAACGCGACTAATATCCAAGTCAAAATCGAACCCATAGCGTCTGGGGCAGCTACTGCCGATCCGTATGTCACGATGCTCGCTTCCACGGTCAACTATGGATCGGCAGGGGCGTTTAGTAATAGCGATAACCTCATTCGAGAAAACGGGATTATCACAGGGGTTAGTAACCCTTTTCAGTTTTCAACCCTGTCAACGACTCCTAATGGTCATGTCATTCCCTTTAAAGTTACGATCACTGCTAAAAATGGCTTGGATGCTTCCGATGCATCGGTCTATTCATCGACCACCTATTTTTATGTCACTGTCCTGAATGGGGAGGAGTTGCCCCGAACTTTCAGTTCGAATCGAACACTGACCAAAGATAAATTATGGATTGTGAGCGACCAGGTTCTGATTCCTGCGGGCGTTACGGTGACGGTGGATCCGGGCGTTAAGATTCAGTTTTATTCAACCGAAGCCCGAAGCCCATTGGCTTTAGAACCTAGTCCAAGAATCCTAGTAAGAGGAACGCTTAATGTCACAGGCACTTTCAAGGACCCCGTACAGATAATGCTCGCCACTGGCTTTGAAGCACGAAATGTAGAAATACATCGAGATAAGACTGTGAACGATCAAAACGGAATGATTGGAAACATCTCGCTAGTCTATGCCGTTGTCAGTAATCCAAGTCTGCGGATTAGTACGGCGGATCACTGTGAGTTTCTTGGGAATGGGTATATTCAGAGTGGCTACTTGGTCAATGGAAATTGGGTTTACGGAGCCTATCGATCCTTTGTTCACGCTGATTCCGTAACACGCTCTAAATTCAAATCCGTAGGACACGCCGAATGGCTTGCTAACAGTTCCTTGCAGTATCCTTTGCCATACGCTTTCTCGTTAAATTCTTATATTAACCCTAATACTGGAGAAGCTTGGGGAGATTCTAATGTGAGAACATCCGTCACAGAATCATTGTTTGAGAATTCAGTATTCCACTGGTCTTATGAGGATAATTCAAGTAAACCCAATTTCAAAAATAATGTGTTACTAAATTTAGTCAGAAAAGATCAAAATGGAGCCTTGGCTCGATCGCAAATTTACTTCAAGAATAACGATGTCTTGCAATCAGACATTTCTTTCAACCACCATTTTTCCAATAACGCTATTCTTGAGCGTTTCATCAACCTCAAACCTAATACATGGCTAGGCCTTAATGCCTATGGTCAAAACAATTACGATATTTCTGAGAATTTTTGGGGCGGAAGTTCGGCATTCATTGATGCCATTATCAAAGACTTTAATGATGATGTTTACAAGGGAACCCTAAAATATACTCCGGTCCTGAGTTCAGCGCCTACCACCGCCTACCCGTTCGTGGTAAGTGCGATTGTGAAGAATGCTTCAGGTCAGATCGTTGAAACCCTAGGTGCACAAACCGCAACGTTGGTCGTGACCTTTAATCGCGACATGGATCAATCTGTCCAGCCTTCGGTTGGTTTTGGTCCAGCGGAGCCTTACACGGATTATCGAATTAATGGAAGTTGGGTCGGGCCTCGAGAGTGGATCGGTACTTTCACTATAAATTCCCTCACCGGAGACGGAGATCAATTTTTTAGCATCAGTGGTGCAGTAGCGGCTAATGATCCATGGTTAGTCACGGGAAATGATAAGGCGCGCTTTGGAATTAAAATCGTTATCGCTGGAACTAATGCGATGAGCCTCCAAGCCACTGGGGGCGAAGGAAAAGTGGATCTTGCGTGGACTCAGAATGATTTTGAAGTCTTAGCCGGCTACAATCTGTATCGCTCGACTTCTCAAAACGGCAGTTATAGTCGCATCAATCCAATCCTTATTCCCAATACCACTCTGACCTATCGGGATTCGAGCGTAACGCCAGGTCAACAGTATTTTTACCGATTTACTATTGTAAAAACTGATCTAACGGAGTCCCAACCATCGAATATCGCCTCAGCTACTCCATTGGATACGATTCTTCCTGTGATCACCCATACTCCCCTCACAAGTGCGTTGCCGGGGCTTTCGGTTTCACTCTCAGCTTCAATCACCGATAATGTCGGAGTATCTTCAGCAATGCTTTACTACCGAAACATTGGAACTACGGTCTACACTTCCGTCTCCATGACTCGAACAACCGGTAATAATTATTCAACCACTTTGTCTGGATCGCTCATCACTTCACCAGGTTTTGAATACTATATTTCAGCCACGGATGGTATCAATACGACTAGCGCCGGTCGTGCAGAATACCCCTACCAAGTCATCGTCGTTGATAAACCTGTTATCACCACAATAAGCCCGGTCCAGGGTCCTGCGTCGGGGGGCACGACCGTGACGATTTCAGGAAGTAATTTCAAGACCGGTGCCCGTGTCACGTTCGGTGGAGCCGCCGCCTCTTCTGTGGCCATCATCAGTAGTTCTCAGATCACGTGTGTCACACCCGTGCAAGTCCCCTCAGTGGCGGATGTCATTGTGACGAATCCTAATAACGCCAGTAGTACCCTCAACGCTGCTTTTACCTACGTGAGTACCTCAGCCTCGCTCAGTATCCCCAATCAAACATCGGCTCAAAATACGATTGTGATTCTACCCATCAATGCTGCGGTCGTTAACGGCTTGGTAGCGGCAGATTTCACCGTGACTTTCAATCCTGCAGTATTAAAACCCCGAACGGTAACGACGGGATCTTTGACTCCGGGATGGACCGTCACGAGCAATAATCAAATTTCAGGACAAATTCGAGTCTCCATGATCAGCGGCGGGGGAGCTGTTTCAGGTTCGGGTGTTCTAGCTCAATTAGAGTTCGAGGTTTTAGGAAGCCCCGGCTCCTCTTCATCTTTAGCCTTTAGCACCGTTTCGCTAAATGCAGGCTCTATTCCCGTTTCCTCAGCTGCCGGGAGTCTAACGGTCGCCGTCGCCTATGACATTTCTGGCTCCGTTCGGCATTGGAAATCAAATGCTCCTGTCAGTGATGTTTATCTCGAAACGGTTGGGGACAAGATTTACTCCTCGACGACTAACAACAGCGGCGCCTACTTCATCACTAATTTACCTCCTTCAACCTATATCGTTCGACCTAGCAAATCATCGGAGACTCAAGGCATCACCGCCTATGATGCCTCGTTGGTACTCCAGCACACAACAGGTCTGATAACTTTGACTGGCTCTTCCGCGGTTGCTGCCGATGTGGATAGTTCGGGTTCGATTAATGCTATGGATGCCTATTATCTACTTCAAAAAGCCGTTGGATTGATATCGCTCCCGTTTAATGGAACCGGAACAGTATGGAAGTTTTCACCCAGCAGTAAGACCTATAGTAATTTGAGTAGCCATCAAGCGTCTCAAGATTATGTTGGCATACTAGTGGGTGATGTCAGTGGCAATTGGACGAGTCAAGAAGCCCAAACGGGTGCACCTTCCAATTTCAAGGTCACCGAAGGATCCGCAGCATCGGATAGATCGCTGACTGCTTCAATCGTCGTCAATCCTAAATCTCAGAATCTTCACAGTTTGGATGTCACGCTTACTTATGATTCAAGCAAGGGGACCCCTGTTTCCATCACTCCAATAGGCAATGCCGCCAACTGGACCTTGGCAAGTAATCTCAATACACCTGGAGTCATTGGACTTTCGATGGCCTCCGCCTCTCCTATGGCGACGGAGGGGAACATGGTTTCAGTCAAGTTTAATCTTCTCAACTCACATCAAGAGGTATCGCTCAAGGTGCAAGGAGTTTTATTGAATGGGAGTGCTTCGGGTAATTTCACTATGGACGACGTGTTAGCCGTAATGAAGTTTGTGAACGGAGAAGCCAATGCCACACAGGCTGACTTGGTTAAATATGATGTGGGTCCCATGGTAAGTGGAAATACATCTGGTGATGGAAAAATTGATATTGTGGATCTTGTTATTATTCTTCGATCGGCTCTTGGGTTGGGTTTATGAAATTACTATCGAAATTTCTTTTATCCCCTTCAGTCTTAATGATTCTCCTTGCCTGTGGGGGTGGAGGCGGAAGTACGTCGGGCTCCGTTTCGACGTCACCGGCACCCCCTTTGAGCAGTGGCCCACACACCTTATCTTTTTCTCTCAATCTTCCCGCTGTCAGTACTCCCGTGAACGGTATAACTTTTATCGCCCAATTACCCATAGGTGCAAATGTTACGACTAATGGTTCCATGGATTCATCTCCCATTAGCTCTTCTGCACTGTTATGGGGGAATGCAGTAGGTGCCCCCCAAATAATAAGTGCTTACTATACGGCGTCCACCCGTCAAATCAAAATTCATATGATTAGTACAGTCTCCTCACCTTGGAGTGGTGAGTTTATTAAGATCAAGGTATCCATTGCTCCGGGTTTTTCTCTCTATGACACCGACTTTACTAGCATTGGGACCAACCCCTCAGTGCTGAAGATCATTGCCATTAATGCAACCACACATACTACGGTTGATCTCTCAAGCCAGAGCACTCTCACGACTAAACTACTGGATTAGAGGCGCCTACATCAATTTAATGGATCGAACACCTTGAAGCATCTCATCGACGAGGCTTGATAGCGTAAACGTAGGTTTCCAGCCCCAATCCCTTCGAGCAACGTGATCGTCGATTTGTCGTGGCCAAGAGTCGGCAATCGCCTGACGGAAATCAGGTTTGTAGCAGATTGAAAATTCGGGCAATCGCTCTCGAATTGCCTCCGCTAATTCCTTGGGGGTGAAACTCATCGCCGTGAGATTGTATGCATGCCTGATCGTTATCTGTGAAGCAGGGGCATCCATCAGCTCTTGGATGGCTCTCACGGCATCCGGCATATACATCATGGGAAGACGCGTATCTTCTGAAAGGAAACAAGTGTAGGGCCGATTCGCTATTGCGGCGTGAAAAATATCGACTGCATAATCCGTGGTTCCTCCACCCGGTGGGGTCTTCCAGCTGATGAGGCCCGGAAAACGTAAGCTGCGAACATCCACACCATGATGTTGGTGGTACCAAGCGCACCAACTTTCTCCAGCGACCTTCGAGATGCCGTAGACAGATGTTGGATCCATACGGCAGTCTTGCGGGGCTGGATGAGGGGCCGAGGGTCCAAAGGCGGCCATCGAGCTTGGCCAAAAAACCCTAATCCTTTTCTCTTTCGCAATCTCTAGAACATTGAGGAGACTTTTGAGGTTGAGTTCCCATGCCCACTTGGGATTTTGTTCAGCCTTGGCTGATAAGGCAGCAGCGAGATGGTAAATTTCTTGGATCTTATATTGGTCCACGATTTGTTGAAGTTGTTGAAAATCAAGAACATCGAAAGCCTCATGGGTAAGGGATTCCCCAAGACTATGAGACTTTAGATCGGCCGTGACCACTTGAGCAGCCCCCCATTTCCGGACCAACGCCTGGGTTAGATCCGTTCCGATTTGCCCCAAGGCGCCAATGACGAGGATTTTTTTAAGAGACATAGATGATTAGGATATAACACCTAGCTCGCGCCCGGCCTGCCCAAAGGCTGCTATCGCTTTTTCAAGATCCGCTTGACTATGGGCGGCACTCATTTGAACCCGGATTCTCGCTTGACCCTGAGGAACAACAGGAAAGAAGAAACCGATGACATAAATACCCAATTCTAAAAGACGAGAGGCCAAGGCTTGGGTTTTAACCGCGTCATAAACCATAATGGGAATAATAGGGTGCTCCCCTGGTTTAATTTCAAAACCTTGGGCTTGGATCGCCTGTCTAAAAAATCGGGTATTGGCCATCAATCGATTCCGAAGATCAGTTGAAGTCTGGATCATGTCAAGAACCTTAAGGGAGGCTCCTACGATGCTTGGGGCCAGGGTGTTAGAGAATAAATAGGGTCTTGAACGTTGACGTAAAAGCTGAATGACTTCAGACCGTCCACTAGTAAATCCCCCCGACGCTCCACCCATGGCTTTCCCCAGGGTACCGGTGATGAGATCAATCTTGCCCAAGACCCCCCTAAATTCATGAGTTCCTCGACCCGTGTCGCCCATGAAGCCCGTGGCGTGACATTCGTCTATCCCCAGTAATGCGTCGAATTCATCACAGATTTTTCTGAGGACATCTAATTGGGCAATCGTACCATCCATCGAGAAAACCCCGTCGGTAAAGACCAAGATAAAACGAGCACCATGGCGTCGTGCTTCTTCACAGCAACGTCGGGCATCGGCCATATCATTGTGACGATAGCGATAACGCTTAGCTTTGCTGAGTCGAATTCCATCAATAATGGACGCATGATTAAACTCATCGCTCACGATCGCATCCATCTCTCCCATCAGAGGTTCAAAAAGACCTCCGTTGGCATCAAAAGCAGCCGCGTAAAGAATGGTATCCTCCGTCCCAAGAAACTGCGATAAACGAGCTTCGAGAGTTTTGTGGAGATCTTGGGTCCCGCAGATAAAGCGAACGGAACTGAGACCAAAACCATGGGTCGACAGGGCCTCCTGCGCCGCTTTGACCACTTCGGGGTGAGCCGATAATCCTAGGTAATTATTGGCACAAAAATTTAAGACGGTTTGAGGTCCATTGATGGTTTGTACCTTGATTTGGGCTTGTTGAGCTGAGGTAATAATCCGTTCTTTTTTTAAGAGACCTGATGCTTCAATACTTTTTAATTCATTTCGAATATGACTATAAAAAGAACTCGCTTCAGTCATATCTAGTCAAGAGGGAGCTGGCCGGGCTTGTTGCGAAGAATGGCAGGGATTTCTAAATCGAGATCGCCATGAACTTCACCGCTTGAAGTGGGAGCGAGGGTGGGGAAAGGGTCCAGGCGTCGGGGCGTCCGAGAGGACTGAGTCGGTTCGTCGCCTGTGGGTTCTGTATGGGCTTGGGTATGTCCATAGACCGGACCTGAATCGGGGATAATTTGCGTAACTGGAGCGGTTGGAGGCATGGGAACGAAAGGAAGCGTATTGGATGAAGCGCGAGGGACGGCCCTCGAAGTGACAAGGGAACTGCTTCGAGGAGATCCAAAAGCGGGAAGTTGACGCGTGGTGCGACCATCAAAAACCGGTACCTCTTGGGCCTCATCAAATCCGCTCGCTAGAACCGTGATTTGGACTTCATCCTGAAATTGAGGGGCTTCCACTTGGCAGAGTTTTACTTCGGATTGCCCAGCATAGTGTTCTTGAAGGTAGGTCATGGCATCTTCAACTTTAGAAAATTGATGATGAGCCCAGTTAGCCATCATGCTGACGATTACTTTGCGAGCGGAACCATTTTGAGATCGTTCCAAGAGAGGACAAGCCAGTGCTTGCTGGAGGGCATCGAGAATGCCGTTTTCCCCCCTACCGGTTCCGGTTCCAATGAGTGCCTCACCTCCATTACGGAGCACATTTTCAACATCGGCAAAATCTCCATTGAGATCGCCTGGATACAAGATAAGATCTGCAATCCCTCGAACTCCTTGGATCAAAACGCTATCGGCCGTTCGAAAGACTTCTTTTTGGGTAGCGCCTTGAGGGCACAGAGATTTGAGACGTTCATTGCTCACGGCAATCACGGTATCCGCCACGCTTCTTAATTTCTCAAGACCTTTATGAGCTTTATCAATTTTTGATTTGCCTTCCCAAGCAAAAGGAGTCAGGACCACAGCGACGGTCAGTGCATTTAATTCTTTGGCATAATTAGCGACCACGGGTGCCGCGCCCGTTCCTGTGCCGCCGCCCATACCCGCGGTGATAAATATCATGTCCGATCCCTCGAGCTGTTTTAAGATTTCATCTCGACTCTCCTCGGCCGCTACATAACCCCGGTCTGAATTTCCACCGGCTCCTAAACCGCGCATCGAACTTGGGCCCAAGATAATTTGATGGGGCGCTTGGCACATGGATAAACTCTGTTGGTCGGTATTCATGGCGATGAATTCAACACCCGAAACGCCACTCTCAATCATGCGATTAACGGCATTACATCCCGCACCGCCCACGCCCACAACTTTGATACGTGCACCTGGAATGGGCTCGGGATGTGGGAGAAAGGGAGTTTCCATCATAAAGATTTCCTTTAGGTTATTTGAAGGCTTCAAGAAGATTGCCCATAAAAGAGGAGTGACCATGACCCGATTCTTGTCGCTCTCGAATCATGTATTTGGCCGCGCCTAGGGCGTTCACAAAATGGGGGTTATTTACAACAGCGGGAAGGGTGTCCGTGAAGTCTAGGGGCCTTGAAATCACGACTCGGGGACGCCCAAAAATTGTTTGTGCCAGTGTGGGCAGATGGTAGAGGATCGATCCCCCCCCGACAAGATGAATGCCTCCATGGAAATCACCAAGCCCTGTTCGATTAATTTCGACTTGAACAAAATTAAATAGTTCAACGGCTCTAGCCTGCAAGACTTCTGCAATTTCACTTCTTGAAATAAAACGCCCCTCGTCTTCGAGCTCGATTTGCTCATCGGCAACTTGTTGGGGAATGACGGAGCCGTAACGAAGTTTAATTCGTTCAGCCGCTACCATGCCCCCAAGATGTTTCATGATTTCAAGATCGCGAGTGAAATGACGACCGCCCACCGCAATGAAAGCAGAATGAAATAAGGTCCCTAAATGAAAAATACCTACATGGGTTAAGTCTTCGCCAATATCAATGACAACCGCACTGTTATCTTTGTCTTGACGGGGCAGAATTGCCTCCGCCGTCGCAAGAGGCGAATACACCAGTTCAGCCTTCGGAAAACCAGCTAATTGGGCCACGCGTCGAATGTTATTGAGCACTGAGGAAGGGGCTAAAATTAGCCTTACTTCGGCCTCCAAAGACTCCCCCACCATATTCAGCGGATTGCGTACTTCGCGTTGGCCTTGGATATGGTAGATCTGAGGAATGCGGTGCAGAACACTCTCTTGTTTTGCCATTTTGCAATTATTTTTAGCTTGGTCGAGAACTCGTTCAATATCTTCGTCGGTGATGATTCGATCTTTCGAGCTGATGGTCACAGAATCACGAAGATTTTCTCCTTTGAAGTGAATGCTATCAACAGAGACACAAACCCCTTCTACTTTTTTAACATCCGCTTGAGTCATAGCCTCTTCTTTGGCGGCCCTGAGGGCGGCGACAGCTTTATCCATGTCGTTGACATAGCCCTGTTTAATTCCACCTTCAGAGTTAGCCATGCCTCCACCGATGACATGGAAAAGACCCTTCGTGTCCATCGTAACGACCACAGCTGCCACCTTACTGGTTCCTAGGTCAATGCCAATAAAAGTGGGTTGCTTAGCCATGAAACTCCTCGATGCTACTAAGAGAATCTTACTCTCTTCAAGAATTATTTCTAGCGTTTGGGAGGGAGCTGGTCGCCGTCAATTATTGTCGGCACCCCAATTTTGTTTTTAAGGGTCAGAATGACTTGATTCTTAAATCTCAGATTGACCCCCTCAATGGCTGCTCGTTCTTCGGGGGTAGAGAGTTGACTAGTAAAAACACTTTGAAAATTAGGAATATTAGCGATGGGATCTCGACCGTCGAGCTTCACCGGAGCCTGAAAATCCTGAAGATAAAGGATGGGTCCTTGGTCATCCCAATACATTTCCTCAATGAGGTCAAAAAACTCAGGTTGCTGCATTTTAATGGTCTTAGCGACTTGTGACATACGAGCCAAACTGGCTCGATTCTGCAGGCTAGCATCGGACACCACAGGCAGAGCTTTCGATCCATTGGAGCTATTCAATTCATCGATGAGGACACCGCCCTCACTTACCAAATAGGTACCTTGTGAATTCACCATCCAAAGATACGCTTCCTTTTCTTCAATAATAATCACCAGTCGATCGGGAGGATCTTTGCTGAGATTGACGGACTTAATCCATGTTTTCTCCATTAAGGCATTCATGAGGGGCTCGGCATTAAACCAAAGTAGGGGTTGGCCTAGACTCAAATCTTCGGAGATTCTTTGAATCTCAACCTGTCTCCTGGGTGTGCATCCCGTGATTCGAACTTCCTGAACGCTGAGAGCCTTGAGATGAAGTAGTCGGTACGTAAAACGTGTGAGCCCCCAACCGAGAGCAATCACAATCACAATAACGATCAGGAATCTTACACGGTTAAACCAAGGACGCTTAGGTTGTGTTCGAGGATAATAAGCCATTAGTTCACGTTGCCCCAGACTTCCACTTCCGGTTCAAGAGTTATACCATATCTTAATTGGACTTTAGATTGCACCTGAATCATCAGCTCATAGAAGTCTCTTGCGGTTGCTTGTCCGTGATTGATGAGAAAGTTTGCGTGCTCAGGACTGACTTCGGCATCCCCCACCCGATAGCCCTTGAGTCCTGCCCGATCGATCAGGCGTCCAGCACTCTCTCCAGGAGGATTTTTAAAGATACACCCTGCATTACGCTTGGATAAGGGCTGGGAACTACCCCGTTTTAATCGATTCGATTCCACTTCAGCTTGAATGGTTTTAGAATCCCCGGGGGTGAGACGAATGGTAAATCCTAGGGCCACATAGCCGGGCCCAAGATGGCTTCGACGGTAGCCAAAATTCTCTGGCCGTGGGGCTGTTTCAATCACCTCCCCTTCAGGATGAATGTATCGATAACTTGAGAGAATCTGAACCAATTCTCGTCCGTAGGCTCCCGCATTCATATGAAGGGCCCCTCCGGTGGTTCCAGGTATTCCTGCAGCGTATTCCATACCCGAAAGTCCTTGTTCAGCTGCGGCTTGGCTCAATCGTATATGTCCAAAATTAGCGGGCGCTGTGATCTCTCGGCCTTCAACTTTTAGAACTTTAGGAAAATTCAAGCGAATAACGGGTTCTTCGATGTCGGAAAGGACGACGAGATTGGACCCGCCACCTAGAATTCGGTAAGACCAACCTTCTTGTCGAAAAGTTTTAACCAGAGTACAAACCTGATTTTCATGAGTAGGCTCAAAAAGAATTTTACATTGTCCACCGACCCCTAAAGTCGTAAGTCGCCCGAAAGAAATATTTTCTCGGTGAGGAATGGAGCGAATTGAATCAGGAAGAGTAGGCATGATTCTAGTTTAAGGTTGCAGAGACCCTTAGAGAAGTTAGGATGAAACTATGCGATGGTTGAGTTTAGATCATGGAACCAAACGATTGGGCCTAGCCGTATGCGATCCCTCTGAGTTCCTTTTCACTCCTAAAGGTGTTTGGCTCATGGAGGAATCGTCCATCCTCCCTCGTTTGATTCAGTTTTGCCAAGAAGAAGGGATCCAGGCTCTTTGTGTAGGCTTCCCTCAACATCAAGATGGCTCGCCGAGTTTAACCGCCCCTGCCGCGAAATCGTTTGCCCATGAATTAGCTCGCGCTACCGGTCTTCCATTGAAGATGATCGGAGAACACCTGACCAGCGCCATGGCTGAGACCCGTATGCGAGAGGAAGGGGTTCCTGCAGGTCAATTCTCCCAATGGATTGATGCTTATGCCGCCATGATTATTTTAGAAGAGTGCATCAGTGAACGTCGCCGCCAGGGCCGGCCGCTGGATCAGATTTAACCCGCTAGCGAGATCTGGTGCTGACAAACTTGAGCAAGGGTTTGGTTATGAGTCACAATCAAAGTCGTGGGCTTAAGATGTTGATGAAGTTTCTGTATAAAGCTAGTAATAAGATCAGCCGTTAGGGGGTCCAGATTGCCGGTTGGCTCATCGAGGAGCCACAAGGAGGGTTTCCTTACCATTGCCCGAGCGAGTCCAATTCTAGAGGCTTGACCTCCGCTTAGTTGATGAGGAAAACGGTCGGCCAAGCCCTCGCAACCGACCTCATGGAGTAAGGATTTCCCCCAGGCCTCATCCCAGTCTCCATCGAGTTTCATGGGAATAAGGACGTTCTCTAGAACGGTAAATTCGGGAAGGAGTCGAGGATCTTGAAAAGTCAGTCCTATGTATTGTCTTCTAAAAAGTGAAGAGGAGATCGAATCTGAGGGATTCATCAGGTGAGACCCTAGATGAATCGATCCCGATTGCCAACCATCAAGACCCGAAAGACAATTAAGCAAAGTGGTCTTGCCGACCCCGCTGGGACCCACGAGGGCATTAAGGCTACCCGGCGTTAAGGCCATGGAAAAATTGTTCAAGACGGGGCGTTCTGACCCAGGATAACGTTTGGAAAGTTGCTGAACGTCAACTCGGAGACTCATCTAGATCAGCTCCACCAATTTGAGATAGAGGGTGTGGGTAGCTAGTGCATCTCCTAACGCGGTATGGCGCTGATCTTCCGCCACATGAATCGCAAAATGGCGAAAAAGCTCATCACTGCTAAGTCGCATTTGAGGTAGTTTTCGTTTTTCTCTTAGGGCTTTGGCAATGCTATGTGTATCGACGGTTCGATGATGAAAACGAGATTCCATATCAATACCGTTTAAGGCAAGAAAGCGTTTCATAAATTCAAAATCAAAAGAAATATTATGCCCCACCAAGGTAATAGGCTCGGAACCAAAATGGCGTTCGCAAAAAAGCAAGACGCTCTCAATCACCGCCTTGTGTTCGAGGGCAGACTCATGGTGAGTCACCAAATTGATTCGGTTTACTTTTAATCCTCCAGCCGAAACGACATAGGGTTCATGCCGAACCTTGACTTCGAGGGTCTCTAGTACGTTAGATCCCTCGCAGGCAACGAAACCTAAGGTTAGAAGGCTATGGGTTTGGGGATCCAGGCCCCCCGTTTCCGTATCGAATACTAAATAGCGGTTCATGAGGACCTCATGGAATCTATGGGATGGAGTCGAGCGGCGACCCGAGCCGGATATTTTGAGGCTAGCCAAGACACGCTGAGAGGAAACAGGATAGCGATCAAGATGTCGGTGACGTGGAGGCGAAAAGGAACATAGGTGATGAAATCATAGACGGCCGAAGGCAGTGGAATCCACCGGTATCGGTCCGCTAAATAACAAAAAGGGAGAGCGAATAGCAATCCCCCCGCGGTTCCCCGCAAACCCATATGAAGTCCTTGCCGAGCAAAAGCACCCTCAATTTGCTTGGGGGTGGCCCCGAGGGCAAGTAATACGCCCAGATCCCTTTTCTTTTCAGTGACCAGCAGAATGAGGCTTGCCACAATATTGAATACTGCAATGCAGACGATCACGCCAATGAGGGAGGTAAAAAGCCATTTCTCAACGCGAAGCGCAGAAAATAAAGCACGATTCGTATCCCGAAGATCGGACGCCACGAATTGTCCCCCAATTTTTTTCAATACGGCAGATTTAATATCAGTAATGTCGTCGGTAGAGCGGGTTCGGACATCAATCATTTCAGCTTGTTGTGTCCGGGCCAGCCTCATGGCGTCATTGAGATGTATAAAGGCCCAACTTCGATCAAATTCACCAATGTCACTTCTAAAAATACCGGCTATGCGGTAGGCGGCCACCTTGGGCTGGCTCCCCGTAGGCCCTAAACTTAAACGAAAGTAGGCAACTGATATTTCAGAGCCAACTGTGAGGCCCAGGCGTTCAGCTAATTGCTGACCAATCACTATTTCTCCCTCCTCGAGACGAGAAATTGAATAGGGTTCGAGACTAGAAAAAATAGTCGAAGTCATTTCCGCTGAAGCAGGATCAATCCCCTTGATGATTAAAGGCTCGGGAGGGAGATCCCGGTCAGCGACGCGTAAGAGGCCCTTTTCCATTCGCATTGGACTCGCCCCTACGACCCCGGGTGTGTTTCTTATTTCACCCAGGACGCGAGGAAGATCCTGAATATCCCCAAGGCGCGGAGCTACTGCAAAGTGAGCAGTTGCACTAAATATATTTTTTTGTATTTCATCATGAAATCCGTTCATCAGGGCCATGCATACCAACATGGCTGATACGCCAAGGGCAATGCCGCCTGTGGCTAATTGACGCATTAATTTGATAAATGACCCCCGACCGGTCGCATGTAAATAACGGTGGGCTAAAAACCCTTCAAATGAAGTCATATCTTTCTATTATCGCCTAGGGATATGATCAAAGACGGAGAAGTGAATTTTCGCATGAACGAGACGCCTACCCGCTGTTTTTTAATCGCCCACCAAGGGCCACGAGAATCCCAAGATCCTATCGAAGATCACTTAGTTGAACTCAATCAGTTAGCCATGAGTTGTGGAATGCAGGTCGTGGGCCAAAAAAGACTCAAGCGCCCTAAAATCTCCTCCCAAACCTTTTATGGTCCTGGGCAGATTGAAGAATTAACGCTTGAAGCACGTGCCGTGGGGGCCCGGTTTCTTATTTGTGATGATGAACTCTCGGGCAGCCAAAGCGTAGCGATTGAGCGCCTTAGCAAAATGGTTTGTATGGATCGAACTCGCCTGATTCTTAAAATTTTTGAACAGCGAGCTAAAACCAAGGAAGCAAAAGCTCAGGTCGAACTCGCTCGTCTACAGTATGAACTTCCTCGTCTTAAGGGTGTCTGGCGCCACTTGAGTCGCCAAGGGGGAGGCCTTGGTTTAAGGGGAGGCGCGGGTGAAACCCAGCTGGAAGTGGAGCGACGCATTTATGGTCAAAAGATATCCACCCTTAAGAAGGAACTTTCTCATGTCCAGCGGGTTCGAGAAACTCAGCGATCGGGTCGATCTCCTGCGATTCCTCGCGTCGCCCTCGTGGGTTATACCAATGCCGGTAAAACCTCTCTTTTAAAACAACTCACGGGTGCAGGTGACCCTCAGGACCTACTTTTTGCAACGCTCGATACGACGACCCGACGGGCATGGCTTGGGCCCAATTATGATGAAGCGACTGGGCAGGGAACGGGTGAGCCGAAAACATGTTTGATTTCCGACACGGTCGGTTTCATACGAAAGCTTCCCCATCAGTTGGTCGCTGCCTTTCGAAGTACCCTGAGTGAGGTTAGGACTTCGGACGCCCTATTGGTGATCTTAGACGCCTCAAGTCCAGATCTAGGAGATCATCTCAAAACGGTTACCCAGACGCTTCGAACCATCGGATGTGAAGATGACTTTGATCTCCAGCCCCGTATTTTGATTCTTAATCAAGTTGACAAGCTATCTCGACCCCAGCGGTTGGATTTGGCTAAGCAATTCCCTGGAGCGATTCAGATGTCGACCCGAGACGGACTGGGGGTCGACGAGCTGAAGGACTGGCTTAGAGAACTGGTGCCGGGACCTCCCAAGCCAAGAGATCTTGAGTGGTGGGAGCGAGGAGAATCCATCCCTACAATTTTGAGAGATACTCAACTATCCCTTGAGGAAGCTAAATCTTTTTGAAGCCGTGTGAGTCCCCAGAGTAAGGCCCCTGCAAGAACCATGCGAATTGCAAAAAACTGAACACTGAAGCGATGGACTTGATCACGAGTCTGGGTGAGTTCACTTAAGTAGGATTCCGTTGGTGAAGGGAGTGCTGTTAGTGCCGTCATGGTCGAATCTAATTTGGGGGTAAGAATGAAACTACTCCCTAAACAAAAGATAAGCGCCGTCAGAATAGCAAAGTTCCATAATTTATCGGAGGTGACAGGAAGAGAGTCTTTGGTGTGACGCATCCATCGGGGTAGACCACTTAAAAGCCATCCCCCACCGAAGGCTATCCAAGCAAGTAAATCAAGGCGTTCGACTATCCGACCCGCTAGGGCACCGGCCGTAGCTCGCGGTAGATACGAAAATAAAATAGGGGAAGAGAGGGCAAACCCGAGGCTCATACCAAGCCATAGGGCTAGAAGAGTAAAGCTAAGACGATCCCATAAAATTTGACGGGGATGCATCACCCGCCCCATTCGTTATAGGGAATCCCGTTTTCTCCCGTATCGGAGGATCCGCTTCGGACACGCCAGATTCCGAGTTCTTGATTGGGCGCATCGGGATCGGAAGGTTCCGTCTCGGTTTGCCAGGTCTCTCTCGAATTGGTCATAGGATCAATGGGAATCGATCGAAGATAGCCCAGATCAACTAGGGCACTCAACGAACTTGGATAGCGCCCTCGATCCGAACGATGTTGCTCTAAGGCATGATTAATCTGAAAAAGGTTCTCGCGTAAAACGGCTTCCCGAGCCGTCTTAACTTTATATTGATAGCCCACTAGGGCAATGGTGCTCAAAATAGCAATAATGGTGAGTACGGTTAGGAGTTCTAAGAGGGTGAACCCCTTTATGGATCGGCGCATTAGAGAACGCCTCTTTTTTTCTGATCGAGCTCAATAGAATCATAGAGGGCTTGAAAATTACCCTCGCCAAAGCCCATGTTGCCTCGACGCTGTATGATTTCAAAAAAGAGAGGACCGATCTGATCTTCTGTAAAAATCTGCAAAAGATAGCCCGTCGTATCCCCATCAATTTGAACACGTAATTCTTCCGCGGTGGCTAGGCTCTCCCGGACTTGATACCCACCTTTAGCAATACGACTGGGTAGAAGATCATAGTAGGTTTGAGGAATTTCAAGAAAACGAAACCCCTGGCTTTTAAGAGCTCTCAGCGTACTAAAAATATCATTGGTTGACATCGCGATGTGCTGGATACCCTGGCCCTTATGGCGATTGACATATTCCTGTACTTGGCTTTTATCATCCGTGGGCTCATTGATGGGAATCATAATTCGGTTATCAGAGCTTTGGACGACCTTGCTGTTGAGACCTGTACCCAATTGTCCTCGGATATTAAAGGTACGCGTAACCACGAATCCAAAAACATCTTCATAAAATTTGACCAATTCATCCATCTCGCCCGGTCCTACATTATTGGTGAGATGGTCAATCCGAACCAGTCCGGGAGTACAAAGAGCCGGAAGCGGGTCAAGAGAAAGGCCAGGCCAAAAGGGTTCACAAGCACCTTCCCGTTCGATGAAGTAATTCAGTACATCGCCCACACCCTGAATCGCAGCAAAATGAATACGTCCACTCCCTAGGTGGTGAGTTTCGGGAGGAACGACAAGTCGACCCCCGCGTTTTAAGGCTTCTTTCAAAGCATGATCAAGAGACGCCACCTGGAAATTGAGAGCCCAAGCACCCTCGCCGTGCTTCTTGAAGTATTGGCCGGCAAGATGTTCCTCATTTGCTTCAAAGATCAGGATATCCATCCGCTCTTGGCGAAGATGGATTTGTCGTCCCCAAGGTGCCTTTTGGCTGGCCACTCGGGCAAATCCTAAGCGCCGATAAAGGAGTTCGAGTTTTTCGATGGAGCCGGTCAGTTGTAAATGATCGATGCGAATCAGTTGCAGAGGATTGGTGGCCTCAGCGGCGGAGCCTCGTGTGAAGTCATACGTTGGATTTGCCATACTCGATAACCCCGATCGATAACCCTTTCCTTTAGGATAACGCTAAGTTTAATGTTAGCCCCAAGCTGATAGCAGAGCCCTATTCAGCGGAGATTTAATTGAGACTCGTCGCAACCACTTTTTCTGTTGTGAAGAATTCCAAGAGGTCTCCCTCAGCCACTTGGTTATAACCGTCGATACCGATACCACAATCTAATCCATTCTTTACTTCACTGACGTCATCCTTAAATCGCTTCAGGCTGATAAGTTTTCCAGTGAAAACCACCTCTTTTTCACGAAGAACTCTTACTTGTGCTCCACGATTGACTTTGCCCTCTGTGACAAAAGAACCTGCAATCACTAATTTACCCGATTTGAACAATTGGCGGATCTCGGCACGACCCAAGAAGGTTTCTTTCTCCGTGGTATCAAGCAGGCCGATCATAGCGGCTTGTATTTCTTCGGTGACTCGATAAATAACTTCGTGAAATCTGAGATCAACGCCTTCGTCTTTAGCTAATTCAGCGGCTTTACGCTCAGCCTTAGTATTAAAACCGATCACGATGGCTTTTGAAGCTTCGGCTAAAAGTACATCATTCTCATTGACCGTTCCTACGGCAGTATGGAGAAGTCGAACGCGAATCTTATCCGTCGAAAGGGCTTCAAGTTGTCCCGACAAGGATTCGACGGAGCCTTGCGTATCTGCTTTGATAATTAAAGGGAGTTCTTTGATTTGACCCTCTTTGATCGTACTAAAAATATTTTCAAGAGTGACCCGTTGTTTTCGAAGGCTATCTTGTTTCGCTTTTTCTTGCCGGAAGCCGACGATATTTCGAGCTTTATCTTCGCTTTCGACAATTTGGAATTTGTCACCGGCAGCAGGCACTTCTTCAAACCCTAGGATTTGAACTGCACTCGAAGGTCCCGCCTCTTTGAGACGCTTACCTCGATCATCAAACATGGCTCGGACCCGGCCCATAGTCGATCCCGCAATAAAGATCTCCCCCTCGCGGAGAGTTCCTTGCTGAACAAGGACGGTTGCAACGGCTCCTCGACCTTTGTCTAGGCGTCCCTCAAGAATACTTCCGCTTGCCGCGGCATCGACTACGGCTTTGAGATCCTTCAGATCAGCTACGAGCAAAATCGTCTCTAAAAGTTCATCCAACCCTAGTTTCGTTTTAGCACTGACGGATACGGAAGGAACATCCCCTCCGTAGGTTTCCGTTTGAATTGAATATTGTAAAAGTCCTTGTTGAACTTTATCGGGATTAGCACCGGCTTTATCCATTTTATTGATCGCAACAATGATGGGAACATTCGCTGCTTTAGCGTGATTAATGGATTCAATCGTTTGAGGCATGACCCCATCATCAGCTGCCACTACTAAGATCGCAATATCCGTGACTTTGGCCCCCCGGGCTCTCATTTTAGTGAAGGCTTCATGACCGGGTGTATCAATAAAAACGATACGCCGTGATGTTTGAGTATTTTTATCTTTTACTTCGACATGATAAGCACCAATATTTTGCGTGATGCCTCCCTTTTCACCCGAAGCCACTTTGGTCTCTCGAATCGCATCCAGTAGCGACGTTTTACCATGGTCGACATGACCCATGATGGTGACCACGGGGGCCCGCGGAGTCTTATCACCTTGTATTTCAGCTTCTTCAGCAATGATTTGAACGTCTTCTTCGAAAGAGACAATATCGGATAGGTATCCGAATTCTCTTGCAATTTCCTTAGCGAGTTCAGTGTCTAAAGGTTGGTTAATGGTAGCGAGAATACCTCGATGGAAAAGTTTTGCCATAACATCTTTGGCCGGCCGCTTACATTTTTCCGCTAATTCTTTAACCGTCACCCCTTCGGATAGCATGACAATGCCAATTTCGTCTTGAATGTACTCTTCAGCTATTTCTTTGACTCGAGAGTGGGGTTGGCGGAGTTTAAGTTCCATCTCCTCGGCTTCTTGTATCTCTTTCTTTTTCTTTCGACCCCCAATGCTCAGCGAGCGCCCCGGCCCCTTCAAGGTGGCTGGATCAACCGGTCCCGTTGGAATATTGATACCGGGTCGACCTCCGGGTCCACCGGGACGACCGGAACCCATGCCCGGTCGACTCCCCGGTCGACCTCCGGGTCCACCGGGACGACCGGAACCCATGCCCGGTCGACTCCCCGGTCGACCTCCGGGTCCACCGGGACGACCGGAACCCATGCCCGGTCGACCTGAACCTGGAGCTCGAGGGGTAGGAAGGGTAATGCGGCCAAGATCCTTGCGCTCACTTGGGGGAGTATTTTGACTGATTTTGATGATGCTCGTGGTATCGGGTTTGTAGACACCAATTTCTCCACGAGGAGGCAAGTATTTGGGTCGTCCTGTTGGACTGCTCCCGTGCTTCACTTCACCTTTTGAGGTGTTGGTCGCCGTTTGTAGTTTAACCGTGGCGGTGGATTGAGGTTGGGGTTTAGAGGTTTGAGGAAGGACTAAGCGCGGAGGTAAAGCCTTAACGGAAGAGGGTGCTGGTATCGATGAAACCGGATGATCTAAAGTAGATTCGGTGGCTTTGGACTCAGGGGCAGCTATCACGTCCTCGGAAACGGGAGGGCTCGCTTTTTTCAGTATCGGTTTGGCTGGTTTCGACGCTTCGACTTCAGTCGTAGGAGGCAGGGTTTTTTTAGTAACTTTGACGGGGGGTTTCCCGATTGCCTTAGGAGAGGTAGTTGAATTTCCCGACTGGAGAATTTTTTTAACTTCTGTAACTTGATCATCAGACAAAGCAGAACTATGACTCTTTTTGTCAACTAAGCCCATGCGATTTTTGAGCACATCGATGAGATCTGCATTCGACATTCCCAACTCTTTGGATAATTGGCTGATTCGGGTCATGGAGATGGGATACCTCGGTGAAGGGGAAGTTGGTTAAAAAATTAGGATATATCTTCTGGAACTGAAAGAGGAGCCGACGGGACTATCGACTTGTTTGTGCTGTCTTCTGCGACCGCTCGTTGTTGGTCTGCATGAGATCGGACGTCAATATTCCACCCGGTTAATTTTGCCGCTAAGCGGACATTTTGTCCGCGCTTACCGATGGCCACACTCAGTTGGTCATCGCTGACAATTACTTCAACGCGTCGCTCTTCTTCATTCATGATATTGACGCGAATCACTTTGGCTGGATTGAGAGCATGCGCAATAAATATGGTTGGATCCTCGTCGTAGCGGACAATATCAATCTTTTCTTTTTGGAGCTCACGAATAATGGCTTGAACACGGGAACCCTTTAAGCCAACACAAGCTCCGACCGGATCCACATCGGGATCTAAGGAGCGAACCGCAACTTTAGCTCGGTCGCCGGCTTCTCGGACGCAATTGGTAATGAGTACGGTCCCATCGTGGATCTCGGGAACTTCATTTTCAAAAAGCTGCACTAAGAGTCTTGGGTCCGTGCGACTCACTTGTACTTGAGCGTCCTTGGCGTTTCGATCGACGGCAATAATGACGACTTTAATTCGCTGACCTTTGTCAAAACGATCCCCACGAAGGGTATCAGTTCGACGTAAAATAGCTTCGACTCGATCCACCTCTAAGTACACATTATTTTTTTCAAAACGCTTTACTTCTCCTACAACTACCTGGCCAATTCGCTGAATGAACTCCGTGTAGATGTGTTCGCGTTCCAATTCACGAAGTCCGTGGATGAGAACCTGCTTCGCTGCGGTAAAAGGAATACGACCTAAAACAGTAGTGTCCTGAGGAAGCCAAACTGTGTCACCTTCTTCAGCGTCAGGATTTCCTTCTTTAGCTTCCTGAAGACTGATCTCCAGATCTTCTTCCTCGACCTCTTGAACCACCGTCTTCAGTGCATAAACATAAAATTCACCCGTGCCTCGGTCCATTTCGGTTTTGAAATTACCGTAAAAATCATGAGCGTTATAGTGCTTCTCTGCTGCTCGAGATATGGAATCTTCGACGGCGGTAAAGATCTGTTCTTCGGTGATCCCTTTTTCGGCGGCAATCATGCGGATATGCTCGAAAAAAGACCTTTCTACGTTGCCCATAAATCCTCCTGTGTTTAGGCTTCCCCGAGACTTGTCTCTGTCTCGGCTTGAGGAAGAGCGGTGATTCGCCCTTGGAAATGTTTTGGTGGGGGGGTGCTTGCTTCATCAAAAGGAGCAAGTTTTGCTTTATCAATTAAATCAAAAGGAATCGTTTTAATCTGACCATCTTCTTCAATGGAAAATTCTGTAGGGGTCTGAGATCCAATCCACCCCTTGAATTTTTTTTGGCCATTGATGGGACGGGTCGTTTGAACGCGAATGAGCCGACCGGTAAATCGTGAGAAATGATTTGGCTTCACTAAGGGACGTTCCATACCTGGACTTGAGATTTCGAGTCCCCAGTGTTCTCGAACATTGGGAAATTCGACATCCATCCAAGCCATCAGCGATTCATGAACTTTCACGCAGTCTTCCAGGTTCACTTTCTTTTTAGGATCATTCCCAGCGAGATGGTCCACATAGAGTCTCAAGGTATCTTGTCCGTTCTGATTCGCTCGTTCGAGTGCCAAAAGTTCGTAGCCCAAGAGGGCTATTTGGGCTTCGAGCCGAGGTTGGAGTTGGGAGAGATTGATCATAAAAAATGAGAAAAAAAAAGGATGGGAAAAACCCATCCGTCTGATGCTGACTGCATCGAGTCGAATTGTCTTAATTAGTCTATCCCTAGGACCTCATAAACTCAAGCGTAAGGATCCCCGGACCTCTGATTCTAGGGGGAATTTTCACGAGATCACAATTTCCTTATATGACCTCGGTGCTCCTATTTGATAATGGAGTCAATGGCCCAACTCCTCGATGGAAAAATCGCCTCTCAAAAAATTCTCGATATGGTACGGGAAGGGATTGTTACGTCGACACAGTTTAATTTTAGAAAGCCCGGATTAGCGGTGATCGTCGTCGGAGACAACCCTGCCAGTCAGGTATACGTGGGGCATAAATTAAGGGCCTGTGAATCGGTGGGTATTTTCAGCAAAGAGTATCGACTTCCTGCGTCAGCTTCTATGGAAGAGGTGAAATTAGCGATCGACGAACTTAATCGATCTCCTAATATCGATGGAATCCTGGTTCAAATGCCTCTCCCTCCTCATTTGGATGCAATTGATCTCGTGACTCGTATTGATCCTTCGAAAGATGTTGATGGGTTCACACCCCACAATCTGACTCGCTTATTACAGGGACGCACGGGACTCTTCCCTTGTACGCCGCTTGGGGTGATGCGTCTTTTAGAAATGAATAACATTGCGGTGCGAGGAAAGCATGCCGTTATTTTGGGTCGCTCCCTCATCGTGGGTAGACCGCTATTAGCGATGTTGTTGGATGCCAATGCGACGGTGACCGTCACTCATTCACACACCGAGCATCTCAAAGAAATCTGCCAAACAGCCGATATTCTATTCGCCGCCATTGGGCGCCCGGGTTTTGTCGAAGGGTCTTGGATTAAACCCGGAGCCGTGGTGGTAGACGTGGGCATTAATCGGGTGACCAATCCTTCAGAAGTCCCCTATTTAAAGGCATCCGAACCCGAGCGCTATAGTCAATTGGTTAACAAAGGGTCTCTTTTGGTCGGCGATGTTCGCTTCGGCGAAGCTGAAAAAATTGCTTCATTCATCACCCCCGTGCCCGGCGGTGTCGGACCCCTGACGGTGGCGATGCTCATGAGCAATACGTTGCATGCTTACCGGACGAGAAAAAAATAATTGAGTACGCCGATTAAGTTTTCTTTTTCCAAACGCGGACTTTGGGCGAAGATTTTGAAGATTGCGTAGTTCGATTTTCTTTGATTTGAACCGACTCTCTTCTGGTTGGGCGGGGGGGTCGAGTGAGCGTGGAATTGGTGCTAGGCCGACGTGCAGTTCGTTCATTGAATTTCTTCATGCGATTCACACGCTTTTTCTTTTGAGCATCCGTGATATGGGGCTTATAAATACCCACGTCCCCCCGAATACCCGTCTCTGCACGATGAAGTCTACGTTGATTACGAAGTAATTCTAAAACTCGATTCATATCATACGGGCTTTTGGATTGAACGGTAATTTGTTGACCTGTTACCGGATGAGTAAAGCCTAGAAGTTCGGCGTGCAAGGCTTGGCGATCGATCAAAGGACTTTCTTGGCCATAGACCTGATCGCCTAAAAGAGGGTAGCCTCGATCAGCAAACTGGACTCGAATTTGATTGCGTCGACCTGTTTCAAGTCGTATCTCTAATACGGTATGACCCGGCAAACGTTCAATCACACGGTAATGGGTAATGGCTTCCTTGACCCCCATCGTAGGCGTTTTGCCTTTAATGACTTTCATTCGAAGAGTTTTGGCCTGTTCCATTAATTGATCACGGAGTGTTCCACTGTTTTCAGGAAGTTCACCCACCAAAATTGCTTTATAGATACGTTGAATCTTGTGCAGATTGAAAAGCTTTTTTAGACCATGGAGACCCTCAGGGGTTTTAGCGAATACTAAGACTCCACTCGTAAACTTATCAAGTCGATGAACAATATAGAGTTCGAAGCGACGAAAGCCACGTAAGCGGTAATGGTCTGAGATGCGATCGGCCAGGGAGGCATCATGAGGACTGTCGCTGGGCACCGTCAGGAGCCCAGCGGGCTTGTTCACAAAAAGCAAATGCTTATCTTCAAAGAGTGTTTCAAACGGCGTGGCATCGATTTTGGATCGCGTCGGAATTAATTCATAGACTCGCTCCGGATCATAATCGACTCGTAGGGTTTGACCAGGGATTAGACGATGGCCATGCTTTTGAATAATAACTTCATTGACCCATACACATCGTCCATCGATCAGCCCTTTTGCTTGTCGGTGACTCACCGAGAGCGTTTTTTTAATTTCAGCCGCTAAGGCAATTGCTTCGGTAGCGGACCATTGTTTTTTTAAACGTGCCATAGGTTCTCACTCACTAAACGTCCTGTAAACGCTGGGTGGAAATTAATGAGACCATTCTTTTGATCATAAAGATACTTTTTTAACCCACTAAACAGAAAAATAACGGGCTTGAGGATGCCAAGCAATTAATGCGCTCGTTGAAAACTCGGGATCCATCTGAAAAGATTCGGTCAACTCAACGCCAATTTGAGAGGCGTCTAAAAGATGAAGCAGAGGTTGGTTGCCTTCGAGATCCGGACAGGCAGGATAGCCAAAAGAAAACCGAGACCCTTGATATCCTTGCGCGTAAAGTTGACGGCGCTGAGGTGCATCCTTACCATCGATACCCAATTCTTTTCGAATGTGAGCATGAAGAAGTTCGGCATAAGCCTCAGTGAGTTCGGTCATGAGTCCATGGGCTAAAAAGTATTCTGAAAACTGACCTGTACTGTATAGTTTTTGGGTGAATTCTGCGGGCTCCTGTCCTAGCGTCACCAATTGACAGGCTCCCACATCTAATCTTTCACTGGAGGAGGTAAAAAAGTCCGGAATACTTAGGCGCCTCCCTTTATTTTGTCGAGGAAAAGACATGGTAGATAAAATCTTCTTGGCTTCGGGATCGAACCACTGAAGATTTTCTCTCTCTGCGCGAACGGGAAAGTAACCATAGCGAGCCTGGGGTTGAATGAAATTAAGTTGAAGAAGCCGCTCCTTCCACTCTTGAAGTTGAGGCTCTACTTTTTCTTTTTGGAGTTTAGCGAACGCTTCGGAACTTAGTGATCCTTGTGAATAGCCCCATCGATGATGAATTAAAACCCAAGTGTCGAGATAAGACCACAATTCTTCAAGGCTGGCTCTGTGAGTTTTTACCCCCCAGAAGGGAGGGATGGGAGTTGCGTCTATTCGTCGGACCCACGAACTCTGTCCGGCTGGGGTTAGGTCGACCGCTTGATGGCCTTTCTCAATGATCTTCAGTGAAGGTGCTTCTTCAGATACAAGAGCGGCCTTGGAAGTTGGAGATAGCGAACCCTCTTTCAGTTCCTGCATTAACCGTAAGCCTTCGAAAGCATCGGAAGCATAGTACACGGGACCTTGGTAACACTCCCGACACGTAGTTTCTACGTATTGTCGTGTCAACGCTGCCCCCCCTAAAATTACTGGGACATCAAAGCCCTTTTGCTGCATATAAGTTAAATTTTCTTTCATAATAACTGTAGATTTAACCAATAATCCTGAAAGCCCAATCGCGTCTGCGGGCCATTCTGAATAGGTTTGAAGAATATCCTCTATGGGTTTCTTGATGCCGATATTTTTTACTTCAAAACCATTATTCGACAGAATGATATCCACTAAATTTTTTCCAATATCGTGAACATCACCCTTAACGGTTGCCAAGATGATCCGACCTTTGGTGGTATTGCTTTCCTTGGGAAGTCGCGGTTCAATGACGGCAATCGCTGCTTTCATAGCTTCCGCACTCTCTAAAACAAAAGGCAATTGCATTTCCCCTGAGCCAAAACGTTCCCCTACAACCTTCATCGCTCCCAATAAAACTTCGTTAATCAGCCAAAGAGGGTCATCGCCTTGGTCGAGAGCTTTCTGAACATCGATCACAATTCGTTGTTTTTCTCCGTCAATAATTCCCAATGCAATTCTCTCTTTTAAAGGAATTGATTGATCCATTTCTGTTTTAGCAATCTGGGGCTTGGTCGAGAAATGAGCCAAGATGCTTTTGAGAGGATCATAACCTTCTCGTCGACGATCAAAAATGAGATCCTCAATCATGGTTCGTTCGTTTAATTCGATTTTGGCTACCGGAATCACTTTAGCTGAATTAAAGATGGCGAAGTCCAGACCTTTTTTAACCCCGTGATACAACATGAGGGCATTCAGACTATGTCGCGCCTGGGGCATTAATCCAAAACTGACATTACTAACCCCGAGGATGGTTCTAACCTCGGGGTAATTTTCTTTAATGAGAGCAATGGCCTCAAGGGTTTCTACCGCACTCCCGCGGAACTCTTCATCTCCGCTTCCCAGGGTAAAGGTGAGAGGGTCAATGATGAGATCACCTTGGGGGAGCCCATAGGATTCGGCTAACCGAATGAGTCGACGAGCAACCTCAAACTTTTGTTCACGTGTTTTAGCCATCCCACGCTCATCGATTGTTAGCGCAACTAGGCCTGCTCCGTAAGTCTTGCATAGCTCAATGACTTGTCGTGCACGCTCTTCGCCATCTTCAAAGTTAATAGAATTTACAATACATTTACCCGGAGCTACTTGAAGGGCTCTTTCGATTACGGGAACTTCCGTTGAATCAATCATCAGGGGGAGCGTGGTTTGGACGACTACCCGCTTTAAGACCTCCTCCATGTCTCTTACCTCATCGCGACCGACATAGGCGACGCACACATCGAGTAGATGAGCTCCTTCCTTTTGTTGATCTTTGGCGATTGAAACAAGGCCTTCCCAGTCCTCAGAGGCTAAGAGATCTTTGAATTTTCTTGATCCATTGGCATTTGTCCGCTCTCCCACAATAATCGGCGGAGGAAGTTGAGCAAGATTGAGCGAACTATAGAGGCTGGAAATACTGCGCTCGGACGTTCGCGCACGAGGCTTGGGAGTCACAGACCCAATCACTTTGGACAAGGCTTTTATGTGTTCAGGTGTGGTTCCGCAGCATCCACCCAAAATATTAATTCCAAATTCTTGTCCAAGTTTTAGCACATCGGCTGCAAAGGCTTCCGAATCTAAGGGGTAATGAACATGCCCCCCTTTGTTTTCAGGTATTCCTGCATTGGGGACACAACTAATCATAAAAGGACTTTGTTCCGCAAGAACCTGGAGGTGTGCATGCATTTCGTTGGGTCCTGTAGCGCAATTCATGCCTAGAACATCAACGCCTAAGGGTTCAATGGCGGTCAGAACGGAGGCCATCTCGCTACCCACCAAGAGGGTTCCAGTCGTTTCTACGGTGGCTTGAACCCAAATAGGAACTTTTTTCTGACGTCGCATCATGACAGACTTGGCAGCGCGTACCACTAATTTAATTTGTGCTAAATCTTGGCATGTCTCAAAGAGTAGAGCATCGACGCCCCCTTCCATTAAACCTTCAATCTGATTCATGTAGGAGCGAAGCATGACATCGTAATGGGTGTGACCTAACGTTAAGAGCTTGGTCCCAGGTCCCACGGACCCAATGACAAATTTTGGGGTAGTAAAGGATCGCGCCACTTCTTGAGCAAGTTGTGCCGCTTCAACATTTAATTGATAAGCTTCTTTTTCAAGCCCAAAGTCCGATAGGACTAGTTCGTTGCATCCGAAGGTATTAGTCTCCACTCCGTCTGAACCGGCCTCGAAATAACTTTGATGTATATCCCGGATCCATGAGGGACGACGACGGTTGAGTATTTCAGGACAACCCTCCCACTGAGGACCTCCATAATCGTCGACTGTTGGCTTGTGGGCAAATATTTGCGTTCCCATACCCCCATCGAGCAGAAAAGTTCGTTCTTGGAGAATTGATTCTAGTGTTTTCATAGACCCAAATATTCCACATTAATGTCCCCAAGAATTTTTACTTGGCAAGCTAATCGTTCATTTGGCGAACCGCCTAATTGTTTAATAAACGAAGCCTCTTCTGCCGATGGAGGAATGCACTGAGTGTGCTGATTAGGAATCGAAACTCGACACGTACCACACGATCCTGATTTGCAACCAAAGGTAATGTCGGCATGGGAAAAAGTCGCTACTTCTTCTAGGGAAATCCCCGATGGGGCCTCGACGACCATGCCCTCAAGAATAAAATGAATACGACAAGGCTTCATCAAATTCTCCCCGACTTGAGGCCTTCGAGAAGGGGAGCGATATTTTCAACCTGTCCGAAGGGTGCACTGATTTGAAAACCCGCTACCCGAGAGGCAACTTTCTCCATTAATTCTCTGGCAATCGATTGTCCCTCTTTGAGTTGATCGCCCTGAGAGGAGAATCGCCCCATTCTCTCTAAAAGAGACGGTGGGACAAATACTCCAGGAACTTCGTTCGCCATAAACTCTGCATTCTTGAGATGCTTGAATGGCCAAATGCCAGCCACGATGGGAATACCCAGGGGTTGGGCAAAATCAAGAAACTTAAACAGGGCCGTGGCATCAAAAATAGGTTGGGTGATAGCCCATTCCGCACCTGCTTCTACTTTCCACTTAAACCTCGACTCTTCTTTGTGTGTATCGGGAGCCACAGGATTCGCTCCTACGCCAATACTAAAAGCGGTCGGATTGCCGATGCCTCCACCTCCGATATCGATTCCAATATTCAAATTTCTTAGAATATGAACGAGGCCAATGGCATCTACATCGAAGACACCCGTAGCATTCGGATAGGGGCCGAGTTTGGGCGGATCGCCTGTAACGGCTAAAATATTTTTTAGTTTCAGCGCCGCCGCTCCAAGAAGATCGCTTTGCATTCCTAAAAGATTGCGGTCGCGACACGCATAGTGGAGGACAGTTTCGATGCCCACCTCTCGCTCCACAATGACCGCGGTCGCAAGAGCGCTGATACGAGCCATAGCTCGGGGGCCATCGGGAATGTTGATCGCATCCACCCCTAAAGACTGACAATGACGAGCCTTTTCAATCATTTTCTCCAATTCCATCCCATTAGGAGGAACTAGTTCTACAGACGTAACGAAGTCTCCATTAACAACTTTTTTCGCCCATAAACTTCGCTTGGCTTGGGGCATCGCCTCTTTGATACTTTCTGTTCGTTTGATTTCAACTACGGGAGATACAGAGTGATGAAAGGCACGAGCTTGTCTGAATGAGCCTCCCATGGCCCGGATGTGATCAGGGCTTGTACCGCTGCATCCCCCTAGGCACTGAGCTCCGAGTGCGAGCGCCTTATTTGCAAATTCTCCCAAGTATTGAGGGGAGGCCATGAAGAATACACGTCCATCAACTACATTGGGTAGACCCGGACTTGGTTGAGAAATGAGAGGAAGTGAGGTCACTTTTCTTAAACGCTCCAAAATTCTAAGATGGACCGCTGGACCATTGCCTCCGTTAACTCCTAGAACATCCACTCCCCACTCGGTTAGGGATTGACCGATTTGTTCGGCTGAACATCCGAAGAGAGCCGAGCCTTCATCGTTGGTGTTCATCATGGCCACAATAGGGGTTGAACCGATTTCCTGAATGGCCAAGATGGCTTGATGGATTTCCTGAATATCTTCAAAAGATTCCAAGACGAAGCAATCGATTCCTGCCTTTTGTAAAACTAAGGCCTGCTCTCTAAAACAGGCTTTAGCCTCATCAAAGGAGGTAGGCCCCCATGGCTCAATGCGTAGACCCAAAGGTCCAAGACATCCTCCGATCCAAGCAGAACTATCATTCTCAGATCGGGCTGACTGAGCAAGCTTTACGGAAGCTAAATTGATTGCCTCCACTTGATGTTCAAGACCATAGGAAGCAAGTCGAAAGCGATTGGCCCCCCATGTATTAGTCGTTAATACTTGAGATCCAGCCTTCAAGAATTCAAGATGG
>Ga0222712_10001282_pt1 | contig 31527 bp, 34 predicted proteins | sample C33_657DmetaG_FD_165043 | JGI IMG/M metagenome (GOLD analysis project Ga0222712, IMG submission 165043) | Estuarine water microbial communities from San Francisco Bay, California, United States - C33_657D | ecosystem: Environmental > Aquatic > Marine > Unclassified | place: USA: California...
TTTAGACTAATAACAATTTAAATTTTATGGCAGGATTAAACCACTTAAAAGACATTTACGAAAAGAAGGGCAAAGAATTTTTAGAAGCTCTTCTTAATAAAGAAGTTATCGTTAACGAAAAAATGGATGGTGCATTTTTTGGTGCACAAAGAAACTGTGGAAATTCTGAAGAACCATTTGACTTTTTTAAACGTAATACTAAATTAACTGGTGTGGATCGTGTCCTAAGTTCATATTATAATCCTGCGCTTAAGCACTTTGATGAATTATCGTCAGACGTAATTGAAAAACTTCCATGTAATTATCACTTTGGCATGGAGTATTTTAGTTCACCAACTGCTCAATCTATTCAATACGATAGATTACCTAAGAATCACCTAATCTTAAGTTATATTCACATATTAGATGAGGCTGGAGAACAGGCAGAAACTATTCAAGATAAAGCAGAATTAGATAAATGGGCAGATATTTTAGATATTGAACGCCCTCCAATTATTTTTCAAGGCAAACTAACAGACGATCAAAAAGAGAAAATTTTAGATTTTGTCTATACTCCTCTCGATGAGTTAGTTGGAAAATTTAAAACTGCATCATTTACTAAATACATTATTAATGTATTAAACCCTGAACTCAAAACGTCCTTTCTAAGAGATACTGCAGATAAAGATATCGAAGGTATTGTATTTAGATTTTATGAGCCAGGCGGAGAAGACTCTGTATTTTTAGCAAAGTTGGTTGACCCAGTTTTCCAAGCAAGAGCAAAGGAAAAGGCTCAAGCCAGAGTTGAAGCTCCAAAGACTGATGATTATATTTGGATCATGACTGCAGATCTAATGAATTTTATTGAAACCTATTCACAAGCAGATCTTGATGCAATTAAACCAAATGGTACAACATTTGAAAGACGTTATATTCAAATTATAAATGCAATTTTTAAAGATTTTGTTCAAGAACATGGTAGCAAATATCGTGGACTTGAAATTACAACTCCAGAATTCCTAAATAAGCCAGAATTTGACGTTAACCGAGCATTAATTAGTGATGATATTGTTATCAACTTAATTGATTCTGATAAAACTCTTAAGGAACTCTATCGAGTTTTCTTAAATACTTTTAGAAAAAAGAATATTAGAGTTAGCTCAACATTTTTCAATAAAACTATGAAAGAAACTCTAAAGTCTCAAATTGCTAAAGTTCAACTTGCAGCAGAGGACAAATTAAATGAAGCATTCTTCCCTACATTTAATCAATTTTTTGGAACAGATGAAGATGCAACTGATTTCTTCAGTCAATTTCAAACTGACCAAAATAAAAAAAAAGATATTGAAGTAGTAATCTATCTTGATAAATTCCAACCATTAAGTAAGGAACACGAAAAGATTGCAGCAAATATCAAAGGAAAGTATGATGCACCATGTATGATGGTTGCATATCACCCTGGACAGAGAAGCTCAGCTTTTCCAATGACACCAGAAACCGTTAAGAGTTCAATCGACAGATTATCCAAAACTTCTGACTATGTGGTTGGTGGAGGTACAACTGATTCAATTGGAATTGATGAATTAATTAAGTCAATTGGTCAAGGTTATTCAATTAAAGCGGTTGCAACTAATTCAGATTTTGTTCCAGATTTAGTAATTGATCTTAATCGAATTAATAAAAAGGCGCCCTATGCAAAAATTCCATCTCAACTTAGAGTAGTGGAAGTTCCTAAAATTGAATTGGAAGGGGATCTTATTAATTCAGTTAAAAACCAAGATTTTGTTCAATACAAAAATTTAACTAGTAAACCACTACACTCAGAATTCTATAATATGACAAAAGAGATTGAAGAATCTCTTTTAACTGAGTCTATTTCAGCAGCTGATCTTGATAAAAGAAAAACAGACTTGCTTGATCTAATTATCGATGCACCTTATAATGAGGCTCTTTATAAAAAGATCGAAAAGCTTTTAAAGAGAACCCATAATGATTTAACTAAAGATCTATTTGAAATTCTTAGCAAAACTAAAGGTTATAAAGATTTAGCAAAAACTATTGTTTCAATTGCTGATGATTTAGATCAAGATGATGAGTTACTTGCATATCTAGAAAATCCAACCGTTACATTTGAAGATATTGTAAAATTGCCAAATGGTAATTTAAAAACTCTATTTAATACAACTGGACTTAGTACAGAGTTATACGATCAATTATTCAATTTAATTGGTTCAGTCGGTAGCGTAAATATTGGCCGTGGTGAAATCCTAATGTCTATTTTAATCAAAGATGCAATAAATGCAGATAATAAAACTAAGGGAGATGTTAAAATTGGATCTGACTCCATTGAAATTAAGTCAAGTGGAGATAATTTTAGATTAACTGGTCAGAGCGGTACTGGAATGGGAGCTGATACTGGAAATTATATTAGAAAAGGTCTATCTGACCTATTTACAGAAGCTGGTCAAGAAATACCAGAATATTTTGGAAATGCTACTGCATTTGCTCCAAGCGCATCAGCAAATCCAAGAAAAGAATATTTTAGTCAAGGTATAACTGCAGCAGTTCAAGCATCAAACAAGCAAGAAGTAGTTGAAATCCTAGCAACTGGCTTTAATTTAATCTATAAGAATTATAAACAAGAACTAGTTTCAGTATTTAATGGTGCAATTGCAGAAGATGGCACCTTTAATAATAAAGTATATTTAGATGGAGTTCTAAAGATTGAATTTGACAGATATTTACAGGATGGAACCTATTTTATGGCAGTAAATAAGCATACTGGTGACTATATTTTAGTTAATGGAAAGATTACCGATGATCAACTTAAATACTTTAAAGTTGAACAAGCTAATAATATTAGACCAAAATCAACTTCTTCTGACTCCCTGTTAGGAATTGATATTAATATGGAGTCCATTTCTACTCCACCACAAGAATAAAATCTAGATTCGCTCGAATAAATATCTTAAAAGGGCGAAGCTTGTGAATTCTTCTCAGAAAAACTATAAAGATTATATCCAGGGTAAAGCTAGGCTAGAAAATGCCATTATTCAGCACCCAAGTGGAGATAATAAGATTATGGATCTTTTACAGAAAGAAACCAATAGAACCTTCTGGGTTAAACCATTCGCCGATTGGAAAAAACAAACTACAAAGAAATGATTCCATTTGAATTACAAAGCGGATTAGACGAACCTCAAAATGAGGGCATGGATGTATCAACTTTCATGTTAAGTCTACTACAAATCAGAGACCAAGCACATATTTTACATTGGCAAACAACTAATGAAGCTCAGCATAATGCGTTTGGAGCTTTCTATGATGATTTCTTAGGATTAGTTGATGAAATTGCTGAACAGGTAATTGGAAAATACGGCAGATTTAAAGTTGGAGGTTGCGCAATCTTAGTTATGGACTACGATCAAGCAATGCCAATTTTTATCCAAAATATTGAAAAGGTATTTCAACAAGATTTTTGTGAAATCTTTGATCAAGAATCAAATACTGAATTGTATAACTTAAGAGATGAATTTTTATCTCTTAAAAACAAACTAGCTTATAGATTAACCCTAGACTAATGCTTAAATTTAAACACATAAATATTCTAGAACATCTTCTTTTAGAGTCAGATCTAATTATCATTGGAAATGAGGCTAATGATATAATTAGCATTGAAAATGATGCAGATATGCTTGCTAAATTAGATGCATTTCTATCTATGTTGATAGAAAAGGATATTATTAATAAATCAAAGACTGATCCTAATGTTTTAGAACAGCTTAGTCAAGTATTTCTACAAACACGATGGATTAAAATCTTAGATAAGTATATCGACTATGTTTCACAGGTTTTAAAGTTAGAAATTTCTGAACTTGAAAATTTAGTAAAAAATGGTCGAGACACTGAAACCCAACGCGCAAGAGTTGCAATATATGAACAGCGTCTAAAAACAATTTGGGACGCATATCATGTAATCGAAGAGGCAAAATGGACAAAGGAAGTAAATGACCTTTTATCTAAATTAAAAATTGCAGCTTCTGATCTTGGTGAAGAAAAGGTAAATCAAGCTGAAACCTTAATGAAAGCAATTGAGGCAAACTTTGGTAAAAATTCAGAAGATGAAGATGCGATTAAGGATGATGTTAGACAAGCGGTTCAGGTTGCAGAAATCTTAGACGGTTTTTCTAAAAAGAAAAATCGAGTTGAACCAGATATTGAAGATATTGATTTTATTGAGATAGTTAGCCCAGAATTTGAAGAAGAACAGGCTACTAAATATGATGAAAGCCAAGAAAAAATTGAAGAGCTTAAAAGAAAAATTAAAGAATTATCAGATGAGCTCAACAAGAAAACTGGAGGTCGAGCTGAAAAGTTTACCAAAAGAGATGTTCTTATTAGATTAGCAATTGAAGAACTTAGAACTTGGCCAGATATTAATACGCTTGAATCAAAGTTTGTTAAAGTTAGAACTGAGATTATGACAGATCCTAGACGAGGAACTGACGATCAAACAGCTCTTTCTAGAGAAGCCAAATCTACTTATATGGCGCTTGCCGTTGAAGCTTATATGGAAGCTAGAGCACGACTTGGTAAATACAAAACTGACCTAGATCTAAAAAGATATCGTGGAGTATCATATTCACCTGAAATTGCACTTCCTCTATATGAAAAGCAGCTAATTCCAATTACATCTAAGCAAATGTTAGATTCAAGCCGAATTAACTACTTATTAAAATTAGGCGAACTTATTGGAAAAGGTTTTCTTTTCTTTAATGATAACGTTGAAGGAAATGAGCAAAAGGTTCTTGGAGAAGTTTTTGCAAGAGCACGTAAAGCAACTAAACCAGTAGTCGGAAGAGCTATTTCAAGAACAGCTAAGAAATTAGGTGGAAAGGAAGCTCAATTAAAAGCTGAAAAATGGACAAGATTCCTTTTTACAAGTTCAGAAAGCGGACTAGATGATCCTCAAAGTAAAATTAAAGGTGCAACAAAAGTTGGATCAGGTACAGTTAAGGAAGATGTTGCTTCACCAGGAGTAGCATTTCAAACGCCAGCTTCAATTGGAGGTTCAGGTAATCCACTTGCACCAACTCCAACTTCACTAGGATCTGGTGATAATTTTCAACCAAAAAAATCTAAAAAGTCTAATAAAAATATTATGGACTTTAGCAGCTTTTTTAAAAATTTAAATAAAAAGTAAAATGCAAAAAATTAAAACTTTCGAATCATTTTCTCAAGAAGATTTCGAACCTACTCAATTACAACCATTCCATGCAGAGCGTCCAGAATCTCATGATGAAGAATCTCATGAAACTGGAGCGGAATACGAAAATTACATGTTCTTTGGTAATCTTAAAACTATTAAAAGATGTATTGATCTTCTATTAGAAATGGATGAATCTAAAGTTGATGAAATTTTATCAAATGGCCATGCATGGGCAGCAGATCATATTGCAACATCAAAAGACGATGTTGAAGAAGTACTTGATTTTTTACTTAATGAAGTTAATGATTCAGAAGATAAAGAATTAATTCAAGAAGAACCAGAACAATACTAAAAATAAAATAATTTTAATTATGGCACAACATCCAGCAGATCTAGCAATGGCTAGAGGAGTAAAGGTAATAGCAACACCCGCAGTTATCACAAAGGAAGTAGAAAAAGCGACTAAAGCCGCTGAAAAAGCAGTTAAAGATGCGCAAAAGGCAGCTGAAAAAGCAGCAAAAGAAGCAATTGCTGCAGTAGAAGCTGCAATTGAAACTAAAGACGCAGAATAATTAAATGTCACCTAACCTCCAATATCATTTAAATGAAAATTTGTGTATCGCTGAGTCGGTTTTTAGACCAGGTAGCGATGCACATATTTCTTTATTGACTGAGGCCAGGTTTCACTTTGAAAATGGGGTTAAACTAGACCCAATTACAGAAGAATTATTCATAAAAACTGATTTAGGCTTTATTGGAGAATATCACGGAGAGCCAGTTCCACTAGATTTTCCGATCGAAGAAATTAACGAAGCCGAATATCATGGAAAAGAGGTAGACCTTAACTATCCAAGACGAGGCGGTACTAAAAAGTATCACGTTTACGTTAAAAATCCAAAAACTGGCAAAGTCCTTAAAATTGCATTTGGTGATATTCATGGAGGACTTACCGCAAAGGTAAGTAATCCAAAGGCTAGAGCAAGTTTTGCAGCTAGACACCAATGTCATCTTAAAAAAGATAAAACCAAAGCAGGTTATTGGGCATGTAGAATTAATAGATATGCTCACCTATGGGGAGGTAAAACTTATCCAGGTTATTGGTAATTAATATTATGAATAAAGTACTTTCATATTCGGAATTTATTACAGAGGCACGAAAAACCAAAAACTCGCCAGATTGGCATGACTCAAATGCGCCTGATGCAAATGGTAAATTTAAAAGCCTTGGAATCAAAGCCCTAGCTTCATGGTTAATTAAAACTAGAGGTGGTGATATGAGAAAAATTACAGGTAGTCTTAATCAGCAAATTGTTTTTAACCGCAATGACAATCCATCCTATGCTAAAAAGATGGAAAAGGTTAGAGAAGAAGTAAAAAGACAACTTAATAAAAAGTAATATCCTATGTACGTAAAGCCATTTAGCGAATATGTAAGTTTGCTTGAGAAAAAGTCAAATTCAGAAAATCCGGCGCAATATAAAGCTCCAGAAGGAAGTTCTAGAGACAAAAAATTGGATAAGGCCAAGCAATTATTGGATAGTGGTAAAAAAGAAGCTGCATATAAACTTAGAGATGAGATGGAAGCAGCGGAAAGAAAGAAATCCGGTTGGAAAAATACTCCAAGACCAGATTCAAAGGTGACTGAGGCTAGCAAGAAAAAATCGTCTAACCTTAGTAAAGAAACCCTAGCTAAAATTAAGGCAGTTGCTGATAAAAAAGGTTATTCATTTGCCGATTTAAAACGTGAATACACTAAAGGTCTAGGTGCATTCTACTCTTCTGGTTCCAGACCAGGAATGACTGCTCACCAATGGGCAATGGCTAGAGTAAATGCAGCAAGTCCAAGTAAATCTTGGGCCGATGTTAAAAAGACTAAGTAGCATGCATCCGTATAAAGATATATCATCTGGCGATAACTGGGTAATACGAGAATTCACCCAAGCAGTTGATCCAATTGAACTATTATGGCACAGAGATGATGAAGACCGCGAACTCGAATTAATTGAGGGAAGAGGTTGGAAGATACAGCTAGATAATAGCTTACCATTAGAGTTAACTCAAACCCAAAGAATAAATATTAAAAAGCATGATTGGCATCGACTAATTAAAGGAGATGGTAATCTGGTTGTAAAAATCTATAAATCATAAAATGGCATTCGAAATAGGGGATAAAGTTAAGCTTAGATTATCTAAAGATACGATGGATCGTCTTAATCTAGTAGGCGCTCCAATTGATAATAAAATTGTTACTATCGGTAAAGTTTATAAGTTAGACTATGCCCCAGACCAAACTTTATACATGGTTGATTTAGATGAGCCAATTAAATTTGAAGAAACTACATTTGATGAGATTTATGATTTAAGAGATGCAGATTTAGACCTAATCGATGCAAATGAGGCTCTTCCAGAAAATAAAGTATTAAGATTTTCTTCTTTCTTAACTGAAGCAAAAAAACCTGCACACTGGTACTTTGGAATTGCTGATTGTCATGGTGTAGAATCTTTTAATAAAGAAAATATTGACCACACATATCTAGATCAACTAGACAGAATTCACGATTTAGGGTTGGCTGATGAAACTGCTCCAACCAGAAAGAGTGTAATGAAAGAATATAATGGTCAATTGAATATGATGATGATGCGTTGCAGATTCAATGAACAGCGCCACCCAGTAGTTTATAGAGTTTTATTAACAGATGATGTTGCTGACTATATTCAATCATTTATCGATCAACGTGATTATATTAGCGCCCTAAATGCAATTAAAGATCACTCAACAGAGATTCAATTAGCAAGAGGACAAGGTGCAAATCTAGAAAGACGCTGGAATATGATTCCTAATCCAGATCTTGATCCATTCCACGGATAATCCATTACTCCCCATTACGAACTCCAGCATTATCACAAATAGATAATAAAAAAGATTGTGATTAATGCCAACTGACGCGTTACCAAGTATTGCCACCCTATCGGCGGAAGATTCTTCCAAAAAGGAATTTATTCAAGTAGACCCAATAACTGGGTCAGTTATTGCTGGTGGTAGAGACTACTCGTTATTTAGTCCATGGTATGTTTTTAAATATACGGGCGGTGTTTCCGAAATTAAAGAAGATACTTATGTTAAAGCAAGAGATGTATTAAATACTGCATCCAGAAAACAAGCGGCAAATCCAACTGCGGCAACAATTATTGATTGGGGTAAAGAGTTACCGAATAAGGGTAGCACATTCACACAATGGTCATCTCCATATTCTTGGAGTGATTTTATTTTTTGTAAATTATATGGAGTAGTATCGAACAATAGGATGATTACTCTTAGAAAATATCCAGTTGCAGTCAATGATGCAGCAACAACTAGAAGACAAAATAATAATACTGCTAGATTTATTCCAATTGCACAAGCTGTAACTTGGTTTGGCGAAGGTACAGGTAATGATATTAATTCATTTTGGCAAAATCAATGGAGTATGCCATGGGAAAAGAAATCAATTGATCAAAAGGACGTAGAGGGTAATGAGATTGTTAACTTTGGAGCTGCTCTAAAAAAGGTATTTGCAGATAGCGGCGCAACAAATATTAATCCTCTGTTTAGTTCAGTATTAGATATTGCCCTAACTGCATCTGACATGGATATAAATCCAAATCAGAGCGGTTATCAAGGAGCACTAAAAACTGAATTTGAAAAGGTTGCAACCTCAACCGGAAAGGCGTCAATCGAACAAAAACGCCAAGATTTTATTAAAGGATTATATTCAGACAATGGTGCATATTTTAATCAAATTCTAGGTCCAGTTAATGTTAAGAATAAATTTCTTATGAGATCTCGCGGATTAAGTGGAGAATCATTTGATACTGATATGTCATTAACCTTTGAATTTAGAACAGATTCATATTATGGATTGGACCAGCGTAGAGTCGCGCTAGACATTTTAGCAAATATGTTGGAATTGACTTATTCAGATGGAGATTGGTTAGAAGTATTAAACGTGTATTACAAAAAGGTTGGACTTGCTCTATCTAAAACTGAACAGGCACTGATTCAAAATTCTATGCAAGGTTCAGCGTTTAATCCAGATAAGCTATTTAATGCGCTTGCAACAATTACTAAAGCCAGAGTAAATGCAGCTTTGGATTTTACGCTACAGGCTGGAGGACAAGCGATTAATGCTGGAGTAAATCTATTAGGTAATTTAGTCGGACTAAATGATATTGCAAATGCTGATGCAGGTACCCTTAAGACAGCAATGAATATTGCAGTTACAAAAGCACTTGGAGAAACATTTCCAGCATTTGTTCAAAGAAGGTCTGCTGTGGGAAATCAGCCAACTGGAAACTGGCATATAACAATCGGAAACCCAATAAATCCTATTATGCAAATGGGAGATGTTGTTGTAACTGGTGCAACTTGTACATTTAATGATGAACTTGGACCAAATGATTTTCCAACTGAAATGAAATTTGTTGTTTCATTAAAGAGAACTAAACCTAGAGATTCAGCCGATATTAGAAGAGCATTTGATCTTGGTAGAACTGATTATATTGATTCAAGAGTTGGTGCATCTCAAGATCAACTTAATACATATGGTGTTCAATCAACTAGTCAAGGACAAGCCGCCTCTGGAAATCAATCTGGTTCAGGTATAAATTCAAATATAAATTTCACTAGGGCAGAAGCATGGATTAAGAGTAGATATGGTGATGGTATGTGGACACCAGATACACAATCCTTAGTAAATGATGTATATTTTTACATGCCTAGTGCAGTAAAAGATCTTCCAGTCGGAACAGCAGAACAGGGCTCAACTCAAATTGGGGTATCAAATACTAACTAAAATAATAGAAAACTATGCTTAATTTAAGATTACTTATTGGAAAACCTCTTAAGGTGGGTAGTTTTACTGAAAGAATTTTAGGTGCTAATATATTTTCATATATTAAATTAAATACTCTAAATTCTTGGAAACATGTTGTATCAAATGAAGAACAAATGAGACCTGATATGATTGCAGATTACTATTATAATAATCCTAATTATTTAGATATTTTATGTAAATACAATGGCATATCTAATCCATTTTCACTATACGCTGGTCAAGTATTAATCATACCAAAAAATCCTAATGATTTTTTTAAAACTGCCATTGATATTATTGATAAGGGAACAATCAAAGCAATTCCTAATATTGTACCTGCATCGACTGCCGATAAATCTAGACTTAAATATTTGACAAATAAAGCTGCAACTAAAGTTGCGCCTAATGTAACCTTACCTAAAGATCAAAATATAAGAATAAAGGATGGTAATATTATATTTGGAGCGGATGTTACAAATGTTAATAAAGCAGACTGTCCTACCCCAATTTCAAGATCAAAGGTGTTAAAAACTTTAATTGAAGCTAAAATATTTAATCAGTAATGGCAGCTACAACTAGTCCAAGTGCATTAGCAACAATATTTCAACCAACTCTGGAAATTAATACCCTAGCAATACCAGATATTAAGGGTCTTAATGCTGACTCTGGTGGAAGCTCTGCAGATTCTGCAAAGTCTGGTCAAGATGTTGCAAATACAGCTGGCGCATTTGTACCTTATGCAGAAATTGATAATTATCGTATAATGATGAGAGATTTTATCTCATTGACAATATACCAAAATGGTTTTTTACCAGAAGTAACTTTAAGTTTTATCGATAAAAGTGGATCTTTTAGCGGAAGGTACTTTCCAAGAAGAAATCCTCTTTTAAAATTATATGTTAAGTCAAACAACCCCGAAACAAAAATGATTAGAGGCGACTATTTAATTGAATCTGTAACGGGTAGTCCCACTAATAATACATATACTTCAAATACTCAAGAAAATATCTATACAATAACCGGATCTCTTTTTATTCCTGGTTTATATGGAGATACTATAAAGTCTTTGCCTAAATTAAAATCAATTGATGCTCTTAAAAAAATTGCACAAGAATTAAAATTAGGATTTGCAACAAATGAAGAGTCAACTAATGATGAAATGACTTGGATTAATCCAAATACTACAGTTGCAAATTTTATTAAGAATATTACAGATAGGGCTTATAAAAATGAAACTAGCTTTTTTACTTCATTTATTGATGTAAACTATATTTTAAATTTTATTAATATTGAAAAAGTATTAAGTGCAGAAACTAAAGTATTTCAATATGCAGTTGAAGGCGATGTCACATCTCAAACAAATTTGTCTAATTTAGACGATGCTACAACTCGCGATAAAAAAGAAAAAAGATATGAATTTTTTGACGTTGAGTTAAATAGTTCTAGAAAAAGATCTGGGTCAGCCCTAAATATTATTGAATATTCAATGTATTCAAATCATGGTGAAGTCTTATCTACTCAAGCATATAAAAAGCAAATTAATTGGCACGATAGAGCAGAGTATTTAAATACAGGTAAATACTTATCATTTTATCACGAACCTCTAAGTAAAACTGAGGTTACAAATAATCAAGTATTATATCAAAAACCCAAGCTTGATAATTTTATAGATAAGGAATTATCTTCAAGATGGTTAGGCGTAGATTATAACAATGCTCATACAAACTATAAATTTTCTAAACTACTAAATTTACATAATTTAAGTGAATTAACTAAAAACTATTTGGTTGTAAAAATTCCAAGTATGAACCAAAATGTTATTAGAGGAGTTAAGGTTAGAGTACTTATAAAAAATTTAAAGGATGCAGACGATCCTAGAAATATGCAATCTGATGATAATGTACCAGTTACAGTAGATTCATCGGATAATACAAAGGAGGTCTACGATTACTACTTATCTGGACTTTACTATGTAAAAGATATTATTTATGAATATGATGTATTTGCAGAATTAGAGAATGCAAAAATGGCAACTACTTTAATTTTAGCAAAACGCGAATGGTTAGATGTAAAACCGGATTCATATTTAGAAACTGAAAGATTAAAAAATACTACTGCATAATTATGCCAAGTGATGCTTTATCGGGAAATTCAAACTTAACTAGTGGATATCGTTCTAAATCTAACGATTATGGAATAAGTGTTTCTTCTGTATTAGATAAGCGACCAGATGAGTTGCCTAATATAATGTACGCATTTAGAAATGGCCGTACCGAGAGTGTTGGAAATGAAGATCCAACTTACTTTGGATTTTATATTGATATACACTCAACTGAATCTGAAGCAAAGGGAATAGAAAACCCATTTACTGGATTAAGAGCAAACCCACTATTCTATTTTCCAGATACAGAAGGCAACCTTAATGTTGATACTGGATTTATGTCAACCAAAAATGATGGTAAACAGAATTTTAAATCACTTGCAAGTAATCCAAGCGAGGCTAGTGCTATTCAATTCTTAAATCATTTTGGAAATGAAACATTAGAAGATGAATATGAAGAAATTTGGTCAAACTCAGTTCCCCTAAAAAATAGAGCAAATTCAACTCTAGATGGAATTAAGCCCGATAGCTCAGAACTAAATAGAGGTTATTATTTAGCAGAATTTAGAAATATCCTAAACTTAATTTTAGCAAAAACTCCATGGGTTTTTAAAGAAATTGATGGAATAAACTCACTATGGGAGAATTCATATAAACATAATACGACTGAAGCTACACTTACAATAAAGTGCGAAGAAACAGTTGATCTAAGAATAACTAAACTTGCACATTATTATAAGATGCTTTCATGGGATTCATTTAATAATAGACGAGTTTTACCGCATAATTTGTCACAATTTTCAATGGACATATATTTAATGGACCTAAGATTCTTAAAAAGTGCGGTAGATATGGGTGGAATTAATATTGGATTGGGATTTGGTAGTAATGCAATGTATGATAATTCATTTAGCGCACAAATTAATTTTGGTGGAATTGGTTTTAGATGTATGGGATGTACATTTGATTTTTCTGGATTGCTAGATAGCTATTCATCTGGTGTAAAATCTAATATAACTGATTCTAGTTATCAACCATCATTTAAAATCAAAGTTAAACGAGTTTTACCTGCATCTTATTTTGGAGACCAATCATTTGGTTATGCAACGCTAGGCGAACCTAATTCATTCGTAACTACTGCACTTAGTAGTGCGCTTAATGGAGCATTGAATTTAGGACCTTTTACTGGAGGAGTAACTAGAGTATTAACTGCGGCAAAAAATAAACTTGCCAATATTTTAGGAACACCACAAAGATTACTAAATGATGCACTCCAAGGAGTTCAACAAAATTTTGAAGCAGGTGTTAATAATTTCCTAGGAGATAATGGACTTAAGATTAGTCCATATGGAAGTGCAGTATCAGTAGAAGACTTAGTAAATGGAAGAAGAACCTCTCCATTAACTGGAGATATTTTTCCAGGATCTGATTCTAGAACTGCTCCAAGAATAACCCAAGACATTTTTCCTGGAGTGGATAATCGAAAAGCCAATCCAATCAGACGAGATGAATTTACTGGAGTGGATAATCGAACGACTGATCCGATTAAAACAGATATGTTTCCAGGAAAAACTGTACAACAGAAAAGTCCAATTAAAATGGATGTATTTACTGGTTCAACTAAGACTGAAAAGGGTTCAATTAAATTTGACGTTTTTCCAGGAGATGGTTCAGTTTCAGCTTTAGTAAACCAAAGAAAACAAGGAGGTAAAATAAGTAGTCAAAACCCATATAAGTCATAATGTTAAACCGTAATGCCGATATTAATAGATCAGGAGATAGTTCCATTGATTATCTTGTTAAAAGATATATGGGAACTGTTGTTGATGCAAATGATCCACTAAAGGAGGGTCGTTGTCGTGTTAGAATACACGGTCTATTTGATTCGCTTGCAGTTGAAGATATTCCATGGGCAAACCCTGGAACAAAGCCCACATTTTTTGGAAAAGAGGGCGCAGCTAGTATTTCAATACCAAAAAATGGAGCACTAGTTGTAGTAAGATTTGATCAAGGAGATATTTACAGCCCAGAATATGAACAATTACAGGAACTTGCAAAGGACCTACAAGAAGAACTTAAAAAGGATGGAGAATATCTTGGATCCCATTTTATTTTATGGGATGGCGATGAGGCTCTTAAATTATGGTTTACCGTTGGAAAGGGGTTAACCTTTGAAAATAAAGAATCCAGAATTAATATTGCACAGGATTCTAAAATAACAATTGAGCATAAAGAAACTCAATCAATTATTGAATTAGAAGGACCTACTATTAATATTGTAGCAAATTCAACAGTAGATATTAATGCTACTTCTGAAGTTAGAGTTACATCAAGTCAAGTATGGCTAAATGGAGATTTTACCCGATTGGGACACAGCCCTTCAACTGAACCTGCAGTTATGGGTAATGCAGTTATGACAGCTTTAAAGAGTCTAGCTAGCGCAGTTGATGGAAAGCTTCCAGCCACCCCAGGGCTAAATGCAGGAGTAATTGCTGCCCTAGAACCTAATGTTTTATCAAAAACCGTTACAGTAGGCTACTAATTTAGGTATATTAATTATAGTGAAAGACTATTATAATATACTAGAAGTAGAGCGTGGATGTAGTCCGGATGATATTAAAAAGGCATATAGAAAACTTGCCATTAAATATCACCCAGATAAAAATCCAGATGGCGATTCCAAATTTAAGGAAATCGCTGAGGCTTATGGTGTATTAGGAGATCCAGATAAACGCAAAAACTATGATAGAAGCGGTTCAACTGGATCGACCTTTGAGGATCTTCGAGATATGTTTGGTGGATTTGGAGCTGATGATATTTTTACTCAAAACTGGGGAATCAACTTAGATATTGTAGTTAATCAAAAAATTGAACTTAGAGATATTTTAAATGGTAAAACCATTGAAGTAGTCTATACAAAAAAGGGAGAATCTACCCCTATTAGATTTAGTGTTGATCTTAACCCCGATACAACTAAACACCAATTAATTTTTGATGGAGCTCGTGCATTTTCTAGATTAACCTTCCAAAATATGGGAAATCAAGGTAAACTTGGTGGAGGAAGCATGTTTAACCGAACTTTTATTGGTAACTTGTATGTTTTATTGGATATTGTATTACCAGAAGGAATCTCAATTGATGCATCAGGTAATATTATAGATAATCGCGAGGTAAGCCTAGATGAGTTAATTAATATTGAAAACTTAATCTTTACTTCAGTAACTGGCACAAACTTTAAGATAAAATCTATCAAAGCTAAATCATTTAATGATATTAGAATAACTATTCCTGGCCGAGGAATTGGTACAGGGTCTCCAAATAAAGGCTCGTATGTATTTAAAATTCACACAAAGGTGCCTAATTTCGATAAACTAACTGATCTCGAGAAGCAAGATCTAATAAGCCTAATAAATAAGACTAAATAGGTGTCAACTTGTCACTTGTTGCGAATTATTTGTATCAATACGATATAAATAATAAAAAAAATCAGGCAACGTGGTCCTTACAGGCGTAAACGAAATTACAAATACTTCAGATATGCTCTTCATTATTGAAAGAGTAAATGAAGGTCTAAACACAGCTAAGTTAGAGAACGGAGACATTGTTATGGAAGGTGTTTGTGCAGTATTTGACACAAAGAACAATAACAACCGCATCTACGAAAAAGCTGAGTATCTACCGCACCTAGAATACCTAAACGAGAAAATCGAAAGAGGTCAATTATTTGGTGAGTTAGACCACCCTCAAAATTTTGACGTTTCACTTAAGAATGTTTCTCACGTAGTTGAGAAATTATGGTACGATCAAGATTCTAATAACGTAAAAATTAAAGTACGTCTGCTAAATACACCAGCTGGCCAGATTGCAAAAACTCTAGTTGAGTCAGGCTGTACAATTTCAACTTCTTCACGAGCTGCTGGTCAGGTAATGAATGAAGGTAAAGTAAAAATCCAAAGAATATTCACATATGACTTAGTAGCTGAACCAGGTTTCAGTGAAGCAGTTCTTAGAAGATCAGTTAACGAAAGTTTCCAAAGCAATTATTCTATGCTTTTCGAATCTTTGGATAATATTAAATCAACCTCAATTATAAACAAACTGGTAGATATTTCTGAAAGCTTAAACCTCGCAGAATCGATCAAAGTTTATAAGATAAATAATGAAGAGATAGTAAAACCTATGGAAAATAATAACAAACACATGACTAATGAGTTTGTAACGAAAGAAGCATTCAACCAATACTCTGAACTTGTTAAGAGCAAGTTCGACGCGCTTAAAGAGAGCGTAGATAAAATGGTTGATAACTTCGCAGTTACCGAAGACGACCAACCTGCTGATGCTCCAGTGGTTGAAGATCCAAACGCTGAAAAAGAAGAAGAAAAAGCACCCGCAACTAATGATCAATTAGTTGAGTATGTTAACTATCTTTCAAGCGAGCTTAGCAAAGTAATTGAATATAACAATTACCTTTCTGGCATGTTAAACAAATCTATTAACTATTCTGAGCATGTTGCTGAGAGAGTTAATAACGTAATCGATTACTCTGATTATCTTGCTGAAAAAGTTGAACAGGGTATTGGTTATTCTCAATACGTTGCTGAAAACTTAAATAATGCAATTGATTATTCTGAGCATATCGCTGAAAACGTAAACAAAAATATTAAGTACACAGAATACTTAGCAGAAAACCTTGATAAAGGAATTCAATATTCTGAGTATGTTGCTGAAAAATCAGAACAAGGTATCAGATATACTGAATACGTTGCTGAAAACTTAAAGCACTCTATTGGTTACGCTAACTATCTTGCTGAAAACCTTGAAAGAGGAATCAAATATTCTGAATATATTGCAGAATCATTAAATGAAGGTGGAGTTGGTATCTCTGTTAAAGAAGGTTCAGCTTTAAGCCAAATCGAAAAATTACAAGAATCTGTAAACTATCAAGTTGCTGAAGGTTCTAATGTTAATGATATTGTTAGCTCAGTTAACTCTATCGTTAAGCATATCAAAGATAACTCAGCTAAATCTGTATTAGAAAGCAGATATCCATTCTTAAAACTTCTTAATGAAGATAATAAATCAAGATTCTTTAATTTAGATCAAACTCAAAAAACTGCTATTATTGAAGCTCTTTCAGGTGCAGTTTATTTCAAAGAAGAAGATGTTCTTCAAATTATTGAGTCTGTTCTTAACAAACAACAAGAAAACATTCCTAACTTAATCAAATTCATGCCTGCTAAATTTAAAGAAGTTTACGAAAGCATGACGTCTGCTGAAAAGAGCCGTTTAGAAGCTCAAGCTTCTCTAACTGTTTTAAACACTCCTTATCAAGTTAAAAACTTCTGGGAGAGCAGAGATTTAAGAGGAGTTAATGAAAGAATTTATTTCGAAACACAAAATAAAAATGCGCAACAAATCAACGAAAGCCAAGGTAGAGAAGGTTTTATCTCGATTGAAAAGGTTGCGGAACATCAAAGAGGTTATGGTAATGCATACCTCGACGCTCTAAAAAGAAGAGCACAAAACTAAAAAATTTTTAAAACAAAATGTCTACAAAAGTATTTAAAAGACTAAATGACGCTTCTGTTAAGTCAACTTGGACTCCAGTTTTAGAAAGCTATGGTGTAAACGCTGATGCTCGTCCTTGGTTAGTAGATTATTGCCACTATCACGCAATGTTCGAAAACGCAGGTTCAATCAACGAAGCAACTGTTACTCCAGGCTTGTTCTATCAACAACCAGGTTCAATTAGCGGACAAGGCGCTGCATTTGCTCCTACTACAGGTGCAAACGGTTCAGGTGATAAATTCCCTAGCCTTCTTCCAGTAGCTATCCAAGTAGCTGCTAAAACAATTGGTTTCGACCTAGTTGGTGTAGTTCCTATGGACTCTCCAGTTGGTTTCCTTCCTTACCTAGATTATGTTTACCAAGGTGGTAACTTAGGTACTGAATTCGAACCATATTTGATCAAAATCGCTGATTTCACAACTGGTGAGAAAGCTACTTTCACAGCAGGTGCTGAATATACAGTAGATGGTGACGGTGCTGGTACAGGTGCATTACTTACTCTTCAGTTCGTAGGTGCTTCACGTATCGACGGTCAATTGATCTTCAAAGTAGTTTCTTCTGATTCTGATATCACTTTAGCTACTTACTTAGGTGCTGGTAAAGTATTAAACAGTGTAACTTTAGATGCTGCTAACGTAGTTTCTTTAGTATCTGCTTTAGAAAACCACATCTCTGGTTTCACTTCAACTTCAACTGAAGCTCACACAGATTTCGGTGGTCCTTTCCTTACTGGAAATGAGTACACTCAATCTATGACAAGAGCTGAAGGTGAAGCTTCTAAATTCCGTCAAATGGGTCTTAAAATGTTCACTAAGTTCGTTGAGGCTAAAACTTCTCAAGTTTCTATCTCTGCAACAGTTGAGCAAATCCAAGATCTTAACAGAGTTTGGAATTTCGACGCAATCTCTATGTTAGAGAACGTTGCAGTTAACGAGCTTGCTCAAACTATCAACAAAGAAATCGTTTCTAAAGTTAAAGCTTTAGCTTCATCTCACGCTACTGCAGCTGCTGCAGCAGAAGGTTATGCTGCTACTGTAACTGTTACTCCTGGTTCAGGTACTTTCGAAAACGTTACGACTTCTCAAAGAAAATTAGTTACTAAGATTCTTGAATCTGCTAACTTAATTTACCACAGAGCTCGTTTCGGTGCTGGTACTTTCGCAGTAGTTTCTGCTAAAGTTGCATCTGCTATGGCTGATGCTGCTGGTTACTCAATCGCTCCTTTCGCAAATGACTTAGGTTCTGCTGCAGGTACTTTATACCCAGCTGGTAAAGTTTACGGTTTAACTGTATACGTTGATCCAAACTTGAAGTTCAATGATGCAAACGTTCTTATCGGACGTAAAGGTGCTGACGAAGAGCCAGGTCTTAAATTCATGCCTTACATCATGGCAGAATCTCTTCAAACTATTTCTGAGGGTACTTTCTCTCCGAAAATCGGTATGAAGTCAAGATATGCTTTGGTTGAAGCTGGATGGCATCCACAAACTCAGTACGTTCAATTCGCAATCGATGACGTTACTAAATTAGGTTAATCTTAACTTAAGTATATTTGAAAGCCCTCTTCGGAGGGCTTTCTTATTTTAGAAGGTCAGATAAATAACTAAAATAATTGTCTAATTAGGTAATTATAAAAAGTATTTACTCTGAGACCTCTGGCGGCCTTAATATCTTTTTAATATGAATACTCATATTGCAAGATTGAAGAGACCAGGAGTGATCAGGGAAGATCGAGTAATTAAAAAAACGAAACAATAAAATGGCAAACCCAGTATTGTCTTACACAGAATTCCTAAACGAAAAAGTTAACCAAAACTTAGCAGCTATGCCTGCAGCAGGTTCTAGATTAGGAAAAAGCGTTGATCCTAAAATGGCTAAATTAGATATGCCTAAAGGTTCTAGCATTAAAAAGTCAGTTGATGCAAAAATGACTGATCTTAAAGCTGCTAAAGGCGCTAAACTTACTAAATCAGTTAATTCTAATTTAGCAGAAGCTGCCCCTAAAGGTAAAGCTATCACTAAATCAGTTGATCCTGCATTCGGTAACTTGGTTATCAAAGGTAAAGCTATCACTAAGTCAGTTGACCCTAAGATGGCTAGCAAACAAAAATAATTAAAAACTCGATGAGGATTACATTAAGTATACCTCGCAGCATTGTTCAGCACATGGACGAAGTTGGCGTTCCAATGCAAGAAAGAGCAGATCTTTATGATAGATTTGTTGCATATGCTATTGGTCTAATGACTGGCGATGAGCTTGATCGTTTTGGATCATATGTAGCTGATCATGAATCAGAATATGCCAGCGAATCAATGACATTCGAGTCTTTTGTTGCAATTAATGAAAAATCTAGAAATTCTCTTAAAGAATTAGTAGGTAAAGATGATGAAGAAGAATTAGATCTTGACGATGCACGTCGTATTGGAAAGAAAGTTTCCAGAATGACTGGAGATGACCGTAAGAAATTCGTTGGAATTATCAATTTCATGGGTGCAAGCTGCAGAATATACAATGAAATTTGGGCAAACTATAAACCAGTTGATCCAGAAAGAAAAGATTCCAATAAAGGTAAAGCCTTTAGAGGAGAAAAACCACAAGCATAATTAAATGAGCGTAATTTGCGAAATTTTCCAAAGTCACGAGCTTAAATGGCAAATTAAAGACTGCGAGCCAAAATGGAATCAAAACGATCAAAAAACCGTTTTGCATAGCATGACATTGTACCCAGATTTAGATTATATTAAAGCTGAGGGTACATCAACTTATGTTAAGTATACTAGTGCAGAAAAAATTCGTGAACTTTTATTAGAAATTCATAAACATGTTTGTGAAAAAGTTAATGCAAAGAAAGACGAATCTCAGCCTAAAGGATTTGGCGTATTTAATGAAGACACTCCAGCATTACCTGCACCAGGTTCAAATTTACCAGCAGTTCAAGGAAGTCGAGAACTTGCCACTACTCAAAAACCAGGTTTACCTGTTCCTTATAATGCAGCGCAATATGCAAAGCCAGAAGACCCTAGTCAAAAACTATTAACTGGACCTGAACAACAGAAATTGTTAACTGGTCCAGAAGATCAAAAGAAGCTCCCTGCTCCAGTTTTAACTAAGTGGTATTGCTTAACACTTGAAGATGATTCTAAATCAATACATTCAATTGAAATTAATGATGGAGAACAGATTCCAGTTGCAACCTCGCTAGTTGGAACAGAAATTGAAGGAAAGGGCAAGGTAAAACTTGCATCTGGCCCATACGAAACCGAAGACGCTGCAACTAAAGAGTGTGCAGTTGAAGAAAAATCGGATGAGGATTGTTGTAATTACTATATTACAATAAAGACAACTAAACTTAGAATGATTGAAGAGGGAAAAGGTACAAAAACCTTTAGCTTTAGATATTTAATGTCAAATAACATGATTAAAGATCTTGGAGATGACAAAATATCAAATGCAGATAAATTTACAATTACTATTACCCCTGCATCAAATGGTCTATCTAAAGTTTTTGGAGCAAGTTATGATATGAAATTAGAAGATTTTAACAGCGATAATCCTTCGTATCCTGGAAATCTTATTGTTGCAATTATACCAACTTTAGAATTAACTCTTACTGGAAATGAAAACATGCCAGAAAAAGAAGAACCTAAAGCATATAGTGAAATTAGTGCAAAACAACTTAAAGCTCAAATTAATGCGTTTGAGTTTGATGAAAGAAATGCAGCTTTAGAGCCAGAAGAAAAGGAAAAACGCTTCAAGGAGCTTATTTCCAAATGGGAGGAAACTGAGCGTAGAGATGTATCATAATCTAGCGAATAAATAAACAAAAAAGTCCAACATAAATGGCAGGGTTACCACATTTTAAAAATTCAGCAGTAGGTCAGCAATTATTTGAACCGTTATACCTTAACCAGTTTACGGTAATTATTACTCCACCTGCTAGTATCAATAATACAGCTATTAATCAGTTATTAGTTGAGCACGTAAAAAAGATTACAGGTCTTCCAGAACAAGCTGGTACTGGTGGAACTGTTGAACAAGCTTACAGATTCTCTAAGAGATATTTTGCTGGCGCAAGACCAAAGGAAACTGGCGCTAAACTTAAGATTGACTTTGAAGTCAACTTAAATAATGCAAATGAGATGTATGTATACAACTTATTTAGAGCTTGGGCCAATTTAGTATATGATCCATTAACTGGTAGACAAGGTCTTAAGAAAGACTATGCTCCAAATGGTGCTGGTATTTATGTAGGTGTTCATAACCGTGCTGGAGATGTTTATAGAGAATTTAATTTCTCTCCAGTATTTGTTTATGGAGACACAAGTTTAACTGAAGAAATGGCACTAGATTATGGATCTGATGCAATCTACAATGCATCATTTAACTTAATTGCAGATAGCTACACTGAAGTAAGAAACGGACAATTCTAAAAATTTAAAACCAAAGCCAAATGGATATTTTTAACCTAAAAAATAATGATGTTAAAGACTTTAAGAGATTCATGGATATGAAAGCTCCTGCGTTCGGCGGACCTGCTGAAACTGAAGCCTTTGACAAATCTAAAAGAAAATCATTAAAAGATTGGAATAAAGTTGCACAAAGAGATGCTAATTTTGAAAATGGCGGGAAAAACCATAATTACGATAATTATTGGAAAGCCTTTAATAGCGATGTACCAAGCCGTGCAGCTAAAATTAAAGTAGAAGAACCTTTAACTGCGATTCCTACAATGGGAGTTAAGATTGTAAAAGAAAGTCATGTTCCTCAATTTGAAAACTATATGTTTGAAGAAGAAGCTGATGAAACTAAAGAAGTAGAATTAGACGAAGCTCCAGAAATCGACGAAGAAGCTCTTGAAATGTTTATGGAAGAGTTTAGCGATGAACTAAAAGAAATTTTAGCAATTGCGTGCGAAAAAATGGAAATCGAAAAAGAAGAATGTGTTGAAATATTTAAAGCAGCTATTCAAAAAGTTTCAGAAATGCCAGATGAGGATGAGTCAGAAGAATTAACTGACGAAGACGAAGAATAATATAAATCTATTTAAATTAGAAAGGAGATCAATGATCTCCTTTTTTTATGTCTTTTAGTACGGCTTGAAATTCTTTATCTGGATCAATTACAGTAAAATCAAAGTCAACCCAGCTATAAGTAGTTTTTAAGAAATTAATTGAATTTAGGATCCCAGTTGGAGAAAGCTCAGTATTTAAATAAATCAATCTAGAATATTTCTGATTTTTTATTTTGATTACTTTATCAATTAGTTTAGAAATCTCATAGTTTAACAAAAATGCTTGTACTTTGTTTGGAATAAAGATTTCTGTTTGAAATTTTTCTTTTACGATCTTATTAATGTTAAGAACGTAATCACTTTTACATTTTTTAGAAAAGTGTTCGACGAATGTTTTATAATCTCTTACAAAAACAATAGTTAGTTCTCTGGTTGCAATATCTTCTGTCAAAATATGGATAGCTTTTTTTATTCAGACTCCGGTAGAATCTGAACTACATCAACCCCTGCCTTTTTTAAGAGGTCGAGACCGGCAGAGTCTCTATATGATTCTGAATAAACTACTCTTTTAATTCCAGCCTGTAGAATTAATTTGCTACATTCTCTACAAGGAGACATTGTAACATAAAGGGTAGAACCCTCAGAAGATTGTGTAGATTTTGCAACTTTAGCTAATGCATTTGATTCAGCATGCAAAACATACCATTTTGTTTCATAATCTAAAAAATTGCCGTCTCCATCAAATATTGGATTTTCACATTCATTTTCAAATCCAGATGGAGTTCCATTATAACCGTCTGCAATAATAGTATTATTCTTTACTAAGAGAGCTCCAACCTTTTTTCTTCGAGCATTAGACAATTGGCCCCATTCAGAGGCCATTTTCATGTATACTATGTCATATCTAGTTATCATGCTTCAAATTGATTTACGATCCAAGTTAGTAGATCTTCTTTTTCTTGTAAGATTAAAATATCATCCTGATCGTGCTCGACAAATTCAAAAATATCAATAAATTCATTTGTAGGATGGCCAGACATTGATACTAAGTTAGTTTTAACTGATGGAAGTCTACTTGGTACAAATTCTCCAAGTAGCATTTTACTAACTAGCTCATAGTGACGATCATATACATGATATGAATTTGCATGGTGAGTGTATGTTCCTAATTCTAGGTCTGGATAAAATTCTTTAAGATGGGCTAGGGCTTGCATTTGAAGAGAACAGAAAAATGCAACATCAGTTGGGGTACCCCAAATTGCATCATTGGATCTCATATAGACACTAAAATTTAGTTTATTATGTCTAATATGAAAAATTCCATACATTGTACATACAAAATCTTTATTTCCACTATATTGATGTTCTGGTGTATTAAAGTGAAGAATTGCTTGACGACTGTCTTTGTCTTTAGCTAAAGAGGCAATTGCCCATTCATATTGAGTAATTCCACCTAAAGATTTTGGCTTAAAGATTAAATTACCATATGCTGAGTTTACTGTACCATTTGGATTTTGAATCTGTTCCCAGAATTTTGCGTATTTTGAAATAAATGCAACATCATTACGACCTGCATAATACCACAAAAATTCAGCTGCAATATATTTCGTCTGGGTAGATCTGGTCATATTAGTATACATACACTGACTTGGGTCAGTTATTTCAAGAGAAACATTTAATAATTCTCTACTAGTCGTTCCTCGTGTTTCGCACAAGTCACCATTATCCATTAAATCAATTAATGACTTTTGATAAGCTTCCGCAAATGATGTTCCTTTGTAAGTATGCATAGTTCTATATTAATTTACTCTTATATCAGAAAAATGGTCTTTGTTTTCGACAAATAGCTTAATATCGAAAAACTCTTCTGGTAATGGATCATGGGAGATCACAAATACTGTCATGTTATGCTTTTTAGCAAATGTTTTTAATAAATCAACTACTTTGTAAATACTTACAGAATCTAGAGAAGAAAAGATCTCATCTAAGAAAAGTAGATTAATTTTATTGTTTTTCATCTTAATTAATTCTAATATGCATAAAAGAACAATTAGATTCATTTTCTTTTGTTCTCCAGCGGACAGGGATTCTGGAGAAATCTGCATACCCAAATGGGTAATAATTGGATTAAATTCAAGATCAAATTCAAAAGCAAATTTAAATTCAAGTAGTTTAGACGTTCTTAAAATATTCTTATTAAGAAGTGGAATAATTTGATTCATTAAGATTCTTTTCATTCCATTGTCTGAAAGAATTACTTCAAGCTCTTGATTAACTGAAAGTTCCTTCTCTAATTCAGCAATTTCAGTTTTAGTCGTTTCAATATCTTCATTTAATTGATCAATAATCTTTTGAAGGTATTGCGTCTGTTTTTCAGAATCTTGAGATTGGGTTAGGGAATCTAATTCACGTTTAGCTGAATCAATCGCTGAAGACAATTTAGCATGATCATTTCTAAATTTTTCTTGAGATGATTCAAGGTCCCTTGAGCTTGCTTCAATTTCAGAAATTCTAGTTGCAATTGGAGCAAGCTCTTCTAAAAATTTATTTTTATTATCTTCCAGTTGTTGCTTAATTCCAATATGAACGGTATCAGTAAGGTCGCTTAAACAATGAGGACACTTATTCTTTGCATATATTGCTAATTTCTTATCAATTTCTGCAATATTAAAAGTACATGAAGATTTAGATTCTCTCGCAGCCTTTAAATCGTTTTTTGCAGAATCTAGGTGAGTTTTAAGTTCACCATACGAAGATTTAACTTCATCTTGCTTAACCTTTGCTCTACTTAAAATATCAGTAAGCTGGGTAATACGATTTTCTTTTTCTTGAGTTAAGTCTTCTTGTAAATTAGATAATTGTTGAACTGACTGCTCTAGCAAATGTTGATTTTTAGTAAGAGCAGTTTGGCTGGAAGTCTGTTTACCCTTTACTGTCTTTGCATCTTCCTTGACCAATTGATTCATATCATTAACTAAATCTAAACCAAAAATTTTATCAATGATTTTTCTCTTATCGGCTGGGCTTAATTTAACAAAACTCTTAAAATCATTTACTGATAGAGAAATTGTATTTGAAAATACATTAAAAGGAATCTTTACAAGTTCTTCTTCAATAAACTCATCAACTCTTCTTTTATCTGGTAAGTTATAGTCATTTCCATTAATTAAGATCTTTGAAAAATTTGGTTCGATTCCTCGTTCAATTTCAACTTCATCTCCATTATTTGCAACAAATTTAACTGAAGTATATGCATTTTTATTAATTCTATTTGGAATCTCTTTAATTTTTCTAATACCAGATTTTCCATATATTGATACAGTTAGGGCATCGGAAATACTAGATTTACCAGAACCGTTTGTTCCTTGAACAAGAATTAAATTTGGCTCATCTGAAAATTTAAAGGTTTGTACCTTATTTCCATATGAACATATATTTTTAAATGCAAATTCTTTTATCTTCATAGTTATTTCTTAATAGGTAGGGTTATAGTTTTGCCTGGTAAGATCTCTGTCATTGCAACAACATTCCAAACATTATCTTCAGTATTCCATAAAATTCTAGCATTCGGTAATTCTGCCATATGATAATATGGAATATTTCCAATCAACATATCTAACCATTTATATGAATTAAAGAAATTTATTAATTCTGGATGTTCCTTTAATTTTTCAATTTCTTCGTTAGATGGTTCACCAGTTAACATAAGTTCAGAAAGTAATTTCTGATGAATCTCTTCAGTTTTTTGATTTAACTCTCTTAGTTTAATTTCATTTGGTTGAACGCAATTGGCAAAGGATGGTAGTCTTTCATAAATCTCAAAACCATCACTAATTGAAATATGTTGAGCGCATAGCACTTCAATAACTTCGCCTACTATAATACGATCAGTTGAGACCACAGTTGGAATTCCACCCTTGTGATCAAATACTACATTGGCTTTGCTAGATAATCCAAGTTTAAGCATAGTCTTTTTCTTGTTTTGCCCTCTCTTGTATTTCAAAGAATTTAGTTACTAGATCCTTTTTCATACTTTGAGAATATTGTTTTGAATTTAAATATGTTTTAAATATTTCAAATGCATCAAATTTATCTGAACTTGATAGGTCTAATGAAATATCAACAGTTGACGTTTCTGATGAATCGTTAGTATAGGTAAAGAATTCTATTTTTCTATACTTAACTTGTTCTAATACCATTAAAAACTGGCTAATTGGAATCTTATTAGATAAATTGATCTCTATCATAACATCAACAAAATTATTAGTCAATAGTCCTGATAGTTGGTCAATATTCATATCTAACAATTCGCAAATATCATATTTAACATAATTTGGTGATGCCTGGTTCTCTACAAAGATCTCTTTAAAGTTATCTTTAGCATCTATTATGTAATATCCTTTAGTGTTCCCTCGATCACCCCTGTCCATCTGGTAAGGAGTTCCAGTATACAATATATTATCTTGTTCTTGTCTATGATGGATGTGACCAGAGTAAACCCTATCATACTGGGATAGCGCTGTAATCTCTAATCCATGTTCAACCTTAGTCCATCTATTAAACTTAAGTCCTTTAATATCAGCATGGCAAACAATACGTTTACACATACCTGCATAATCAGCAACATAATTACCCAAAGTTTTAGTATCTTCAACCCAAGGCAACATTAGCCAATTTTCAGTATCATTTATTGTTAAGATTTCAGGACTCTCAAAAACATGGATATTTTCAGCAAGGTGTTTTAGATGCCTAACTGAATTAACTTGGTTAGAATCTTTATAATAGACATCATGATTTCCCAATATAATAAAAATACCTCTCTTAAATATTTTAGAAAGATTTTCAAAAATTTCCATTGAATCATTTTGGATGCGAACATTAATTGATTCTCTAGAATGAAAAATATCACCCTCTAAAATAAGAATATCTGTTTCTGGATTAAAACCATTTTCAAGTGCAGTTTTAGGTAAAACCTCTAACAAAAAATCCTTTTGAATATCTGCCCACTCTACTGAATTATTTCGAATTCCTAGGTGTAAATCTCCTACTAAAAATATTTTGTTTATATTGTTTAACTTCATTAAAATAGTTTTTTAAATCGAACTTTACCGTCTAGTATTCCAAATTTGTTATTAAGTTCTAATAAAAGTACTTCTTTATGTTCATATTCCATTGATTCAAATAGACGTTTAAAATCCATTTGAGAAATCATTGAAACAAAATCTAATACATCAATTGGTCCAATAAAGGTTGTTTTATTATTTTCTCTAACTAATTCGCATAATCTAGAAAAGGCTAAATTAATTTCGGGTTTTGTAAACTTTCTGCCTTCACCTGAAATTTCCATTAACTTGATCATAACTTCATCAGAAGTTGCAATGTTATTTAGGTCTCTTTCAATAATAATTTTATCCGTATATCGATCAAATGAATCTGCATCTAGTAAGTGACTATCAGTATGACCAGGATCTAATCTGATTCCAGTATTATGATACATTTCATCAGTAACGCCTTCACCACTATTCCAAGAGTTATTAAAGATTTTATCTTCTCTTTTTAGTTTTAAGTGTTGTTGGTATCGAGCCTCATCTTCATCATCAATTGACTCTTGATCAATGTGACCAAGCTCATCAGAATCTTCATCATCTCCTTCAACTTGATCTAATCCATCAAAATCATCTCCATCTAAAGCTGACCACTCATCGCCTTCATTGATGAATAAATCCTCTTCTTTAGTTTTTTTCTTCCACATAATATTGTAGTTTTTTTATAAATCTCCTAAAATATCTTCGTGTTCACCAAACGTTTTAATACTAGGGGCAACTGTCAATTGTGGTTTAACTTGGACATTTGCATATTGTTGACGCAAATCATCTTCAATTGAAGAAATATCATCGTCATCAGAGTAGTATTCGCTAGCTGGATCAGTTTCTTCTACAAGTCTAGAGAAATCATAGAACATTCGATACATTTTAAAGCTTTCTGTGTAGCCTTCATCACGGTTAGCAATAACCTTGATTTTAATTCGTTTTTCCATTGGACCTCTCATCAATCCATAGAGAGAATCAACTGTATGAACAAGACCAAATGATTCAGCAATATCTGACATTCCAATATCTTGATCATCAACTGCATCACGTTTAATTTGGGTTGCAGTAATAATAGTCCATTCATTTCTTTGTGCAACTGCACGTAATTCTTCAGAAATTACTTTGATTTTTTCATAAGTATTTCCTTGCTCACGCATAGGTCTCATCAAGTTAATATAGTCAACCACTACAACTTGTAATCGTTTGCCTGTACTCTCTTGAACTTTTAAGAAATAGTTTTCAATATCAACTGCGGTTGCACTACCTGTTGCAAACTCCTTAACCCATAATTCTCCTGGTTGAGATCCACTTTGCTTAAACTGTTCGATTTTTGCTTCAATTAATTGAGTTCGATCAGTTGAGGTAATTTCATTGTATTGATTATATGGAATATTCAAGATATTTGATCCTAAACGTTTCATATATTTAGTATCAGCTAATTCAAGAGTTGCAACACCAGTTTGGCAGCCTGACATAAATGCTCGAGCTGCAATATTTGAAAGAACCATTGACTTACCTACTTTAGGACGACCTTGGAAAACAACTAAGGTTTTAGGATTCCAACCTCCACCTAATGTTTTATCAAAGAATGGAAATCCAGTCGGAGTACCTGTTTTAGAAACCTGAACGTGATCAACTGCATTAAAGAAGTTTAGGCCAGATTCAGCATTACTAAAAGATACATTTAGATTTGTATTTAATTTAGTTCTTACCTGATCTGTAATAATATTAACGTTCTCTGGACTAATTTCAGTAGTCTTTAAGAAAGATAAAATATCAATAATCGAAGAGTTAAGATTCTTAATTAGGATAAATGACTTTGTGTATTTAGTTAAGAATTCATAATTGTATTCTCCTAGATTTACACCAAGTAGAGTATTAAAACTATCATCTGAAATTTCATAACCGGTTAGATTAAGCATTTCTCGAATTTCAGTTTTAGATGGAACTTTATGGTATTCCTTATAATAGTTTTTTACAACTTTAAAGATATTGCCAAGGTCATCATTGTTAAAATACTGAGTTTTCATTTTAGGAATTACTTCCCTTATATCAAGCGCCTCCACATTCTTTGGACGAATTAATGTCTCATTATTATCATCCATTAGAATAAAGTTAAGAATAACTTTCTCTAGTAACTCAATGTTTTCTTTAAAGTCTATCATATTTTTAGTTATACAGTTCGTTAAATACTGCTTGGTTAATATACAAAAATTCGCCCTTTTTTATCAAGGTTTCTGCATCCATTAATTTTTTAATTACAAGTCGGAGTTTATCCTTAAATCCAGGAGTTACCTCATTTTCATTAAATACATACTTAAGGGTTTTTGCTGAAAACTTTAACTCAGAAGGATTAAATTCTTTATTTTTTATTTCACAAACCTTAATAATATATTGAATAATATCAACTACAAAATCTGTTTCAGTAGGATAACTTGGTAGCACCCTATGTAAACCTAATTCATATTTAATTGGTAACTCTGGCTTAAGTTTATAATTAATCTTCTGATCCATCAAATTCAGTCATTTCGTTTAATTCATCTGTTTCCATATCATCAATACCATCCTGAGTTTCAGGGAACTTAAAGGTCGGTTTGATAATTTTTTCATCCAATTCTTTTAGGACCTCATCAGTAAATAGTCTTGATGAGAAGAATTCCTTAACTGGAACAGCATCACCGTTATGACGAACGATATAAGATTTTCCAAGCTTTTTAGGATAGAAATAAACCTGCTCTCCATTTAATTGAAATGGTGATAGTATTTCTTGCTCGTCAGCTTTCATTTTTTCAAATTCCTTTTGGGTTACAATAACACCACGGCCAACTCCGCAAGTTTCCCAACTTACATATTGTTCCAATCCAACAAATGGATTCATACCTTTATGGAATGAAATATGGAATTCAATATCAAGAGGACGTGCTAAACGATTCTTTTTGGTTTTACTACGAACAATAATACCAGTCGTTGTTTTGTTTTCATCGCGAAGAGTTCCTTTGCTTAGCATTAAGATAATTGAAGCAGAGAATTCTGGACCACCTCCACCTGACATTCCCTTTGGAGTGTATTGATCCATTGATGCATAAGTGTGGTTTGTAAAAATAAATGGAACTTTATGGTTTGAAAGATCTAGAGTTAGAGATTTAAATAGGGATCTCATCTCTTTTGCACGAAGACCCATGTCCGCTGCATTTTTACCCTTGTCCATGTCAGTTTTACTTTTATCAGTATCTAACATTCCAACAGAGTCAACAAATAGTGCAATTTTAAGACCTGGATTTTCTTTGATTGTATCAATTAAGTCATTAACGAAGAATTTTACTTCACTAATAAGACCCATACGTAGATACTTAAGTTTAGTTAAGTCTACACCAAATTTTACATAATCTGAAGAGTCAATTGCACCCTCAGTATCAATGTAAAATACCATGTAATCTTTTTTCTGTAGCTCACGAACAGCATTTAAACATAGGAATGTTTTACCTGCTCCTGAATCTCCAGCGATTCCAATACTTCTTGTGTTTGGATATCCACCAAATAGAGAGCCCGACATTTGGGCATTTAGTAGAAAATTTCCGGTTGGAATATACTCCTCGATATCGGAGAAGCCACGAATTTCAATTTTAGATTTTACTTTCTTTTCAAGTAAATCATTAAACTTTGCGAATGCATCTAATGTAGATTTTGCCATAAATATTTAATCCTTTTGTTATAC
>Ga0222712_10001284_pt1 | contig 31517 bp, 24 predicted proteins | sample C33_657DmetaG_FD_165043 | JGI IMG/M metagenome (GOLD analysis project Ga0222712, IMG submission 165043) | Estuarine water microbial communities from San Francisco Bay, California, United States - C33_657D | ecosystem: Environmental > Aquatic > Marine > Unclassified | place: USA: California...
GTATTAATTTTTATTTTCAATAGGAGATGCAAAGGTACCATCTTTTTAAAAAATATGGGGCAAATAACTAAGAAGAAATGAACAAAATCAAGGATTTATACAAACAATTGATCATATTTGGGCTTAGTAGATTGGATTTCGGGCATATCTATGGGTAAATTTGAAAACCCGCTAGGGCATTGATATTCACTAAAAAAGCTAAAAACTTTTGGCAGTAAAGCGTTTGCGACCTATTTTTGCGACCCTAATAACATAGTGGACATGGAGCGTTCGACTAAGGGTTAGGTCACCTCCCTTTCACGGAGGTAATACGGGTTCGAATCCCGTACGCTCTACAAAGCCTCTCAACAAAGTTGAGAGGCTTTTTTAATGCTAAGACGCGAAACAAGCTTGCCAGTGCGTATTTCCCGAAACAATTCCTTAAAACTTTTGAAGTATTATGCAGTTTAAATAAAATACTTACCTTTGGCGTAAGTATCGTAAAACGTTAGTATGATACTTAGTTTTGGAAATATTATGATACTATGAAAAAATTAAAAAATATTCATCCAGGTGATGTACTAAAGGAAGAGTTTCTAGTCCCTTTAAATATTACTGCTTATAAGCTTTGTAAAGCAACCCTTATTCCACAAACTAGAATTTCTGAAATTTTAAGAGGCAATAGAAGTATTACTGCCGATACTGCCTTGAGACTTTCTAAATACTTTGGCAATAGCCCAAATTTCTGGTTGGGCCTTCAAAACGATTTTGACATTGAAGAAGAACTATTGGTAAAAGGCTCTGACCTAAAGCTTATTAAAAGATATTCGGCGAATTAAGAAATCATGACACAAGTAGTTTTAACTAATCATACCCTATTCCTGCACCAAACTTATACAAAGGGTTTTTAGTATCGTAAGGCATGTCTTCTTTCTGCTTTAATACTTCTTCCATGGAAGATGGTAATTCAAATGGCAATTTACCTGTTGGCTTAAACTTACCCATAATTAAATCGAGTATTACATTGTCCTGGCTGGAGAAGTCGGCAATGAGGGCTTTAGAGTATTTATTTATACCTGGTATCACCGCTGGTCTTTGTAAGTTAATAACAGTAATGGTTGGTTTAGATTGTATAATTTTTAATAGTCGCGCTTCCTCTTTGTCAGAGAATGACAATGAACCATGATTAAATAATTTTTGTAAAATATATTTTTCTGGACCAGCATTATCGGGTGTGCCAATTTTTAAAACAATTACATCGGCGATAGCTGCGTCATTTACTAAATTAGTATAGCCCTTAGTTTCCTCTTTATTAAAACCTTCTAAAAATATTTTAGCGCCAACTTTTAATGGTAAAATATTCGCTTCATTTTTTAAAAGTACCAATGACTTTTGTTGTGCCTCAATTCCTTTGGCAGCAAAACTTGTATTATTAATAACTTTAACACCTGCAGGGTCTAAATAAGCATGATCAAACAAGCCTAAACGAAATTTTTCTTTCAAAATTCTTCTCATAGAAGAGTCAATTCTTTTTTCAGAAATCTTTCCTTCTTTTACTAATTCAATTACTAAATGAGGAAGCGCCTCTCCACCAAACATATCACAACCTGCATTAATTATTTTTTCAATTCTTTGTTTTGCCGTTAAATTTTCAACACCATGTGCAGCGGCTGGCTTTAAAGTATAGCCAAATACTTTAGCGTCCGTTACTAAACCCCAATCGGTACAAACAATGCCCTCAAACTTGTATGTATTTCTTAATAAACCTGTGATAATATCTTTATTATAACCAAAACCAACATTCTCGCTGGTTTGTCCCATGGGTATTCCATAATAAGGCATGACTTGTGCAGCCCCTGCTGCAAATGCCCCTTTTACAAATGGTATTAAATGATAATTAAAATTATCTCCTTTGTATGCTTGATGGCCTGGAGGGAAATGTGCATCACGTCCATCTTCTTGCGGACCTCCGCCCGAAAAATGTTTTACCATACACTCCACCGTGTTCTCATTAATGGTATCTCCTTGAAAACCTAAGATATATGCCTTGGTCATAGTGGCAGCTAGTTCTGCGTCTTCTCCAAAAGTTCCATTAATTCTACCCCATCTTGGTTCTGTGGCTAAATCGGCCATGGGTGATAAGGTTAATCTAAAACCTAAAGCCTTGTATTCTTGTCTGGCGATATCACCAAAAGCGCGTACTAAATTACTGTCTCTTGTAGCAGCTAAACCCAAAGTAGAAGGCCAGCTAGAAAAGAAAGGACTATAAATACTTGCACCAGGTGCATTAGGCACACCATGTCTTGGATCGGTGGCTAGTGTGATAGGAATACCTAGTCTTGTGCGCTCTGCTAATTTTTGAATATTATTATGCCAAACAACCATAGCTTCTGGTGAAGTAGATTGTAAAGTATTTAAGTGATTCATATTCTTACCCAAAACCATTTCAGAATTACCTTCTACGACATATGAAATTGGATTAAGTATTGATTTAGTTTCACTTAAATCGCCATTGCTATTCATAGCAGCCATGGTAATAAACATGGTGCCTGCTTTTTCCTCTAATGTCATTTGACCAATTAAATTAGTAATACGGTCTTCAATATTTACGCGGTAGTCTTCATAAGCATCTAGCTTGCCATTCTTATTTAAATCACGAAACTCATGGCCATCAATACTTAGCATGGGCGCTTCCTTCCCTATTAACTTAGCAGCCTCTTTATAACTGAAATAGCTTTTTACATAAACAGTTGTTAAAAAAATAGCAATTAAACCAATAATGCTTAATAAAGCATAACCAATAAATTTGAAGACTTTTTTCATAGCAATTGTTTTGTATGTATAAATATAATGAATCTTTTATGACTCAAGTTTCAAAAGCTAGTATAGATGTATACTTCCGCGCTACTCCACAGCCTTCTGTAAATCGGCGATTATAAATTTAGACATTTGTAAAAAAGCATAGGTTGCTTTTGGCGCAGTAGCTGGGTTGGTCATGAACTTCCCTAAACAACTTGGCACCACCTGCCAACTAATACCATACTGGTCTTTTAACCAACCGCATCTGCCAGGGGCACCATGTTCAACCAAGGCATTCCAGTAATAATCTATCTCTTCCTGCGTGTCAACAGTTATAATAAAAGAAACCGCCTCATTAAAACTAAATGGATGCGGTGCAGAACTATCCATGGCACCAAAGGAAAGGTCATTCAATTCAAACTGTGCATATTTAATATTGCCTTCAGTATCAGGCTCTCCTTTTTGATAAGTATCTATTTGAATAGTGTTAGCACCTTTAAATAAATTGGTATAAAATTCAATGGCTTGCTTTGCTTTTCCATTTTGATTGCCTGTGAATAACATATTAGGCATAATCTTAGTGCGGCTTTTATGCCCAAGCATTAATTGAAAGTTCACCCCATATTTATCGGCGCACCATCCGTATTTTTCACTCCAAGGATATTTATTAAGGGGCATTAAAATTTTACCATCTATAATTAACTTCTCCCAAAGGCTATCTATTTCAGCTTCTGTTTCAATACTTATAAAAAATGAAATGGAAGGGTTAATTATATACCCTGGGCCACCATTTAAATTCATAAATCTACGACCAAATAAATTATATACAACCGCCATTGGATTTTCAGAAACTATCTCTACTTCGCCAAATACTTCTTTATAATAATAAGCCGCTTCCTTTGCTTTTCCATCAAACCATAAACAAGTTCCTATTGAGTGTAACATTTATAATTATTTAAATTGAAAATACATATAATACCAGTTCTTAGCAAGGATTTTATATTAAAATTCTTAATTTGCACAGAAGACTATTCAAAAAATATATGTGTTACGTAATTGGCATAAAAATTCCTAAAAAGCAAACTATTAAAGTAGGAGACACTGTATTAGATTTAGATGCCATTGATATACCTATGCAGTCGGGCTTTGCTTATGACCAGTGGCCAGTAATTTTTAATGAACCCAGTAGTGAAGATACTATAAATACCCCCCATAAGTCTTTACTAAGACCAGGCCTTATGCACTGGGAGCTTATCCCTCATTGGGTGCGTAATGAAAAAGAATTATTAGAATCGAGAAAAAAATATACCACCCTTAATATAAAAGCAGAAACTATTTTAAGCAATAAAGTAGCGCAAAGTACCATTTATACCAACAGGTGTTTGGTATTGGCTTCTCATTTTTTTGAATGGCAACAAATTGAAAAAGAAAAATACCCGTACTGTATTTCATTGAATGAAAAACCTATTTTTTATATAGCGGGTGTTTGGAATACTTGGACCAACCAAAATACTGGAGAAACTAAAAATAGCTTTGGTATTATTACCACTGAAGCCAATGGCTTAATGAGTAAGATTCACAATGTCAAAAAAAGAATGCCCACCATTTTAGAAGAAGATGCAGCCAATGCTTGGGTGAATGAAAATTTAAACGACGCGCAAATTTTAGAATTGGCTAAACATCAAATAATGGATAGTAAAATGAGCGCCTATACGGTGGCTAAGAATTTTCAGCAAAGCACGAACCCATGCGAGAAAGTGGAATATAAAATATTCATGCCCCAAACCTTATTCTAGGGCTTTAATAATTAATCTGCTAATTATACAATTTCCACTGTCTCGTGCATTTCTGGCACTATCACATCTTTAAACCCTTTTTTGCGTAATCTTTCCGCAAAATGATCCTGCACTTCGGCTTCACCATGCACTACAAATATTTGCTTTACTAAATCGGGGCTTTGGCAGCCTAAGAATTGCATAAGGTCCTCGTAATCGGCATGTGCACTCATACTTCTAATAGAACCCACTGTAGCAATGACCGGATATTCTTCGCTATATATTTTAACAAGCTTAGCACCATTCATTAATCTTCCACCTAAAGAATGCGGCTCGCAATAACCAACTAGTAAAATTGTATTCTTAGCATTGCTAATATTATTTTTAATATGATGCTTTACCCTACCCGCATCGGCCATACCAGAGGCTGATATAATTACCTTGGGATGCAAGTCCTCATTCAATGCCTTACTCTCTTCCACCGATTTTATATAACGAAGACCCTCAAAATCAAAGGGGTCGTCATCTACCTCTAATATTTTTTGAATTTTTTTATTGAAGTATTTAGGGAACATTTTTACCACATCGGTAGCTTCAATACTTAAAGGACTATCTACATAGACTGGAATATGAGGTAGCCTTTTTTCTAAGGACAACTGATTCAGTTCAAATAAAATTTCTTGGGTCCTGCCTACACTAAATGCAGGAATAATTAAATTTCCTTTTTGCTCTACACAGGTTTTTTCAATCCAATGTAAAATATCATCGGGTGTGGTATGAATTAAATCGTGTAGTTTATCGCCATAAGTGCTTTCAATAATAATGGTATCGGCTTGAGGGAAAGTAGAGGGTGATCGTAATATCATATCGCGATATCTTCCTACATCTCCACTAAATGTGAGTGTTTTAGTTTCACCCGCTTCTTTTATTTTTAAACTTACAGCCGCACTTCCAATTATATGACCAGCATCGGTAAATAATAATTCTACTGAATTAGAAATTTTGGTGGGCTGATTATATTCAACAATAGTTAATAGAGGTAATACAATGTTTACATCATCCATATCATACAAGGGCTCAATGGGAGGCAGGCCCTGCTTGGCTCTTCGCTTATTGCCATATTTAGCATCGTCTCTTTGAATCATGGCAGAGTCTTCCAATAAAATTTCTGTAAGCGCCTTGGTGGCTGGAGTACAATAAATATTTCCTTTAAAACCTTCTTTAGCTAATTTAGGAAGTAAGCCAGAATGGTCGATATGTGCGTGTGATAAAATAACAAAATTTACTTTAGTAGCATCAAAACCAAAACTTGCATTCAGTGAATCGGTATCTCTACCCATTCCTTGAAACAATCCGCAGTCTAATAAAAAATTTTCGCCATTATCTAATTGCACTAAATGTTTGGATCCTGTAACGGTTCTGGCAGCGCCATGAAAGCTTATTTTCATTCTATAAATTTGTACTACTAAGTTAACTTAAATAGCAATGGCAGCTACTAAATAATCGGCAATGAGTATAAGTATACAACTTACCACCACCGACTGTGTGCCAGCTTTACCAATTTCTAATGCACCCCCTTTTACATTGTAACCAAAATAACAAGGCACAGTGCTTATGATAAACGAGAAAATAAACGATTTATAAAAGGCAATGGTAACATAATTGGTTTCGAAACCTTTTCTAATACCCATAATGAAAACCTCTGGGGCTACTGAACCTGTTAGCCCACCTACAAAATAGCCACCCCAAACGCCAATTACAGCAGACACTCCTACTAATAAAGGTACAATGGTGAAGCAAGCCAGTATTTTAGGAAGTATTAAATAGTTCTTGGTATTGATACCCATAATTTCAAGTGCGTCTATTTGCTCGCTAATGCGCATATTTCCTAATTCACTTGCAATCTTAGAGCCAACCACTCCTGCTAAAACAATACTTAAAAAAGAGGGCGCAAATTCAAGTAGCATACTATCTCTTACCACAATACCCACTGTCGTAATAGGAATTAAAGGATTCACAAACTGAGCGGCTGTTTGTACTGTAATAACCGCACCTAAAAAAAAGGAGATAATAATAACAATGGGTAAGGATCCAAAACCAATATCCATACATTGTTTGATATACTCATTCCAAAACATTTTTTTGTTTTCGGCAGATGTAAACATCCCCTTCAACATCAAAAGATAATAACCGAAATGAGTGAAAATATTCATGCCACAAAAATAACCTATTTATTTCTCTTTTTCATACGCTTCCACCAACTTACTCTTTGTACTTCTAAGTTCGTGTCTACCCTAGTTTTTAACTGCGCATCTACCACAGCTACAGTGGCCATATTTATGATATTTCTCACCCCAGAGCCTAACTGAAGCACATTTACAGGTTTTTTCAAACCAAGTAAGATTGGACCAATAATATCTACACCACCTATTTCTTTTAATAAATGATAAGCAATATTTCCAGAAGTTAAATTTGGGAAGATAAGTACATTCACTTGCGCATCTACTAAATCACTGAATGGATAATTTTCTTTTAAAATTTCTTTATTAAATGCCATCATACCTTGCATTTCTCCATCCACTATTAAAGAAGGATTTTTTTGCTTAATAATTCTTGTAGCTTCTGCTACCATTTGCGCTTCTGGCGTATCGCTACTTCCAAAGTTGGAATAACTTAACATGGCAATTCTTGGTTCCATATTAAAATTGCGTACTTCTTTAGCCACTAGTAAAGCAATGTCTGCTAACTCCTCTGCATTCGGATTAATATTTACTGTTGTATCGGCTAAAAACAAAGGGCCTTTTTTAGTCAAGAGCAAATACATACCTGCAATCTTCTTCACACCTTCTTCTGTTCCAATAATATGAAGAGCTGGTTTAATGCCATCGGAATAATTTCTAGTTAAGCCAGACAGCATTGCATCGGCTTCACCAGTTTCCACCATCATGGCACCAAAATAGTTTTGTGTGCGCATTAATTTTAAGCTCTCATATTTATTAATACCCTTGCGTTGTCTTTTTTGAAATAAGATAGATCCAAAAAATTCTCTTTTCTCCTCCATCGCATCGCTTCTTACATCTATAATAGGTAAATCACTAATGTCAATATTATTGGCTTCCGCTATATTTTTTATTCTTGTTTCATTTCCTAATAATATTGGATAAGCAATACCATCGTCGTATACAATACTAGCCGCTTTTAATATTTTAATATTTTCTGCATCAGAGAATACTAAACGCTTTGGATCGCGACGCGCTTTATTACTAATTAAACGCATTAATTGATTGTCTAAACCTAAACGCTTGTTTAATTGTAATTCATATTCATCCCAATTAGTAATAGGTTGTTGAGCTACACCCGACGCTACTGCTGCTTTTGCCACAGCTGGAGCCAGTGTACTTAATAACCTTGGATCTAATGGTTTAGGAATAATATATTCAGGACCAAAACATAAATTTTGTTGATTATACGCCATGTTCACTGCATCAGGCACGGCCGATTTTGCTAAGTCTGCAAGTGCATTTACGGCTGCTAACTTCATGGCTTCGTTAATAGACTTTGCACGCACATCTAAAGCACCTCTAAATATATAAGGGAAACCTAAAACATTATTCACCTGATTCGGAAAATCGGAACGGCCCGTTGCCATGATAATATCTTTTCTTGCTGAAGTAGCTGCGTCGTAATCAATTTCTGGATCGGGATTGGCTAATGCAAATACAATTGGATTTTTAGGCATGGAAGCCACCATTTCTTTACTAATAATATTCCCTACACTTAATCCTAAAAAAACATCGGCTGTTTTAAAGGCTTGCGTTAAGGTCATATTCTCTGCTTTAATCGCAAAGGGTTTTCTATCTTCTCCTAAGTCGGTTCTGCCAGTATGAAGTACGCCATCTTTATCAAACAAAATAAAGTTTTCATATCTCGCCCCTAAGGCAACATATAATTTAATACATGCCATAGCTGCTGCACCCGCACCACTCACTACAAACTTCGCCTTGTCAATTTTTTTCTTTTGTAATTCTAGTGCATTTAATAAAGCAGCACTACTAATAATGGCTGTTCCATGTTGGTCGTCATGCATCACAGGAATAGACATCGACTCTTTTAATTTCTTCTCTATATAAAAACACTCAGGCGCTTTTATATCTTCTAAATTAATGCCACCGAATGTGGGTTCTAAAGATTTTACAATCTCTACAAATTTATCCGGATCGGTTTCGTTAATCTCAATATCAAATACATCTATGTCTGCAAAAATTTTAAATAGTACGGCCTTCCCTTCCATCACCGGCTTACTCGCTAAGGGCCCAATATTACCTAAACCTAAAACGGCTGTTCCATTAGTAATGACTCCTACTAAATTTCCTTTTGCCGTATACTTAAATACATCGGATGGATTGTTTTTTATTTCAGTACATGGAATAGCAACTCCAGGGCTGTAAGCAAGAGATAAATCTTTTTGTGTTTTCGCTTCCTTGGTAGGAACCACTTCAATTTTACCTGGTCTGCCAGCAGCATGGTATTCTAAAGCCTGTTCTTTTCTAAGATTTTCTTTATTCGACATGTAATAAATTTATAACGAATGTTAGTTTACGAGTTTTACAAAGCTACTGAATATATACAAAACGAGTTTTTTGTACTATATATTGTTGAAATATAGTGCTTTATGCAAATAATTGACTGCCTAACCAGGCCATCATACCCACTCCATTTTCAATGGCTTCTTCCTCTATATTAAAGTGTGGAGTATGCACATTATGTATAATGCCCTTCGATTCATTACGAACACCTAGTCTGAAAAAACATCCTGGTATTACTTGAGAATAATAACCGAAATCTTCGGCGCCCATTCTTTTTTCTGTTTCTTCAACATTAGTTGCCCCCATAAATGTGTCGGCTAATTTCCAAGCAGCTTCTGTAATAACAGGTTCGTTGTCTACAGTGGGGTATCCTACATCTACTCTAAAATCTATTTCAGCACCAGTAGCTAATGACAAACCTTTGGCTTGTTGCATCATTAATTCATGTGCTTTAAAACGCCATACTTCATCCATGGCCCTGAAAGTGCCCATTAGTTTTACTTCACTTGGAATCACATTGGTTGTATTACCACCATGCACAGAACAAATGGAAAGCACCGACGGATTTTGTGGATCGCGATTGCGAGAAATAATAGTTTGTAAATTGGTAATTAATTGTGCAGCAACTAAAACAGTATCTACTGTTTGATGCGGCGTGGCAGCATGTCCTCCTGGACCTTTGATAGAAACATATAATTCATCGGCACTGGCCATGACGCGTCCTTTTCTAAAACTTAATTTTCCATGATTCAATCCTGGATGCACATGTAAACCTATAATACCTTGTGGTACTGGGTTTTTCAAGGCTCCGTCACGAATCATATAACTTGCTCCCCCGGGATTTTTTTCTTCCCCCGGTTGAAATAATAATTTAATGGTGCCTTCAAATTCTTCACGCAAAGTCCATAAAATTTTTGCAGCCCCTAATAAAATGGTGGTATGCACGTCATGTCCGCAGGCATGCATCACGCCTTCTTTAGTAGAAATATAATCGACTTTATTTTCTTCAATAATAGGTAGTGCATCCATATCGGCACGAAGTGCAATAATTCGCTTACTAGGATTTTTTCCTTCAATGATTCCAAGCACTCCTGTAGTGGCAATAACAGTAAAAGGAATACCAATATCTTTTAATTGAGCTTGCACATATTTACTGGTCTCAAATTCTTGATAACTTAATTCAGGATTTGCATGCAGATGTCTACGTATAGAAACATTTTCTGCTTGATGCTGTTTGGCTAATGATTTTATTTTCTCTAGTAACATGATAAACGTAAAGTTAATAATTAGATTTTACATTATCAGCATTAGCGCCCGATACAATGGCCACCCCAGCACTACAACCTATACGCGTTGCACCGGCGTCTATCATTAATTTAGCAGCTGCATAGTCTCTAATACCGCCCGAGGCTTTTATTTGTACTTGATCTGGTAAATGTTTTCTAAATAATTTAACCGCTTCTACGCTAGCTCCTTTTTCTGCATAGCCAGTAGATGTTTTTAAATAATCAATACCCGCAATTCCGTATATATCGCAACACTTAATTATTTCATCATCGGTCAATAACCCCGACTCTATAATTATTTTTACCACCTTATTCTTAGATCGAATGATGGGCATGATATGATTGATTTCATCAGCAATGGCAGACCAGTCTCCATTTTTTATAGCAGAGATATTCGCTACCACATCTAATTCATCGGCGCCATCCACCATGGCTAAAATAATTTCTGCAATTTTTGCTTCTGTAGCACTATACCCAAATGGAAATCCAATAACAGTAGCTACTTGCACAGCAGAACCCGCCAGTTTTTCTTTCGCTAATTTCACAAAATTAGGAGGCACACATACTGCTGCAAAATCGTACTGCTTAGCTTCAGCACATAATTTTTCAATGTCCGCCACTAAACAAGTGGGTTTTAAAATAGTATGGTCGATGTATTTATTAAGCGACATCTTTTCCATGACAAGCTTTGAATTTTTTTCCGCTACCACAAGGACAAGGATCGTTACGTCCTGTTTTAGGACCTACTTGAATAGGCGCTTGCTTTATATCACTAGGATCGTGATAGGCATTGCCACCTGCATCCTCAGTTCTATTGGCACTTAATTTACTTAAGTCTGTTTTTTGTTGACGTCCTTCTTTCACTGCATCTTCTAAAGGCAAATGTGCATGACATAAAAATTGAACTAGCTTCTGATTAATCTCAATGTCCATTTTTCTAAATAATTCAAAAGCTTCCATTTTGTATATAACGAGTGGGTCCTTTTGTTCATAGGTAGCTGTTTGCACCGATTGTTTTAAATCGTCCATGGCTCTTAAATGTTCTTTCCAAGCATCGTCTATAAAGCTTAGGGCAATATTTTTTTCTGCTTGTGCCGCTAGTGTGGCGCCTTCTGTGCTTACATTTTTATCTAAGTTCACAAGTACATTGTAAGCAATTTTTCCATCACCTACAGGTACAATCACATTCTCAATATGGGCGCCTTGATTTTTTCTTATGTTTTTGAAAACAGGAATGCTTTGTTTCATCATATCCTTTTTCTTATAGTCATAATGCGCAATAGCTTCTTGATACACTAACTCCACCAAGGTCGTATCATTGGTTGTCTTAAATTCTTCTTGCGTAATCTTCGTATCAAAACCTGTTTGAACAATTAAGGATAATTTCAAGCCTTCGTAATCGTTGTTCAATTTATAGTTTGTTACCATGCCTTCAATTACTTGATAAAATGCATTGTCTAAATCCAAGGCTAGTCTTTCTCCAAACAAAGCATGATTTCTTTTTTTATAAATCACCGTTCTTTGTTTGTTCATCACATCATCATATTCTAATAAACGCTTTCTTACACCAAAGTTATTTTCCTCTACTTTTTTCTGTGCACGCTCAATAGATTTTGTAATCATGCTGTGCTGAATTACTTCGCCTTCTTTATACCCCGCAAAGTCCATTACTTTAGCAATACGCTCACTTCCAAACATGCGCATTAAATCGTCTTCCAAAGAAATAAAGAATTGAGAAGACCCTGGATCTCCTTGTCTTCCTGCACGTCCACGTAATTGTCTGTCTACACGACGAGACTCATGACGCTCTGTACCAAGAATGGCTAAACCACCTGCAGCTTTCACTTCAGGACTTAATTTAATATCGGTTCCACGACCTGCCATATTAGTGGCAATCGTAACGGCTCCAGTTAAACCTGCTTCCGCTACCACCTGTGCTTCACGCGCATGTTGTTTGGCGTTGAGTACATTGTGTGGAATATTTTGCTGACGCAACATTCTACTTAATAATTCACTTACCTCTACAGAAGTAGTTCCGCATAAAACAGGACGGCCTTGATCTCTTAATGTAACAATAGCTTCAATGACTGCTCCTAATTTTTCACGCTTGGTTTTATACACTAAGTCTTGCTCGTCTTTTCTAATAGCTGGAATATTGGTAGGAATAGAAACCACATCTAATTTATAAATACTCCAAAACTCTGAAGCCTCTGTTTCTGCAGTACCGGTCATACCTGCTAACTTATGGTACATTCTAAAAAAGTTCTGCAAAGTAATAGTGGCATAAGTTTGAGTAGCTGCTTCAATTTTTACATTCTCTTTGGCTTCTATGGCTTGATGTAAGCCGTCTGAATAACGACGGCCTTCCATAATACGACCCGTTTGTTCATCTACAATTTTTACTTGTCCATCAATAACTACATATTCTACATCGTTGTCAAATAAAGTATAGGCTTTTAATAATTGATTCACTGTGTGAATACGATCGGCCTTAATACTATATTCAGTTATGATACTTTCTTTTTGTTGGAACTTTTCTTCTGCATTTAAATTAGCATTTTGATCAATTGCATTTAATGCCACACTAATATCCGGAAGTAAAAAGAAATTAGGATCTTCTCCTTGCTTGGTAATTAATTGCAAACCTTTGTCGGTTAATTCTACTGAATTATTTTTTTCATCAATATGGAAAAATAAATCTGCATCTACATGCGACATTTCTCTTTGCTGATCGGCTAAATAATAGTTTTCAGACTTTTGCAATTTCACTCTCACCCCAGGCTCACTTAAGTATTTAATAATAGCACTGTTTTTAGGCAAGCCTCTAAACGCTGTATACAAAGCCTTTCCACCATCCTTAGGATCGTCGTTGCCTTCTGCAATTTTCTTTTTAGCCTCAATTAAAAATTGGTTCACCGTTTTCTTTTGCATCTCCACCAATTTTTCAATTCTTGGTTTCAATTCAAAAAATTGTTGCTCTCCAGTTTGATGTCCAATGGGACCAGAAATAATTAAGGGCGTACGCGCATCATCAATTAATACACTATCCACCTCATCCACCATCGCATAATGATGTTTGCGTTGCACCATCTCTTCTGGTGTATGCACCATATTATCTCTTAAATAATCAAATCCAAATTCATTATTGGTTCCGTAAGTAATACCAGCGCGGTAAGCATTACGACGCTCTTCTGAATTCGGCTGATGCTTATCGATACAATCCACGGTAATACCTAACCACTCAAATAAAGTACCATTCCATTCACTATCTCTTTTTGCTAAGTAGTCATTCACCGTTACAATATGCACCCCTTCACCTGCTAGTGCATTTAAATAAGCAGGTAAAGTAGATACTAAAGTTTTACCCTCACCTGTTGACATTTCGGCAATCTTACCTTGGTGTAAAACAATACCTCCTAATAATTGCACATCGTAGTGCACCATATTCCAAGTAATGGGTGTGCCTGCCGCCTTCCAAGTTGTTTGGAATACCGACTGGTCGCCCTTAATATTGATGTATTCTTTTTTGACAGATAAATCCCTGTCAAGTTGGGTAGCTGTTGAGACTAACTCCTCTTCCTCGGTAAATCTGCGGGCTGCTTCTTTTACCACCGCAAAGGCTTCTGGCAAAATGTCCCAAAGTACCTTTTCTAAGGTAGTATCCTTTTCTTTTTTAAGTAAATCCACGCGCTCATATAAGCCATCTCTACCCATAAAATCGCTAATAGGCAGGGCTTCCGCCTCGGCTTGAAGGGCTTCGATTTGGCTGTCGGTATCGGCTAAATAGGCCTTAATTTTAGCCTTAAATTCAGTGGTTTTAGCTCTTAACTGGTCGTTGGATAGGGTTTTATAGCTATTAAAATGGCCATTAATAACAGCCACTAAATGGTCTATTTTTTTAACGTCTTTTTCGCTTTTCGAACCTCCAAATAGTTTACTTATAATTTGCAACATAATCCTGCTTGATAATTGTGTTATTTCCTATACTCAATAGGCGTGCCAAAGTTAAGTAATTGGGGTGAGTTTGAAGGTTTTAAGGGGGGGCCAATATAAAAAATAACATGAATGGCCTTAAAATTGAAAAATGGACGAAAAAATGATACCTTTGCTCGCCTTTGGAACCCCAACATTTTGACGGGCTTCCACTTGAACATCTGAAACTAAAAAATGCTATGGCAGGTCAATTAAACGAAGTAAGAAATAGGATTAAAAGTACACAAAGTACACAGCAGTTAACGAAGGCCATGAAAATGGTAAGTGCTGCCAAATTACGCCGTGCGCAAGATGCAATCACGCAAATGAGACCCTACACGCGTAAGTTACAAGAAATGTTAAGCAACATTATTGGAAGCTTAGATGGCGATATGAATTTAGCTTTAGCTGAAACACGTCCCGTGAATAATGTTTTAATTATTGTCATTACTTCAGACAGAGGATTATGCGGTGGATACAATGCCAACTTAGTAAAATTAGCAAAGACAACCATTGCAGAAAAGTACGCAAATAAAAATATCACTATTTGGAATATTGGCAAGAAAGGATATGAAAGTTTAACCAAGACGGGTTATAAAACCAATGCCGATTTCAAAGATATTTTCTTGAATTTAAAATTTGAAAATGTACAAACTGCAGCGAAAGCAGCAATGACTGCATTTGCCAATAAAGAATTTGATGCGATAGAAATTATTTACAGCGAATTTAAAAATGCTGCCACTCAATTACCTACCGCAGAAGCTTTCTTACCTATTCCTACTTTTGCTAAAAAAGGGAATAAGAAAAAAACAGATTTTATTTTTGAACCACAAAAAGAAGTTTTGGTAGCTGAGTTAATGCCAAAAATTTTAAACACACAATTATTTAAAGCAGTGTTAGACGCTAGTGCAAGTGAGCATGGCGCAAGAATGACCGCTATGGATAAAGCAAGTGAAAATGCGAACGAATTATTAAAATCATTGAAATTATCATATAACCGTGCACGTCAAGCAGCTATTACAACCGAATTAACGGAGATTGTAAGTGGTGCAGCAGCATTAAACGGTTAAGACCCAACCACTATGGAAATTAGTCAAATTATACCACATATTGAAGCGCTTATTTTTGCAAGTGAAAAAGCATTGAACGCGAATGATATTACCGAACTTATTAATAATGCTTTTGGTTTTTTAGAAGAGCGTATTAGTTTAGACCAAGTAGAAAGTGCATTGAATGGAATTCAAGAAAAGTATAGCACAGAATTTTATCCTTTTGAATTAAAACAAAGTGGCGGTGGCTGGCAGTTCTTAACCAAGCCCGATTTTCATAAAACCATTGCTCAATTAAATGGAGATAAATTTTTAAAGCGTCTTTCCAATGCTGCTTTAGAGTCTTTAGCTATCATCGCCTACAAGCAACCTATTACTAAGGGTGAAGTGGAAGCTATTAGAGGTGTGAACAGCGATTATTCTATTCAAAAATTATTAGAAAAGGAATTAATTACCATTAGTGGTCGTAACGAACATTTACCAGGTAAGCCTTTAGTATATTCTACTTCTAAAAACTTCATGGATTATTTCGGCATTAATTCAACCGATGATTTACCAAAAATTAGAGAGGTTTTAGCCGATCAATTGGTAGAAGCTACTGTCATCAAGCCTGAAGACTTCACAGACAACAGTGTTTTAGAACAAACCGAAGAGGAAGAAACACCTAATTTACCTGAAGAAACTGACGGCTACGAGGCTGAATCAAACGAAGAAGATGCCAGCCCTGAAAGCCCTGTGGAATAGTCCATCTAAGTCTTACCCTTCTTCTATTTTTTTTCAAAATTATAGTCTTGATATAATGACAGAACCTAGTTCTCATTGTATCTTCGTGTTATGAATTCAAGTTTAACTTTTGAAGAACTTAATCAGGCTGCCGCTACATTTGGCACACCACTCTATGTGTACCATGGTGAAAAAATTGAAAGCCAATACCAAAACCTATTGACACATTTTTCAACAAAGTCAACCCGATTTTTTTACGCTTGTAAATCACTTACCAATATTCATATTTTAAACCTTGTTAAAAATGTGGGTTGCAATATCGACTGCAGCTCTATTAATGAAGTTAAATTAGCCTTGCATGTTGGATTTGATGCTGAAAATATTTTATACACTAGCAATAGTATTGCTTTTGAAGAAATAAAAGAAGCCGTAAGTTTAGGCGTACATGTCAATATTGATAGCCTTTCTAATTTAGAAAAATTTGGCGCTGCCTTCGGCGGAAGATACCCAGTGGGTATTAGAATTAGACCCGATATTATGGCAGGAGGTAATTTAAAAATTTCTACGGGACATAATAAAAGCAAGTTTGGTATTCCTTATACTGAAAAAGAAGCCTTAAAAAATATTCAAACAAAGTATGGTATTAAAATTTCTGCTTTACATATACATACAGGTAGTGAAATAAAAGATGTAGCCGTGTTTTTACAATCGGCTCAAGTATTTGAAGAATTATTGCCCGATTTTCCTACAGTGAATATATTAGATTTTGGAGGTGGCTTTAAAGTACCTTATATGCCAGAGGAAAAAGGAACAGATATTGCTATGCTGGGTGCGGAAGTGAATAAAATTATGGAGAAGCTATCGGCTACCACGGGACGTAATTTAACTGCTTGGTTTGAACCAGGAAAATATTTAGTGAGCGAGTCGGGCTATTTTATTACACAGGTAAATGTTTTAAAAAAATCGGGCGATATTGAATTTGCAGGCATTAATACTGGCTTAAACCATTTAATAAGGCCTATGTTTTACGACGCCTACCATCATATTGTAAATATATCTGCACCTAATAAAGAAGAAAAAAAATATGCAGTGGTAGGTAATATTTGCGAGACCGATACTTTTGCTTGGGACCGTCCTATTGCCAGTATTGAAGAAGGCGACTACTTAGTATTTTTTAATGCAGGCGCTTATGGTTATGAAATGTCTAGTAATTATAATGCCAGGTATAAGCCAGCACAAGTATTATATAAAAATGGTACTGCCACTTTAATAAGCAGGGCCGATACTTTCGAGGACTTACTTCGTTTACAAACACCATTACGCTAATTATTATGATTGAAATACAAAATATTAGCAAAAAATTTGGCGACAAAGTTGTCATTGACGATATCAGCGCTGAATTTAAACCCGGTATCTGTAATTTAATTATAGGCACTAGTGGAAGTGGTAAAACTGTTTTGGTAAAATGTATTGTTGATTTATTAAAAGCCGATAAAGGCGAAATAGTATTCGACAAAAGTATTTTATCGAAAATGGATAAAGAAGAGCGCAAAGAATTAAGGCAAAACCTAGGCATGCTATTTCAAGGGAATGCCTTATTTGACTCTTTAACAGTGGAAGACAATGTAAAGTTTCCATTAGATATGTTTTCTACATTAAGTGTTGCGGAGAAAAAAATAAAAGTGAATGAGATTTTAGCCCGTGTTCAATTAGAAGGGGTGAATGGTAAATTTCCTGCTGAATTAAGTGGAGGAATGAAAAAAAGAGTAGGATTAGCCCGTGCCTTAGTCATGAAACCCAAATATTTATTCTGTGACGAACCTAATTCAGGTTTAGACCCTCAAACCTCTATGGTCATTGATAAATTAATACATGAACTCACGGTTGAATTTAATATCACTACCATTGTAGTTACCCATGACATGAATAGTGTGATGGAAATTGGTAATCATATTATTTATTTATACCAAGGTAAAAAAGAATGGGAAGGTTCTAATAAAGACATTATATATAGCGAGAACAAACTACTCAATAATTTTATTTTCGCTTCTGAGTTTTTACAAGATGCCAAGGCCATGCGCATGCAGTCCAACCTTTCTAAATAATTTAATCAAGACAATTCATTAAAATTCCAAAATAAACAAAACCTAAACTCATAGTATGAAATACATTTTTGCCACCTTATTTAGTTTTTTACTTATTAGTCAATTGGAGGCTCAAGTAAACGGCGACCCAGGCGCTCCCTATTTAAAGAATAATAAAATACCCCCCTTCTCTATTACTTCAGTGAATGGCAAGGAAATCACGAATAAGCAAATGCCATCTTACCCTTTTACCTGTATTATTATTTTTAGCCCAGACTGCCCACATTGTGAAAAAGAGGCAGGCGATATCAATAAATATGCAGATAAGTTTAAAAACGTATTATTTATTTGGGATAGCTACCGCGATATGGAGTCTATTAAGAAATTTGCTGCTAAGTACAATTTAGTGGATAAGCCCAATGTAATAATTGGCCGCGACCCTAATTTTACCCTACCCACTTTTTACCGTCCAAGAATGACTCCCTTTGTAGCCTTATACCAAAAAGGGGTATTGTTAAAAGTATATGAACAAGGAGCAGATGTTTTTGAATTGATTAAAATAATAGAAGGTAAATAACTAACTTTGTCCCGTAAAAATAAAACACACAAATAAAAATTATATTATATGAAAGTTACCGTAGTGGGTGCAGGAGCAGTTGGCGCAACATGTGCAGACAATATTGCCCGCAAAGAATTAGCCGAAGAATTAGTCTTATTAGATATTAAAGAAGGATTTGCAGAAGGTAAAGCACAGGACATGATGCAGACCGCTGCCTTATTAGGATTTGATACAAAAATTAGTGGTAGCACCAACGATTACAGCAAAACAGCGAATTCTGATGTAGTGGTAATTACTTCTGGTTTACCTCGTAAGCCAGGAATGACACGTGAAGAATTAATTGGAACAAATGCAGGTATCGTGAAAGGTGTTTGTGAGAATATATTAAAGCATTCACCGAATGCTATTATTATTGTTATTAGTAACCCAATGGACACCATGACTTACTTGGCATTGCAGTCTACTGGCTTACCTAAAAATAGAATTATTGGAATGGGTGGTACTTTAGATAGTGCTCGTTTCAAATATCAATTAAGCACTACCTTAAATTGCAGCCCTGCCGACTTAAACGCCATTGTAGTGGGTGGGCACGGCGATACTACTATGATTCCTTTAATTAAGCACGCTACTTGGAACAGCATTCCTGTTACTAAATTCTTAGATGCAGCAGCACAAGAAAAAATTGTGAACGATACCATGGTAGGCGGTGCCACCCTTACTAAATTATTAGGTACTTCTGCATGGTATGCACCAGGTGCAGCAGGAGCAGCATTAGTAGAAAGTATTGTAAGAGATGAGAAAAAATTATTTACTTGTTGCGTAAGCTTGAATGGCGAATACGGACAAAAAGATATTTGCTTAGGCGTTCCTGTAGTAATTGGTAAGAATGGATGGGAGAAAATTGTTACTATGGATTTATCTGCAGATGAGCAAGCTGCCTTTAACAAAAGCGCAGACGCTGTTAGAAGTATGAACGATGTTTTAAAAACATTATAATCGTTTCAGAACAAGTAAGCGAAATAATTATATCAAAATTATTAAGCGTAATAAACTTAATAAGTTACTATTCAAAAGCCTTCTACTTAAATGTAGGAGGCTTTTTTTATACAGCTTTATAAAACTCATTTGTCTTAGTGGAAATGGTATTTATATTTTGTAGTCGCATACAAGCAAAATGCCCTTGTGGACATTTACTTTCTCCTTGCTTGGAACAAGGCTGGCAACTTAATTGAGTTACCATTGAATTATAATGAGGGGTACTAGAACCTGTTGGATAATAGGCTTCAAACTGTAATGCTGGGCTGGTTGCTCCCCAAATAGTAATGGTTGGTTTTTTAAAGGCAGCTGCCACATGTAAAAAACCAGTATCGTGTGAAACCACCACCTGCGCCATTTGAATAATACTAGCCGATTCTTTTAAATCAAATTTGCCTGACGCATTGTATATAAGATGGGGAACCGCTGCGGCTATTTCATTAGCGGTCGCCGCATCATCCTTGCCTCCAATAAGCACTATGGGTTTATTAACTTGCTTTGCAAGTTCGATCCATTTTTGAACAGGCATTTTTTTATTAAAATAAGAAGCCCCAATTACAAAGGCAATAAAACCCGCCTGATGGCTTGTAGGTAAATTAGCTGCTTTAAAACTATAGTCCTTTGGAAAAAAATAATCTACACCTTTGCCATCATTGGTTACTTTAAAATGCTGAAGGGTGTCTATATATCTATCACATACATGGGTCTTAGGTAAAAAATTGAGTTTTATTTTTGCAAACAACCACTTTTGGATGCTCAACTTTTTATAAGAAAAAGCAGGAACTCCTAAGGCTTTTTTAATTTTCCAAGTTCTAATATTATGGTGTAAGTCAATGATATAATCGAAGGGTATTTCTTTTAATGTAGCAATCGTCTGGTCTATATTATCATCTAAAAAATGAAAATGATCGATATTCGGATTTCCTATCACCAAATCTTTCATAGAAAGCTTGGTTAAAAAATGTATTTCAACACCCGGTATTTGATTTTTAGCACAGCGAACCGCCGGCGTGGTTAAAACTATATCACCAATAGAAGAAAAACGTATAAATAATAAACGCATATACTTGAATAACTATGGAAGTGGGGTATCATGTTCTAGATAATCTAAATCCTTGTGGTAAGTTTCTTCTGTATAGACAAAAGCAATAAGGGTAATAATCATAACAGTAGCCCCTGTGAAAATGCCACTTTGCACAATATTCCAACCCATCGTTTTTTGTAAAATATCTAAGAATAAAAAATTAATTAAAGGCAGGGCACCTCTTACCATATTAGGAATAGTAGTGGCCGCCGTGGCTCTTAAATTGGTACCAAACTGTTCTGCTGCCATGGTATTGAAAATTGCCCAGTAGCCTGTACTAAAACCAAGAAACCCGCAAATGGCATACATTCTATCGTCGGAATTATTGAAATTACTAAAAAACAAAACCATTCCTATTACACTCAAAGTGTAAAAAAGTAGTAAGGCTTTTTTTCTACTTTTAAAATACTGACTCACATAACCAATCAGCAAGTCTCCAACAGCAATACCAATATAAGCAAACATCACCGACTTACCTGAATCAATTAAATTCACACCATATAAAGTTGAGGCAAACTTATTACTATAATTCACCATCACACCAATCACAAACCAAGTGGGTAGTCCAATGAGTATGGCCTTGATGTATTTAGAAAAGCGCTTATAAGAACTAAAGAATAATAAAAAATTACCTTTTGAAATATTGGCAAGTTTAGCCGACTCAAACATAAAGGACTCCGCAACTTTAACGCGTAATATTAATAGAAAAAAACCAAGCACCCCTCCTATTTGATAACATAATCTCCAATCGGCAGTGGCCTTAAATGTAAAATAAGCAAAGACAGCACCAAACAAACCAATACCTGCAACCAAGGAAGTACCAATGCCTCTTTTGTTTTTAGGAAGCATTTCAGATACAAGTGTGATACCCGCTCCCAATTCACCTGCTAAACCAATACCTCCTAGAAAACGGCAATACGCGTATTGGTCTACTGTTTGTACAAAAGAGGTTAAAAAATTAGCGGTTGAATAAAGTATAATAGATCCAAACAAAACCTTTAGTCTTCCTTTTTTATCACCTAATACACCCCATAAAATTCCTCCAATTAATAAACCCGACATTTGCCAGTTAATAATATGCGCACTGTCTACAATAATACTTTCAGCGGTAGCGCCTAAACTCATAACACTAGGTTGTCTTACAATAGTAAATAAAAGCAAGTCGTATACGTCTACAAAATAGCCAAGAGCAGCTACTAAAACAGGCAGTGATAATATTCCTATTTGTTTATTAGTGGTCATACGCTTTTAATGGTTAGTATATTTTTAAAAAAATAATATCTGTTTTAATTTTTTTAGGTGCACCTATTTTTTTGTTCTATGCTTGAGCACTTGAAAAATAACTGGAGCGGTAGTTACAAATACAATTACTAATACAATTATTTCTAAATGCTTTTTTAAATCGAACTGAAATTGATTAAGCACATAAGCTTGTAAAAAATGTCCTGCACAAAGCATAGAAGCTACCCAGGCTAAGCAACCCACCACATTAAAGTAAGTAAACTTTGCCTTATCCATTTTTACAATACCCGCTACAATGGGTGCAAATGTTCTTACAATTGGAATGAACCTAGCAATAACAATAGCACGTCCTCCATGCTTTTCATAGAAATCTTGTGCTTGTACTAAATATTTTTTCTTAAAAAATAAATTTTCTTTCCAGTCATACATGGCAGGCCCCACTTTATTACCAATTTGATAGCCCACATAGTTTCCTAAAATACCTGCTACCGAAATAAAAGAAAATATAATAAATAAATTCAGCCATTCGTTGTCACTTGCAAAAATTTGAGCAGCTAATGGTGCACTATATATACCCGCTACAAAAAGTAAGCTGTCTCCTGGTAAGAAAAAACCAAAGAATAATCCGGTTTCTGCAAACACTACAAATAATAATAACCAAAGCCCTCCATTTTCAATATAATATTGAGGTTGTAATAATTGGCTCCAATGAAAGACGTCTAATAATGTAATCATCAATAAAATATTTAAGCTTGCGCCGGATTTTCAAGTGCTCCTTCCCATTTACTCACCACTGTTGTGGCTAAGCTATTACCTAAGACATTGGTAGTGGATCTAAACATATCGCAGAAATGGTCAATAGGTAAAATTAAAGCAATGCCCTCTGGTGGAATACTAAACATAGCACAAGTGGCAGTAACTACAATTAAAGAAGCGCGCGGCACACCCGCTATTCCTTTACTGGTTAACATTAAAACAACGAGCATGGTTAACTGGGTAGCAATATCTATGTGTACACCATAGGCTTGTGCAATGGCCATACTTGCGAAAGTCATATACATCATACTTCCATCTAGATTAAATGAATAGCCTAGTGGAAGAATAAATGAAACAATCTTGTCCTTGCAACCAAAACGCACAAGCTCTTCAGATAATTTAGGAAATACTGCCTCACTACTAGTGGTGCTAAAAGCAATAACTAAGGGAGAAGTGATATGTCTTAATAAAGAAGGAATTCTTTTGCCTAAAACTAAAAAACCCACGCCTAATAAGAATATCCATAACACACCAATACCTATTAAAAAGAATAATAAATATTTACCGTAAAAAGCAAAAATGGCTAAACCCTTGCTTGCAATAACTGCAGCAATAGCACCAAAAACACCAAGTGGTGCAAAGTTCATGACATAGCCCACCATTTTTAAAATTATATGCGAAACAGTTTCCAATGCTTTAATAAAACCTTTGGCCGCATCTCCAATAGCAGCAGCTGCTACACCAAAGAAAATACTAAAAATAACAATTTGTAATATTTCATTATTGGACATGGCCTCAAACATACTTTTAGGAAAAACATGTTCTACGAAATTGGCTAAACTAAAAGCCTTTGTGTTTCCTAGTAAATCCTTAGCGCCATTGGTATCGGCATTGCTTAATGCAATTCCTTCTCCTGGTTTAAAAATATTTACAAGTATTAACCCAATTAACAAACTCACAAGCGATGCTGTAATAAACCATAACATAGCCTTACCTCCCACACGGCCCACAGTTTTTAAGTCGCCTAATTTTGCAATACCCACTACCAAAGTGCTAAACACAAGTGGCGCAATAATCATTTGCACCAAACGCAAGAAAATGGTTGTTAATAATTTGCTGTTTTTAGCAAAAGCAGCAATGGTTTGTTCATTATAATTTTCATGTATATAATAGCCTAAAATAGCCCCGGCAATCATAGCAATGACAATGTAAATAGTAAGTTTATTCGATTTTTTCATGCAATAGTAATTACTGCAATATAAGACTTAAGTGTTAAAAAAATAAGCAAAAAAAAGGGCCATTTTCCATGGAATTATAGCCTGATTTTGCAAAAAAAGTGCTATTTTCCAAGATAAATTGAAACCACAACAAACCAATTATTTATGAGTTTATTTAGAAAGAAAGATTTGTCAGCCATGCTTGCCCAATCAGAGGACGGAGGCAAGGGCTTAAAACGTACATTGGGCGCTGGTAACTTAGTGGCCTTAGGTGTAGGTGCAATTATAGGTGCAGGTTTATTTGTTAGAACTGCCGCTGCTGCTGGACAAGCTGCAGGACCAGGTGTAACATTGTCTTTTATAGTAGCAGCCGTAGGTTGTGCCTTTGCAGGTTTATGTTATGCAGAATTTGCAGCCATGATACCTATTTCAGGTAGTGCTTATGCATACTCTTATGTAACTATGGGAGAAACAGTTGCCTGGATTATTGGATGGGCTTTAATTATGGAATATGCATTAGGAGCAGCCACTGTTTCTATTGCTTGGAGTGAATATTTAAATAAGCTGTTGGGAGGAGCCATCCCTTATGAATGGAGCCACTCCCCGCTGGAAAGTATAACCGATAGTGCTGGCGTACTTCATCACGGAATGATTAACGCACCTGCCTTAGTTATTTTATTATTGTTAACCTTATTATTAATTAAGGGAACACAAGAGTCTGCTGTTGTAAATGCAATTATTGTTTTTATTAAAGTGGCTATTGTAATTTTATTTATCATTTTAGGCTGGCAGTTTATTCGTCCAGAAAATCATACTCCTTATTTAATTCCTGCTAATCAACCACCTGTAATTGATGCTTCTGGTAAAATAATTGCAGATTACTCTGGTGCATTCAAACATGGCTGGGGTGGCGTATTAGGCGGTGCTGCTATTGTGTTTTTTGCTTTCATTGGTTTTGATGCAGTATCTACAGCGGCTCAAGAAGCAAAGAATCCTAAAAGAGATATGCCTATTGGAATTTTAGGTTCATTAGTTGTATGTACTATATTATACATTTTATTTGGACACGTATTAACAGGTGTGGCCAACTGGAAAGATTTTGTAGATCCTTTAAAAGGTCGTGAAGCATCTGTTGCTTATGCGATATCAACTTATATGACAGGTTATGGCTGGTTAGCCACTGCTGTAACAGTCGCTATTCTAGCTGGATTTAGTTCTGTTATATTAGTGATGTTAATGGGTCAATCACGCGTATTCTATTCAATGGCCAATGACGGATTACTTCCTAAAGTATTCTCTGAATTACATCCTAAGTACAGAACGCCGTATAAGTCTAACTGGATTTTATTTATTTTCGTAGGTGGGTTTGCTGCCTTTATTCCTGGTAATGTAGCAGGTGATTTAACCTCATTTGGTACTTTATTTGCCTTCGTACTAGTAAGTGCGGGTATTTGGATTTTACGCAGAAAATCACCCGAGATGGAGCGTCCATTTAAAACTCCATTGGTGCCTTTAGTACCCATTTTAGGAGCCGTTATTTGCTTAGCCATGATATTCGCCCTAGATGCACAAACATTAAAAGTAGCCTTTGCTTGGATGGCTTTAGGCCTAGTTGTTTACTTCATTTACGGTCGTAAGCATAGTAAACTGAATGATTAATTTCATCTAAACAATACATTAGAAAAGTCCTCTCGATTACTCGGGGGGACTTTTTTTTCTTATTTTTGCAACTCTTAATACACAAACTATGGGAAGAATATTTGAAGTTAGAAAAGCCACCATGTTCAAAAGATTTGATCGTATGGCAAAGCAATTTACCCGCATTGGTAAAGAAATAGTTATTGCTGTAAAAGCAAGTGGCCCTAACCCAGACGACAACCCTGCTTTAAGAAGATGTTACCAGAATGCAAGAAGTGTGGGTATGCCCAAGGACCGTGTGGAAGCAGCTATTAAAAGAGCCATGGGTAAAGACACGAGCAACTACGAAGAAATTTTATACGAGGGATATGCACCGCATGGTGTGGCCTTATTAGTGGAAACTGCAACCGACAATCATGTAAGAACCGTGGCGAATGTAAAAAGCCATTTTAACAAAGGGCATGGTACTTTAGGTAATTCAGGAAGTGTAAGTTTCCAATTTAAAAAAATGGGTGTTTTTAATTTAAAGCCGGAGGGTTTAAATATGGACGACCTAGAACTTGATTTAATTGATCATGGCTTAGATGAATTAGGAGAAAGTAATGACGAGAATGAAAATCCAATTATTGTTCTTCGTTGTGCCTTTACCGATTTTGGTAATTTACAAAAAGCTTTAGAAGATAAAAATATCCATCCCATTAGTGCACAATTAGAATGGATACCTACTACCACCGTTCCTGTTTCCGATGAGCAAGCAGAAGATATTAGTAAATTAATTGAACGCTTGGAAGAGGACGAAGACGTGAATAAGGTATTCCATAATATGGGGTAGATTTACATCACTTTTTATTTTTTAAATAAAAAAAGTAATGTAAATTTCTCTAATGATTTTTTTCAAAAAATTGTAAATTTTTCGAAATACGAAATATGAAAATAATTCATACCCTATTATTTGCAGGCTTTCTTTTACCCACCCTAAAAGATACTAGCCAATTGAAACCCAACTTTTATAGCCTTAGTGCAGATTTAAAAATTGCGCCCAATTACTATACCACTAAAACAGGATTTTTTTGTAATACCGAAAGGTCTATGGAAAAAAGAACAAAGCTCGCTGTAAAATTTAGATTGGGATCGGTAGAACAAACGCAGAAATTAGAAGGCTATAATTTATCTAAAAACACGCAGCATTAGACTGGCTTAGTATCAATAGCTTAGTCCATCCTACTCAGCCATCATTTCATTGATCACATTTATTATTTCCTCGGTATTCGGCTTAGAGAAATAATCTCCATCACTACCAAAGGCAGGACGATGTGCTTTTGAGCTTAGTGTGCGCGCTGCTACATCTAACCAACGGTAACCTCCTTGCAATTCGATGACTTGTTGATACATATAAGCACTTGCGCCCCCTGGCACATCTTCATCTACAAATAAAATTCTATTGGTTTTCTTTAAAGAGGCCACTATTTGATGATTAATATCAAAGGGTAATAAAGTTTGTACATCTATAATTTCACAATCAATACCCATGGTTAATAATCTAGCGGCTGCATCTTCCACAATTCTTAAAGTAGAACCATAAGAAACAATAGTAACATCCTCCCCTTCTTTTAAAATTTCTGGCTTACCTAATGGCACAGTAAATTCAGTAATATTAGAAGGCATTTTTTCTTTTAGCCTATAACCATTCAAACACTCAATTAATAAAGCAGGGTCGTTCCCTTTTAATAAAGTGTTATACATACCTACTGCTTGTAACATATTTCTTGGTACACAAACATACATACCTCTTAAAGCATTTACGATCACACCCATGGGAGAACCGCTGTGAAAAATACCTTCTAAACGGTGCCCTCTTGTTCTAATAATAACTGGGCTACTTTGAATACCATTGGTGCGGTAATGAATAGTAGCTATGTCATCACTTAAAGTTTGAAGACCATATAATAAATAATCCAAGTATTGAATTTCAGCAATAGGTCGAAGACCTCGAAGCGCCATACCATGCGCTTGTCCCATGATAGACTGCTCTCTTATACCTGTATCAAAAATTCTATCTATACCATGTTTATTTTGAAGACCCGCAAAACCTTGGTTCACATCTCCAATGCCCCCCAAGTCTTCGCCAAATGCATATACCTTAGGGTTTTCTTGAAACAACTTATCAAAATACTGATTCAATACTTCATAGCCATTAATGGTTTGAGCCTCCTTTGCATATTCAGCCTCTACTATAGAAACATTCAATGCACTCTTAGGACCTTCATTGTATAAATTTTTACTATAAAACGGCGCTTCTGTCTCATTGTATTTTCTTAGAAAAGATTGAATCGCAGTAGCATTAGCATGCATTGGAATTTTTTCCAATATTAAATTAACTGTTCTGAAAATATCTCTTTTTAAAGGCTCTCTACTTTGAACCAACTCCTGTAATAATGTATTAGCAATATTTAAATCGGATTCATTTAAGCCTTCTTGTACTAATACAACCGCTTCTTTAATTTTTTCTTTAATGGGTGCAAGGTATTTTTCCCAGGCAGCTAATTTTGAAGCGCGCACTAATTGCTTTGCTGTATTTTCTACTTCTTGTAAAACTTCATCTGTTGCCAACTCATTGGCTATAAGCCACTCTCTCATTTGCTTATTGCAATCCCAGTTTCTTTCCCAGTCTAATCTTTCAATAGACTTGTACCTTTCATGACTACCACTAGTAGAGTGGCCTTGGGGCTGTGTGAGTTCTTGCACATGAAACACAACGGGTGTATGCGTTTCTCTTGTATATCGAATACCTTCTTCAAAGGTTTCACATAAGGCTGCATAGTCCCAGCCTTTCACTGTGTAAATTTTTATGCCGTTGGTATTTTTTTCTTTTTGAAAACCTTTCAACACTTCCGAAATTGAACCCTTGGTGGTTTGTAAAGCAGTGGGTACAGAAATACCATATCCGTCGTCATATACAAAAACAGCTAAGGGCACTTGTAATACACCAGCAGCATTAATGGCTTCCCAAAAATGTCCTTCAGAAGTACTAGCATCTCCAATGGTACAAAAACAAACTTCATTACCATTATTACTTAAATGTTTGAAGGCCTCTTTGTTTTTTGCATTTCTAAAACAATTAGAAGCAAAGGCTAAACCTAGACCGCGCATCATTTGCCCTGCTGTAGGAGCAATATCTGCAGAAACATTTAACATTTCTGTCAAATTATTCCAATCTCCGTTTTCATTTACAAAAGCAGTGGCAAAATGTGCATTCATATTTTTACCGCCACTAAAGGGGTCGTTGTGCACATCGGAATAGAGTTGTGAAAAATAATCTTCTACACTAGCAACACCTAAAGCAAACATAAAAGTTTGGTCTCTGTAATACCCACTTCTAAAATCTCCTTTTTGAAAAAATTTGGATAACGCAATTTGTGCTACTTCTTTACCATCTCCGAAAATGCCAAATTTGGCCTTGCCTGTTAATACTTCCCTTCTTCCTAATAAGCTCACTTCCCTACTCATTATGGCCAATTTGTAGTCGGCGATAACGGAGTTCCGAAATGCCTCAAAGGAGAGCATGTCTTGGGCAGATACAGCTTCAAGGGTGGATTCCATTTGACAAAAATAGGGGTCAAAATGCATAAAAAGTACATTCATAACTAAAATCACCTAATTAGTGAAATTTCAATAAATTCGTAAGCCTATTTGGCCCAAAAAGCTGAAAAAGAACCCCTTCAAATTACCCTAAATCCTTATACCATGAAAACAAGATTACTTATTCTAAGTTTACTTATTGCAGCCACTGGCTTCGCACAATCAAGTATTCGATTTAATCAAACCAGCTATAATTATGGCAAAATAATTAAAGGCATTCACAAGTCGGTTGTATTTAGTTTTACCAACGAAGGAGCTAAGCCTGCTGTCATAGAATTTGCTACTGCAGAATGTGGTTGCACCCAACCCGAGTATAATCAAAGCCCTGTTTTAAAAGGACAGAAAGGAAGCATTAAAGTAACTTATACCGCACCTAACGAAGGCTTATTTAAAAAAAGAGTCTCTGTTAAATTTGCAGGCGAAAAAGCAGTAGCAGAATTAGTGATTGAAGGAGAAGTGGTATTAAAATAATTCGCAGGTCATTTCTATAAAAATTTCTGATCATAAAAAAACCCTCTACCAAAATAGGCAGAGGGTTTTTTATATCTAGTAAGTTAACTAAAGACTAGTCAACATCCCAGAAAATACGTGTAGCTAAAGGATCGATTGTTCCTTGTGCATTTACGTTCGCACCATTAGAACCTAATTCAGTTCCAGGATACCATAAACGTAATGGACGAGCTGTACCTACATAGTTCTTAGAGTTAGGAGTAACTGGGTAGTTATTCTTACGATACTCAGACCATGCTTCTAATCCATTAAAATAACCTAATGCTACCCATTTTTGGTAAGCAATAGTATTTAATTTATTAGTTGAGGCAGTAAAATCACAATCTTGCATTCCGTTAGTTAATAAAGCAGTCACATTAGATGTGCTTGCTCCAACAGCGCGGAAGTTTTGTTTTACACCTTCTTCATAGTATGATTTAGCAGTTCCTGTTAAGTTTACAGAAGAACCATAACGTTGCTTCGCTTCTGCTAAGTTGAATTGAACCTCAGCTGCAGTCATGATAACAATAGGTCTGTTGTATTGACCTCTTACTAATAAGACTGGACCTACTGCAGAACTTGCTCCTGGTAAATATCCAGAACTTGAACCGAAAGGTATACCAATATAGTTAGCAGCAATTTCAGGCTTAACGCTCACACCTGGATTCGCTAAGTCTTCATTTCCTGGTGCATAAGCAAAACGCTTTAGACGGAAAGTATCTGCATTTTTAATTAATTCCTTTACCATGAAATCGGTAATTCTTGGCCAGTTATTATTACCTACTCTAGCACCTGTTTCTGTATAACCGTAGTTATTATAGATAGGGTTGATTTGACCAGCAGAAGCAACATAACCAGGGTTTGAGCCTACTTCAGCTCCAGTAATAAAACCAGAACCTTCAGCGACGATTTTATTAATCTCAGCAGTGATATAAGCATCTCTTCCGCTTACTCTTGACTGACGCATTAAAATACGCATCTTCATAGAGTTCGCAAATTTGATCCAACTAGAATTGCTTCCTTTGAAAACGATATCAGAACCTGAGTAAGTGCTCGCAAAAGCATTTGCTTTTAAGTCCTTAATAGCATCGTCTAATAAAACAATCAAGCCTTCATATACAGCTTTTTGATCATCAAATTTTGGCGCTAAGTTACTAACGCCTTTTAAAGCTTCCGAAAATGGAATGTTACCATATAAGTCTACCAATTTTTGGTAGTTATAAGCCTTCATTACTTTAGCAGGTCCTTTTAAATATTCTTGACTATACTTAGCAGCATTGTCAATTACATATTGATAATCATAAAGATTATCATAAGTACCATCCCAATAGTTAAAATCACCATTGGTAAAGGCATAAGAGAATAAAGTAGTAGAAATGATATAACCATTGGATTGTGACCAATGACCAGACCAGAACATACCTACTTCATTTGGAGACACCATGCTTGCAGCAGAAGTGTTCAATGCATTCGCTAATACGTATGCAGGTGTTGCGGTTGGAAGTGAGTTGGGGTTGGTATTGACATCGAGATAGTCTTTTTTACAACCTGTTCCCACAAGTACCAAAAACGCGGCGATATATAATTTATTTAGTTTCATATCTA
>Ga0222712_10001285_pt1 | contig 31426 bp, 26 predicted proteins | sample C33_657DmetaG_FD_165043 | JGI IMG/M metagenome (GOLD analysis project Ga0222712, IMG submission 165043) | Estuarine water microbial communities from San Francisco Bay, California, United States - C33_657D | ecosystem: Environmental > Aquatic > Marine > Unclassified | place: USA: California...
TGGAATCGTCACTCATCATACCCATCATCACAGGGATTGTAGCCGCATTGGCTGGTCTCGGACTGGGTAAACTAATTTTCGCAAAAGATACCCAGGCCAGGGTCGAAGAAGCCAAAAAACAAGCAGCACAAATCCTTTCAGACGCAGAATTCAAGTCTGAAAACCTTAAAAAAGAGAAACTCCTAGAAGCAAAAGAAAAGTTCGTTCAGCTCAAGGCAGACCATGAAAGGGACAGTCTTGAGAAAAACAAGAAAATCAACGATGCTGAAAACAGGATCAAGCAAAAGGAGCAAACCATCAACCAAAAGGTTGAAGCCGTTGAAAAACAGATAAAGGAAAACGACACCATCAAGGAACACCTCAACAGGCAAATTGAGATCGTCAACCAAAAAAGGACCGAACTCGAGAAGCACCAGGAAGAGCATATCCGGAAACTGGAAAAAATAGCGGGTCTTACTGCAGAAGACGCAAAGGCACAGTTGATTGAAAGCCTCAAGCAGGAAGCCCAAACCAGGGCCCTTTCTCTGCAACAGGAAATCATTGAAGATGCCCGTCAAAAGGCCAACAAAGAAGCCAGAAAGATCATCATCCAGAGCATCCAGCGTACAGCGGCAGAACAAACCATTGAAAATACCGTCACTGTTTTCCAGCTGGAAAGCGATGAAATCAAAGGACAAATCATCGGCCGTGAAGGACGCAACATCCGCGCCATTGAAGCTGCAACGGGAGTTGACCTGGTGGTGGATGATACACCAGAAGCCATTGTACTTTCCTCCTATGACCCCTTGAGAAGAGAAATCGCCAGGCTTTCACTGCAACGCCTTGTAAGTGACGGCAGGATCCATCCTGCCAGGATTGAGGAAGTGGTGGAAAAAACCCGCAGGCAACTGGAAGAGCAAGTGATGGAAATCGGTGAAAGAACCATCATAGAATTGGGCATCCATGGGCTGCACAAGGAACTTGTACGTGTTGTAGGTAAAATGAGGTTCAGGTCTTCTTATGGCCAAAACCTCCTGATGCACAGCCGCGAGGTGGCCAACCTTTGTGGCATCATGGCGGCAGAATTGGGCATGAACTCCAAGCTGGCAAAGCGTGCAGGCCTCTTGCACGATATTGGCAAGGTGCCCGATGAGGAAACTGAATTGAGCCATGCATTGTTAGGAGGTAAACTTGCTGAGAAGTATGGTGAAAACCCAGCAGTAGTCAACGCCATCGCAGCGCACCATGATGAGACAGAAATGCAATATGTAATCTCCCCTATCATCCAAGCCTGTGATGCCATCAGTGGCGCAAGGCCCGGAGCTAGAAGGGAAATCATGCAACAATACATTCAAAGGATCAAGGACCTGGAAAACCTCGCCATGACTTACCAAGGTGTAGAAAAGGCCTATGCCATCCAAGCCGGAAGGGAATTGAGGGTGATCGTTGAAGCCGACAAGGTAACCGATGGCGATAGCGATAAACTCAGCTTCGATATGGCCCAAAAGATCCAAACGGAAATGACCTACCCAGGACAAATCAAGGTAACTGTGATCCGTGAAAAAAGAGCGGTCAACGTTGCCCGATAAGAAATAGATTTTGTAATAAATAGGATTAATTATACTTTCGCACTCCAAATTTTTAGGTTATGAATCAAGCTATCGCATTTGTACATGAGCAGTTGACCCCCGTCAACAATTTCCCCAAGTTCAAAGCCGGTGACAATGTTACCGTAAACTATAAGATCATTGAAGGAAACAAAGAAAGGATCCAAAGTTTCAAGGGTGATGTAATCAAGCGTCAAGGCACTGCCGGAACCGCAACATTTACCGTAAGGAAAATGTCTGATGGTGTCGGTGTGAAAGAACCTTTCCTGTTGCTTCACCAAACATTGAATCAGTTACCTTGAACAAAACCGGTAAGGTTCGCCGCGCCAAACTGTACTTCCTCAGGGAAAGAAGCGGTAAAAGGGCAAGGATCAAGGAAAAAAGGGTTAAATAATCCTTCCTACAATTTTTTGTTAATCCCGCCTTGTGCGGGATTTTTTTATGGACTTACCTTCCAAAGCCATGAAAAAAATAGTAGATTTGTTTTCTACTAAAATTTCAAACTATGTTATCCAATAGCACATTTTTGTTGGCAATGCCAGGTGGTTCTGAGTGGATTTTCATCATACTTGCTGTGCTGATCCTCTTTGGAGGCCGCAAAATCCCTGAGTTCATGCGCGGACTTGGAAAGGGCATCCGTGAATTCAACGATGCAAAATCCAATGTGAAGAAAGAGATTGAAGACGGAATGCAGGAAAAGGACAAGCAAGCCAACTGATCCTTACGCCCCGGTTTTGTACTCCCATCATTCTATATCGGAACTCCGAAGTAAATTGTCATGTGGCGAACTCAGCTGCACAGATATCACCAATGGTTATCTTCTGCAGATTGAACGCAAAAAGCACCTCAATGCTTTTATCGAAGTATTTGGGGAAGAGGCTTTGCAAAGAGCCAGAACCCTAGACCAAAAAAAAGACCATCCAACATCTTGGGGCAAACTCTATGGTGTTGTCATCGGCATCAAGGATGTCCTCTGCTACAAGGACCATCATGTAGGGGCCTCATCAGGCATATTAAAGGGATACACTGCCATTTACAACGCAACTGCCATTCAACGTTTGATGGACGAGGACGCCATCATCATAGGCAACCTCAACTGTGACGAGTTTGCCATGGGATCTTCCAATGAACATTCTGTACACGGCAGGGTTTTGAATGCCATTGATGAATCCCGCGTTCCCGGCGGTTCCTCAGGCGGCTCTGCGGTTGCAGTACAGGCAGACATGTGCATGGTCAGCCTCGGTTCAGATACAGGTGGATCGGTCAGGCAGCCAGCTGATTTTTGTGGCATCATCGGCATGAAACCTGGCTATGGCAGAATCTCCCGGTACGGCCTGTTGGCCTACGCCTCATCATTTGACCAAATCGGAATATTTTCAAAAAACATTGATGACCTCGCGCAGGTACTCTCTGTCATTGCTGGCCAGGATGCATTCGACAGCACATGCAGCAGCGCAGCCGTTCCTGATTATACAACCGAAATCAATCCTGAAGAGAAATACCGAATTGCTTACTTTCCACAAAGCATGGAACATCCCTCCCTTGATCCCGAGATCAAAAAAAACATTCAGGATTGGATGGGGGAAATGAAAGCAAAAGGACACAGCATTGAACCAGTAGATTTTGAATACCTGGATCATGTTGTGCCCACCTACTATGTGTTGACCACTGCAGAAGCCTCATCCAACCTATCAAGGTATGATGGGATTAAATTTGGATACAGGACTTCCCAGAAGACTGAAAGCCTGAATGAATTGTATAAAAAAACAAGGTCTGAAGGTTTTGGGAAGGAAGTCAAGAGAAGGATCATGCTTGGCACTTTCGTTTTGAGCACCGGATATTATGACGCATATTATGCAAAGGCGCAACAGGTTAGACGCCTGATTACTGATAAGACAAACAGTATTTTTTCGCAGTACGACCTCATAGTCATGCCAACAACCCCTGCAACTGCATTTAAATTTGGTGAAAAAAGCAATGATGCTGTTGAAATGTTTTTGGGTGATCTCTACACCGTCTATGCAAACCTTGCAGGCATCGCTGCCATCTCCCTTCCATTGTTCAAGCATTCAAATGGCATGCCATTTGGCGTTCAGGTGATGTCAGACAGGCTGCAGGAAACCAAGCTATTGTCTTTTTCCACTCAGGCCATGAAAAGCTGAAGATGGCTATACAAAATAAAATAATTGCATTGGTCGTTGCGGCTGGAATATTGATGCAGGGTGCCGGAACTGCCCAAACAACAGCACCTTCAGGCAAAAGCAGCAGCATACAATGGGATGAACTCAACCCCAGAGCAATAGGATTTGTAAAAGACTATCTTGACATACACGAAGATCGACTCATGAAAATGAAAGTATGGGGACAACCCTATTTCATCATGATAGAATCTGTCCTGAACAGGTATCATCTCCCTCCCTCGCTCAAGTACCTCGCAGTGATCGAATCAGACCTCAAAAGCACTGCACTGTCCTCGGCCGGAGCAGTTGGTCCATGGCAGTTCATGCCCGGTACAGCCAGAGATCTTGGATTGGTTGTAACAGCCACGAGAGATGATCGCATGGACCTGTACAAAAGTTCACATGCAGCAGCCAAATTCCTTTCGCGCATGCATGAACAGTTGGGTGATTGGCTCTTGGTGGTTGCTGCATACAATGGAGGTTTGGCCAGGGTTGAAAACATCATTGCCAATAAAAAATCAAGGGACTTCTGGATGATTCAACATGAACTGCCGGCAGAATCCAGGAACCATGTCAAAAAATTCATTGCAACACATTACATCTTTGAACGCAACGGCAGTGAAACAACCGGAATTAAAAAAACTGCAGAAAAACAGCCCTTGTTGTCAGCAGATGAGTTGGCAAATTCAGATACGCTCTCTATCACAGGCAGATATTCCAGCATGGTCATCACCAAGAACCTTGCTGTGGATCTTGTGCTTTTCAACAAGTGGAACCCAGACTTTGACAAAAAGGTGATGATGGAAAACTATCCCATCCGGTTGCCCAAGGATAAGATTGGTGCATTTCAGTCCAATAGAAATAAAATTGCGCAGGAATCGATTCTGTTGATGATGCAACAGAACATTGATGCAGGAAACGAATATCCACAGCCTTTAAGTCTGCCTGCACCAATTCAAAAAAGGAAGCCCGTCAAGGGCAAAAGATGATCTAGTAGTCGTCATCATCGTCAAATCCACCACCGCCGCCTGCACCATCGTCAAAATATCCAAGATCCTTGAATTCATCATCAATGGAAAAGTCATCGTCGTCAGATACTTTCTTTCCACCAGATTTAGAAGATTTTGATTTGGGGATATCAAATTCTTGAAAGTCAGGATCCCAACTGTCGTCCTCCTCAGCTTTCTCCCAATCGTCATCCATGTCAACGTCTGCGTCGTCATCATCGTCAGAAGCTCGTCCGGATTTTTTTGCAGGCATCTCATCATCCTGATCAAAATCATCGTCTTCCTCCTCTTGCTTTTTCTTTGATTTTGGTGCAGCTTTTGCAGCCTTTGAAGAGGTTTCACTTCCTTCAGGTTTTGCGACAACCTTTTTTTCTTTTACTGACTTTGCCATAGCAACATGAGATTTACCCTGTAAAATTTCTGAGACTTTTTTACTTGACCAAATATTTTGAAAATATTTTTTCTTTTAATGCGGATAACTAGGCTTTGATGATTTGATCCCGTTCCGGACCATTGGAAATGTAACTGACATCGACCCCCAAGTATTCATTGATAAAACCAATATAATGCTTCATTTGTTGTGGAAGGGCGCCCTTGTCCCTGATCTTGGTGATGTCGGTTTTCCAACCTTCAAATTGTTCATAATGAGGATCTATTGAGACCTTGTTCATCTGGAACGGTACTGCCTTTTCCTGTTTTCCGTCAATGCCATAGCTGGTGCAAACTGAGAGGGTATCAAACGCATCCAATACGTCTGCCTTGGTCATGACAATTTGTGTAACACCGTTGACCATGCAGGCAAAGTTCAAGGCCACGAGATCAATCCAGCCACAACGGCGTGGCCTTCCAGTCGTAGCACCAAATTCACTGCCGATTTTGCGCAGGCGTTCACCTGTTTCGTCGTGCAATTCTGTTGGGAAAGGTCCGCTACCTACTCTTGTGCAATAGGCCTTGGTAACGCCAATCACTTCTTTGATTTTTTGTGGAGCAATGCCAAGACCTGTGCAAACACCAGCAGATATGGTGCTGGAAGAGGTAACAAATGGAAATGTTCCAAAATCAACATCCAGCATGCTGCCTTGTGCTCCTTCTGCCAATACCTTTTTTCCTTCCCTTATTTTTTCGTTGATGAAATATTCTCCATTGACAATTTTCAGGCTGCGCATGAACTCTATCCCCTCAAAAAACTCCTCTTCCCACTCGCTGATGTCTTCATTGAAGCCAAACGAATCCAGCAAACGCTGGTGCTTCATGCGCAGTTTGATGTACTGGGTGGTAAAGCTCTTGTCCAACAGGTCCCCTACCCGCAAGCCATTCCTGCCCGTTTTGTCCATGTAGGCCGGTCCTATTCCCTTCAAGGTTGATCCGATTTTTTCATTTCCCTTGGACAACTCAGATGCCTTGTCCAAGGCCCTGTGTGAAGGGAGGATGAGATGGGTCCTTTCAGCAACATAAAGATGCTTGCGACCATCTATTCCAAAAGCCGCCACCTTGTCGTATTCCTTTTTCAAGGTAACCGCGTCAAGTACCACACCATTTCCAATAAGGTTGGTGGTATTTTCATGAAAAATGCCAGAAGGTATTTGATGCAAAACCACTTTCTGACCTTCCACATACAACGTGTGTCCTGCATTCGGACCGCCCTGAAACCTGGCGATGATGTCATACTGCGGTGCAAAATAATCTACGATCTTCCCTTTTCCTTCGTCGCCCCATTGCAGGCCAAGTAGTACATCAACCATAAAATTGTTTAGATGTTAAGTCGCAAATTTAGTAGAATGAAACATAAGGTGAAAAAATAAATATCCTCATTTATGCATCAACGTCATAACGCTGCACCGATTGGATTCCTGAGAGTTCTTTCAGTTTGGTAAAAAGCATGTCAAGCTCATCCTTGTCGTGTACATAAAGCCTGATGTTGCCTTCAAAAATTCCTTCCCTGGCCTCAACCGTGATTGCACTGATGTTGATGCGCAATTCCCCAGAAATCAGGTTGGTGATCTTGTGGATAACACCCACATCATCCAGGCCGGTAATCTTCAAACCGGTAAGGAATGAAATTTCCTTGTTCTTTGCCCACTTTGTTTTCACGACCCGGTGTCCAAAACTGGAAAGCAGCCTGGTGGCGTTGGGGCAATTTGTGCGGTGGATGATCAGGCCCTTGCCCGTGGAAACAAAACCAAAAACATCGTCCCCAGGAATGGGTTTGCAACAGTTTGCAAGTGTATAAACGATCTTGTCGCTGCTTTCACCAAATATGACCAACTCCGTGTCCTTTTTGATCTCCTGCTTTTGCAGGGAAGGTTCCGGCCTTTCCGGCTCAGTTTTTTTGATGCGTATCAACTCCAGCTTATCGCCACGGACAGTGAACTCACCCAACTCCTTGAGGTTGATTTTCTTGGTAGCAATTTGGTAAAAAAGATCGAGTGGGGATGGCGTCTTGTAAAAATTCACCAATTCCTCAATGTTGTGCTGAGACATGGCAGCACCAACGGCGAGCAATTTTTTTTCGGCAAAGTACCTGCCATCTTCAGAAATTTTCCTCTTTTCTTCTTTCAGCGCATCCTTGATCCTGTTCCTTGCCTTTGCAGTAACAACCATGGACAACCAGTCCTCGCTTGGCTTTTGCTTGTTGGAAGTGATGACTTCCAACTGATCTCCACTCCGCAGTTTGTGGCCGATGGGTACGAGTTTATGGTTCACCTTGGCTCCGATGCATTTTGAGCCGATGGCCGTATGGATCGAAAATGCAAAATCAAGTGCGCTTGAACCTATCGGGAGCATTTTCACATCACCCTTTGGTGTGTAGACATAAATTTCTTCCGACAGGAAAGAAGTCTTGAAATCATGCAGAAAATCTATGGAACTGATGTCTTCGGTACCCAGCACTTCCTTGATCTGGGAGAACCAAATGTCAAAACGGTCTTCTTCAGCACCGCCTTCCTTGTACTTCCAGTGTGCTGCCAAACCCTTTTCGGCAATTTCATTCATGCGCTTGGAGCGAATCTGCACCTCAACCCATTTTCCCTGAGGACCCATCACTGTGGTATGCAACGCCTCGTACCCGTTTGACTTTGGATTGCTGAGCCAGTCCCTGAGTCGTTCAGGGGCTGGATTGTACATGTCCGTTATGAAGGAATATACCTTCCAACAGGCCTCTTTTTCCAACTCTGAAGGTGTATCAACAATGACGCGGATGGCAAAAAGATCATAGACCTCTTCAAATTCAACATTTTTCTTTTTCATCTTGTTCCAAATCGAATGGATCGATTTGGGACGGCCGTAAATTTCATACGCAAAACCACCCTTGTCAAGCCTTTCCTTTACCGGCTTGATGAATTCGTTGATGTACCTTGACCTTTCCCTTTTGGTCTCTGCCAGTTTTCTTGCAATGGTCCTGTAGGTATCCGGCTCAAGGTACTTCATGGCAAGATCTTCCATCTCGGTTTTGATGGCATAAAGACCCATCCTGTGCGCCAACGGAGCGTATACATAAACCGTTTCGGAAGAGACCTTCAGTTGTTTTTCTCGCTTCATGCTGTCGAGGGTCCGCATGTTGTGCATCCTGTCGGCCAGCTTGATCAGGATTACCCTTGGGTCATCGGTAAGGGTCAGGAGAATTTTACGAAAATTCTCCGCCTGCTGGCTGGAGTTCTTGTCAACAACGGTTGCAATCTTCGTCAGCCCATCGATGATTTTGGTGATCTCGCTGCCAAATTCCCGTTGGATATCTTCCAAGCCGATGTCGGTATCTTCTACGGTATCGTGAAGCAAGGCACAAATGGTGGAACGCACCCCGAGGCCAATTTCCTCCACACAAATCATGGCCACGGCCAGTGGATGAAAAATATATGGCTCACCACTTTTTCTCCGCATGGTTTTGTGGGCTTCCACTGCCATTTCAAATGCCGAACGAACCAATTCCTTGTCTCCCGTCTTGAGCGTTGGCTTCAGTACACGCAGAAGGGCCCTGTACCGGCGGACGATTTCTTTCTTTTCCTGCTCTTCAGTAAGGTCATAGTGGGGCTGAACCATATCTTTTTCTAAACTATCCATTACTCCAAATTTACTAAAATCGTTTTGAATCACTTTTTTTCGTCTGAAAGAGTTACCTTTGCCACCCAATTTGAAAAGAGACATCTGTCTGTAATGCAGGCAGCCCAAAATGCGGGTGTGGTGAAATTGGTAGACACGCCAGACTTAGGATCTGGTGCTGCGAGGCTTGGGGGTTCGAGTCCCTCCACCCGCACTTCTCTTTTCTAAATACAATAAACGTATGGCACAAATCACCAGGGAGCTGATTGCTCCCCTCCACGAAAAGATCACGGTAACGGTTTCCACTTCAGATTACAATGCGGGCTTCGAGTCATCGCTTAAAAAATATGCCAAAACCGCAAACATTCCAGGCTTCAGGAAAGGAATGCTTCCCACCGGTGTTGTCAAAAAAATGTACGGTGCCTCCGTCTTTGCAGAAGAGGTGCTGAAGTCCATAGAAAATGAGCTGATGCAGTACCTGCAACAGGAAAACATCTCCTACCTTGGACAGCCCATCCCGGAAGATGCCAACGATCCTGCCATGTTCAACCACAATGAACCCAAGGATTACAGCTTCTCTTTTGAGATTGGATTGAAACCCGAGTTCACCATACCCGATCTTGCTGCAGCATCCACCACACTTCATGTTGTTGAAGCCACAGACGAGATGGTTGAAGAGGAGATAGACAGGATCAGCAGGCGCTTGGGCAAAATGACTGAACCTGAAACGGTTACCAATGAAGAGGACGTTTTGAATGTTTCCTTCCAAAAGTCTGATGCCAGCGGAGCCGTCGAAGAAGGCGCTGAAAAAAAGGAAAACTCGCTCTTGCTCAAATATTTCAGTACTGCCACGAGGGCAGCATTGTTGGGAAAGAAAAAAGACGAATCCATTGTGATTCAGCTTTCAACTGCTTTTGAAGAAAAAGAAAGGGAATGGATAGCAGGCGACTTGGGATTGGATAAGCAAAGTGCAGAAGATATGGCACAGCATTTTCTCTTGCACATCAGCAAGATTGCATTTGTGGAAAAGCGTCCAATGGACGAGCCTTTCTTCAAGGAAGCCATGCCAGGAAAGGATATCACCACAGAGGATGCGTTCAGGTCTGAAATCCGCAACCAAATAGCAGCATATTGGAAGCAACAAGCGCAGCACCTGCTGCAACACGAGATTTTCCATATCCTGTCTGAAGAAACCAAGATGGACTTTCCTGAAGCGTTTCTGAAGTCATGGTTGTTGAAAAGCAGCGAAAAGGAACAAACCGAAGAGACCGTTGAAAAGGAATTTCCAGCTTTCCTGAACCAATTGAGGTGGACCCTGGTCAGCAATGAGATCGGAACCCAACATGCTATCCAGGTGAGCCGCGAAGAAATCACTGATAGCATTCGCCAACAATTGATGGGATATTTCGGATCCATGAACATGGGTGGAAACCTCGAGTGGCTCGACAGTTATGTTGAAAAAATGATGAGTGACAAGCAGCAGGTTGAAGGTGCTTATCAGCGTGTATTCAGCTCAAAGGTACTTGAGTGGGCCGCTTCACAAGCCAAACCAACACAGAAAACAGTAAGCCCTGCTGAGTTCCAGGAATTGCAGGGAAAGCACAACCATTGATTGGTTCAAATTAGCTCCAGAGGTTTAGGCGGTTAGACAATTTGGGATTTATCATTTTTCCCAAACTTCTACCCTCCTAAACCTTTAAACATACATGGCATTTTGTCCGCTTTTCTTTCGGGCACGTTATTTGGTTACTATTTGTACTAATTTGCTATAACAAAATCCTGATCATCATGAACCTTGGTAAGGAATTCGAAAAATTTGCGATAAAGGACAGGGGCATTTCAAGCAATACCCTTCATGGCTACACCAACCACATGGTGACCAACCTGACCCCAAACATCATTGAGGAACGCCCGATGAACGTGGCCGTCATGGACGTATACAGCAGGCTGATGATGGACCGGATCATTTTCTTGGGCTATCCCATTTCAGACGAAGTGGCCAATATCATTACAGCGCAGCTGTTGTTCCTTGACAGCACTGACCGTACAAGGGATATCCAGATGTACATCAACAGCCCGGGTGGATCGGTTTATTCAGGCATGGGCGTTTACGACACCATGCAGTATGTGAGTCCGGATGTATCCACCATCTGCATTGGCGTTGCGGCCAGCATGGCAGCAGTGTTGATGTGTGCAGGAACCGCAGGAAAAAGAACTGCGTTGAAACATTCCAGGATCATGATGCACCAGCCCAGTGCAGGCGCTGGTGGCCAGGCAAGTGATATTGAGATTACCGTATCGCAGGTACGGAAACTAAAACACGAATTGTATGAGGTTGTTGCTGAGCACAGTGGCCAGCCAATAGACAGAATCGCAAAAGATTTTGACAGGGATTTTTGGATGACCGCATTGGAAGCAAAAGAATACGGACTGGTAGATGAGGTCCTTTTGCTCAACCCTAAAAAGAAGAAAGCCTAAACCGATCAATATGAAATTGAATCATACCAATTCAGTACGCATGGACGAGGAACAGGAACCACAACAACAAGACAATGTGATGGAAAACATGGTTGCGGGTGCCCGTTTTGATAAAAAATTCATTGAACAAAGGAAAGTATTTCTCTGGGGTGTGGTAGACGACAAATCTGCGAAAGACATCACGGCAAGGTTGATGTTTTTGGATGCCATGGATCCAGGAAAAGAAATCAAGTTTTATATCAACAGTCCTGGAGGCGTTGTCACCAGTGGCATGGTCATCTATGATACCATGAAAATGATCAAGTCTCCCGTATCCACAATTTGCATGGGTATGGCAGCCTCCATGGGATCCATACTTTTGAGTGGTGGAGAGAAGGGCAGGCGGTTCATTTTCCCTCACGGAGAGGTGATGATTCATCAGCCTTCCGGTGGCGGACAAGGAACATCAGCCGATCTCGAAATCATGGCTGTCCAGATCAGGAAAATAAAAGAACTGGGTGCGAAAATACTTTCAGACAATTGTGGCCAGCCCTTTGAAAAGATCATGAAGGATTTTGACCGTGACTATTGGATGGGTGCTGAAGAATCCCTCAAATACGGGATTGTAGACGGCGTACTCGATTCCATCTGACCTTCTTAACTATCCAACAGCTGAATATGGCCAAATCAACGTTACATTGTTCATTTTGCGGAAAAAACCGTGATGAGGTTAAAATCCTCATTGCCGGTCAGGAAGGCCATATTTGTGAGGGCTGTGTGGAGCATGCAAAAGAAATCGTTCACTCAGAGGTGGAATCCAAGCAGGAAGGCAAATCAGGATACAAGCTCACCATCAGAAAGCCAATTGAACTCAAACTTCATCTGGATGAGTACATCATCGGACAGGATGAGGCCAAGAAAATCATTTCTGTTGCTGTTTACAACCACTATAAACGCCTGAACCAGATTTCAAGGTCTACTAAAAAAACGAGGCCAGAAGATCCACTCGACGATATTGAAATTGAAAAGAGCAATGTGATCATGGTAGGGGAAACAGGCACTGGAAAAACCCTCTTGGCCAAAACAATTGCCAAGTTGCTCAATGTGCCATTTGCTATTGTAGATGCAACGGTATTTACAGAAGCTGGTTATGTGGGAGAGGATGTTGAAAGCATCCTGACAAGGCTTTTGCAGGTCTGCAACTATGATGTGGATGCTGCGGAGAAAGGAATTGTATACATCGATGAGATTGACAAGATTGCAAGGAAAACCGATAACCCATCCATCACCAGGGATGTAAGTGGCGAAGGTGTTCAACAGGGCCTGTTGAAATTGTTGGAAGGCACGGATGTATTGGTGCCGCCACAAGGTGGGAGAAAACATCCGGACCAAAAACTCATCAAGATCAATACACAAAATATTCTATTCATTTGTGGTGGGGCCTTTGATGGCGTAGACAAGATCATTGCACGCCGTGTCAATACAAACTCAATAGGTTTCAATGTGAACAAGGAGCTGCAGGATGCCATGAAAAGCAACCTCTTGAAATTTGTCAATGCACAGGACCTCAAATCATTTGGCTTGATTCCGGAACTGCTGGGAAGATTGCCCATCGTCACCTATTTGGATCCTCTTGACAAGGATACGTTGAGGGCCATTCTCAGCAAGCCCAAAAACGCATTGATCAAACAATACATCAAACTGTTTCAACTGGAAGGCATCGCCCTTCAGTTTGAGGATGAAGTCTTGGACTTCATGGTGGAGAAAGCCATGGAATACAAACTGGGCGCAAGGGGCTTGCGTTCCATTTGTGAGAGCATCCTTACCGACGCCATGTTTGAATTGCCATCTGCAGCTGTAAAAGAGTTTACGTTGACTGCCGAATACGCGAGAAAGAAATTTGACCTTACCAAAATGGGCGTCCTCAAAGTGGCCTGATTGACATGAAGGAACTCATAGATCAACTGAAAAAAGAGGCTGACATCAGCGAATCACAAGCCCTCGAAGCCATCCGCATCATCAAGGAATACGCCAAAAAAAAACTTCCCCTCTTTGGCGGTGCCATCGACAAGCTGTTTGACAAATATGCTCCAAGACAAGAAGAAGATTTTTTGGATTGATGTTGTAGGCTGATTCTGCCTTATTCATCAAAGGAAAAATAAGGGACCATTTTATCCACCATCTCCTTGGTTGCTGTTGCCAACTTGTACAGATCTGCTTCATTCTTGAAAGCACCATGCATGTCCCTGTAGGCCAGCAGCGAAGTTGCAAATGCATGCGTCATGTAAGGATGCTTTCTCAGATCAGCATAACTGCATTGGTTGATGGGAATTTTTTTTAGGCTGCTCCTTCCCGCTACCATCACCCGTGCAACAAGCAATTCAAAAGTGGAATCGCGCAGACCATATACCTCTTTCAATTGCTGGATTTCATGAAACCCTCCGAGCCGATCACGGTATTTGATGATCCTTGCAGACAGGCGTTCACCAATGCCTGGCAGTCGTTCAAGTGCAACGCTGTCAGCTTCGTTGAGGTCAACTATTTTTGTTTCCAGTGGGTATGGCCTGGCCCTGCTCTCATGTAAAGGATAAGGGGCTGAAGGAACAGAGCCGCGGGCGGGTATTGGATATTGATGTGAATATTTGGGCCAGTACTTGCGGTTGTAGCGGATGCTGTCTTGTCGGGCCACCAGGATTTTTTTTGACCTGGCAACCTGCACTGGAGTGACCTCAAGCAGGTCTTCTGGTGTTCCATCTTCCGCAAAAAACAATGGCAGTGTCCAAAGCAATGTGCCAATAAACAACAAAATGTAAATACCCCTTCTTTCTTTTTTTGAAAAAGAAAGGAAAAGCTTGACATGCTCTTTCATTTCCATGCGGCGAACATACCCTGTGCTTCCAACAAGACCAGGGGAAAAAAACGCTTACCGAATCGTATTATTCACAGAAATAACAAGGCCATCATGGGCCAACTGCATGCCCTTGGGAAGGGAAAGATTGACCTCTTGGTGCAGCCCCATCTGATGGCTTACATGCGTAAAATATGTTTGGGGAATTTCTAGCGCTGCAGCGAGTTGTATTGCCTCCTGGAGGGTAAAATGGGAAATGTGTTTTTCCTGCCTGAGTGCATTGATGACCAATACATCGGAACCCCTTATTTTTTCTTTCTCTGATGCTTCAATGAAGTTGGCATCTGTGATGTAGGTAAAATTTCCGATCCTATAACCGGTCACACCCATGTGCAGGTGCCTTACCTGAATGGGAACAAAATGGATATCACCCACCCAGAAGGGATGGTCATTGATTTCGTTGAGGTCAAGCTCGGGGATACCGGGATATTTTTTTTCACTGAAGGCATAGTAAAAATCACGCTTCAAGGCATCTGCAGTTTCAGCATTGGCATACAGCGGCATGGGCTTTTGCGAAAAAAAATTATACGCCCGGATGTCATCAAGTCCTGCAATATGGTCCTTGTGCGAGTGCGTAAAAACCACGCCATCCAAATGATCAATTGAAGACCGCAACATCTGGTACCTGAAGTCTGGTGTCGTATCAATGACAACCGCAGTGGAAGATGACTTGAGTAAAATGCTGCTCCGCAAGCGGTTGTCTTTCTTGTCGGTCGACTTGCACACGGCACATTTGCAGGCAATCATTGGGACGCCCCCACTTGTTCCTGTGCCAAGAAATTCAATACTGAGCGACAATGCAGGTGGATTTGGTTCTGGTGGAAAAGACGCTAGACTTCGACAGCAATGAGTTCTGTCTTGAGGGTGATTTCCTCAAACAATTTTTTGCTTTCAATGCTCAGGTGGTCGGCTTCAATCGGAAGGTTTGATACCAGGTCTATCAATGTATTGATTCTTCCCTCGGTTTGCAGGAACTTGTTCAGTACCACAACCTTTTTAGATTCAAGGATACAATACCCGCTTTGGAAAGTTCCCCGCTCATACCTGATGATGTATCCGGCCTCAGAAACGATCTTTTCAATTTTTTCAAGTGTTGAAGGGGTGAACCTTAACTTCATGTACAGGTATTTTTACAAATTTAACGAATGGGCCAGTCGGATGAAAGCAGCAGACAGAATAGTTGTGAACATTTTAATCCATTTTTGTGAATAATCATTTTATGGATTGATCGCTTTGAATTGTAAAAAACACGCCAGGGCATTCAATTAATCCATCAAATCCCTGTTACCCTTCATACCTTTGCAGGGTACTGCACATTCTTCAACAATTCACTCCTACCATGTCATACAGGAAAATCATCAACGATCCTGTTCACGGATTCATCACCATCAATGACCCATTGATTTACGAAATCCTGTCACACCCCTGGTTCCAACGGTTGAGGAGAATCAACCAGATGGCCATGTCTTACCTTGTGTATCCGGGAGCAGTGCATTCGAGGCTGCACCATGCCCTTGGGGCATACCACCTGATGCACAATGCATTGTATGAATTGCGGGAGAAAGGCATATCGTTTACGGCAGAGGAAGAACAGGCTGCAAAAATTGCCATCCTGTTGCACGATGTTGGCCATGGACCTTTTTCGCATGCACTGGAGTCCATGGTGGTAAGGGGGCTTGAACATGAAACACTTTCGTTGATGATCATGGAAGAGCTGAACCACTCCTTGGGTGGAAAGCTCACCATGGCCATTGAGATATTCAGGAACATTTACCCAAAGAAATTCTTGCACCAACTGATCAGTGGACAACTTGACGTTGACCGGATGGACTACCTGACAAGGGACAGTTTTTTTTCCGGTGTGATTGAAGGCATGATCGGCTGTGACAGGATCATCAAAATGCTGACCGTTCATAACGGAGAACTTGTAGTGGAAGAAAAAGGCATCTATACCATTGAGGAGTTTCTGGTATCCAGAAGGTTGATGTATTGGCAGGTATACCAGCACAAAACCGTTTTGAGTGCAGAAATGACATTGGTTAAAATCCTGGAACGTGCAAGCCTTTTGCACCAGCGAAACGACAAGCAGATCGCCCAGGATGATGGGCTCAGCAAGCTTCTTTTTGGCAACATGTCAGCGCTGGGAAGAGAAGACCTTGAATTGTTTTGCAAATTGGATGACAGTGATGTGATCAGCATCATCAAAAAATGGAGAAATCATCCGGACAAGGTCTTGTCAATCCTTTGTACCGCCCTCTTGGACAGGAAGCTGTTGAAGTTGCGCCTGCAAAATGATCCCATTACCCCGAATGAACTTCAGGAAAAAAGGGCTGCCATCGCCCACTCATCCTCCCTGCCGCTGGAAGATGCCGCCTTTCTGGCTTTCACTGGTGAAGCAGAAAACAGCCTTTACAACCCTGACAACGAAAGGATCAACATCCTTTTCAAGGATGGAAGGGTAAGGGACATCTCCCAAGTGGATTCGCCACTCATCCATCAAAACCTCTCACATCCTGTAAAAAAATTTTATATTTGTTTTTACCAACCTTAATCAAAGGAGTCTAAGGTGCAAAACCATCTTTTCCGCAATTCCTTCAGGGCAAACTGAAGAAAGCAATCCATGAATATGCAATTTTCAGCACAGCAAATTTCCGCCCTGGTCAATGGCCAAATTGAAGGAAATCCCTTGGCATCCGTAAGCGGTTTGGCAAAAATTGAAGATGCGAATCCCGGTGATCTTGCCTTTCTTGCAAACCTTAAATACGAGGAATTTCTCTATACTACCCGTGCAAGCATCATCATCATTGGCGACAGCCTCCAGCTGAAAAAGCCGGTAAATGCAACACTGGTGCGGGTAAAGGATGCTTACTCGTCCTTTGCCCTGCTCATGCAGCATTACCAACAAATGCAGGAAAAAAGCCTGGTGGGGATTCAGGAACCCGTTTTCATCCATCCCAGTGCCTCAGTTGGCAAGGATGTATTCATTGGTGCTTTTGCCTATATAGGCGAAAATGTTGTGGTGGGAGATGGAGTGAAACTCTATCCCCACGTGTTCATTGGCAACCAGGTTTCCATCGGAGAAAGATCAACCCTGCATTCAGGCGTAAAAATTTACCATGACTGCCTGATCGGCAAAGATGTGACGATCCATGCAGGTTCTGTTCTGGGCAGTGATGGATTTGGATTCGCCCCGCAACAGAATGGCACCTATAATAAGGTACCACAACTGGGAAATGTGGTCATTGAAGACCATGTTGAAATTGGTGCCAATACTTGTATTGACAGGGCAACCATGGGATCAACCATCATCAGGAAAGGAACAAAACTGGACAACCTGTTACAAATAGCCCACAATGTTGAAGTAGGCGAAAACAGTGTCATTGCAGCACAAACCGGCATCAGTGGTAGTACCAAGATCGGGAAAAATGTGATGATGGGAGGACAGGTTGGGGTTAATGGGCATATCGCCATTGCAGATGGCACAAGGATTGGCGGACAAAGTGGGGTTACAAAATCCGTTCTCAGTCAAAATACATCTTTGGATGGCACGCCAGCATTTGACTTCAAAGACTCCCTTCGTTCAAAATCGGTCTACAAGAGGCTTCCGGCACTGGAGAAAAAAATCAAGGAACTCGAACAACTCCTCAGTGAATTGATCAAGGAGCGAGAAGCTATTTCTTCTTAAAAATTGATTTTCAATATATTATAACCATTTTCCACCTGTGAAAAATGGTTTATCTTTGCAGCCAATTTCAAGCGAATGAGTCAAAAATTCAATCCAGACAAACAACATACCCTCAAGGGTCCTATCAGCATATCTGGCACTGGCCTTCATACCGGTATCCTGGTTGACATGGTACTGAAGCCGGCCAATGCTGGATTTGGATTTCAGTTCAAGCGGGTTGACCTGCCAGGAGAACCAGTTATCAAGGCAGATTGTGATCTGGTCACAGATACCTCGAGAGGTACCACTTTAGAGGACCAAGGTGCAAAAGTCAGCACGGTTGAGCACGTTCTTGCAGCATTGGTAGGAATGGGCATAGACAATTGCCAGATTGAAATCAATGGGCCGGAAATTCCCATCATGGATGGCAGCTCCCAGCCATTCGTTGAAGCCATCGAAAAAGCTGGCATCGAAGAGCAGGAAGCTGCAAAACATTGGTATACCATCGATACCAACATTTCATTTTACCATGAAGGCAAAAGGGTGGAAATGGTTGCCATGCCAGCTGTTGAATACAAGGTTACAACATTGATTGATTTTAACAGTCCTGTTCTGGGTACCCAGCATGCAGGCCTCAAGGATATTGGTGATTTCAAGGCTGAAATCGCCCCCTGCAGAACATTCTGCTTTTTGCACGAGCTGGAAGCCTTGCTGGCAAACAACCTCATCAAGGGCGGTGACATCAACAATGCGATTGTTGTAGTGGACAAACCTGTTACGGATGAGGAAATGGGCAGGTTGGCCGGCATCTTCAAAAGAGACAACATTGAGGTAAAGAGTGAGGGATATCTCAACAACCTTGAACTCCGTTTTCCAAATGAACCTGCACGGCACAAGCTCCTGGATGTAATCGGAGACCTTGCCCTGATAGGCTACCCGATCAAAGCCCATATCATTGCCAACAGGCCAGGGCATTACTCCAATGTGGAGTTTGCCAAGCTGATCAAGCAATACATCAAGAAAAACAGGCATGTCAAAAATGTCCCTGTTTATGATCCCAACCAACAACCTGTTTACAATACCACACAAATCGAAAAGGTGTTGCCACACAGGTACCCCTTTCTTCTGGTGGATAAGATCATTGAACTCAGTGATACCCATATAGTAGGCATCAAAAACGTGACCTTCAACGAGCCTTTTTTTGCAGGTCATTTTCCGGGGAACCCTGTCATGCCGGGAGTCCTGCAGGTGGAAGCCCTGGCCCAAACGGGAGGAATTCTCGCCATCAACTGCCTTCCCCCTGGAGAATATGACACCTATTTTGTGAAGATTGACAATTGCAAATTCAAGCACAAGGTTGTGCCAGGCGACACCTTGATCATGAAACTGGAATTAACAGGCCCCATCCGCAGGGGAATCTGTGAAATGATTGGTACGGTATACGTAGGAAATAAAATTACCACAGAAACCATGTTGATGGCGCAATTGGTGAAGAGAGAAGGTATCTAATACTAAATGAATGAAACCATGATCCATCCGCATACATATATCCACCACAATGCCAAAGTGGCAACCAACGTCAAGATTGATCCGTTTTCGGTCATTCACCAGAATGTTGAAATCGGCGAAGGGACTTGGATTGGCAGCAATGTGACCATCATGGATGGGGCACGCATTGGCAAGAATTGCAGGATTTTTCCGGGAGCGGTTATTTCGGCTGCCCCACAGGACCTGAAATTTGAGGGGGAAGTTACCAGTGTGGAAATAGGAGACAACACTACCATCAGGGAATTTGTGACCATTCACAGGGGTACAAAGGACAAGTGGAAAACAGTAGTAGGCAACAATTGTCTTATCATGGCCTATAGCCATATTGCCCACGACTGTGAAATTGGCAACCATTGCATCATGAGCAACAATACCCAAATTGCCGGGCATGTGGTCATGGGCAACTATGCCATCCTTGCCGGAATGTGTGCCGTTCATCAGTTTGTCAAAATCGGTCAGCATTCTTTTATTGCCGGAGGCTCATTGGTACAAAAGGATGTGCCGCCCTATATCAAGGCTGGCAGAACCCCGCTCTCTTATGCCGGAGTCAACTCTGTGGGCCTCAAGCGCAAGGGTTTCACAGTAGAGAAAATCAATGAAATCCTGGACATCTACCGCTATATCTACAACAAGGGAATGAACACCACCCAGGCCATTGATTACATCGAAGAGGAATTTCCTGTGACGGATGAAAGGGATGAGATCGTAACTTTTATCAGGGAAAGCGGAAGAGGCATCATCAAGCGTTTCAGCAAAACATCCATTGATGAAGATCTCGGTAACTGATGCCGGAAAAAGATTCAACAGGGAATGGATCTTCAGGAACCTAAGCCTGGAACTGGGTCCAAACAAACACTATGCCATAACGGGCCACAACGGCTCGGGAAAATCAACCTTGCTGCAATGCATTGCAGGATCACTCTACACAACAGAGGGAAAAATTATTTTCTTCAAAAACGACAGGGCACTTGAACCGGAGCATTCCTACAAGCATTTGTCCATTTGTGCCCCATACCTGGAACTCATTGAAGAGATGACACCCACGGAGTTTCTCGCCTACCATGCCTCCTTCAAGCCTTTCATCAAGGGCTGGAATACTGAAAAAATCATTGATGAGATTGGGCTCTCAAAAGCAAACAAAAAACAAATCCGGTACTTCAGCAGCGGCATGAAACAAAGGATCAAGTTGGCGCAGGCATTTTTTTCTGATACACCCATTTTGCTACTGGATGAACCCTGCACCAACCTTGACCAGCAGGGCATTGACTTGTACACCCATTTGATTGCAACCCTCTGCAACGAAAGGCTTGTTCTTATCAGCAGCAATGACAGTACAGAATATGCCAGCTGCAGCGAAATCATCAGAATGGGTGTGTAAAACTGGTGATAGACTTGATTTTTTCTTTCTGTGAATAGCTTTAATTTTGCACAAAATTTACTCATGCCACAAGACAATACCGTTTTTGACCTGCTCAACAAGGAACTCAAAAGACAAAGGGAAGGAATCGAGCTGATCGCTTCTGAAAACTTCACTTCCATCCAGGTGATGCAGGCCACGGGGTCTGTTGCCACCAATAAATATGCGGAAGGTTACCCTGGCAAAAGATATTATGGCGGATGTGAAGTGGTCGATGAAATTGAAACCATTGCCATCAACCGGCTCAAGCAAATATTCAGTGCCTCATGGGCAAATGTGCAACCACACAGTGGTGCACAAGCGAATACAGCGGTATTTCTTGCCTGCCTGAAGCCCGGAGATAAAATTCTTGGTCTTGACCTGAGCATGGGAGGCCATCTCACACACGGGAGCCCAGCCAACTTCAGCGGAAAGACCTATCAATCTTTCTTTTATGGTGTTGACAAAGAAACAGGTTTGGTGGACTATGAGCAGTTGGAACAAACGGCCCGTACCGAAAAACCCAAGATGATCATTTGCGGAGCCTCTGCCTACAGCCGCGACTGGGATTATGCCCACATCCGTGCAGTGGCAGATGAAATAGGTGCTTTGGTCTTGGCAGACATCGCACACCCTGCCGGTTTGGTCGCAGCAGGCTTGCTCAATGATCCGTTCGACCATTGTCATATCGTAACCTCCACTACCCACAAGACCCTTCGCGGACCCCGTGGTGGTGTGATCATGATGAGGAATGATTTTGACAACCCATTTGGACTGAAAGATCCAAAAGGCAATATCCGCTCCATGAGTGCATTGCTTGATCTTGCTGTGTTCCCCGGCATGCAGGGCGGTCCATTGGAACATGTAATCGCAGCAAAGGCGGTTGCCTTTGGCGAAATCCTCGATCCATCGTTCAAAGCATACCAACAACAGGTTCGGGAGAATGCGCAAACCATGGCAGCAGGATTTATGCAAAAAGGATACAATTTGATCAGTGGAGGCACAGAAAACCACCTCATGCTCATCGACCTCCGAAACAAAAATATTACTGGTAAAAAAGCACAGGAAACCCTTGACAGGGCGCACATCACCTTGAACAAGAACGCTGTTCCTTACGATGACAAGAGCCCATTTGTGACTTCAGGAATCAGGATTGGCGTACCAGCCATCACCACCCGTGGATTGAAAGGCAGTCACATGCAGACTGTGGTTGACATGATTGACAAAGTGCTGATGAATGCTGACGATGAAACGGTTGTTGCTGCAGTGAAGGGTGATGTAAAGGCATTTATGCAACAGTTTCCCTTATATCCCGAACTCGGATAAAACATTTTTATGATACAAAGAATTCAATCACTCTGGCTATTGCTTTGCGCACTTTGTGCGACGCTTGTGCTGATGGTACCTGTTTTTACAGGCCCCGATGCCGATGGATTCATCAAGGTTTTTTCCATACGCGAAAACCTGCTGTTGTTGCTCATTGTCACCCTCTCGATTGCAATGCCATTCATCAATATTTTTCTGTTCAAAAACAGGCGCATGCAAAAAATATTGATCATCAACAACATGATCCTGGCGCTGTTGACTGTTGTGGTTGAATATTTTTCGATCGATGCATTCAAGCAGCAATTTGGCATTGCCCAGGGAACCTGGGAAATAAGCGCCACACTTCCCTTCTTTATCATACTCTTCCTGGTCTTCGCTTTCAGGGGTATTCGCAAGGATGAGAAATTGTTGAGTGAAGCGGATAGGTTGAGATGAGGGACAAGGGACGAGGGACGAGGGACGAGGGACGAGGGACAAGGGACGAGGGACAAGGGACGAGGGGAGCTGCAATTTTGAAAAATTCTCTTAGCTGCCAATTCCAAATGCGCTTATTTGTCTTCCATCTTAAAATATCAAATTTGCCTTCCTTCTTGAAATATCAAATTTGTTTTCCTTCTTAAAATATCAAAGGGATTTAAGCACTGTTTGGCCCCTTTTTAATTTAATTTAATCTGGTTTCCCCCCGGCTGTTCCCCTCGTCCCTCGTCCCCTGTCCCTCGTCCCTGGCTGTTCCCTTCCCCCCTTATTCATAAACCCCAAACTGATCTCCATCAAACAAGCCCTTGTCGCTCAGTTTTATATGGGGGATGACCAAGAGCGCCATAAAAGACAAAGACATGTAGGGTGCTGAAAGGGTTGACCCCAGTGATTTTGCTGCCTTGTCAATCGATGTGTAGGCCGAAGCCACTGCGTAACCATCATCATCGCTCATCAGTCCACCAATCGGCAGTGGCAGCCATCGTTCTACATCAGGCCCAACACAACTCACGCCTCCCTTGGTTTCGATGACAAGATTGATCGCCTTGCAGAGGCTTTCATCATCGACTCCGACTGCAACAATGTTGTGGGAGTCATGGGCAACCGAGGAGGCAATGGCACCTGACTTCAGTCCAAACCGGTGAATGAAGGCCTTGGCAATGGGAGCCTTGTGGTATCGGTTCACGACAACAATCTTCAGCACATCCTGCTCAAGATCACTGCACCATTCTCCGCCAATCGATTTTGGTCCTGATGCAAGTTTTTCAGTGATCAGCTGGCCGTCCAGGCATCCAATCACGGGAAATCCATACCTGCCCTCTCCTTGCAGTTTCAAATCTTCAACATTGATCTTTCCAATGCCAAACCGGTTGAGAGGTTGATGGCCCGAAGCTGCAGTGGCGTGAGGTTCAAACTTTTCAATCAATGATGTCCCATTGTCGGCCACCTTTTGTCCGCCAATATAGGTCTGCATTACCTTAAAGTCATGCAGGTTTTCCAGCAGGATAAAATCTGCAGGATCACCTTCTTTGAGCAAACCCACATCAAGCCTGTAATGCAGGACAGGATTGACACAGGCGGCCCTGAGTATGTTGAAGACATCATGCCCTGCCTTCACCGCCCTTGCGCAAAGCTGGTTGATATGGCTTTCTGCCAAACCATCCGGATGTTTGTCATCAGAACAGAACATGATCATTTCGGGATGGGTTTCCATCAAAGGGATCAACGCATCAAAATTTTTTGCAGCACTGCCCTCCCTGATGATTATTTTCATTCCCAGTTCCAGCTTTTCCCTTGCCTCTTCAAGGGTGAAACACTCATGGTCTGTAGAAATTCCCCGCCCAATATAGGTCCTCAGTCCATCACCCCTTAGGCCGGGTGCATGGCCGTCAATGGGTTTTCCCAAGGCCTGGGCAGCTGCTATTTTTTCAAGCACCTCGGGGTCACCTGCAATGGCACCAGGAAAATTCATCATCTCGGTCAGGTACCTGATATCGTCACTCTTCAACAATTCCTTTACATGCGATGCATTCAGGGTGTCTCCTGCCGTCTCAAAAACTGTTGCCGGCACGCAGCTGGGAGCACCAAAATTGAATTTAAACGGGACGGTTTTGCCATTCTCAATCATGAACCTCACCCCTTCCATGCCGCATACGTTGGCAATCTCATGGGGATCGCTCACGGTGGCAACAGTGCCGTGAACTACTGCAAGCCTGGCAAAGGCAGCAGGAACAAGCATGGAACTTTCGATATGGACATGGGCATCAATAAAGCCTGGACTGATGAAAGGAAGGGAGGAACAATTGTCAATGGGATTGATGGAGAGGATTTTTCCATCCCTGACCGCAATGGCTGAAGGGGCAATGGTCCTGGACATGCAATCAACCAGGTTTCCCTTGATGGTAAATGAATTCATTGTGGGTAAATTACGAAGGATTTGGCTTGCTTGTCAGGGATTATTTACCGCTTGTGTAGAAATTCAAATAATTAACATGGAAGTTTTTTGCCTCAATCCAAAGGAAAGTATATTGCACCCCTAAATACCATCACAATGAAATTGACCAAACAATTGTCCCTCGCCATCGCCGGTTTGCTGATGTCCGCCATGTCATTTGCCCAAACTGCGGACGAAGTCATTGCCAAGCATATTGAAGCCATTGGCGGAAAGGAAAACTGGAAAAAAGTAAACAACATCAGGCAGGAAGCTACATTGAGTGTTCAAGGCATGGACATCCCTGTTGTGATCACTGCCATCAACAACAAGGCAACAAAGCAGGAATATACTGTCATGGGAATGACAGGATATTCCATCGTCACCACAGACAGCGGATGGAATTTCAATCCCATGCAGGGACAGACCAAACCCGAGCCCATTACCCAAGACGAACTGAAATACGGCAAGGACCAGTTGGATATCCAAGGTGATTTTATCGATTACAAAACCAAGGGGCACACTGTGCAACTGATGGACAAGGAAGATGTTGAGGGTGTTGAATGCATAAAGATCAAACTGACCCGTAAAAGTGGAAACGAATCGGTTTTCTTCATCGATCCAAAAACCTATTACATCATCCGCACGAGCTCAAAAATTTCTGCCAACGGCCAGGAAGTGGAGTCGGTGGTCAACCTCAGCAATTACCAAAAACTGCCAGAAGGAATTGTCATTGCGCACACCATTGAAAACAGCGCAATCCCTGCACCCATCACACTTACAAAAGTTATCATCAATGGAAAAGTTGATGAGTCAACCTTCAAGGTAGTAAGGCAATAAATCCATATTTTCATTCAAGAACCCGGCCTTAGAACCGGGTTTTTTTATTCAAACCAAGATCATGCGCAGCACACATATACGTATAGCAATCCTTGCATTGTTGTCACTTGATTTTTCAGGACTTTCAGCACAAACTGAGGTCAGCTCAAGCACTTTTGGTACCCTTGAAGCAAGGGTGTTGGGACCAGGTACCATGAGCGGAAGGATATCCGCGATTGAAGGAGTTGAAAGCGAAAACGGAAAAACCATCTATGTTGGAACAGCAGGTGGTGGAATCTGGAAAACGACCAATGCCGGGGCATCATTCAAACCCATCTTCGACAAGTATTGCCAGAGCATCGGCGCAATTGCCATCGATCAGAAAAATCCAAAGACCATATACGCAGGAACCGGCGAAAGCAACATGCGCAACTCCGTTTCCATTGGAAATGGTTTTTACAAGTCCACTGATGCCGGAAGCAATTGGAGCAGGACAGGAGGACTCGATTCAACGGAACACATTGCAAAAATAGCCATCGATCCATCCAACCCCAATACCATCTATGTTGCTGCGCCTGGTCCACTTTGGAGCGACAGCAAACACCGGGGATTGTACAAATCCATTGATGGAGGAAGATCCTTTGAAAAGATCCTTTTCATCTCAGAAAAGGCAGGATGTGCGGATGTTTCCATCGACCCGCAAAACAACAATACCCTGTATGCAACCACCTGGGAGTTCAGAAGAACACCCTACTCCTTTTCCTCCGGAGGCAACGGAAGTGGTGTATGGAAGAGCACGGATGCCGGCAAAACCTGGAAGCAACTTGAAAATGGATTGCCCTCAAAACCAATTGGAAGAACGGCCCTGGCCATTGCACCATCATCCCCTAAAAACCTCATTGCCATCGTAGAAGCCGCACAAACAGGGCTGTATATTTCAAATGATGGTGGCGAAAGCTGGAAACCACAAAGTGCTTCATTGAATGTGGTGTCGAGGCCATTTTATTTCAGCACACTGGTCATTGATCCAAAGGATCCCAAACGCGTTTACCGTCCGGCATATTCATTCTCCTATTCCAGCGATGGTGGCTATTCTTTTGCAGAAGCCAGTGGCGAAGGAGGATGGGTACACAGTGACCACCATGCCCTCTGGATCAATCCTGCCAATACCCACCAGATGTACCTTGGTACCGATGGAGGCGTTTACATGAGCCTTGACCGCGGCGCAACATGGACGTTCATTCAAAATTTACCGGTTGGACAGTTCTACCATGTTGACCATGACATGCGCAAGCCATACATGGTTTTTGGTGGATTGCAAGACAACGGAAGTTGGGTGGCTCCCTCCTCTGCTGCAGGCGGTGTCAGCAACGGAGACTGGAAGCCCATCTATGGTGGCGACGGTTTCTGGGTAGTACCAGATCCCACAGATCCCAATACGGCATATGCTGAATCCCAGGGTGGTGATGTCAACAGGATCGATATCAGTACGGTAAAATCTGTCGGGATACGGCCCCTGATCACCAATGCGGAAAGCAAACTCAGGTGGAATTGGAATACACCGATTGTAACCGGAAAGGCAAATCCAAAAAACCTGTATACCGCAGCGCAATACCTGTACCGCTCAACCGACCAGGGAAGGAATTGGCAAAAAATATCACCCGACCTGACCACCAATGACAAACAAAAACAGGAACAGGAAAAAAATGGTGGTCTCAGTGCTGACAATACATCCGCTGAAAACCATACCACCATTTTTACCATTGCAGAATCTCCACTGGATGAAAAATTGGTTTGGGTAGGAACAGACGATGGCAACTTGCAGGTCACCCGTGACGGCGGAATCAGCTGGACCAATACCTCGATGAACATCAAAGCGGCAGGTATTCCTGCGCAGACCTGGGTGAGCAGCATTGAACCCTCGCGCAGCAACAAGGACATCGTCTATGCAACATTCGACAACCACATGTATGGCGACCACAAAACCTATGCTGCCAAATCCACTGATGGCGGAAAAACCTGGAAAGCTTTCTCCAGCAATGAGTTTACCGGCTTTGCCCATAAAATCATCGAAGATGCCATCAACAACAACCTCCTTTTTCTGGGCACGGAAATGGGATTGTTTGCCAGCCTCAATGCAGGAAAGGATTGGTTCAGGATGAAAAACAATATTCCCTGGTATGCCCTTGTCCGCGACTTGAAAATTCACCCGGAAACAAATGACCTGATCATTGCCACCCACGGAAGAGGCATATTGATAGTGGATGATATTTCAGCCATGCGAGGATTGAACAACAATATCCTTTCCAAAGATGTGCATCTTTTTGAAACAGGCGATATCACCTTGTCTACAGGCGGTTTTGGCAATGGCGGCTTCCCCAGCACTGGTGGATGGGTTGCGCCCAATGCACCTGCTTTGAAACCTTTCCAATACTATTTCAAGGAAAGAATCAATGCAGGTAATGTCAAACTGGAAATTTCTGACAGTACGGGCAAGTTGGTGCAATCGATCCCCGGCACCAATAGAAAAGGGATCAACAGGGTTGTATGGGGACAACGCATTGCGCCTCCGAAAACCGCTACAGGCGCCACAAAGCCTGACAATGGAGGAGCCATTGCACCACAGGTTCTTCCTGGCAATTATACCCTCACGTTAAAAGTGGGAAAAGACGAGTACAAGCAGTCATTCAGGCTGGTACATGACCCATCAACTGCTTTTAGCCTGGCAGAAAGAAAGGCCCAATTCGATGCAGCCATGCAATTGTACACCCTGCATACCAGGCTGGCTGGCATCGTTGCAGGCATTGCAGAAAAACAACAAGCCTATAAAACAGGTATTGAAGCCCTCAAGCATAAAAAATCTGCAGCCCTCGGTAACCAATACCTCGCTGCATTGGAAACACTCAGGGCAGAGTTGATTCCTACCAAACAAACATCGATGTTTGCGGATGAAACAAGGCTGAGGGAAGACATCACACAAGTATACCAGGCTATCTGCTTCAATGAAGCTGGCCCCAGCAACCTTCAGATGGAAAGCATCAAAACACTTTCCTCCAGGGTGGATGCAGCAGAGAAAAAGGCATTGGACCTCAATGCCCAATATGAGGCAAGCATCAAAAAGGCCATTGAAAAAGAGAAAACAAAATAATTGCAGATGGAGGTTGTTGGGGTAAAATTCAGAAGCATTTTTACCCCAAACATTACAATGCGCCGATTGGGGTTTACCCGAATCGGCGCATTACTTTAATGGCTACAAAGATGAGAGTTTAACCACTTCACCAGTTCTTACACTTTCATCACAGGCGAATGCTATGCGAAGACTGTTTACGGCGTCTTCAACATGATCTGTAAGGTCTATGTCTTCGTGAATAGCCCTTAGAAAATAGGCCTGCTCGCGGTTGCAGAGTTCCTGATGATTGGGTTCATCGGTCAAGTCTATCCAATCGTCAGGCTTGGTAAATGCATTGTTGGCATCAATGGATGCATGGTGCCAACGCAACGATTCGGTTTTCGTGTGGGCATCAATGGAATCAGACTTTCCAGCAGATCCTGCATCTTTTGCAACGATGGAAACAGATCCATTCGGGCCAATCACATCCTTTACAAAAAAAGCCGTTTCACTGATCATGGGTCCCCAACCGGCCTCGTACCAGCCCACAGATCCATCTTCGAACCTGATCTGAAGTTGGCCATAATTATAATTCCCTTCAGGAATATCATTGGTCAGTCGGGCCCCAATGGCCGAGACCTGCACAGGCTTTGACCGGACCATCTGGCACATCACATCAATATAATGCACGCCACAGTCCACTATCGGGCTGAGGCTTTTCATCAAATTCCTGTGCACGTCCCACATGTACCCATGGCTCTGTTGGTTGAGGTTCATGCGCATCACCAAAGGTTTCCCCAGCTGCTGGGCAATTTCAATGAATTTTATCCAGGAGGGATGGTGACGAAGGATATAGCCCACGACCAGTTTTTTTCCGGATTTTTTTGCTGCTGCTGCAACACGTTCAGCGCCCTCCACTGAATCTGCAATGGGCTTTTCCATGAAAACGTGACAACCCTTTTCAAAAGCCATGATGGCATAAGAAGCATGTGTGTCAGGATAAGTTGAAATGCAAACGGCATCCGGCACTGTTGTTTCCAATGCTTCAGCGTAATCACTGAAAAGGGAGTAACCGCCTCCCAGTTTTTCATTCAACAACTCCTTGCTTTTCCCTGTTGAAACGATGCCGCAAATCTCGACCCCTTTCATCGTGCTGAAGGCAATGGCATGGGATGCGCCCATGTTGCCACATCCAACAATGAGAACGCGAATTTTGGATATTGAAGACATAAAAAGAATTTCAATTGTTGTGAAAAAGGGATGTCAACCTGGGTTTCGATGGCGTACAATACAATCGCAAAACCAAGAAACCCTATTCCTCATCAGGAACAATACGGGTCAGTTTAAGGCTTTTTACCGGAGCCACTACCAATGGGAATTTTTCAACTGTTACATTGCTGGCATCCAGGCCAAATCCCTTTTCCTCTGAAAGGGAAACCTCTTTCAGCCAGAAATAAAGCTTCATGACCACACGCTCCCAGAAAGGAAGCTCATTGTCCTGGCTCAGGAACTTTTCCATCACGATGAACTCAAAATCGCCTGCAATGTTGTTGCGCTGCAAGCTTTCATACCGCGAAGTGATGTTGACTTCCTTGTTTGCAACCATGTCTTCCACCACCTTCCTGAACATCAGGTTGATCTTGGGCTGCACCCGGAATCCAAGCCTGAACTCCACACGGATCACTTCATTGGGTATAATGGTTTGCACTTCGTATTCACAGGTATAGGGATCATCTATTGTGTCTACATGCACAAACCAATAGATGTCTGCACGCTTGGGCTTTTTGTTAAGGATTGAATGAATGATCTTGTATTCGATTTCCTTGGGATTGTTGGCACTGCTGAGGTAAACAAGGTGCGTCGCATACTTGTTGATCGACTGGTCATTGCTCAGTTCCTGCAATACGGGCAAGTAATTGTCCAGTCGTGCAAATTCCACATAGCGGTTTTTGATCTTGCGGGACTTGAACCAAACATACATGATGAGAAACAAAAGGCCCCCAATGATCAGGGTAACATATCCTCCATGCGGAAACTTGTCCAGGTTTGCAAAAAGAAAGCCGAATTCAATGCTGAAATAAACAATGAGATAGAGATAGATCCAAAAAGACTGAATTCGGTGCAAAACAAGATAGTTTGCAAAAAGAATCGAGGTTGCAATCATGCAAAGGGTAATCGCCAAACCATACGCACCCTCCATGTTTCCTGAGTTCTTGAAATAAAGTACGATACCACAGCATCCGACAAAAAGCAGAAAGTTGATGGCGGGGATGAACAGTTGACCACGCTCTTCTGTGGGATAAACAATTTTAAATTTAGGCCACAAATTCAAGCGCATGGCTTCACTGATCAATGTAAATGAACCACTGATCAATGCCTGGCTGGCAATGATGGCGGCTGCAGTAGCAACGATGATTCCAATGATCAGAAAGGAATCTGGCATCACTGCAAAAAAAGGATTCCGAAGGGCTTCGACAGTGGGATGAGCAGCCACGAAAGCAAGATCTTTCATCAGCCCTGTGTTGGCAAACAACCTGCCTTCCTGCCCCAGTAAATATGCACCCTGCCCCAGGTAACTTAAAATCAGACAGATTTTAACGCCTATCCAGGAAAATCGAATGTTGTTTTTTCCGCAGTGACCCATGTCTGAGTAAAGTGCCTCGGCCCCTGTAGTACAAAGAAAGACAGCACCAAGGATCCAAAATCCCTTGGGATAGGTGGTCAGCAACTTGATGGCGTAATGAGGGCTGAATGCTTTCAGCACAGACCAATCCTTGGTGATGTTCATCAGCCCCAGTATGGCAATCATGGAAAACCAAACCAGCATGATGGGCCCGAACATCCTCCCAATGGAAGCGGTGCCAAATTGTTGCATGAAAAACAAGACAGCTATAATGCCCAAAACGATGTACACAATCTGCATTTCAGTGATGGCTGCGAATTTTGGCAATTGAGTAAGCCCTTCCACAGCAGAGGTTACAGAA
>Ga0222712_10001286_pt1 | contig 31423 bp, 33 predicted proteins | sample C33_657DmetaG_FD_165043 | JGI IMG/M metagenome (GOLD analysis project Ga0222712, IMG submission 165043) | Estuarine water microbial communities from San Francisco Bay, California, United States - C33_657D | ecosystem: Environmental > Aquatic > Marine > Unclassified | place: USA: California...
GATTACCGGTATCTAGAAGCCAACCAGTTCTTGCGACGACTACACCCGCAAATCGTTGCGCAGACAGAACAAGCCATAGGAGAGTTGGGTGGCACCATTGAAAGGGACCCCGCCACGGACCTGTTAGAGGTCAACAAGGAGTTCACGGTGTCTCTGGTCCTGGCGCGCTGCCAAACCCATGACGACGGGCGTAACCGCTGGAAGGTGCGTTTTGACACCAGCCTGGCGCCCGACATCACGGTGGCCGTGCGGCTTAACCATGCCAACGATGCGCCCATGGACTACTACCTTCTTCCACGCCTGGATTTCATTCAGCCTCGCATCTGTCTAGCCGATCGCAATGCCATCGAAATTGAAAGCTACCGATTTGACACCCTGGAGTATTTCTACGGCATGGCTCAGCGCACACGCTTACGGAGAGCAGCATGACCAAAATGAAAACAGTAGCCAATCTAAGACTGATCCCAGTCGATCGGATCGAAGTTCTTAATCCGCGCGAGCGCAACAAGCAGATTTTTGAGGGCATAGTTGAAAACATCAAATCTGTAGGACTCAAAAAACCCATAACCGTGACCCCACGCCCTGGGGACGATGGCGCTGAAAAATACCTGCTCGTTTGTGGCGAAGGCAGGCTCAAAGCATTCATAGCGTTGGGCGAAACAAACATTGCAGCAATTGTGGTGGATGTAAACGATGAAGACGCCTTCATCATGAGCCTGGCGGAAAACATCGCCCGTCGCAAATCCAGGCCCCTTGAATTGCTGGCGGGGATCCAGCAACTTGTAGCCAAGGGTTATGACAAGAAAACCATCGCCAAGAAAACTGGCCTAAGCGTTGACTACGTGCAGGGGATCATGCTCCTCATCAAGAATGGAGAGGAGCGCCTGATGGTGGCAGTAGAAAGTGGCCGCATACCGCTGAATGCAGCTCTGGAGATTGTGGGCGCCGGCAACAACAATGAAGCGGTGCAGGCTGCTTTGCAAGAAGCTTACGAGTCCGGATTACTTCGCGGAAAACAGTTGATTCAAGCCCGACGGATCATCGAAAGGCGGCAGACTTTTGGGCGCGCATTGGGTCGGGGAACACAACGTGTGGCTGTAGATATCACGGCATCAAGCCTGGTCAGAACTTACCAGAAGGAAGTAGATCGCCAAAAGCTGATGGTCAAAAAAGCGGGAGCAGCTCAGCAACGCCTGTTATTCGTGATCGGCGCCTTGGGGCAACTACTTGTGAATGAGCACTTCACGACCCTGCTTCGGGCGGAGGGATTGGACTCCTTGCCAACGTACCTGGCTGAACGAGTATGGCCGAAAGGAGTCTGAAAATGGCTCAACTGTCCCTCGCTTTCCTGTTGGACCCACTCTCCATTCCTCTGGATCTGATTCTGCCGTCACGCAAAGCGCTTTCCAGAATATTGACTTCCCGGAAATTCATGCAAATTAAAGCCTCCATCAAGGCTGTCGGACTCATAGAGCCATTGACGGTTGGGCCTGCAGACAAGAAGACGGGGCACCGCGTTCTACTCGATGGTCATTTACGATTGCTGGCACTCAGATCGTTGGAGCACACTGAAGCAATTTGCCTGGAGTCCACGGATGACGAAAGTTACACCTACAACACCCAGATCAATCGACTTTCATCCGTTCAAGAACATCTGATGCTTCGCAGGGCAGTTGAAAAAGGAGTTACGACGGAACGTCTGGCCGATGCACTGGACCTGGATGTCTCCACCATAACTCGCAAGCTCAATCTTCTCGACGGCATCTGCACCGAGGCCGTGTCACTACTGAAAGATCATCAATTTGCGCCTGACCTTGGAAGCATCTTAAGAAAAATGAAGCCGATGCGCCAGGTTGAGTGTGTTGAATTGATGGTGGACGCAAACTGTGTGACCCTGAACTATGCCAATGCACTTTATGCAGCGACACCTTCGAATCAGCTGGTAAATTCAGTCGTCGCCAAAAAGGTCTCCGGTGTTAGTCCATCACAGATGGCAAACATGGAGCGCGAGATGGGAAGTCTACAAGAGCAGTACAAACTTGCTGAGCAAACCTTCAGTCAGGATATTTTTAATTTGCTTCTGGCCAGCAAGCTCCTGGCCAAATGGCTGGAAAACACCGAGATCGAACGGTACTTGCAACAGTACCACCCAGAGATACTGACGGAATTCAAATTCATCGTGCAATGCGAGTCACTCGACTCATAGATCAATGAATATCGGCGATTTGCCCCTCCAGCAACGATATGTCTGCTTCACGCAACAAAGTCCACCTTTCATTTGATGACAAAAAGATTGGTAACAACTCGCCTGAAATCACCCACTTATCTAACAAAACCTTTAAAGACAAAAAGCCACCCAAGGCTTTCACCTTAGATGGCTTTTCAACCCATCGAACACCCACCTAAGGGCACCCTGGGTTTACAGGCGGCAGCGCAGCAGATCAGTGGAACTGCTCTTCTTCGGTGGAGCCGGTCAGGGCCTTCACAGAGGAAGAACCGCCCTGGATCACGGTGGTCACATCGTCGAAGTAGCCAGCGCCCACCTCCTGCTGGTGCGACACGAAGGTGTAGCCTTTTTCGCGGGCAGCGAATTCGGGCTCTTGCACCATGTTCACGTAGTGCTTCATGCCTTCGCCGCGGGCGTAGGCGTGGGCAAACTGGAAGGTGTTGAACCAATTGATGTGGATACCGGCCAGCGTGATGAACTGGTACTTGTAGCCCAGCGCTGACAGCTCTTCCTGGAACCGGGCGATGGTGGCGTCGTCCAGGTTTTTCTTCCAGTTGAAGGACGGCGAGCAGTTGTAAGACAGCAGCTTGCCCGGGCAGGCGGCATGCACAGCCTGCGCAAACTCGCGCGCAAAGCCCAGGTCGGGCGTGCCGGTCTCGCACCACACCAGGTCGGCATAGGGTGCGTAGGCCACGCCGCGGCTGATGGCCTGCTCCAGGCCGTTCTTAACGCGGTAAAAGCCCTCTTGGGTGCGCTCGCCGGTCAGGAAGGGCTTGTCATTGGCGTCATGGTCGCTGGTCAGCAAGTTGGCCGCCTCTGCGTCGGTGCGGGCCAGCACCACGGTGGGCACGCCCATCACGTCGGCCGCAAAGCGCGCCGACAGCAGCTTTTCAATGGCCTCTTGGGTGGGCACCAAGACCTTGCCGCCCATGTGGCCGCATTTTTTGACGGCGGCCAACTGGTCTTCGAAGTGAACGCCAGCGGCGCCGGCGGTGATCATGTTCTTGGTCAACTCAAACGCATTGAGCACGCCGCCAAAGCCGGCTTCGCCGTCGGCCACGATGGGCAGGAAGTAGTCGATGAAATCCTTGCTGCCGCGGTCGATGCCACGGCCCCACTGAATTTCGTCAGCGCGCTTGAAGGTGTTGTTGATGCGGCGAACCATGGTGGGCACCGAGTCGTAGGCATAGAGCGACTGGTCGGGGTACATGGTCTCAGAGGTATTGCCGTCGGCCGCCACCTGCCAGCCCGACAGATACACCGCCTCCAGGCCAGCCTTGGCCTGCTGCATGGCCTGGCCAGCACTGATCGCGCCAAAGGCGTTCACATAGCCCTTCTTAGCGCCACCGTTGATCTTTTCCCAGAGCTTCTCGGCGCCGCGCTTGGCCAGGGTGTGCTCGATCGGCATGCTGCCGCGCAGGCGCACCACGTCGGCGGCACTGTAGCCGCGCTTGACGCCCTTCCAACGCGGGCTGCTGGCCCATTCTTTTTCCAGGGCAGCAATTTGTTGCTCGCGGCTGAGTTGTTCGGTCAGGGTTTGGGGCATGGGAAGACTCCAGAAAAGTTGAAGAAAAAACCAGATACCGGATGGCCTGAGGGAACACGCATAGCTTGTGCCCAGGGCCTCGGCTCGTGGGTCTACTTTAAGTCTTCTACAAGACCATTAACCACTCTTCTGTCTTATATAAGACAGAAATTTTTCCTTTATGAATCAAGGGCTTAATTCCACTATTTCACATAGAAAAATTCTATATCTCATATTGAGAAAAAACGCTGCACTGCAACAATTGTAAATTTCACATAGAGAAAAGGAAATGTCGCCATGCGATAAGCGGCCGCTGCCCTGCAAGCACCAGCTTCAGGCGCGGGGCCCCGCGCGGCGCCCCAAGTGGGTGAGCCAGTCACCGCATTCGATCAGCGGCCAGACCTGCGCGCGGCTGCGGTCCATCTCATAGACCAGAGCGCCATGGCTTTGAGCGCCAGCGATCACCAGCGCTCGGGTGCGTCGGTACAGCCCGGTGCGCTGCGGCCAGACCTCTTCGAGCGCATCGAGTGCCGGCTCGATCTCAGGCGCAATCGCGTGCAGCTCACCGCTGACCCAATCAAGCCCGCCCAGCACCAGGCCCGGATAGTCGCCCAGGTCGTAGAGCCTTCCACGAACCCGAGCTGGCCCCAACAAACGCGAATAAGGCCCGAAGCGACGGATGTCATTGCTCCCGCCCATGCGCAAAGTGCCGTAGACGAACAGCAATGAGACCGTCGGTGGTTTTGTGGCGTGCTCGGGGCGTTCCAAAACAGGATGATCTTGGGGCATGATCGCAGGCGGTCCGGCACAACACGCCGGAGGCTGAAACTGTATGCGAACGATTGTGGCTCAGAGCTGCCTGGCCCTGAGCATGGCCCTGGTGGGCAGCTATGTGGCCCTGTCCAAACCGCTGCTGGCGGTCTGGCCGGTTTTCTTGCTCGCCTGGCTGCGCTTTGGCATAGGGGCCATGGCCATGCTGCACTGGTTGCGCCGGCCGGCCGAGGAGCCGATGTGGACACCATCTACCCACAGGCTTTTGTTCCTGTCGGCTTTGCTGGGCAACTTCCTGTTTTCCATCTGCATGCTCTACGGCGTCGCCCTGAGCTCGTCCACCGCAGCCGGAGTGATCATGTCGGCCATACCAGCGGCCGTGGCCCTGTTGGGATGGCTTTGGCTCAAGGAGCGCATCTCGCTGCGCCAGGCTCTGGCGACCGCGCTGGCAGTGGGCGGCATTGCGGTGCTCTCAGCCGGCAGCGCGAACCAGGGCGTGGCGCCTGCCGCTCAGGCAGGGCGTGACAACTTGGGGCACCTGCTGCTGGTGGCCGCGGTGCTGTGTGAGGCAGCCTATGCGGTGATGGGCAAGCGGCTGACGGGCGTGCTGTCGGCGCGGCGCATCACTGCCTTGATCAATCTTTGGGGTCTGGTCCTGATGACGCCGCTGGGCCTGTGGAGCGCCCTGCATTTCAATTGGACCGCCGTGCCACTCACGGCCTGGGCCCTGCTGCTGTTTTACGGCCTGGCGGCCAGCGTTTGGAGCGTCTGGCTTTGGATGAGCGGCCTGCGCGGCGTCAACGCCAGCCAGGCTGGCGTCTTTACCGTGATGCTGCCCATCAGCACCTGTCTGGTGGGCATGGTGGTGCTCGGCGAGAGCCTTGAGCCCGTGCAGTGGCTGGCCCTGGCCATGGGCCTGGCCGCCGTCGTCCTGGCCACCTGGCCGTAGCGCGCGAGCCAGAGCTAAAGCGCCGAATCAATCCTGACGTCCGCCCATCACACCGGGCTTATGCACCAGGGTGCCTGGTCGTGCGCCAGCGCCATCCACAAGGCCCACACTGAGGTGGCCAACAAGAGCGCCCCGGCCAGGCGCAGGGCAGTGCGGCTGGCGCCCTCCTTGCCCAGGCGCTGCCACAGCCAGGGGCCGAGCCACAGGCTCAGGCTACTGCCCAAGGCAAACAAGGCCATGACCAAACCGCCCTGCCACAGCCCCGGGCTGAGCGCCGCCACCAACAAGGCGGAATAGAGCAAGCCACAGGGAAGAAAGGCCCAGGCTAGGCCGAGCAAGAAAGGGCCGGCGGCGGCGCCCTTAGCACCCCGCTGGCCGATCAGACCCGTGCCCTGCACCCGCAGCCAGAGCCAGCGCCCCGCTGTCTCCAGCCAGGGCGGCTGGCGTGCCTGCAACAATAAAAATCCACCGATCACCGCCGCGCACACATGCACAAAGGTCCAGAGTGGGCGCAAGGCGGCCGACTGCACGCTGAGCCAGCCCACGGATTGCATGGACGCGGCAGCCAACACCCCCAGGGTCATGTAAGAGAGCAGTCGCCCCAGCAGGAAGAGGACTGGCGCGGCAGAGCCTGAACTGATGCGCTCGGGCGGCGCACCTGCAGCCTGAAAGCGCAGCGGCTGCACACCGGCCGGAAACGTCGCTCCCGACGCCCCCAGCCCGGCGCAAACCGCGCCACACATGGCCAGGCAATGCGGGCCGCCAGCCAGGCCCATGAACAAGGCGGTCAGCGCGACAGACGTATCCATCAGATGATCTTAGAAAACCGCGCACGGTTACGGTCGGCCTGAAGATAACGGTCAAACACCATGGCCACTGCGCGCACGAAAAACCAGCCCTGCGCGGTCACCGTGATCCCAGCGGCACCCACCTGCACCAGGCCTTGGGCCTGCAAGGGCGACAGGGCCTGCAACTCGGCCGCAAAGTAGCTGCTGAAGTCGATCAAAAAAGCCAGTTCGATGGACTCGAACTGCAGCTCGCCCTGGCACATCAGGGCCATGATCACACTGCGCCGAATCAGATCGTCGCGCGACAGGGCCAGCCCCCGCACCACCGGCAAGCGCCCTTGATCGAGCAGGTCGTAATACTCCTCCAGGGTCTTGGCATTCTGGCTGTAGGTAGCACCCATGCGAGCAATCGAGGAAACGCCCAGGGCGATCAGATCGGTATCGGGCTGGGTGCTGTAGCCCTGAAAGTTGCGGTGCAGTCGCCCCTGCCTGCGGGCCACCGCGAGCGCATCGCTCGGTAGGGCAAAGTGGTCCATGCCCACATACTCGTAGCCGGCTTTTTCGAAGGCATCAAGCGAGCGCGAGAGCATCGCGACTTTGGCCGGCGCCGCCGGCAGCTGCGCCGCCTGTATGCGCCGCTGCGGCTTAAAGCGCTCAGGCAGGTGGGCATAGGCATAAAGCGCCACCCGATCGGGCCGCAATGCGGTCACCTGAGCCAGGGTGCGATCGAATGACTCCGGGCTTTGCAGCGGCAGGCCGTAGATCAAATCGATGTTGACCGACTCAAAGCCCAGACGCCGCGCCTGAGCCACCAAGTCGAACACCTGCTCGGCCGGCTGGAGGCGGTGGACCGCACGCTGAACCGCCGGGTCAAAGTCCTGCACGCCAAAACTCAAGCGGTTAAAGCCCAGCTCGGCCAGCACCGCCAGCCGCGCCGCAGTCACCGTACGCGGATCCACCTCGATGGAATATTCACCACCGGGCACCAGGTTAAAGCTGCGCCGAATCATGGCCATGAGGTTGCGCAGCTCCTCGTCGCTCAGGAAGGTGGGCGTGCCGCCGCCCAAGTGCAACTGACTGAGGGTCTGCCCGCTGCCCAGATGCGCCAGGTGAAGATCGAGCTCCCGGTTGAGGTAACGCAAATAGGGCTGCGCACGCTCATGATGGCGGGTGACGATCTTGTTGCAGGCGCAGTAGTAGCACAGCGACTCACAAAACGGAATATGCACGTACAGCGACAGCGCGCTGGCGCGGGCCGGGCCGCTGCGCCGCTGCTCCAAGGCCTGCACATAGTCGGTCTCACCGAAGGCCTCGACAAAGCGGTCGGCCGTCGGGTAAGAGGTATAGCGCGGGCCCTGAAGGTCCATTTGGCGCAGCAAATCGGGCGAGACGAGGCTCATGGGCGGGGCATTTCAGGCAGTGGAGAAACACTGTGCCCTGCGGGCCCGCGCCTCGCCTTGACCTGGGTCAAGCACTGCTGCAAGAAAGTGTGAATTTTTTGCTGCTGGGCTGTATCAGAGAGCAAATGCCACTGGGATAATCGCAACAAAAGGTTCAAGCCTCAGGCAGGGTCAGGAGAGTAATATGCTGAAAGAAACCATCAAGGTCGCTTGCTCCAACTGCAATCTGCGCGAGCTGTGCATGCCGGTTGGACTCAATCCCATCGAGTTGCAGCGGGTTGACGAGTTGGTGACGCAGCGCCGCAGCATCAAGCGCGGAACAGCCCTGTTTCACAACGGCGAGCCCTTCACCTCGCTGTACGCGGTGCGGACCGGCTTCTTCAAGACCAGCTTGACCACCGAGGACGGACGCGATCAGGTCACGGGTTTTCAGATGGCTGGCGAGATCATTGGCCTGGACGGCATCGTCAACGAACACCACACCTGCGATGCGATCGCCCTGGAAGACGCTGAAGTGTGCGTCATGCCCTTCGACCGCATCGAGGAAATTTCCAGAGAGGTCGGCGCGCTGCAAAAACATGTGCACCGCATCATGAGCCGCGAAATCGTGCGTGAGCACGGCGTCATGCTGCTGCTGGGCAGCATGCGCGCCGAAGAACGTCTGGCGGCCTTTCTGCTTAACTTGGTGCAGCGATTGCAGGCCCGCGGCTTCTCACGCACGGAACTGATCCTGCGCATGACGCGCGAAGAAATCGGCAGCTACCTGGGCATGAAGCTCGAGACCGTCAGCCGTACCTTCTCGCGCTTTGCCGAAGAGGGCATCATCGAGGTCAAGCAGCGCCACATCCACATCCAGAATGCAGAGGCACTCAAGCGGCTGGTCAATCCCCAGGTTTGCCACTGAGGGGCAACTCGCCCTCGGGCGGGCTGCTGGCCGCCAGCCACAGCACCAGCCGACAGCAGGCGATGTGGATCAGCCAAAAGACAAAAAACGCCACCGTATAAATCGCTTGGTTTGACGGCGTTCCCACATGGCCGGGCCAATGCAGTTCAGCCGGATCGACGACGGCAAAGACCAAAAACTCCAGCAGGCAGGCGGCCAGGAAAGTGGGCCAAAGCAGCTGCCCCCAATAGCGGATGGCGCGCTCGAGCCGCTGCGTCGGGTCGTCCTTATCGGCCTCAGGGGCGCGCATGCTGGGCTCCGCCGGTGGCACTGTGATTACGCCCCATCAGCGCCGGCTGCGATGGGGCGCTGGCCTGGCCAATTTCGCGGGCCAGGGCCTGCGCCTTGTCCTGCACACGCAGGTCCTGCACCAGCACCGCCTCGGGTCCCTGGAAAATGTATATCGCCGTCACCACACAGGCTAACACCGCCGACAGGGGCAGACCCAGCACCAGCCATAGGTAAGGCTCCTGCCACCAGGGTCTGGGGATGTTCGGATCGGTCTTCATTTGGGTCTCCTCCTTGTACGCACAGCGACAACGCTTTAGCGTGGCACCAGAAACACAGCCTTTTCCAACAATTCGCGGCCATCGTCCTGGACGATGCGAAAACGGATAGGGTGCGAGCCCGCAGCAGCGGCCGTTGGCGGCATCTGCACGCGCACCGGCACCCACAGCGAGCCTGCCGCCGCCACCTCCACCTTGTTGCTGGAGGCAATCTGCAAACCCTCAATGCCTTCGACCTGCAGCGTGTAACTTTGGCGATGCTCGCTCGCGTTCATCACCTGCAGCCGATAGACGTTCTCGATGCGGCCTGCATCGCCCCTGCGTGCGATGGATCCACGGTCGCGCACCACGTCGACCTTGAACGGGGTACGCAGCCATAGCGAACCCATGACCGCAGCAGCCACTGCCAGCAAGACGGCGGTGTAGATCAGCACCCGCGGCCTGGCCACCCGACGCCACATCTGCGCCACCGACAGTCCATGCGCCAAGCCATTGGGTGTGCTGTAGCGGATCAGCCCACGCGGGTAGTGCATCTTGTCCATGACGGTGTTGCACACATCAATGCAGGCCGAGCAACTGATGCATTCATACTGCAGGCCCTTGCGAATATCGATGCCGGTCGGACAGACCTGAACGCACAGCCCGCAGTCAATGCAATCGCCCAGCCCCCGAGCCCGGTAGGCTGCAGCGCTTTCGCTGCGCGCCCTGGCACCGCGGCCCTCGCCGCGTGCCTGGTCGTAGGAGACGATCAGGGTATCGCGGTCGAACATGGCGCTCTGAAAGCGGGCATAGGGGCACATGTATTTGCACACCTGCTCACGCATCCAGCCGGCATTGCCATAGGTGGCAAAGCCGTAGAACAGCACCCAGAAGCTTTCCCAGGGGCCCAACTGCAGACGGGCTACTTCCTGCGCCAATTCCTGAATGGGCGTGAAATAGCCGACGAAGGTAAAGCCGGTCCACAAGCCCAAGGCCGCCCACAGGCCATGCTTGAGCGCCTTGCGTGCGAATTTTCCAGTGCTCATCGGCCCCTGATCGAGCTTGATGCGCTGCACGCGATCGCCCTCGACCTGGCGCTCTATCCAAAGGAAGATTTCGGTATAAACGGTTTGCGGGCAAGCGTAGCCGCACCACAGGCGACCGGCCACCGCAGTGAAAAGAAACAGCGACAGCGCGCTGATGATGAGCAGACCGGTCAGGTAGATCAGGTCTTGCGGATAGAGCACCAAATCGACGATGTAAAAGCGCCGGGCGCTCAGGTCAAACAGCACCGCCTGGCGCCCATGCTGGCTCAGCCAAGGCAGGCCGTAGAAGACCAGCTGCGTGGCCCACACCAAGGCCCAGCGCCAACGGCTGAACCAACCGCTGACGCTGCGCGGGTAGATCTTGCCCTCGGTCTGATACAGCGAGGTCAGGACGGTGGAATCGTCCTGCGCGAGCGCAATCGGGATGACCTTGGCAGGCTGGGCGTCTTGCTTCACCGGGCGGGCGCTCCTCAGCGGGCCGGCGCTGGCTGCACCGTCAGCTCTGTACTGCCGCCTGACAGGCTCAGCACATAGGCGGCCAGCACATGGATTTGCTCCTGCGAGAGCCAGGCGGCTTGGGCCGGCATGACATTGGTTTTCCCGTTCTTGATGATGTTGGCAATCGCCTCTTCGCCCCAGCCATGGAGCCAGTAGCTGTCGCGCAGGTTGGGAGCGCCCAGGGCCTTGTTGCCCTTGCCGTCGTTGCCATGGCAGGCTGCGCAGGCTGCAAAGTACTTTTTGCCGCCGAAGGCCTTGATCTCATTGTGCGGACTGCCCGACAGCGACATCACATAGTGGGCCAGATCAGAGATGGCTGCCTCGCTGCCTATGGCTGCGCCCATGGCTGGCATCACACCCTGTCGGCCCTGGGTGATGGTCTGCACGATGTGCTCACCGCTCAAGGGGCCGAGCCAGCCAGAGGCGCCCTGCGTCAGGTTGGGATAGCCCTTGCCACCGCGCGCGTCCGAACCGTGGCACTGCGAGCAGTAGTTCATGAAGTGACGCTGGCCGATAGCCAGAGCCTGCGCATCCTTGGCCAGATCAGCCACCGGCTTGGCGGTGAACTGGGCATACATGGGAGCCAGGGATTCGCGCATCTGACGGGCATCGGCCTGATGCTGGCCCTGCTGGCTCCATTTGTGCATGCCCTCGTAGGCGCCAAGACCAGGGTAGAGGGCCAGATAGATCAGCCCGAAGATCACGGTGATGATGAACAGCCACATCCACCAACGCGGCAGCGGGTTGTTGTATTCGCGCAGGTCCTCGTCCCAGACATGGCCGGTGGTGTTGTCGGCCCGCGCCTTGGCGCTCACCCTGGCCTTACCCGCCAACCACAGCAGAACCGCACAAGCGAGCACCGAAATCACCGATACCAGCGCCACATACCAGGACCATCCCTCGCTGAAAAAATCACCCATGACGCTCAACCCTCTTCCCGAAACGGCAAGCTGGCCGCTTCTTCAAAACGAGCCCGCTGCGCAGGCCAGTAAGCCCACACCAGGATGCCGACAAACAGCACAAAACCTGCCACCGTCACGATGCTGCGCAAAACATTGATGTCCATGACTGATCCTTCCTAGCGAAGCGCCAGGCCCAGGCCCTGCAGATAGGCGACCAGGGCGTCGAGCTCGCTCTTGCCTCTGAGTTCGGCCGGCGCCGCTGCAATTTGCGCGTCGGTGTAGGGCACGCCCACCCGCCGCAGCGCTCCCATGTGGGCCTGCACCGGCCAGGCCTCAATGCTGCTGCGCTCCAGCCAGGGGTAGCCCGGCATGATGGACTCGGGCACTAAATCACGCGGGCTGATCAGATGCAGGCGCTGCCACTCGTCGCTGTACTTGCCACCCACACGGTGCAGATCGGGGCCGGTGCGTTTGCTGCCCCACTGGAAGGGATGGTCATACACATACTCGCCAGCCACCGAATAGTGGCCATAGCGCAGGGTTTCGGCCACCAGCGGGCGCACCATCTGCGAATGGCAGCTGTAGCAGCCTTCGCGCAGGTATATATCACGGCCAACCAGGCGCAGCGGCGAATCCGGCACCAGTCCTGCCACCGGCTGCGTGGTCGACTTCTGAAAGAACAGGGGAACAATTTCAACCAAGCCGCCCACCGCCACCACCAGCAAGATGAGGACGATCATGAGCCAGTTGCTGGTTTCTACTTTTTCGTGAGAGAAAGACATGATGAGCCTTCAAACGGGGGCCAATACAGCGGGAATGCGCGCGTCCTGGGCCCGTCCGGCCCGCACCGTCATGGCCACATTCCAGGCCATGACCGCCATGCCGCTCAGGTACATCAGGCCGCCGACAAAGCGGATGATGTAAAACGGTATAGAGGCTTTGACGCTTTCCACGAAGGTGTAGGTGAGCGAGCCGTCGGTGTTGATCGAGCGCCACATCAGGCCTTGCATCACACCGGCGATCCACATCGAGGCGATATAGAGCACGATGCCTAGGGTCGAAATCCAGAAGTGCAGCTCAATCGCACGCAGGCTGTGCATCTGGCTCTGGCCGTACAGGCGCGGCACCAGGTAATACAAGGCGCCCATGGAAATAAAGCCCACCCAGCCCAGGGTGCCGCCGTGCACATGGCCTATGCCCCAATCGGTGTAGTGCGACAAGGCGTTGACCGTCTTGATCGACATCATCGGCCCCTCGAAGGTAGCAATGCCATAAAAGGACAGCGCCACGATCATGAAGCGGATGATGGGGTCATCCCGCAGCTTGTGCCATGCGCCCGAAAGCGTCATCACGCCATTGATCATGCCACCCCAACTCGGCGCCAGCAAAATGAGCGAGAACACCATGCCCAGGGACTGCGTCCAGTCGGGCAAGGCGGTGTAGTGCAGGTGATGCGGGCCGGCCCACATATAGGTAAAGATCAGCGCCCAAAAGTGCACGATGGACAGGCGGTAGGAGTACACCGGCCGCTCGGCCTGCTTGGGGATGAAGTAGTAGACGATGCCCAAAAAGCCAGCGGTCAAAAAAAAGCCCACCGCGTTATGGCCGTACCACCACTGCACCATGGCGTCTTGCACGCCGGCATAGACCGAGTACGACTTCCACAGCGTGGCCGGCATGGACATCGCATTGGTGATGTGCAGCAGCGCCACCGCAATGATGAAGGCCCCATAAAACCAGTTGGCCACATAAATATGGCGCACCTTGCGAATACCGATCGTGCCAAAGAACACCACCGCATAAGCCACCCAGGCCACGGCAATAGCGATGCTGATCGGCCACTCCAGTTCGGCATATTCCTTACCGCGGGTGATGCCCAGCGGCAAGGTGATGGCCGCCGCAACAATCACCGCCTGCCAGAGCCAAAAATGAAGCGCAGCCAGCTTGTCGGAGATGATGCGCACCTGACAGGTTCGCTGCACCACCCAATAACTGGTGGCAAACAGGGCGCAGCCGCCGAAGGCAAAAATAGCGGCGTTGGTATGCAGCGGACGCAGGCGGCCGAAGGACAGCCAGGGCAGGTCAAAGTTCAGGGCCGGCCAGGCCATCTGCGCGGCGATGAACACGCCCACCAACATGCTCACCACGCCCCAGATCACCGCTGCAATCGCGAACTGACGCACGATGGTGTCGTTGTAAGTGGCTGAGCCAGAGGGGCCCGGTATCGTTGAGTTCATAGGCATGAGATCACTCTGAAAGTACGGAGTCGACACACCGCACTGTGCCCGCCACAAGCCTTTCATGCATTGACCTGGATCAAGCGCAACTGCGATCGCCAGCTTCAATCCGTCAGCCCTGCGTCAGCCTCGCCTCAAGCCTGATCGTCGAGGATGCGCTCGCCCTCTTTGTCCACATCCTCGAACTGCCCGGACCACACCGCCCAAGCGAGCAGGCCCACGATGAGCAAAGCCAGCACCACCGAAAAAGGCACCAGCAAAAAAAGAATGTCCATGGCCTGACTTTGTTGTGAGGGCCATCAGGCCCTGCTCGGCGCAGGCATGGCTGGCGGGCGCGACAGCCGCGCCGCATTGAGCACCACCCACAGCGAGCTCAGCGCCATGCCCAGGCCAGCGGCCCAGGACGGCAGCCAGCCCGTCAGCGCCAAAGGAACGCATACCGCGTTGTAGGCTGCGGCCCAAACCAGGTTCTGCCGCACGATGCGCATGCTGCGCCGCGCCTGCTCGCGCAGCACCAGGATCAGCCCCAGCGAGGCCGTAGGCAACACCACATCGGCCTGGGCCTGTGCCAACGGTACCGATGAGCCCACCGCCATAGACACATCTGCCTGAGCCAGCACCGGCGCGTCATTGAGTCCGTCGCCGATCATCAGCACCCGTCGGCCCTGGGCTTGCAAAGCCTGCAAAAGCGCGAGCTTGTCCTGTGGCGAACACTGGCCATGCAACTGATCAGCCGCCAGGCCCAAGCGCTCAGCCAAGCGGGCCACGCTGGCCTGCCGGTCACCTGAAACCAAATGCACCTGCAGACCGGCCCGCCCCAGTTGGGCCAGCAGCGCCTGCGCGTCTTCGCGCAGCACCTCGTCAAATTCAAAGCGTGCAATCGGACCCTGCTCATCGGCCAAGTAGACCTGCAAGCCCTGATCGCCTTGCGCCTGCGAAGGCGCCCCGCAAAACTCGGCATGGCCCAGCTTGAGCTGATCCTGCAAGCCCGGCCAGCCATCTCCCACCGTCTGGCCCTGTAAGCCCTGACCGCTCAGCTCTTGCACATTGAGCAGGCGCCATTGCGCCCAAGGCGCGTCCGGCCAGCGGCGCTGGCCTTCAATCAGCAGCGCGCGAGAGAGCGGGTGCAAGCTGCTCTGAGCCAGCGCGCAGGCCGCCTGCAAGGCCTGCGCCGGGCTCCAGTGCTTGCGGCCCGGCGCCAGCGTGATCTCACGCAAGCCCAGCCGGGCTTCGGTGAGGGTGCCGGTTTTATCGAGCAGCACGGTGTCCACCGTGGTCAGGCGCTCCAGCGCTTGCAGGCGGCGCACCAGCACGCCCTGGCGCGCCAGCCAACCGGCCGATGCCAGCAGGGCACTGGGCGTGGCCAGGGAGAGCGCGCAGGGGCAAGTCACCACCAGCACCGCGACCGCCGCCATCAGGCCGCGCACCGGATCCTCATAGAGCAGTACCACCGCCAGCGCCAAGGCAAGCACGGTCCACAGAAATGGTCTGGCCACCCGGTCGGCCAGCAGGGCCAGGCGGGGTTTATCGAGCGCGGCCTGCTGCATCAGGGCCACGATCTGCGCATACCGGGTGCTCTGGCCCAGGCTGCCCACCTGCATCAAAACCGGCGCTTGCAGGTTGTAGCTGCCAGCCAGTACAGCCGAACCGCGGTTTCGATGCAAGGGTCGCGATTCGCCACTGAGCAGCGACTCGTCCACCTGGGTCTGACCTTCGATGAGCTCACCGTCGGCGACAAAAGCCTGGCCCGGTAGCACCCGCAGCACATCGCCCAGGCGCAACTGGCGAGCGGCGATGCGCTCAAAGCGGCCATCGCTACAGCGTCGCTCAACCGTCATGGGCAGACGCTGCATCAGCGCGTCGAGCGAGCCCGCGGTGCGCTCGCGCAGGCGCCCCTCCTGCCAACGGCCGCTGAGCAGGAAGAAAACAAACATGGTCAGCGAGTCAAAGTAGACCTCGGCGCCCCAGCGCCCCTGGGGCTCGAAGGTGGCCACCGAACTGATGCCGAAGGTGATCAACAGGCCCAGCGCCACCGGCAGGTCCATGCTGATGCGCCGCTCCAGCAAATCGCGCCAGGCATTGGCAAAAAAAGGCTGGGCCGAAAACAGCAGGACCGGCAGGCTGAGCACCCAGCTGGCCCAGCGCAGCAGCTGCTCGATGTCGGGCGTGATCGTGCCCGGCTCAGCCATGTAAGCCGGATAGGCGTACATCATCACCTGCATCATGCAAAAACCAGCCACCAGCCAGCGCCACAGCAGCAGCCGCGCCTCATGCTGTCCTTGACGCTGCAGGCCTGCATCAACATCGGGGCTGAGGCGATACCCCAGTTTGGCGATCGCGGCCAACCACTCAGATGGGCGGCTGGCCTGCGCCGACCAGACGATGGCGGCGCGCCGGGCGGCACTGCTCACGCGTACCGACTGCACCCCAGGCAACCGAGCCAGCGTCTGCTCGACCGTCAGTGCGCAGGCCGCGCAGCGCATGCCCTCGACCCGCAGCTGTGACTGCCACACCAGTGCATCGGCGTCTACCGGCTGGCTGAACTCGGCCCAGGCCTGTGGCGCGTCCAGCGCCAGGGCATCCTGGTTCGCACCATCGGCCGCATCAGACCACGGCCGAGCCCAATCAGGAGAAGCAACGGGCGCATCAGCAGACATGAGTTCGAGCGTAGCTTGAACTGCTTGCACAGTCCTTGACCTGGATCAAGCCCCAGCCGCTGTACGCGTCCTATGCTGAACACACCAACAACTCAGGAGAGCCTTTATGTATCACAGCATTCTCGTGCCGACCGACGGCTCCCGCCTGTCCGCCAAAGCGGTGCAGTCCGCCCTAGAGCTGGCCGAGCTCAGCGGAGCGCAAGTCGTGTTTCTCAATGTGGTGCCGCGCTACCCGATGAGCTACTTTGAAGGCGGTATCACCGCCTCGATGACCGAGGTCGGCAAGATCGAGAAACAGTGGTCTGAAAAAGCGCAGGGTCTGGTGGATCAACTCAAAGCCAAAGCCGAAGCACGCGGCCTCAAAGCCAAAGGGCTGACCATGCGCTCCGATCTGGTGGCCGAAAGCGTGATCGCTTGTGCCAAGAAGAACAAGTGCGATCTCATCGTCATGGCCTCGCACGGACGCAAAGGCATCAAGCGCCTGCTGCTGGGCAGCGAGACCACCCACGTGCTCACCCACTCACCGCTGCCGGTGCTGGTGCTGCGCTGAGCCCTGAAGGGCGCGGCCAAGTGCCGCCGGCCCATAGAACTCGCACATCCCATCAGCCCCACGGACCAGGGGCTGGCGACAGCCTGGCTCAGACAGGGTAAGGATCGATTGACGATCGAAGATCCCGGCCTAGAATGCGGCCACTTTCCCGACCAGCCCCTGCGGCCGGTGCCCCTCAAGTCCGCATGTCTTATCTGCCTCTGACCCCCCACCGGCCCCGGGCCCAGGCCTGCCTTGGCTGAACCTGCCATCAGCCGCCAGTTCGCACGCTGGGCCCACGCCCTGCGCTATGAAGACCTGCCGCCGGCGCTGGTCGACAAAACCCAAGCCTTGCTGCTCCATGCCCTGACCGGCGGCTTGCTCGGTGCGCGCTCGCGTGCGGCCCAGGACGTGGTGCAGCTGACCCTGCGCGAAGAAGGCCGGCCCGACGGCGCCAGCGTTTTCCACAGCCCGCACAAAGCCAGCCGCATCGGCGCGACCTTTGCCAATGCGGAGTTGATCCACGCCTCCTTCCTGTTCGACTCCTACCGCATGCTGACCCATCCCGGTCCGGTGCTGGTGCCCGCCGCCTTGGCCCAGGCCGAGCTGGCAGGGCGCAGCGGCCAGGATCTGGTGGTGGCCCTGGTGGCCGGCTATGAGCTGGTCTGCCGGCTGGCCGATGACTTCATTCCCAGCACCGCCGCGCGCGGCTTTCGGCCCAGCCCGCTGTATGCCACGCTGGGCGCGGCGCTGAGCTGCGGGCTGCTGATGGGGCTGGATGAAGACCGTCTGGTCACCGCCATTGCCTTGGCCACCCACTTTGCCAGCGGCCTCAATGAAGGCCCGAGGGTCGGGGCCAATGAATTGCTGATCCACGAGCCGCAGGCCGCACGCAACGGCGTGTTCGCGGCCGTGATGGCGCGCGCAGGCCACATCAAGGGGGCCGAGACCTCCATCGAGGGCCGCGCAGGCTTTTACAACGCCTTCACCGGCAGCCACACCGGCGAGCTCAGCCACAGCTTTACCGGCGCCAAGCAGGTGGACATGGCCAGCATCACCCAGGGCCTGGGGCAGACCTACAAGATGCTGGACTTCATGTTCCGCGTCTACCCCTGCCCCGGCTACAACCAGCCGGTGATTGAACTCATGGGCGAGCTGTGTCAGCGCCACGCGATTGCAGCTGATGACATCGCGCAGGTGCGGGTACACATGAACACCATCGAGACCCGCTACCCCAGTCCGGCCTTTCCCCGCCACGAAGACTGGCAGCAGCCGCGGGTCTGGGACAGCACGCACTACTTTGCGGCGCGGGTGGCGGTGGCCGGTGGTTTCCCTGTGGCCAATGGCCTGCCGCCAGGCGCGCCCGACAGCGATCCGGCCCGCGAAACACAGGCGCGTGAATTGATGGGCCGGGTTCGCCTGGTGCCGGAAGATGCGCGCCCCATGTTCTCGCCGGCCATCGACATCGAGCTCAAGAACGGCCAGGTGCATCAGGGCGACTACCCCTATGCGCGCATGGTCTGGGACCTGCGCACCCTGCGCAGCCGCCTGCAAGCGTGCGAGCCGGGCATTGAAGGCGGTGCGGCCCGGCTGGACGCCCTGACCCAAACACTCAGCAACTCCCACCAGCTTGAATCGGTGCAGCCCCTGCTCGCGCTGATGAAAAGCTGGCCCGCATGAGCGATGCCGAATCACTGACCAGCTTTTATTTCCGCCAGCCCCAACCCGATTTCGAGCACTGACAAACACTTTGGAGACGCCATGAAATTTTTCCGCACCCTGTGTATCACCCTGAGCCTGGGCTTGAGCGCATGGGCCTCGGCCCAGACCTACCCGTCCAAGCCGGTCAAAGTGATCGTGCCTTACGCCGCAGGCGGCACCGGCGACATCCTGGCGCGCCTGATCTCGCAGGAGCTCACCAAGCAAACCGGGCAAAGCTTCGTGGTGGAAAACCGCACCGGCGCCGGCGGCATGATCGGCTACGGCGCCGGCGCCAAGGCGGTGGGCGACGGCTACACCCTGGTGGCCATGGACTCGTCCTACACCATGTTTCCGGGCCTGTACGGCGAACGGGTGGACTGGAACATCGAAACCGATCTGATCCCGGTGAGCATGTACGGGCGGGCCGCCTTCGCGCTGGCGGTCAACCCGGCCAAAAACTACAAGGGCGCCGAAGACCTGGTGCGCACCGCCCGCGACAAGCCCGGCGCGGTCAGCTTCGGCACGCCCGGCATGGGCACGCTGCACCATGTCTTCACGTCGCAGCTGACAGCCACCACCGGCGTACAGATGACCCATGTGCCCTACCGCGGTGCGAGCGAGGCGCTCAATGCAGTGCTGGGCAATAACGTGGACTGGACCTTTGTGGCCATGCCCACCATCACCGGCCAACTGGGCAACGAACGCCTGCGGGTGATCGCCGTCACCTCTGAGAACCGCTCGCCCCTGCTGCCCAATGTGCCCACGCTGCGCGAAGCCGGCATTGCCATGACGGTGGCCAACTGGTTCGGCCTGGGCACGCCCAAGGGCACGCCCCCCGAGGTGGTGGCCTTCCTGCACAAACAGGTGAGCGACGCCTTGAAATCGCCCGAAGTGGCTGCCCGCATGAAGGCCATGGGCGCCGAGGTGGTAGGCAACAGCCCGGCCGAGTTTGCGCAGATCCTGCGCTCGGACCTGCGGCTGTGGACCAAGGTCATCAAAGACGCCGGCATCAAGAACTAAAGCCCGCACCGTCCAGAAACGCCCCGGAACAAGGCCCAAGGCTCATGGACCTGCAACTGCGCGGCAAGAGCGTGCTTGTTACCGGCGCCTCGCGCGGCATCGGGCTGGCCACCGCCCGCTGCTTTGCAGCTGAGGGCTGCCGCCTGCATTTAGTGGCCCGCAAGCCAGACACCTTGGGCGCCGCGGTGGAGCAACTGCGCGCCGATACCGGCGCCGATGTGCAAGGCCTGGCGCTGGATCTGCGCGAGCCTTCGGCGGTGGAGAAACTCGATCAGCTTCTGGGCGCTCAGATCGACATCCTGGTCAACAACGCGGGGGACATGCCGCACGGCGACCTGCAAGAGATTGACGCCCAGCGCTGGCGCAGCGCCTGGGACCTCAAGGTCTACGCCACCATTGATCTGAGCCGCCTGCTCTATGCGCGCATGCGCCAAAAGCGCAGCGGCGTGATCGTCAATGTGATCGGTATTTCGGGTGGCGAAATGATCGTGCCCAGCTACATCGCGGGCACCGCCGGCAATGCGGCGCTCGATGCCTTCACCCGCGCCCTGGGCGCCTCAGCCCCGGCCGACGGCCTGCGGGTGGTGGGCGTGCACCCCGGGCTGGTGGCCACCGACCGGCAAATCACCCGCTGGCAGGCCCGCGCCGAACAAAGTCTGGGCGACGCCAGCCGCTGGCCCGAGCTGACCACCCACCTGCCCTTCGGCCGTCTGGCACATCCCGCAGAAGTGGCCCAGGCCATCGTGTTCCTGGCCTCCGGTGCAGCGTCTTACATCTCGGGCACCAGCGTTGCGGTCGACGGCGGCATGAGCCAGCGCCATCAGGCGCGCTGAGCATACGGCTCAGCGCTGCGCCCGCGGCTCAAGACGCAAACAAGCCCTTGTGCTGATCGCGCAGCAGGTTCTTTTGCACCTTGCCCATGGTGTTGCGCGGTAACTCGCTGACCACATAACAGCGCTTGGGGATCTTGAAGTTGGCCAGCTTGGCCTTCAGGCTGGCGATCACCGCTTCGGGCTCCAGCGCCGCGCCACTCTTGAGGGTGAGCACCGCTACGCCGACCTCGCCAAAATCGGGGTGAGGCACGCCCACCACCGCGCTTTCAGCCACGCCGGGCATGTCGTTGATATAGCCCTCGATCTCGGCCGGGTAGACGTTGTAGCCGCCGCTGATGATCAGGTCCTTGCTGCGCCCGACGATGGTCACATAGCCCCGCTTGTCGATCTGACCCACATCACCGGTCTTGAACCAGCCGTCGCTGGTGAATTCTTCGCGAGTTTTCTCGGGCATGCGCCAGTAGCCCTTGAACACATTGGGCCCGCGCACTTCAATGCCGCCGATCTCGCCGGCCGGCAGATCCTGCCCGGCATCGCCGCGCACCCGCACGCCCACGCCGGGCAAGGGAAAGCCGACGGTGCCACCACGGCGCTCGCCCTCCTTGGCCTTGTAGGGGTTGGAGGTGAGCATGGCGGTCTCGCTCATGCCGTAACGCTCCAAAATCGTGTGGCCGGTGCGCTCCTGCCAGTCGCGGAAGGTCTCGATCAAGAGCGGCGCCGAGCCCGAGATGAACAGGCGCATGTTGTTGCAAGCCTGGCGCTGGAGCGAGGGCTCGGCCAGCATGCGCACATACAGCGTGGGCACGCCCATGAAGACGGTGGCCTCGGGCAGTTTGCTGATCACCCACTTGGGGTCGAACCGGCCCTGCCAGAGCATCTTGCTGCCATTGAGCAAAGCGCCGTGCAGCGCCACAAACAAACCATGCACATGAAAGATCGGCAGCGCATGGATCAGCACATCACCGCGCTTCCAGCCCCAGTAGCTCTTGAGCACCACCGCATTGCTCAGCAAATTGCCGTGGGTGAGCATGGCGCCCTTGCTGCGGCCGGTGGTGCCGCTGGTGTAGAGAATGGCGGCCAGGTCGTCGGCTGATCTCTCAGCCACCGTGTGCGCGTCGCTGCAGTGCACCGCCCGCTCGAGCAAGGTGCCGCTGCGGTCCTCGTCCAGGGTGAACACCGCCTTGGCGCCGGCCTTGAAGGCCAGGGGGCTGACCCAGCCGAAGTTCTTCTTGCTGCACACCACCACCGCCGGCTCGGCATTGCCGATGAAGTATTCAATCTCGGCGCTCTGGTAGGCGGTGTTCAGCGGCAAGAACACATAGCCGGCACGCAAGGTGGCCAGGTAGAGCATCACCGCTTCAACCGATTTTTCGACCTGCACCGCGACGCGCGCGCCCGGCTCGAGCTCGAGCGACTCCAGCAGGTTGGCCATCATTGCGGTGCCACGGTCGAGGTCGCGCCAGGAGTAATTCAAACCGTTGTCGGTCTCGATGGCAATGCTGTCCAGGTCAGCGGGAAAGGCCGCCCTGAGGGCGGCAAACAAATGGGTGGAGCTCATGGTTGTCGAAGGGAGATAAGAAAACGTCAGGAAAAACGGGCTGGCCTTTTTTGCATAAAGGCACTGACGCCCTCACGGTGCTCGGGCGTATCGGCGTAGGCATAGGCCGTCTGGACCAGGGCGGGCAGAGCCGCTGCGCCTTGCTCAGCCAAGGCGCGAAAGGTGGCTTTGTTCATGCGCGCGGCTTGCGGCGCCAATGCGCTCATGCGCTGGCTCAAGCTGGCCACTTCAGCGACCAAGGCAGCGCCAGTCAAGACCTGCTGCAAAAAGCCGCGTTGCAAGAGCATGGGCGCCTCAAACACCTGGGCCGCCAGCAGCATGGCTCGCGCTGTGGATTCGCCAGCCACGCGTGCCACCAGGGCCGCCTCGCGGGGGGCCATCGGAAAACCCAGCCTGGCAATGGGCGCGCCAAAGCGGGCGTCGTCACTGGCCAGCCGGATGTCGCAGCAGCAAGCGATCTCCACCCCGGCGCCCATGCAATTGCCCTCAATCTGCGCCACGATGGGCAGGTCGCACGACAGCATGGCGTTCAGTCCGCCCCAGACCTCGTCTTCATGAAAGGCCCTCAAGGACTCTGGCTGGAAGCGAAAGTCGGCATATTCGGCAATATCGCCACCGGCACAAAAATGGCCGGCCTCGCCGCGCACCACCACCACACGAAGGCTGCGATCACCGTGCAGCTGCTCAAACACCTGCCGCAACTGGCGCCACATCGCGCGCGTCATCGCGTTCATGCGCTGAGGGTGGTGCACAGTCACCTGAGCGATGGGTCCCTCAATCTGGCAGACGATCTGGCCGCTCATACGCTGCCAAGGTGAAGGCTGAAAGGCAAACCGTCCACCCCTGGCGTCAATCGAGTTTGGCGCCCGAAGCCTTGACCACTGTGGCCCAGCGCTTGATCTCGGCACTGACAAAGCCGCCGAACTGGGCCGGGCTCAGGCTGCCGAACTCGGCGCCATTGGAAGCCCAGACCGCCTTGAGCTCATCGCTGTTACAGGCCCGCCGCACCTCATCAACGATGCGTGTCTGCACATCGGCGGGCGTGCCCCTGGGGGTCCACAAGCCATACCAGGTGCTCACGGTGTACTCCGGCAAGCCCAATTCAGCGGCGCAGGGAACGTCGGGGAAGGCCGGGTTACGCTTGCTACCGGCCACCATCAGCGCCTTGATGCGCCCACCCTTGATATGCTGGGCCGAGGAGCCCAGGCCGTCGAACATCATGTCCACATTGCCGGCGATCAGGTCCTGCAAGGCCGGGCCGGCACCGCGGTAGGGAATATGGGTGATGAAGGTCTTGCTCTGCTGCTTGAACAGCTCGCCGGCCAGGTGGTGGGAAGTGCCGCCGCCGGCCGAGCCGTAGTTGTAGCGGCCCGGTGCCTTGCGCACCCGCTCCAGGAATTCCTTGAAGTCGCCCGGCTGGTTCTTGGGGTTGACCACCAGCACCTGCGGCACATTGGCCACCAGCACCAGGGGGACGAAGTCTTTCTCGATGTCGTAGTCGAGCTTGGCGTACATCGAAGGCGCAATCGCATGGTGCACCGCGCCCATGAACAAGGTGTAGCCATCGGGCGCGGCCTTGGCCGCCACGCCCGCGCCCAAGGTGCCTCCGGCACCCCCCCGGTTCTCAATCACCATCTGCCGGCCGGTCAATTTGGCAAACTGCGCCGACAGGGGCCGCGCAAAGGCGTCAGTGCCGCCGCCGGCCGGAAAGGGCACCACCAGGTTCACTGGCTTGCTCGGCCAGGTGGATTGGGCCCGGCTGCCCAGACTGACTGCAGCCAGCGCTGATGCTGCGTATTTCAGTGCAACACGGCGGGAATTTTTATAAACAAAAATACTCATTTTGTCTCCTTTATTAGCACCTCAAAAAGCTGCGAGCGGCTTTTGCTTTCCAGGCAAGGTAAAGCGCCTCCGCCCGACGCGGCGACCATCGAAAGACATTCGCCGAACGCATTGTCGAGCTTGATCGACCCTGAGCAGGGTCTGGGGTCACTTTGCGATGTGGGCCGCCGCCCGACCTGACCACAGCCACAGCGCAACTCCCGCCAGCACCATGGGCAGACACAGCCACTGCCCCATGCTCAGGCCCAGACTGAGCAGGCCCAAGTGGTCGTCGGGCTGGCGAAAGTATTCGGCGATGAAGCGAAAAATCCCGTAACCCATCAGGAAGGCCGCCGACACCCGCCCCTGCGGCTGCGGCTTGCGTGCCAACAGCCACAGCAGCACGAACAGCAGCAAGCCTTCGAGCAGGAACTGATAAATCTGCGAAGGATGGCGCGGCGCCGGCCCCGCTCCCGGAAAGACCATGGCCCAGGGCAAAGTGGGGTCGGCCACCCGGCCCCAGAGCTCGCCGTTGATGAAGTTCCCCGCCCGGCCCGCGGCCAAGCCGGTGGGCACGCAAGGCGCGATCAGGTCCATCACCTGCAACCAGGGCCGACCGCGCGAGCGGGCAAACCACCACTGCGAAAGCAGCACCCCGATCAGGCCCCCATGAAAACTCATACCGCCTTGCCAGAGGGCAAACACCTCCAAAGGATGCGCTGCGTAGTAGCCCGGCTTGTAAAACAGGCAGTAGCCCAGCCGCCCCCCCGCCACCACACCGAGGACGCCCAGAAACAGCAGGTCTTCCACATCCTTGACGTTCCAGGGCGCAGGGGTACGAATCGAGGCATAAGGCTCATGCTTCAGGCGCTGGCGCGCCAGCAGAAAGAACAGGCCAAAAGCCGCCAGATAGGTCATCCCGTACCAGTGAATGGCCAAGGGACCGATCTGCAGGGCCACGGGGTCGATGGTGGGGTGCATCAGCATGGTCGGGCATTGTAGGAGTCGGGGTTGGGTTGCTTGGTGGCGGTTGCGGTGGCTAGAAATACGGTTCGGGGTGGGCATTGCAGGGGGTAGCCCCCACGGCCTCATGCTGGGGTACCAGAAATCGGCCGTGGGGGCTACCCCCTGCAATGCCTCGGAAGACCAGGCCAGCCGGCCAAGAAACGTTGCGCGCGCCTCGGTGGTTCTGGGGGTGGGGCGGCCGGCGATTTCTGGTACCCCAGCATGAGCCGGCCGCCCCACCCCCAGAACCACCCACCCCAGAACCACCCACCCCAGAACCACCCACCCCAGACCCACCCACTCCCAGGACCATCCCAAAACCCAAGCCCCGCCGCCCCCCCAGCAACCCCACAGTCCCATCAGACTTCGACCCAGAACAAGGGCAATACCTACAATGCGCCCACCCGATCCACACCCGCCCCTAAGAGCCATGAGCGACAAAATCATTCCCATCACCCCCATCAACCGCCGCAGCGCCAACATCACCCAAGGTAAATCGCGCGCGCCCAACCGCTCCATGTACTACGCCATGGGCTACGAGGAGGGCGACTTTTCCAAGCCCATGATCGGCGTGGCCAACGGCCACAGCACCATCACCCCCTGCAACAGCGGCCTGCAAAAACTGGCCGATGCGGCCGTGGCCGGCATTGAAGCGGCGGGCGGTAATGCGCAGATCTTTGGCGTGCCCACCATCTCCGACGGCATGGCCATGGGCACCGAAGGCATGAAATATTCGCTGGTCAGCCGCGAGGTCATCTCCGACTGCATCGAAACCAGCGTACAAGGCCAGTGGATGGACGGCGTGGTGGTGGTCGGCGGCTGCGACAAAAACATGCCCGGCGGCATGATGGGCATCCTGCGCGCCAATGTGCCGGCTGTCTACGTCTACGGTGGCACCATCCTGCCCGGTTACTACAAGGGGCAGGAGCTCAACATCGTCAGCGTGTTCGAGGCGGTTGGCCAAAACGCCGCCGGCAAGATGAGCGACGAAGACCTCAAAGGCATCGAGCAACACGCTATTCCGGGGCCCGGCTCCTGCGGCGGCATGTACACCGCCAACACCATGAGTTCGGCCATTGAGGCCCTGGGCATGTCGCTGCCCTATTCCTCGACCATGGCCAACACCCACGACGAAAAGCTCAACTCGGCCAAGGATTCGGCGCAGGCCCTGATGGAAGCTGTCAAGCGCGACCTCAAGCCACGTGACATCGTCACCCGCGAAGCCATTGAGAACGCAGTGGCCGTGATCATGGCCACAGGCGGCTCGACCAACGCAGTGCTGCACTTTCTGGCCATGGCACACGCCGCCGGCGTGACCTGGACCATCGACGACTTCGAGCGCGTGCGCACAAAGATCCCGGTGATCTGCGACCTCAAGCCCAGCGGCAAGTACATGGCAATTCACCTGCACCAGGCCGGCGGCATTCCGCAGGTCATGAAGGTTCTGCTCAAGGCCGGCCTGCTGCACGGCGACTGCATGACCATCACCGGCAAAACCGTGGCCGAGAACCTGGCCGAGGTGCCCGATACCCCCCGCGCCGACCAGGACGTGATCCGCCCGATCGACAAGCCCATCTACGCACAAGGCCACTTGGCCATACTCAAAGGCAACCTCTCGCCCGAAGGCGCGGTGGCCAAGATCACCGGCCTGAAAAACCCGGTCATGACCGGCCCGGCCCGCGTCTTTGACGACGAGCAATCGGCCCTGCAAGCCATCCTGGACGGCAAGATCAAGGCCGGCGACGTGATGGTGCTGCGCTACCTGGGCCCCAAGGGCGGCCCCGGCATGCCCGAGATGCTGGCCCCCACCGGCGCGCTGATTGGCGCCGGCCTGGGCGAAAGCGTAGGCCTGATCACCGACGGGCGCTTTTCCGGCGGTACCTGGGGCATGGTGGTCGGCCACGTGGCGCCAGAAGCCGCAGCCGGCGGCAACATCGCCTTCATCCGCGAGGGCGACTCCATCACCATCGACTCGCACCAACTGCTCCTGCAACTCAATGTCAGCGACACTGAACTGGCCGAGCGCAAAAAAGGCTGGCAGGCCCCTGCCCCCCGCTACACCCGCGGCGTACAGGCCAAGTTCGCCTTCAACGCCTCGAGCGCCAGCAAGGGCGCGGTGCTCGATTTGTTTTGAAAGGCAAAGCCAGCCTGACCCTGAGCCCATCAGGGCCAGACTGGCGCCGCCGGCAAGTTTGAGAAACAATCTGATTGCCGTGTGCCTCATCGGCGCGTCGGCAAACAAGGCAGATTTCCCTACTCAACACGTTTAACAAAGCGCATGAAAACCCCTCTGATCATCGCCCTGCTGGCCGCCGGCTTCAGCCTTCACGCCCAAGCCGACCAGGCACTGGCCCAGTCCAAAAACTGCATGGCCTGCCATGCTGTAGACAAGAAATTGGTGGGTCCGTCCTACAAGGACATCGCCAAGAAATACGGCGGTCAGAAAGATGCGGCTGCGATGTTGGCCACGAAAATCATCAAGGGCGGCTCGGGTGCCTGGGGCGCAGTGCCTATGCCGGCCAATCCCCAGGTCAGCGATGCCGAAGCGGCCAAGCTGGTGAGCTGGATCATGTCGCAGAAATAAGGGAGCCTGTGGCGGTTCGCTTTCGTGCGGCCGCCACGCTTCATAGAAGTCTAGATACGCCGCGCGCACTGCGCCACACATCGCGGCGGCCGCATCGCCAAGTCAGCAGCTCAGGGTGTTCCCCCTTGCCATCGCTGGGCCCAGGCCATCCATTCACTTTTCAAACTGCAGCCCATCGAGCTCGATCGACGCAGGCGATGGGTTTGAACGCTTCCTGATCCATCGGCCTGAGCCAGGCCCATCCGTTCGAGTCATCGACCTGCGGCAATCAGCAGCAGTGGGTCCATCTGCGGCTTTCGCACAAGGCTACACCTATACTTTGAAGGCAACCTCGATCGGGCCGACAAGACAAGTGCGATCCCTTTCCTCAACCTGTGTGATCAGTGCGGCCTTTGCACGGCAAGCGTCGACGCCATTTATCCAGGTCCGACCCAGATGAGCCCAGAACCCTCTTTGGCCGTCAATGGTGAGGCCATGAAGATGAGCGCGTGGTCCGTCGAGCCAAGCCAAGCCGGTCGCTTTGGCCGTCCTTGGGCGCTGGCCGGCGTACTGGGAGTCCATCTGGCACTGGCCTGGTTGTTGATCAGCGCGACCGGCCAGCGCCTGGTCGAGCAGGTCGTGGTGCCCGTGCGTTTGCTGCTGAGCGACACCGCACCGCCTCCTCCGCCACCACCACCACTTCCGCCGCCCAAGCCTGCCCCCAAACCGCCGGACACGCCTCCGCCTACCCCGACCCCTACGCCTACCCCTGCACCAGCGCCGGCTCCCACGCCTGCGCCAGCTCCCGCACCGGCACCAACGCCTACGCCTGCGCCTGCGCCTGCGCCTGCGCCTGCGCCTACGCCCGCACCTGCGCCCGCGCCGACCCCCGCGCCAGCACCGGCCATGGTCAGCGCCCCACCCGCCGCGCCGGTGGTGGCTGCGCCGCCGGTGACCCTGGCGCCACCCGCAGCCCCAACCATTACTGCGCCGCCAGCTGTGGCGAGACCGGCATCCGCGCCAGCCCCTGCGCAAGTGGCCCCACCGCCCCCCGCTTTGGCACCCAGCCCACCTCCTGAGCCCGCACGTTTCACCGGCACGATGCGCCGAAAGGATTGCCCAGACCCCCCCTACCGAGGCAGTGTGTCCGAAAGAATGGGCGAAGAAGGAACGGTGACCTTGCGCATTTTGGTGAGTGCCGAGGGCAAGGCCCAAAGAGTAGAAATCGAGAAAAGCTCCGGCTACAGGAGACTTGATGAAATGGCACGCAACTCAGCTGCAGCATGTAGCTTCGAACCCGCCACCATCAATGGCAAGCCACAACAAGCCCTGGGGATATTGCCTTACCAGTTCCGTCCAGAATAATTTGCACCAACGAATCGAAAAAGACGCAATGATGACTTCCAAACCCCTGCTCTGGTTGGCCGCACTGGCTGCCGCATCTGCCACGTCGGCCTGGGCGCAAGGGCCAGCCGCCGAGGCCAATCCCTATGGCCTGGCGTCCCTGTGGGCGCAAGGCGATGCGGTGGCCAAGTTCACGCTCTTGATCCTGCTGCTGATGAGCCTGGCTTCCTGGTATGTGACCCTGCTCAAGCTGCAGGAGCAAAGGCAGGTCGCCCAGCAGCTCAAGCAGGTGCAGGAGGGCTTTTGGCAAGCCGCCTCGGTGGAAGAAGGCCTCAAAAGCCTGAGCGAGACCAGCGCGCTGCGCTTTATTGCGCAAAAGGGGCTGGACAGCGCGCACAAGCATCAGGGCATGGTGGGACGGATCGACTTTCATGAGTGGCTGGCGATGAACCTGCAGCGCGCGCTCAGCGTGGTGCAGGCAAGGCTGCAGCGCGGCCTGGCCCTGCTGGCCACGGTGGGCTCGACCGCGCCTTTCGTAGGCCTGTTCGGCACCGTCTGGGGCATCTACAACGCGCTGGTCAAGATCGGCATCAGCGGGCAGGCCTCGATCGACAAGGTGGCAGGGCCGGTGGGCGAGTCGCTGATCATGACCGCTATCGGCCTGGCCGTCGCGGTGCCAGCGGTGCTGGGCTACAACTGGCTGGTGCGGCGCAACAAGGCGCTGAACGACGAGCTGCAGGCCTTTGCCTCTGACCTGCACGCGGTGCTGCTGGCCAACCCCCGCTCATGATCGGCACCCGCGCCCACCGCCGCTCGCTGGCGCTCAACAGCGCGCCGGCCGAGCAAGAGGTGATCAGCACCATCAACACCACGCCGCTGGTCGATGTGATGCTGGTGCTCCTCATCATCTTCCTCATCACCGTGCCGGTGGCCACCGCGTCGATGTCGGTGCAACTGCCCAAGGAGCGCAGTGAGCAGCGCCAGGTCACGCCCAAGACGCTCAATGTCAGCGTGGACCGCCAGGGAAATTTGTATCTGGGGCAGACCCCGGTGGCCGACGCTGCTGAGCTTGGCCGGCAGCTGCAGGCCTTGGGCGACCCAGACCGGCCGGTTCACCTGCTCGCTGACGGGGACGCGCCCTACGGCAAGATCGAGCCGGCCCTGCAAGCCCTGCGCAGCGCCGGCATGCGCCAGGTCAGCTTCGTGACCGAACCGGCCGCGCCCTGAGGAGCACACCATGGCCATGATGCTGCCCGATGGCGCCGGCGATGACGAGTTGATGGTAGAGCTCAACACCACGCCGCTGATCGATGTGCTGCTGGTGCTGCTGGTGATGCTGATCCTGAGCATCCCGCCGCAGTGGCATGCGGTCAATATGGGCCTGCCGGTCAGCGCCAAGCCGCCAGACATCAAGCCGCAGGTGATCGTGCTCGAGATCCTGCCCGGCAATGGCCTGCGCTGGAACGGGCAGGCGCTGGCTGGTCACGAAGAGCTCCAGGCGCAAATGGCCCAGGCCGCAGGGCAAGCCACAGCCCAGGTGCTGCACATCCGCGTCCACCGGCAGGTACCGTATTCGGCCGTCGCCCATGCCCTAAGCACCGCTCAGCGCCAGGGTCTGAAACAGGTGGCGCTGCTCGACGGGTTTGATTGACCTTGGGTTTTTGAAGCCGCATCGCCGCAGAGAGTGCCGCTCCTACAACCAGTCAAGCAACCGTCGCAGAGGGCGCGTCGCTCGCACCACCAGAGGGCGTGCGGGTGGGCGCTGCGCGGCGAGGTAGAGGAGGAGCCGAGGCGCTAGCCGAGGCGGGGGACACGAGCGGCGCAGTGCCCATCCGTGCGCCCTTCTTTGATGCGCACTGGAAATGGCTGCGCCTCATAAAAGAACGCCACAAATTTTTTACCCGAGGCTACTCCTGCAAGGGCCTGAGGAGCGGCCGTCGCATCGGGCCTGCCTTCGCGGCTGTCCCCCGCCTCGGCTGGCGCCTCGGCTGGCGCCTCGGCTCCTCCTTGATGCCGCTGCGCCAGGCCCGCCGCACCGGCCGTGGGTTAATGCTGCGAAGGCTGCAGGCTGCGGCCAAACCCGGGCGGTTGACTTTTCTAAACAGAGGGCGCGTCGCTCGCACCACCAGAGGGCGTGCGGGTGGGCGCTGCGCGGCGAGGTAGAGGAGGAGCCGAGGCGCTAGCCGAGGCGGGGGACACGAGCGGCGCAGTGTCCACCCGCTCGCCCTTCTTTGATGCGCACTGGAAATGGCTGCGCCTCATAAAAGAACGCCACAAATTTTTTACCCGAGGCTACTCCTGCAAGGGCCTGAGGAGCGGCCGTCGGATCGGGCCTGCCTTCGCGGCTGTCCCCCGCCTCGGCTGGCGCCTCGGCTCCTCCTTGATGCCGCTGCGCCAGGCCCGCCGCACCGGCCGTGGGTTAATGCTGCGAAGGCTGCAGGCTGCGGCCAAACCCGGGCGGCTGACTTTTCTAAACAGAGGGCGCGTCGCTCGCACCACCAGAGGGCGTGCGGGTGGGCGCTGCGCGGCGAGGTAGAGGAGGAGCCGAGGCGCTAGCCGAGGCGGGGGACACGAGCGGCGCAGTGCCCATCCGTGCGCCCTTCTTTGATGCGCGCTGGAAA
>Ga0222712_10001287_pt1 | contig 31420 bp, 24 predicted proteins | sample C33_657DmetaG_FD_165043 | JGI IMG/M metagenome (GOLD analysis project Ga0222712, IMG submission 165043) | Estuarine water microbial communities from San Francisco Bay, California, United States - C33_657D | ecosystem: Environmental > Aquatic > Marine > Unclassified | place: USA: California...
TCATGTGGCAGTTAATATATGCGTAACGATTGGTTTAGCTCCTGTTATTGGCATTACCCTGCCCTTGTTAAGTTACGGGGGATCGTCTTTGTTGACCTTCACCATCTTACTTTTTATTTTGATTCGATTAGATGCTGATAGGCTAATGATCCTTAGATAAATAGTTTTTTCAATAGTTGACTATAAAGATTTTTTAAAATTCAATAATAAAATACTCCTTTGAAAGTGGAGTTAAAATTTCCCACCAGGGGTTTCAAATAACATGAAAATAATTCCACTTAGTGAAGGTGCATTTTCGATCGACAAAACCAAACAGTTTATTCCTTTTGACAAAGTAAATGATACTATTCAGCAAAGAGCTGTAGGAAGTTTATTGGTAGAAATTCAACCATTTTGTGTAGTCACGTCAAAAGATATTATAGTAATTGATACTGGACTTGGTTTTAGAAACCAGGAGGGGGTATTACAAATTCATCAAAATTTAATGGATCATGGAATCAATCCATTGGACGTCACTAAAGTGTTGATGAGTCATTTACACAAGGATCATGCTGGAGGGATAAGCTCCGTGGATAAATTTCAACAAAAGCAAATTTTTAATTTTCCTAATGCTATTTATTATATCAATCAATTGGAACTAGATGCCGCCTTGAAAAATGAAACGGATAGTAAGTCGACGATTGATTATGAGTTAATTGCTCATTCGGATCAAGTGATTGCTACTGGTGACAAAGGGGTGATTGATGAATTGATTAGCTATGAAGTGGTGGGTGGACATTCTCCTTACCACCAGGTTTTTTGGATAGAAGAAGGAGGGCAAAGGATTTTCTTTGGGGGAGATGTGGCCCCTCAACTTCAGCAAATGAAAAGTAGGTTAGTAGCGAAATATGATTATGACGGAAAAAAGTGTATGGAATTAAGGCAAGAGTGGTGGCAAAAAGGAGCAACAGAGAATTGGACTTTTTTATTTTATCACGATATTAAGACCCCGATCTATCCCGGTGAGTCACTCCCCCCAGTGAGTCACTCCCCCCGGTGAGTCACTCCCCCCGGTGAGTCACTCACCCCAGTGAGTCACTCTGGTAAGCAAGAGCAATAAATTTAATGCCTTCTTTCAGCACCAGGCCGAGCACCTCTTCCTTCTCCTCTCTCCATTCGATTATTCTGCGGTCGCTGATTTTGATTTTGGTTGCGCATTGACTTGATTAGCAAATTACGAAACCTCCCTTCCGCATTATACATCTTGTTCATCCTTTGCTGACCTAATACATTTGAAAATTGCTCCTTATAACTTTTTCTTAGATTCAACACTTTCTCATCTCTGTCTAACACATCATTTCCACGGCTAATGATATTTTTTAAATCCTTTGCATATTGATTATAAATAGGCCAAAATTTTTGCGCTTCATCTGGAGTAAGATCTAATTCCCTACTAATAAAAGCAACTTTCAGTGCATCAATACCCTGTTGTTTTTTTTCAGTATTCAACGCTTCATCTTGCGCTTTTAAGAAAGCAGTAAGACTCATCAAAACCAGTAGTAAGTAAAGTTTTTTCATTTTGTTCTATATTTTAAATCAGGTAAATAAAAATTGATTGGCTGTCATTCATTTTCATCACGCACTCTAATCAATCAGCCATTTCCATTAATTATTTATTGCGTTATTGTTATTAATTGCTTTGATGAAATTATCAAGTGTTTGTTCATTTACAATGTAATCATCCTCATTGGGTAAACCCTTTTCATCAATATTGTTTCTTAAGGTCGCTACATCTGTGATATCGCCATTGTTTTCCAAATATTTAGCTATATCAGCTGGACTAAGTTTTTGTAATGTTTCTTCAAATTGCTGGTCATTCATGGTTTTACCCTTTTCAATCGATTCATCCAACATCGCTAGTGGAGTGGAAATCGTAGGGACTGACTGTGATGGCTGTAAATATTTTACAGCACTTATAGCAATTACTCCAGTAATGACTGCCGCTGCCGCATATTTTAAAAATGAATGACCTACCTGAAAATGAATAATTTTTGCAGAGGGCGTCTTCACTTTTTTTAGGATACTGTCTGAAAAATTTTCGAAGTATCCTTTCGGTGTTTCAAAAACATTTTCCCTTTGCAAACTTTCCAAAACAGGCGACAATTCTTTTATCTCTTCCTGAGAAGAAGAATTACCAATGATTTTTTTTACTTCACTGCTTAGTTGTTCAAAATAGCCTGTCGGTACTTCAAAAACTGGTTGATGCTGCAAACCACTTAGTATAGGCGATAAAGATGCTATCTCTTCTTTAGCAGTTGGTTCGGTTTTAATTTTATTTAAAATAGATCCCGCTAGCTGATCAAAATATCCTTCTGGAACAGTTGCATTTATTGTAGCAGACTTATCAGTGACTAGTTTTTGCTTATCTGATAGGCAGGCTAATACGGTATAACTCAAACTGTCAAAATATCCTTCTGGAACAGTAAATACATTCACCTTTTCCATTGCTGCTATCAGCGGACTCAGTGATTCCAATTCATTTAATATGTCCTTGGTTGTTTCCATTCCTTTATTTAGATAGAATATTGTATTAATGGTTTAATATGTAATCTTCTATTTTTTTTACAGCATGATGATAGCTTGCTTTTAATGCCCCTTCACTGGTTTCTAACACTCGACTCATTTCGTCATAAGGCATCTCGTCGTAATACCTTAGGTTAAATACAGCTTTTTGTTTTTCAGGTAATTGTTGCATCGCCATCTGTAATTTCCATTCCGCTTTATTGATATCAAAGTTTTTCTCTGCCTTTAATTGATTGCTTAAGCCAGTTTCTTCATCACTCAATGAGATGGTCTTTCTTTTTTTCTGTTGCTCAATAAAAGTTAGACACTCGTTGGTGGCAATTCGATACATCCATGTATATAATTGACTGTCCTCTCTAAAATTTTCAAGCCCCTTCCATACTTTGATGAACATATTTTGCAATATATCATTGGCATCCTCATGTTCTACCACCATCCTTCGAATATGCCAATACAATTTCTCCTGGTATTTTTTGATGATAGCAGTAAAGCCACGCTCTTTGGTAGCGGGGTCATTAAATTGTACTAGCAGTTCTTTATCTTCTAAAAATGATTGAGCCATAAGCGTTAAAACAATATAAAAATAAAAAAAACCAATCATTTGACTGGTTTTATAGTGAAAAGTTTAATCTCGATTAAATTTTTTTAAGCATTTTTTCTTCCCAACACTTTTTCAGCAGCTGCTACAATATTAGGGGCATCCAAACCATATTTGGTCAACAATTGGGCTGGAGTTCCACTTTCTCCAAAAGTATCATTGGTACCAACGAATTCAATAGGAATAGGTAGATTTTTAGAAGCTAATTGCGCAATGCTATCTCCCAAGCCTCCAATAATATTGTGTTCTTCACAGGTTACAGCGCATTTAGTCTTGCTAATCGAAGCTAAAATAGCGGTTGAATCCAATGGTTTAATCGTATGAATATTGATAATTTCAACGCTAATTCCTTTCTCTTCTAGTATCCTTCCTGCCTCAATAGCCTTCCAAACAAGGTGGCCACAAGCGAAAATACTTACATCAGTACCTGCTGAAATTTTTTGAGCCTTTCCAATTACAAAGTCACTCTCTTGGGTAAATATTGGCCAAACTGGTCGACCAAATCTAAGGTAAACAGGACCATCCATTTCGGCAATCGCCATGGTTGCTGCCTTCGTTTGATTATAATCTGCTGGTACAATGACAGTCATACCTGGTAACATTTTCATTAAACCAATGTCTTCTAAAATCTGGTGGGTAGCACCATCTTCTCCAAGTGTTAATCCAGCGTGACTAGCACAAATTTTTACATTTTTACCGCTATAGGCAACCGATTGACGAATTTGATCATATACTCTGCCGGTTGAAAAGTTGGCAAATGTAGTGGTGAAAGGGATTTTACCTCCAATGGTTAATCCAGCAGCTACTCCGATCATATTTGCTTCTGCAATACCACATTGGATAAAACGCTCAGGAAATTCTTTTACAAAAGCATTCAATTTCATTGAGCCTAATAAATCTGCAGTGAGGGCAATCACATTGTCATTTTTTCTACCTGCTTCTAGAATGCCATCTCCAAATCCGCTGCGGGTATCTTTATTACCGGTTACCTGAATGTCTTTTAACATAAAAAATTATCCTTAGTTGGTGGTTGATTAATTAGGGCGCAAGTTATGGCTTGCTGTTAATTTAAACTGATTTTTATTGATTTTTTTGAGCGGATTCATTTTTTAATTTCAATTCCCATTGCCAAGCAGAAGACATCATGTCGTTTAATTGATAGGCGGGTGCCCAACCAAGCTGATCTTTTGCTTTATTATTGTTAGCGTAGATCGCTACTACATCTCCAGCTCTTCTAGGACCGATAGTGTAATTTAATTTTACTCCAGTTGTTTTTTCAAACGCTTCAATTACTTCTAATACCGTGTATCCGTCACCGGTACCCAAATTAAATACCTCAGGATTGACAGTTGCTTTTTTATCAATCAATAAATTAAGCGCTAAGGTATGGGCGTGAGCAATATCACATACATGAATATAATCTCGCACACAACTGCCATCTCTTGTATCATAATCAGTTCCTAAAACCTGCATAGTCGGTAGTTTGCCAATAGCGGTTTGAGTAATTGCTGGCACTAAATTAGCAGGCCTCCCCAAAGGAATTTCGCCAATCAAAGAGGAGGGATGCGCACCTACAGGATTAAAATACCGCAATAATATTGCCTGTATTGGATTACTTTTTACGGTGTCTGTTACAATCACTTCACCCATTTGCTTGGTAGCGCCGTAGGGCGATTCAGCAGGTTTTTGAGGAGTTTGCTCGGTAACAGGAATGACATCAGGACTTCCATAAACAGTGCAAGAAGAAGAAAATACAAAGTTGGGTACCTGATATTTTGCAGCACATTTTAAAATGTTAACCAAAGAAACTAGGTTATTTTCAAAGTACATCAGTGGCTTTTCTACCGACTCACCTACTGCTTTGTAGGCAGCAAAATGGATGATCCCAGTGATGTCTTTATTTTGCTCAAAAATATGCTCCGTATCTTTTAAGTTGCAAAGATCAACCGCATAGTTTTTGATCGGTTGACCAATTATTTGTGCAGCTCCTTCTAAAATGGAAGCATTACTCTTAGAATTATTGTCAACAGAAATTACTTCGAAACCATTTTGCACCAAGTCTACAATGGTGTGTACTCCAATGTATCCGCATCCTCCAGTTACTAAGATTTTACTCATGTGTTTTTTGAAAATTCTGATTAATAATTATTGAAAATAAACAATCGACAATTATAAGGTGTGGTAGTAGTTTATTCGCACTGATGGTAATGATTAGCCAGAGATATTTTTTAATCTAATTTTTTAATCTAATTTTTTATCGATGCTAAATCAATTTTTGCATTGATTTATTTCTCTACTGAACAGCCCCGTAATTACTACAATGTAGAATTATTTTTACAAATTTACTATTTCAAATTCACTCCAATAAAAAATCACTCATTTTAGGTGAGTGATTTTTTATTAATTTTTTCTAATAAAACTGTACTAATTAAATAAAGTAGTAATTAGGTAAACAATCGCTGCTAGAAATGCACTGATTGGAATGGTAAGTACCCATGCCCATAATAAGCTAACCGTAACGCCCCATCTTACTGCACTGAGTCTTTTAGTAGCACCCACCCCAATAATGGCTCCGGTGATAGTATGCGTGGTACTAACGGGAATACCCATTTGTTCCGTCATAAATAAAGTAAGTGCTCCTGAAGTCTCGGCTGCTACTCCTTCAAGTGGCGTTACCTTGGTTATTTTGGTACCCATGGTTTTAACAATTTTCCAGCCACCACTCATGGTGCCAAGACCGATAGCAGTGTAACAAGCAATGGGCACCCAGGTAAGGTCTTTTAAAGCGGCTCCTACATCTGGATATTTAGAGCTGTTATAGGCTACAAAAGCAGCACCAATAATACCCATTACTTTTTGAGCATCATTTCCTCCATGGCCAATGCTGAATGCTCCTGAGGAGATCAACTGCAATTTTTTAAACATATTGGCTGTGCGATAAGCATTGGGAGACTTTACTTTTTCCGAGTAGATATACACACAGATAAATACAAATATCATTGCTAGAATACCATAAACTAGGTTCGAATTATCTGCCTTTTCAAAGGCCTTCGATAGCTTTACAGTATCTACTTTATTATCTACAGAATTTTTAATTTCTTCTGCTAATTTCACTGCTCCTAGTGATTTGTATTGACCTAAAAGAGGAGTTACTGCGGCTACTTTTGAAACAGCATCATTATATTTGGCCGTCTTGCTAGGGTCAGCAGCTTGTTCTTTTTTAAGTTGATCAATATTATAATATTTTACTAAGTTCTCTTGGAGTTTGGTTTGTTCAAAATGGGCAAATAAAAACCAGGTCCCTATAGCCGTCAGTACAATTAAACCAATTTTTGCCCAGGTACTCCGCATGATGGTAATCACGGTGATATAAATTGAAACCACCATGCCAATCAGCGGAGCAAGAAAAATGAATAGAATAATTTGGGTGATTTTTTTGATTTCTACAATATTGCTAATACCCATAAATCCCTTACTTAAGAAGGCATGAGTTATGGCTGCACCAGCAAATCCTCCTATTAAGGTATGGGAAGAGGAGGAGGGTATTCCATACCACCAGGTAAGCAGGTTCCAGATAATGGCAGCTATTAAACCCGATAGAATTACTGGTAGGGTGATATAATCTTGATGCACTGTTTTTCCAATAGTATTGGCTACCGCATGATCTTTAAAGATGAAGTAAGCAACGAAATTGAAAAAGGCAGCCCAAACAACTGCTTGATAAGGAGTGAGTACTTTGGTAGAGACGATGGTGGCAATTGAATTGGCCGCATCATGAAATCCATTGATGTAGTCAAATATTAAGGCCAAAACAACGATAACTATTAGGAGCGTCATAAGAAAAATTTGTTAACCAGCTAATTCGGTTAGGCGTATTTAACAATAATGGATTCTATCACATTGGCTGCATCTTCACATTTGTCTGTTACGATTTCCATCACTTGATAGATCTCTCTTTTTTTAATCACTTCCTTAGCATCTGGCTCTGTTGCAAATAGTCGCTCGATACTCATATCAAAAATGTCATCTGCTTGATTTTCTATACTGTTAATGGCCACTAATGCATCAGTAATTTGACGCATATTTTTCATATTGCGTAATTCGGTAACCGCTTTATGAACTTGTACACAGCCAACGGCGATGAGTTCAGCCATTTTTTGAATGCCCATGTCATTAGGGTTTACCCGATAAAAATTGATCTTTTTCGCTGAGGAATAAATGTAATCGGCAATATCATCTAAGGCAGATGCTAGATAATGGATATCTTCCCTATCAAATGGAGTAATAAAGTTTTTACCTAATTCCGTAAAAATATTGTGGGTTAAATCATCATTCACATGCTCCATGTCCTCTAATTCATTAACCAACTTAGCTCTTTTGTCAAAGTCGGGCTCATTGACCATTTCTTTTAACTTTTCACCCATTTTTACCAACTCTTGTGCTACATTTTCGAATAACTGGAAAAAAACACGATCCTTGGGTAGAAATATTTTAAAAATTGAGTTAAGCCCTGCCATAATATATTTTTGTAGCAAAGGTTAAGGATTACCAATAAAAAAAGGACTGTTTTACAATTGTTAATGATTTAGTAATACAACAAGTTATTTATTAAATTATTTCATTCAATTTGGTAAGCTATCGTTTTTGGTGGAGGGAGATTTGGCCATTTTAAAATAATTACTCTCCAAAACACCAGAGTATATATTATTTAATTGTAATATAAAAAATATAAATGTTCGTTATAAAAATAGTTTAACAATTAGAAAATGTATAGTATATTATCAAAACGTTAATTATTTTTCAATAATTATGTTATTTCTATTTATAAATTAAAATAATTAAATGGTTTTTTAATAGGAATTCTCAAATATTTTAATAAATATTTTGTTAAGAAAGCAGCTAATCCTTATTTTTGGGCGTCTTAATTAAGAAATTGTTAACATTTTGACAAGAAATCATTATTTCTTCTAGTCAAATTTTTTTGATTTCTGGGTGTTTTTTAGATGTAAATCTTAACAAAAAAAAATTAAAAATGAGAAAAATTGTATCACTGCTTTCAATGTTGATGGTATTAAGTACATTAACATTTGCGCAAACCCGTTCAATTTCGGGAAAAGTGACTGATGCCAATGGGAATCCTGTTCCTGCTGCATCTATCAAAAAATTAAAAGGCGAAGGAGCCGTTGCCGCTGATCAAAACGGTAATTTTAAAATTAATGTTAAGAACGGAGATGTTTTAGTGATTTCTTCTGTTAACTACGCAACTGCTAGAATCCCAGTAACTGCAAGCAATGCTTATACAGTTACTTTGGCTGAAAGTGTAAGTGCAATGGATGAGGTGGTAGTAACTGCGGGTGGTATTAAATCTAAAAGAAAAGAGATTGGTACTGCTACAACTGTTATTCAAGCCGCAACTTTAACTGCAGGTAAAGCAACTAATATTGCCAATGGCTTGCAAGGTAAAGTAGCAGGTTTTCAAATCAGTGGAACCGGTGGTGGTGTAAACCCTAGCTTCCGTTTGATCCTTAGAGGTCAACGTTCTTTGACTGGTAATAACCAAGCCTTGGTAGTTCTAGATAACGTGGTGGTGCCAAACGAGGTTTTGGGTAACCTGAATCCTGAAGACGTTGAGAATGTGGTAGTATTGAATGGTTCTGGTGCATCTGCATTATACGGTTCTCAAGCATCCAATGGTGCGGTAATCGTAACTACTAAAAAAGGTAGAAAAGGACTTACAACTATAAATGTATCGAATACTACTACTGCAGAGCAAGTAGCATTTTATCCAAAAATACAAACCAAATTTGGTGCGGGTGGTACAGCATATGGTTTAGATGCGAATGGTAATCCTTACCCTGATTATCTAGAAAATCAATCTTACGGTGCACGTTTTGATGGTGTAAAAAGAGCGCTTGGACCAGCCTTAGAAGATGGTTCTCAAGATTCTGCAGTTTATCAATTCAATGATGGTCATAACAAATTTTGGAATAATGGTGTCACCAGCCAAACTGATTTCTCAATTTCTAATGGTGATGAGAACTCAACCTTTTTCCTATCAGGTCAATATGCTGATGTTACAGGTACAACACCTGGTGATAAATACAATCGTGCTACATTACGTGTAAACGGTACGCGTAGAATGGGTAACAAAGTAATGGCTACCTATTCAACTGCCTACACTCAAAATAGATATGATATCACCACTGAAACGGGTTCTATGTATGGTAACATGCTGAACATGCCTTCTAACGTTGATATCACTAAGTATAAAAACTGGCGTACCGATAAATTCGCTAATCCGAACGGATATTACAACCCATGGTATCAAAATCCATACTTTACTGCGGATAACTATCGTTCTAAGCAACGTAACGATTATTTGACAGCGAATGTCGAATTGAAATTTACGCCCATTGCTGGTTTAGATATCATTGGCCGTCAAGGTATTGCAACAAGAAATGCATCTAATAAGAATACTATAGGTGAATTTAATTATACTTACTTTGCTGAACATACTGATGCAAGTTCTAAAACAGATATTCCTGCTTCAGTTAGTGATGGATCTTCTTATTCTACCAACCTTTTGACTGACTTTTTTGCTCAGTACCAAAAGAAGGTGAACAAATTCACTTTAAATTTTATTGGAGGTGCTCAGTTGACTCAAAACCAATCAAAATATGTGAATGTATCTGCTAATGGATTGGTTGTACCAGGATTGTTTAACGTATCTAATGGGGTAGGAACTCCAGGAGCTAGCGAAAGCAATTATATGGCTCGTCAAGTAGGTGCTTACGGTGATTTCCGTATTGGCTACAAAAACTTTTTATTCTTACACGGTACAGGTAGAAATGACTGGGTTTCAGTTTTATCTACTCAAAACCGTTCTTTCTTTTACCCATCTGCTGATATCTCTTTCATAGCAACTGATGCTTTTGAAAGTATTAAGAGCAGCGGAAAAATTAGCCTCCTTAAATTTAGAGCAGGTGTTTCTAAAGTAGGTCAGGTAAACCTTGGATCTGAGTTTGGTGCTTATTCTTTGGCTCCTACCTTTGGTGGTAGTGCAAATGGATTCCCTTACGGAAGTCTTGCTGGCTATACCGTTGGAAATTTATTAGTATCGAATAATTTAAAGCCTGAGATAACCAAAGCTTTTGAAGTAGGTGTAGACTTGAACATGTTCAATGACAGGTTAACTTCTACTTGGACTTGGTTTAGCTCAAAAACAGATGACCAAACAGTGAACACAGCGGTTTCTTCAACTACTGGATTTACTAGTCTTTTAACCAATACTGGACAAACTCAAAGTCAAGGTCTTGAAGCAACTTTACATTATGACCTAGTTAAAAACTCAGATTGGAGTGTAACAGTAGGTGGTAACTATACTTATCTTGATAACAATGTTAATTTCATCAGTGCCGATTTAACTAAGCTTGCTTTATCTAGTAATGGATCAGGTGCTTCTTACGCAGTGGCTGGAAAAGCATTCCCAGTTATCATGGGCTTTGATTATAAAAGGGATAATGCTGGAAGAGTTATCGTTAGCAGCGTTACTGGTTTACCTACTAAGACTGATGCTATTTCTGTATTAGGAAATGCAACTGCAAAAAATCGTCTTGGTTTAGATGGATCGGTTCGATACAAGCAATTCCGTTTCTCAGTATTATTAGAATACCGTGGTGGATACCAAATCTTTAACTCAATGGGTACAGAAATGGACTGGTCTGGAACTGGTATTAGAACAGCAGCTTATGACAGACAAAGTTTTGTTTACCCGAATTCAGTTTATGAAGATCCTGCTAAACCTGGAAGCTATGTACCTAACACTAGCGTAGCTATTGCAAATGGTAATGGTAACAATGGTTTCTGGACAGATGGTATTAATCGTGATGTTACTAGTAACTATGTAACTTCAGGAGATTTTTGGAAATTAAGAGAATTGTCTATTGCTTACGATGTACCAACCAAAATATTTGGCAAAAGCAACGTAATTAAAGGAATGACTGTTAGCCTTCAAGGAAGAAACTTATTCCTTTGGTTAGCTAAAGATAATTTGTATACAGATCCTGAATATAGTTCAGCTGGTAGCAATAACAATGGTATTGGTATCACTGGTTTAGGTTCTGCTCCTCCATCACGTTTTTATGGAGCAAGTATTTCTTTTAGATTCTAAAAATTTATAATAATAACATCAAAACATTTAACCTTACTATTACTACAAATTAATTGAAAGTTTAAATGCAACAGGTAAACAAAAAACATTTAATTATGAAAAAATCAATCCTCGGAATTTTTATAGGAATCTTGGTACTTGGACTGGGTACTTCCTGTAAAAAATACCTTGATGTAAATACGGATCCTAACAGAGCCTCTTCTGTTACACCGCAATTAATTTTGCCACAGGCAATCACCTATACTGCAGCTGTGTTGAACGGTTATAACAGTTATGGAGCACAAACAGGACTATATTGCGCTAATGCAGGCGGATATGGCGGTTTTGGCGAATCTATCACTTATAATTACACCACTACTGGAACAGGTACATGGGGTTCTACTTACGATAACTTAGAGGATTACCAGACTGTTTTGAATACTAGTGCTGGTAATAATTTATATAGTTATTTTTCTGCGGCGGCAAGAATTATGAAAGTATTGAATTTCCAACTATTGGTTGATACTTACAATGATGTTCCTTATGTAGACGCATTGAAAGGTTCAACTAAACTAACTCCTACTTATACTGCTGGTAAAGACATCTACAAGGATCTAGCTAGTCAATTAGATACCGCTATTGCTGAAATCGCAAAAGGTGATGCTACCCCTGGAGTAACTCCATTAGGATCATCAGATGTACTTTTTGGTGGTAACACGACTAAGTGGAAGCAATTTGCTAATACACTTAAGTTGCGCATTATTGTGCGTGGAAACGGAAAGGTTACTTTTTCTAATACAACCTTCTCTGCTGATGGATTCCTTACTACTGATGCTTTAATCAACCCTGGTTATGCTAGGGATAATGGTAAACAAAATCCAGCTTGGAACACTTGGGCTTACGCATACACAGGATCTGCTGGTAACAAAGCTTGGATGCCTAGTCAATTCATATTCGGTTTCTATGATGGACACTCAATTTATGATGCAGCAAGAGGAAGAGCAATTTATTATCAATATCCTTCAACTGGTATCAACCGTTTGGGAGTTGAAAGTAACACTTTAGTATCAAGCCCTACTGGAGGTTTTTGGCACGCAAGTGCTAATCGTGATGGTAAGGCTAATGGTAATAACTATGGTATATTAAAAGGACCAAATGCTGGTTATCCGGTAATGCTAGCTGCAGAAAGCTATTTCTTACAAGCGGAAGCTAGATTAAACGGAATCATTACTACAGGAAGCACAACTGATGTACTTTTTGATAAAGGTATTACAGCTGCTTTCAACTATACTTATCAATTGCCTGATGGTTCTGTAACAGTTAAAGTTGCTGATACCGTAGCGGCTTATAAAATCAAAAACTTAAGTAATCCTTTAGTTGATTTTACTGCAGCTACATCCGATGCTCAGAAATTGGAAGCTATCATTACCCAAAAGTTTATTGCACTTAATTTCGTTGAAAGTTATGAAGGATGGAATGAGTACCGTCGTACTAAATACCCTTCAATTGTTGCAAGTGGAGATGGTTACAAAACATTTGCTTCTTCAGTTTCAGAAAGTACTCGTCCAGATAAATTACCTACAAGGGTGATGTATCCTGTTTCAGAAGGAACTTACAATGGAGCTAATGTGCCAAAGAATATAACTCCATTTACCTCTTTGATTTTCTGGGCTCAATAGTTAAAATATAAAAACTAACAACATGAAAGAAATTAAAATAAAAAAACTATTTGCGTTTTTGATGGTTGCGATGACAATGTCATCCTGCCTAAAAGAAGGTGCTAAAAATATAGATACCGAAAATCCAACCGGTTCAATCGTTACCCTACAATTTATTGAGAATGGTAGCGGAAGTACTATTAACTCTGGTATGCAATACTTTAGTGGCGGGGCATTAACTTACCCTGCTTCTCATGAGTCTGATACGGCTACCTTTAATGTTAATTTGGCTGGCCCAACAACTTTGACTTCAGATTTAACAGTTACTGTAGGTGTTGATGCAACTAAATTACTTGAAAACATCAAAGGAGATGGGATCGATTATCAAATGATGCCAGATTCTTTGTACAAGTTTATGAGTAAAACTGCTGTTATTAAAGCAGGACAAAGAATTGCTTCACTTAAGATAGTATTTTATCCTTCCAAAATTGATGTAACTAAAAGTTACAATTTACCAGTGGTAATTAAAGATGCTGGAGGTAAAACCATTAGTGGTAATTTTGGAATTATCCATTTCCATGTAATAGGTAACCCTATAGCTGGTGCGTACAATTGGGATTATGAAAGAAGAAATAACCAGACTGGTTCAGGTAGTCCTGCTGGAGGTACTTTTTATGGTGAGCACATAGTTTTCTCTCCTGTTAATCCAACTTCAGTAAAAGTACCTACTGGTTATTATGTTCAACCAAATTTCTTACTTTCTTTCAAAAATACTGGAGGAGTATTATCTGACTTTAAAGCAGTAATTGCTCCAGACGAAATTGAAGGGGCTTATACGCTCAATGGAATTACTGTAGTTACCCAGCCTGTAGTAAAAGTTTCATCTGACTTGAAAACAATTGAGATTAGACATGTTGTTTTTAATGGTGCTGCATATAGATACAATATCGATACTTATTATAAGTAGTTTTTACATTTGGTTTTATACCAATATTTGATTTATGTTATTAAAAGGGCTACCGAAAAGTAGCCCTTTTTTAATTTACAATTCGATTAATGAAAGCTTAACTTAACTTTCTAATTTTGATTATTACTTTAGCTGTAAGAAGAAATTCTGTTTTGTTTGCGATACATATTTTGCTCACTTTATTTTACTTTTTAAGGTAAGCTTCTTTTAAAATTACTATTATGCAAAAGGCTTGTGCTGAAAAAAATCGAATTTTTATTTTTATATTATTATGTTTAATTCCAATCTTCAATTATGCTCAGTCTGCCAATGACACTTCAATCAGACGACAGTCAATGATTTTTGATCAGTTTATTGAAGGCAAAGTACTTTTTAAATCAGGTGCTATCAGCGAAGCGCCATTAAACTACCTCTCCACTGACCAATCGATTCTGTTTAAAAAAGAAGGCGTAATCTATACCCTAACCGAATTGAATAGCATTGATACCATTTATATTTCAGGAAGAAAATTTGTACCGATCAACAACTTGGTTTATGAAGTAGTTGATGATAATGGAAAGGTGGCACTGGTGGTGACTTATAAAAGCAGGTTAAAGCCTTTAATTGCAACGGTTGATCATACTGGTTCTTCCAAACAAAGCGTTAATGTAGTGAGCAATACCGTTTCAGATGTCTATTTAACTAGATTATATAAGGGCAACTACACCGTTGAAATTGTAAAATATTATTGGCTTAAAAATTATACTAAAGTCACTCGAGCAAATCGTTTAAAGGATTTCCTCAATACATTTAAGGAAAGCGCACATTCTGCCATCGTCAATTTTGAAAAGACAAATCATATTAATTATTCAGTTGAATCTGATATAATTAAATTATTGAAATTTTGTAATAGTAATTAATTTCAGCCTTTTTGATCGTTGATTCTACTATTCTAGCTCACCCTGGGTAACAATTCCTTAACCTACAAGTAACCTTTCCGTAACATTCTCTTGGCTTTCTCTTAACATTGAAGGGTTCTCTTTGCATAAATATTTATAGCATGAGATTCCTTGGACTAGTTGCCCTTTTTATTACGCTTTCTTTTAACTCCTTTTCTCAAAAGGCAAAAATTGAAGGTAGAGTAACCGATTCAAAAACGGGTAGTCCAATTGCGGGTATTTCCGTAATTAATAAATCGACTGGAAAAGGTATTGCTACCGATTTAGAGGGTAGGTTTATTCTCAATGTAGAGGCTGGAAAAAAATACGTATTGGTAATCAGTTCTACTAATTATGAAGCAAAGGAGATAACAGATGTGGAAATTGGTGCAGATGGAATTGGTCACCTTGAGGTTTCGCTTATGGCTAAGATGAAAACTGGCGAAGAGGTAATAGTTAGGGCTAGCTCTGCAAAAAAAGAAACAGTAAATGCAATGTTAGCTTTTCAGAAAAGTACTAATACTGTTGCATCCGTTATTTCTGCTGAAGCTATAAGAAGAAGCCCTGATAAAAATACTGGAGAGGTCTTAAAGCGTACACCAGGTGCAAGCTTAATTGACGGCAAATTTTTGGTAATAAGAGGTTTGGCTGATCGTTATAATCAAGCCATGCTAAATGGCGTTTTATTGACGAGCACTGAGCCTGATCGTAAAACATTTTCGTTCGATATTATTCCATCTTCAATGATTGATAACATTGTGATCAATAAGGCCTTTGTTCCTGAATTACCTGGAGAGTGGGCTGGTGGCTTGGTGCAGGTAAATACAAAAGATATCCCCTCTAAAAATTTCTTCAATGTCCAAATCGGTACGGGATTTAATACCCAAACTATTGGAAAAAATTTCTATGCTTCAAGAGGTGGTAAAATGGATTGGTTGGGCATCGATGATGGCACCAGGTCCTTGCCTTCAAGTTATATTTCAAAATCGGCATTTTCTCTTGCTACTTCTGCCCAAAGAACTGAGATAGGAAAAGAAATGTCCAATAACTGGGCAGCCATTTCGCAATCTGCAAGACCCAATACTTCTTTTCAGTTGAATGGCGGTTTTTCAGGTAAATTTTTAGGTAAAAAAATTGGCGGAATAATGGGGTTAAATTATAGTAGAAGTACTAGATATGTGGCTATCCTCAATCGTATCCAGTCACTTGAAAATTCGATATTTAGTCAGCAGTATAGTTATGATGATGATCGTTATACAGAGGAAGTAACGATCGGCGGATTGGCAAGTTTAACAATGCAATTGAATGCAAAAAATAAAATTTCCGCCAAGGCAATTGTAAATGGAAACACTAATAATTATTTAACTCAGCGTGCTGGAATAAATAATGTTACAGGAGATGATGTTAAGGGGGGAGAGATTGCATTTAAGGAAAACACTTTTTTAACCACACAAGTATCTGGCGAGCACAATATCCTGTCATCTTTGAAACTTAAGTGGTACGGCTCTTTTAATATCTTGGATGGATATAGTCCTGATCAAAAACGTTTCCAATACACACGTGCTTCTGGCACCCTAAATCCCTATGCTTTTTTAGTGGGTAATTCACTTGCACAAGAAAGCGGAAGTAGAATTTTCCAAACGCTGAGCGATTATATTTATACCAGTGGCGGAGACCTTTCTTACAGCTTTACTCTTTTTGGTCTAAAGCAGTCGGTTAAAGCAGGCTATATGCTTCAGGTAAAAGATCGACTTTTTGATGCGCAGCTTTTTGCAAATTTTTTACCTAAGGATAATTTCGCATTAAGACAATTGCCCATTGATAAAATATTTGCACCCGAAAATTTTGGCGATGGCGATCCGACTAGTAATTTATTTGCTTTCAATTCCATCAACAATCGGAATTTTAGGTATATGGCTAATACGATTCTGAATTCAGAATTTATACAATTTGACAATCAACTTTCCGACAAGTTGAGGATAGTGTGGGGATTGCGCGCCGAAAATTTTGATCAATTGCTAGGATCTGTAAAAAAATGGGATGAACGCCATAAGCATACTGAGCAGTTAGACATTTTGCCAGGGATAAATGCTACTTATAAATTAAATGATAAAACCAATTTACGATTGACTGGTTCCCAAACAGTGATACGACCAGAACTAAGAGAATTAGCTGCCCTTACCCTATACGATTTTGAATTAAACTCTGCCGTTCAAGGAAATCCCAATTTGATTAGGACTAAAATGACCAATGCAGACCTTAGGTATGAGATATATCCTCGTTCGGGAGAGGCCTTAACCGCAGGAGTTTTTTACAAATATTTCGACAAACCGATTGAGCAAAACCTTCAACAAGGAGGTGCAATATTTGAATTCCAAAATCCAGACAAAGCTACCGCTTATGGAGTTGAGCTAGAATTTAGAAAGAAAATGGATATGATCAATACCCTCAAAAATTTCACTCTTCAGGCTAATGGGGCGTATATTAAAAGTCAAGTCACTGATTACAGACGTAATATAGCCCGTCCATTACAAGGCCAGTCACCTTATTTACTGAATGTAGGGTTGATGTATGACCTTGAAAGAGCAGGATTAAGTGCAACTTTCTTGTATAACCAAATTGGAAAACGCATTTATATGGTTGGAGATATTCCTGCAAGTGGTGGAGGTGGTGCACCAGATATCTGGGAAGCAACAAGACCTGTATTGGATTTCCAATTGGCTAAAAAAGTAATAGATAAAAAGGGAGAAATTAAATTAAATGTGTCAGACATCTTAAATAAAAAGCAATATTTCTATCAAAATAAGGATAGTGATACAGGGTTTCAATTAGGCACGGACGCCTATAGATTTACAAGAAAATTTGGAACAACTATCAGTATATCATTTAATTATTCATTTTAAGAGAAATTATAAAAATCAAAAAGAAAAATATGAAAAAGTACATCTTTTATTTGGCAGCCTTCACTACAATAAGTATCTCCGCTTGTCGCAAAATTGAAACAGACGGTGAGCCAATCATTGTAAATGTTCCATCATCGACAACAGGCAAAGTAGTTGCTAAAACAGTAACGCTATCTGGTCATGTAACAAGAGATACTACTTTATTGGCTGTAGATGATAATTTCATATCTGGCCTCGTTTACGTAGATGCTGGGGTAACTTTGACTGTTCAAGCAGGGGCAACTGTGAAGGCAACTTATTCAGGTACTTCAACTGCTGCTTTGATAATAAAAAGAGGGGCTAAGATTATGGCAGTAGGCACTTTGGCTAAGCCAATTATTTTTACATCAGCTTCTCCTACTCCTGTATCAGGTGATTGGGGAGGAATAGAGTTATTAGGTAAAGCAGCTATCAATTCTAGTAATGGCGGAGCTCCTGGATTATATATACCAGAGGGAGGATTTAATAATGCTGCAGGTGATGGCCTTGCCGGCTCTGGAGATGCGCTAGTTCCTACTCCGGTTAATAATGATAATTCCGGTATAATGCAGTATGTTCGAATTGAATATGCGGGTTATGCATTTTTACCTAATCAAGAAATCAATAGTCTTACAATGGCTTGTGTGGGTAGCGGAACTACCATCGATCATATCCAAGTTTCTTATGCAAAAGATGATGCTTTTGAGTGGTTTGGAGGAACAGTGAATTGCAAATACTTAATTTCTTTCAAAACACAAGATGACGATTTCGATACGGATAACGGCTACAGTGGCTCTGTACAATTCGGATTGATTGTTAGAGATTCCTCTATTGCAGATGTTTCAAAATCTGAGAGTTTTGAAAGTGATAATGACGGCTCTGGAAGCACGTTGACACCCAAGACCAATGCGGTTTTTTGTAATGTAACCTCTTTTGGTCCTCAGGCTACCCAAAGTAATATAGGCAATAGCAACTATCTTGGAGCAGCAGTGCAAATTAGAAGAAACTCTTCACTGTCAATATTTAATTCAGCATTCGTTGGTTGGTCGAAAGGGATTTTGATAGACGCAGGTTTGGGTAGTCCAACAGATTTAAATATCACTGCTGGAACTTTACAGTTAAGTGGTATTTTGTTAATTAGTTGTAAAACACCGATAGATTATACTGCAAGTACCTCAGCCCCAACAGGAGGATCTGCAGCATCACTTTCTACTTGGTTTACTTCCAACACAAAAAATAAAATCATCACTCAAACAGCTAATCAAAATACTTATACCAGACCATTTGATTATACGAATCCTGATTTTGGCCCTTTTGGTAATTCTGCGGTGGTAATACCAACGGCCTCAAACAACTTTTTTGATGACCCTATTTTGGTGGCACGTACATTTATCAAAAAAGTAGATTTTATTGGTGGTATAGCTCCTGCGGGTGAAGATGCGAATTGGTTTAAAGGATGGACAAAGTTTTAATAAATAATTACATATAGTTTCAAAAAGGAGCCGCTTTTAGCAGCTCCTTTTTATATTTCAATGATTTCGTATCACCGTTAACCTAGTCACTAGTCGTTTCGCAATCCTTTATCTTTGCGCTATGAAACAATCCCTTTTAATTTTTAGCTTAGTGTTGATAATTTTATCCTGTAATCAATCGAATGAGTTAATCAAAGAACAAATCAATCATTCAGATAGTGTCGCTATTAATTACTTCAAGGGCGATGGCACGATGGATACGGTGGTAGCAGTAAAAATCATAAAAGATCCAAAAATAATTAACCAACTAACTGATTTTGTTGCTCAAAAAAACAGTAAGATGAATTATTCTTGTGGCGTTGACGGATCCTTACATTTTTTTAAAATGAATAAAGTGATCCAAGACGTTACTTTCGGAATGAATGCAGCTGGTTGTAGTTATTTTTCTTTTACACTTCAGGGAAAAACCCAGGCTACAGAATTGTCAGATGCTGCAAAAGAATTGATTGCCTCTTTGAGAAAGTAGATTTTTATAAATTATTTAACCATCAATCATGCTTAATTGAGTTGAGGCGATTTGACATCCTATTCTTTGAACTCCCTTTCAACACGGCGCTTGAATATAATTGCTAGAAATTTTAAATATCAGACGTTAAAAAACCATGCTTATTAAAGTAACGCTGTGTTTTAATTTAGCCTTACTAGTTACTCAACCTCCAAAATGTAGCAAGTGCCCATTCACTGATGCCCTCGAATAAAAAGTGCTAGAAATTTTAAATAGCAGGCGTTAAAAAATCAAGGCTGTTTGAGCCGGCGCTCCCTTTAAATTAACTTACTCTACCGGCGAGTTCCTTGATTTTATCCGCCGCGGCGGATTGATTTTTTTTGTTACTTTTTTGCATCAAGGCAAAAAAGTAAATGAACTCTATTCCGAAAGGAAATTTCAAATTCAAATTGGTTGATTTTATTTTGATCAAAAGCTTAACCTATTGCAGGGCTTAAGCTTTAAGAGGAGCAACTATTAAGGAATTAATCTTTTTTGCTTTCCAAAGTAAATCCAAAAGTACTACCCACATCACTGGTACTCCTTACATGTATCGTTTGCTCATGCGCTTCAATAATATGTTTACAAATCGCAAGTCCTAAACCACTTCCACCTACTTTTCTGCTTCTTGCCAAATCCGTTCTATAAAACCTTTCAAAAATTCTACCAATATGTTCCTCCGAAATCCCTGATCCGTCATCACTAATTTCTATTAGAATTTTCTTTCCATCAATTTTATAAACACTGGCTTCAATCAAACCATTCGTTTTTCCATACTTATTGCTGTTGTCAATCAAATTAGTTAACACCTGTCTTATCTTTTCTTTGTCTGCAAATACAGTCAGCGCTAATTCACAGCCTTTTTTAATGGCCATCTTAATCTGTTTGTCTTCTGCTTTAATGGAAAGTGATTCAAAAACCTCTTTTACTAGATCTTGAATAACGAAATTGCTTTTGTCTAAAAGTAATTCTCCTCTTTCAAGTTTAGAGATTTCATCAAGGTCATCTACTAGATTTACTAATCGCTCAATATTTCGAGCAGTGCTACGTAGGAATTTTTTATTTACTTCTGGATTGTCTAGGGCTCCATTTAGCAAGGTGTCTACATATCCTTGAATAGCAAAAATGGGCGTTTTGAATTCATGAGAAAGGTTTTGAAGAAATTCTTTTCTGTAGGCCTCATTTTGTTGTAACACTTCAATTTCTGCCCTGCGTTGGTGTGCCCAATTTTCAACATCTTCGTTTACCTCGTCAATACTTTTTTGTGGTAAAATATTTTTGTAATAAAACTCCTCCCGCTTGCTTGCTTTCGTTTGATAAATTAATTTGTAAATCAATTTTATCTTACGGTACACAAAATTTTGTACCATAAATAATATCAATCCATAGCAGGCAATGAAAATAACAATCAAACTAACGAGTGGAATCCACCAGGCAGATTGAAGAAAAAAACTTCCTATAGCTAAGGGTAAAGAAATAAATAAAGCCGTTGCTGCTGATAATTGCTGCGGGGAAAGATTTTTTTGTGAAAACATCTTTTTTCCTGGTTAAAATTTCATGGAGGATTAGAACTTGCCTAACGAATATAAGCAACAATTCAGTAATTACCTTATCAATGGGGACTATAATTCAAATTTATAGCCTACTCCTTTAACCGTAGTAATACAATCTAAGTTGAGTTTTTGGCGAATCTTCCGGATATGAACATCAATGGTACGGTCTCCAACGATTACTTCAGTACCCCATACCTGATTCAAAATTTCGTTGCGTAAAAAAACTTTTCCTGGCTTTGAAGCTAGCAAACTAAGTAATTCAAATTCTTTTCTGGCTAAAATGATATCATCTCCTTTATAATTAACGATATAATTCTCCTTATTGATAATCAGTTCACCATGTCGGATGATTGATTTATTTTCTTTTTTAAGCCTTCTGAATAACGCAACTATTTTGCTTATTAAAATTTTGGGTCGGATAGGCTTGGTAAGGTAATCGTCTGCTCCAGATTCTAAACCACGAATTTCAGTCCCTTCATCACTAAGCGCAGATAAGAAAATAATCAATGTTTCTTTGAAGACTGGTTGAGCGCGAAGAATATTACAAGTCTCAATGCCCGTTTTACCAGGCATCATTACATCAAGGATGATTAAATCGGGGAGGTGTTTTTTGGCTTGTTCAATCGCTTCATCACCGTTTTTTGCGGTGATTACATCATAGCCCTCTGCTGCTAAATTGAATTGAATGATTTCCAGAATATCTGGCTCGTCATCTGCAATTAATATTTTTTTGGGACTGCTCATATAATATTCTCTATGCAAAAGTAGGTTAACCCTTCAATCATTGTGTCAGACTGCACCCTTTCTTGTATTATTAAATTGTTAAGGCATTCTAGTGCATAATACTACAAAAAAATTGCAGGTTTTAGTTGTAAAAAGTGTAAAATACTACGAATTTTAAAAAGCTTAACGGCAAGGTTTTTAAAAGCATCAGTTTTTTTGGCATCTTTGCAGAAGAATTATAGCTATGAAATATCTTTTTATTTACCTATTAACCATTTTTTGCGGAGGAGAAGTGTTGGCTTCACCTGATTCGGTAGTGATTCCACTTAACAGACAACTTTTTCATGATCGTATTGATAATGAACAATCATTGTTAGATAAGGAAGATGGTAAAATAGATGGCATGATCCGAGTAGCTGCTAATGAAGCAGTAAATCTGCAGGTAACGGATGCATTGTTAAGAAGATTGAACGAGTATCAATATTCGGTTGAAACCAATGATTCAATAGTAAGCAATAATGAAAAAATAAGGCAACTTAACTTTATCGAGGTGTTCAGTAGAAATTTCAGAATTTCATGGAGACAAAAAAAAGTAGATCCTTCTCTTGCACTCTTATTGGTAGATGTTTTTCATCGAGCTTGGATAGCCAATAGGCAAGGTGCTAGTATTCTTCCTTTTATAGCCTCTATGAGCTATGAAGCAGGAGTAGTTTTAACGGAAGTGTTCCCTCAAAATATAGGCTATACAGAAAGTAGAAATTTACTTTTCATTAAATATTGCCATCTTCATCCAGAAAAAATACTTACGCTAATTGGCCCATACTCGAATGAAGCTTTTGCTGACAGCTTGATAGTGGTGGCCTGTAAAAATGATCCAGAGCAATTGTATAATTATGCTAATTCTACTAAATCCTTGGAGGGAAAGCTGATACAGAGAAATACTAATCCACTTGTAAAAACAATTGTCCAACTATCTAAGTTGGATAATGCGTTATTGTATTATCCATTTTTAGATAACCTTTTAACCAATAAAATTACGGTAGGAGCCATTAAAAAAATTATTGGGGATGGTGAAATGAAGATGGATAGTATTGGCTATTTTAAGCTGCTTGTAAAAACTGAAAAGGAGTATTACTATCGATTGGGGGTAATGAAAGATACCCCTATTGCAATGTTTGGTGAAAATGGATTAAGGAAAATGTTGCAAAGAAAAGCAATCAAACATTTTATTACGCCTATTAATAATTTGCATGAGCAGAATAATTTAAATATTCGCATGCGAGCAATCGATCCTTTGTCAGCGGAAGAACTTTATTATGTTATAGTGATGGGGGAAAATGATATTTACACCTCCAGTTACAAACACAGTTTTACAAGATTGTTGCAGCGGATGGGAACTAGGCCAAGGGGAGACTCGTTGTTACTTAACGTTAATATGGATTTTTTTAAAAAATTCATCAAGATGGCGGCTAATTTTAATCAGCTAGATACTTTTTTAAAGACCATGCCAGTGAATAATAGCGCTACCTTAATGAAGGCTTTCGTTGCTAATTTGGATGATGGAAATAATTTAGAAGATGCAGTAGATGTGGCAGATAGTTATAGTAGTATCACTGACACGCTATTGCTTCAGAATATTTTGAAAAATGTGATGGCTAATGAACAGAAGCGAATCAATCAAAATAATATAAAAGGCAAAACGATTTACGGATTGCTTAAAACAATTTTTTTCTCTGCTAATAATAATTCAATTGACCTAACTAGTCAGATAGGAATTCCATCTATTTATTCTCTCGACTATAAATATATTGCAGATGATAGTAGTCGAGTGATTGAACAAGTTTTCTTTTATGGTGACGAGGATGGAAAGATGTATTTTCCACAATTTATCAATTCATTTTCTCCAAAAGAATGGAAAATAAATTATCAGAAGGAATGGGTAGAAATTAAATCTCTTACAGGGAAAAAAGTATGGATTTATGCCAATCTACCTTTGAATAATGATCAGAATTTAGATGATACTGCTCAAATTCACTTAGCGAAATACCTTGCCAAAAATGATTTAGAGCCATCGGTAGTTGTGCATAGAGGCCATAGTTATTGGCTGCCACGAACATTAGACAGAATGGTGGGTGGTGCAAAAATTATTGTGCTGGGATCTTGTGGCGGATATAAGAATTTGAATCAAATTATCAGTACCAGTCCCGACGCCCATATCATTTCTACCAAGGAAATTGGAAAGGGAGATATTAATAGACCCATTCTTAATTACCTCAATCAGTCGATCGCCTCTGGAAAAAAGTTGGTTTGGAAAGACATGTGGGCATCTCTAACCAGATTGTTTTATAGCGATAATAATAAGGGTATGAGAGAAAGTTGGGATGATTATATTCCTCCCTATAAAAATCTGGGTGCTATTTTTATCAAAGCCTACAATAAAAAAATGGAGGGAGGGCAATAAGCTTTTTCGATTGATTTGGAAGGTGGTTACAACAGCCAATTTCTCAATACCTTTGTTGAATGACGGAACCGGTAAAAGATAAAAAAGTTTTTAATTTTTCTGTATTAAGGAGAGTATTTCTATTTGCCGAACCCTATAAAAGAAAATTTTTTTGGTCACTTTTTCTAGCCATTTTTTTAGCGGTTATTTCTCCTATTCGTCCTTGGCTTATTCAAATCACCATTAATAAAGGAATGCAGCCTGGTGCGCAGGTTTGGTTTTTGAAAGGTGCAGCAGAAGTAATTATTGGTATTACAGTTATCCAGCTGGCTATCCTTTTGGTTGAAACTATTTGTCGTTTTATTTTTACTTTTTTTACAGCATCTCTCGGGCAAATGGTGGTAAGAGATATGCGGGTAGCTACCTATCAAAAAGTGATTAATCTAAATTTATCCCAATTTGATAAAACTCCTATTGGTACGCTTACCACTAGGACCATCAATGACATTGAGTCCATTAACGATATTTTTAGTGACGGCTTGATTCCTATCATTGCAGATTTATTGTCAATTATTGCCGTATTGAGTTATATGTTCTATGTGGATTGGAGATTGACATTAATTTGCATGGCCCCCTTTCCACTATTGATTATTTCAACTTATTTTTTTAAAGAAAGTGTGAGTAAATCTTTCACTCGTGTGCGCAATGCGGTGGCGCAATTGAATGCATTTGTACAAGAGCACATTACAGGAATGGGAATTGTGCAGGCCTTTGCTGCGGAAGACAGAGAATTCAAAAAATTCAATCATATTAACGAGGAGCATCGCAATGCTAATGTGCGATCGATATTTGCCTATTCAGTTTTTTTTCCAATTGTAGAATTGATATTAGCCATTTCGCTTGGCTTGCTAGTATGGTGGGCTGGTGGTACCCAACGTCCTGAAGCTGCAGGCAATATCACTGCCTTTATTTTATGTCTCAATTTATTGTTTCGACCGCTAAGAGTCATAGCTGATAAATTCAATGTATTGCAAATGGGTATGATTGCTAGCGAAAGAGTTTTTAAGTTAATGGATAACCAAGATTTTGTTCGTCCAAATAATGTGGTAGAATCTCCTACTCGTTCACTAGCAATTTCAAAGGGAGCTTTATCTTTTCAAAAGGTGTGGTTTGCTTATCAAGCGCAGCAATATGTTTTGAAAGACATTTCGTTTTCTATCAATGCAGGTGAAACGCTTGCCATTGTTGGAAATACAGGAAGTGGTAAAACTTCTATCATTAGCTTATTAAATAGATTGTATCACATTCAAAAGGGCCGCATAACAATCGATGAAATAGATATTACTGATTTTGATCTGTTTTATTTAAGAAGTAAAATAGCAGTGGTTTTACAAGATGTATTTTTATTTAGCGGATCTGTTTATGAAAATGTAACGCTTCGCAACAATGAAATTAAAAAAGAGCAGGTGATAGAGGCGGCTCAATTAATAGGAGTGCACGATTTTATTTTGCAATTACCTGGGGGCTATGATTATAATGTGATGGAAAGAGGTGCAACCCTTTCTTTGGGTCAGCGACAATTGTTGTCATTTGTGAGAGCCTTGCTTTATGATCCTGCGATATTAATTTTAGATGAAGCTACTTCCTCGGTAGATACTGAGAGTGAGCAGTTGATTCAGCAGGCGATTGATAAATTAATTACTGGTAGAACTTCTATAATTATTGCACATCGACTCAGCACGATTCGTAAGGCCAATAAGATCATTGTGCTAGACAAGGGTGAAATAAAGGAATTTGGTTCTCATGAAGAACTTATGAAACAAAAGGGACTTTATTTCCAATTAAATCAAATGCAGTTTGAAAAACAAGCGATAGACTAGTTGGCCACTAAAAAATCATTTTTTGGCCATTTTACTGCCTTAAAACTTGGCCACCCGTCTAAAAACTCCTATCCCATAGGCCTGAATGATAAAGATTCTGACCATTAGCAATGGGGTGTATTGGATGAATTCAAAATTTGTCAAAATTCAGCTTAAAAAAGCTTCATTTCCTACCCCAATTATTCAATATTCTCCTATCTTTGCGCCAAATTTCGGGAAAGATATGGCCACAAAGAGCATTAAATCATTACTGGTAGCGGTTTTAAGTACAATTTTACTGGGCTACTCCTTTACTGTAAACGCACAGCATGAAGCAAAGCATGGTGCCGAAGAGCATGCTGCTCCTAAAAAAGAGGGTTTTAATGCAAAAGAAGTCATATTTGAACATATCATGGATGCCCATGAGTTTCATTTCATCAACTATAAGGGTAGTGATGGCCAAGTTCACTCGGTATCTATTCCATTACCTGTTTTTTTATATTCAGCTCAAACTGGATTTTCTGTTTTTATGTCTTCTGCCTTTGAGCATGGACATAAGGAAGTAGCAGGATATAAATTGGAAGAGGGTAAGATATTGCCAGTAGAGGCGGGTGTAAAAGTGCTTGATTTATCTCCTACAAGAAATGTAGTCCAAATGATTTTAGCATTGGCATTTTTAGTTTGGTTGATGATTAGTGTAGCTAAAACTTATTCAAAAGGACAGGGCGTTATTTCGGCTCCTAAAGGGAAACAAAATTTGGTTGAAGTGCTAGTCGCTTTTGTAAGAGACGAAGTAGCTCGTCCTAATTTGCGCCACAAGGCAAATAAATACCTTCCTTATTTATTAACCGTATTTTTCTTTATTTTAATCAACAATGTCATTGGGTTAATCCCAGGCACAGCAAACGTTACAGGCAATATTGCCTTTACAGTAGTGCTAGGTTTAATTTCATTTGTAGTGATTTTATTTAGTTCAAATTCACATTATTGGGGACATATTTTCAATCCTCCAGGCGTACCAGGTTTTGTAAAACCGATCTTGGTATTAGTAGAATTTCTAAGTGTTTTCATTAAACCATTTGCATTAATTATCAGGTTATTCGCTAACATGGTAGCAGGACATATTATTATCATTTGTTTGATTTCATTGATTTTTATATTTGCTCAAATCAAACCTGTTTTAGGTTTTGCGGCATCGCCTGTTTCAATAGCATTTACTGTTTTTATATATTTTATTGAGGTGTTGGTAGCGTTTTTACAGGCATTTATTTTTACTGTACTTACGGCAGTGTTTATCGGACAGGCATTTGAAGGAGAGCATCATCATGAGGATGAACATGCACATGCTTAGTGAGTAAGGATTGAATCTTTGTTTATTTTTTTAACCAGTATAAATTCACAATTATGAACTTTATGTTATTAGATGCATTAGCAAATGCAGGTGGTGCGGTAGGTGCAGGTCTTGCTGCTGTTGGAGCAGGTATCGGTATCGGACAGATTGGTAAAGGCGCTGTTGAAGCGATTGCCCGTCAACCAGAAGCCTCTAATGATATCCGTGCAAACATGATCCTAGCTGCGGCTTTGGTGGAAGGTGCTGCATTGTTCGCTATCATTATCGGATTTTTGGCAATGGTTTTATAATCATCACCATTACCCAATTCATTACTGCATCCAAAGTACAGGACGGAGGATGCAGTATTTTTGATTTTTTCAGTTCTAGGGTTTTGTTGAGCAAACACCTTATCGCTGTTTTAAATATTCAGTTTTCGGAAATTATTATTTTTCAGTTTTAATTGTATAAAAAATGCAACTGTTAACCCCCGATTTAGGATTATTAATTTGGACATTATTGGCTTTTTTAATCGTGTTTTTTTTATTAAAAAAATTCGCTTGGCCTGCTATTATTAAAGGACTTTCTGATAGGGAGCAAAATATTGCTGAGGCAATTGCTTCAGCTGAGAAAGTAAAACTTGAAATGTCTCAATTGAAAAATGACAATGAAGCATTTTTGATAAAAGCGCGTGAAGAAAGAGCATTGCTTTTGAAAGAGGCGAAAGAAATTAAAGACAAGATGATTAGCGATGCAAAAGAAGAAGCGAAAGCTCAGGCTGCTAAGATTGTTGCGGATGCACAGGTTACTATCAATCATCAGAAAATGGCTGCCATTACTGACCTTAAAAATCAAGTAGGTACTTTAGTGATAGAAGTAAGTGAAAAAATATTACGTCGCGAATTAAGCAATAAAGCAGATCAGGAGCTTTATATTAAGCAATTAGCATCAGAAGCGAAACTTAATTAGTAAATAGTCAGATTTGGAAAAGGGCAATCCTTTCCAATTGGATATTTTTCTAATTTCTAATTTTTAAATTAAATGATCAATCCACGTTTAGCAACCAGATACGCAAAAAGTATTGTTGATTTAGCCATCGAGCAAAAGCAATTGGATACGGTGTATGCTGATATGAAATTTATTTTACGGATTTGTAAGTCCAATCCAGATTTTTTGGCGGTCTTGCGAAGCCCAATCATTAAGCCAACGGCCAAGGGAAAGGTAATTGAATCTATCACAAAGGAAAGAGTAAGTGAATTAACTTCTTCTTTTATCAAATTATTGGTTGCCAAAACTAGAGAAACCAATTTGCCAGAAATTGCGGCTGCCTTTGTAGATCAATATAATAGTATCAATAATATCCATAAAGTAAAGATTACTACTGCAGTGCCGATGGGCGATGCCTTACAAAATACTATTCTATCTAAGGTGAAAGAAGGCAATCCAGCTGGAAATATAGACCTAGAAACAGTAGTGAACGAGTCTTTAATTGGTGGGTTTATCTTGGAAGCGGGTGGCAAATCACTAGATGCAAGTATTTTGAGGGATTTGAAAGATGTTAAAAAGCAGTTCTTGAATAATGATTATCTACACAAAATAAGGTAGATTTTTGGCCGTTTTGACCTTTCCAATTGTATTCAGTAATCTGGAATATCCCTATTTGAAAAAATAGATTAAAATAGTTTAGCCCAATAATATTAAATAATAGGCTTCCTCTAAAGTCCACCTCAAAAGATGTGGACTTTTTTCTTTTAAAAACCCCTTATTTTTTTGCCATTCTTCCCCTCATCCATTACCTTTGCAGCCTTAAATGAAGGCTTTCGCTAAAAGCATCCGGTATAGGAGTTTATCATTCTTGTAAAACGGGATAAATCAGGTAAACATTTTTTTAGCAGGGCACAAAACAAAACTCAATTTTTATGGTAGAAATTAAACCAGATGAAATTTCGGCGATCCTTCGTCAACAACTTAGCAATTTTAATGCAGGTGCAAGCCTTGAAGAGGTGGGTACTGTATTGCAGGTAGGTGATGGTATTGCTAGGGTATACGGATTGAACAATGTAAGAAGTGGAGAATTGGTGGAGTTTGAAAATGGCGTAAAAGCAATTGCATTGAATCTTGAAGAAGATAATGTAGGGGTGGTATTGATGGGAGATAGCGGTGCTATTAAAGAAGGGGATAAAGTAAAGCGTACTGGTCAGATCGCTTCTATTAAAGTGGGAGAAGGAATGAGCGGTCGTGTTATCAATACATTGGGCGAGCCAATTGATGGTAAAGGTCCATTAGTGGGTGATTTGTATGAGATGCCATTGGAGCGTAAAGCACCAGGGGTTATCTTTCGTGAGCCAGTAAAAGAACCATTACAAACAGGTATCAAAGCAATTGATGCAATGATTCCAATTGGTCGTGGACAAAGAGAATTGGTAATCGGTGACCGTCAAACTGGTAAAACGGCTATCTGCGTTGATACCATTATTAATCAAAAAGAATTTTACGAAGCAGGTAAACCTGTATATTGTATTTATGTAGCCATCGGTCAAAAAGCAAGTACCATTGCAGGTATCATGAAAACATTGGAAGAATATGGCGCAATGGCTTACACCACGATTGTAGCAGCTTCTGCATCTGATCCAGCTCCATTACAGTTCTACGCTCCATTTGCGGGTGCTGCAATTGGTGAGTTTTTCCGTGATACCGGAAGACCAGCATTAATTATTTATGATGATCTTTCTAAACAGGCGGTAGCTTATCGTGAAGTATCTTTATTATTACGTCGCCCACCAGGCCGTGAGGCTTATCCAGGGGATGTATTCTATTTGCATAGTCGTTTATTGGAAAGAGCCGCTAAGGTAATTGCCAAAGATGATATCGCTAAACAAATGAATGATTTACCAGAGTCTATTCGTCATCTTGTAAAAGGTGGAGGTTCATTGACTGCAATGCCGGTTATTGAAACTCAAGCGGGTGACGTTTCTGCCTATATTCCTACTAACGTAATTTCTATTACTGATGGACAAATTTTCTTGGAGGGTAACTTGTTTAACGCAGGTATTCGTCCAGCTATCAACGTAGGTATTTCGGTTAGCCGTGTGGGTGGTAACGCTCAAATTAAATCAATGAAAAAAGTAGCGGGCACTTTGAAATTAGACCAAGCGCTTTACAGAGAGCTAGAAGCTTTCTCTAAATTTGGCGGTGATTTGGATGCGGCAACTAAAAACGTAATTGATAAAGGTGCTAGAAACGTAGAAATATTGAAGCAATTGCAATATTCACCTATGACTGTTGAAAAACAAGTAGCGATGATTTATTTAGGTACGCAAGGTTTATTGAAAGAAGTTGCTGTGAAAAATGTGAAAGCATTTGAAGAGCATTTCTTATTGGAAATGGAAAACAAGCATGCTGATTTATTAGCTGAATTTAAAAAAGGCAACCTACCAGAAGAAGGTCTGAAAAAAATGATTGAAATGGCGAAAGGCTTGATGGCTCAGTATAAATAAGTAAACTATATATTTTTTCAAAGGCTCCCCAATAGTATTGGGGAGCCTTTTGTTTTAATTATTATTCTACCCTCAAAACAAGCCTTAAGTGCTAATTGGGTGATGCTTTTGGTTAAAATGAATCAACAGATAATCAGTTAAATAATTTCTTCTTGCTTTTTTTGAAAAATAAAAGTTTGCCATCTGGGCATTGAATTTCTTTGGAATAGAGTGCTTTTACTTTTTTGCCT
>Ga0222712_10001290_pt1 | contig 31394 bp, 21 predicted proteins | sample C33_657DmetaG_FD_165043 | JGI IMG/M metagenome (GOLD analysis project Ga0222712, IMG submission 165043) | Estuarine water microbial communities from San Francisco Bay, California, United States - C33_657D | ecosystem: Environmental > Aquatic > Marine > Unclassified | place: USA: California...
AAGGTAAAAATTAGCCGTAGCTTCTTATATTTGCCCCTATGGCAAAAGCGGCTTCAGAAACTCCTTTAATGCAACAGCACCGGGCTATTAAACAAAAATATCCTGGTGCTGTTTTGTTATTTAGAGTCGGTGATTTTTACGAAACATTTGGTGAAGACGCTATTGTTGCTTCAAAAGTGTTGGGCATCACTCTTACCAAAAGAAATAACGGTGCCGCCTCGGAAAATGAATTGGCTGGTTTTCCGCACCATGCACTTGATACCTATTTACATAAACTGGTTAAGGCCGGTCACCGTGTTGCGGTTTGTGATCAATTAGAAGATCCAAAATCGGTAAAGGGTATTGTAAAAAGAGGTGTTACAGAAATGGTTACACCAGGTATTGCAACTTCCGATAAATTACTAGAACAAGGCAGCAATAATTTTTTAGCGGCTGTACATTTTTCAGATAAAGAAGACAGTTTAGGTGCTTCTTTTTTAGATATTTCTACTGGCGAATTTTTTGTTGCAGAAGGTAACACCGAATATATAGACAAACTACTCCAAGGATTAAAACCTGCCGAAGTTATTTTTCAACGCAATTTTCAAAAACAATTTGTTGAAAAATTTGGTCCAAAGTTTTATACCTACACCATGGAGTCTTGGATTTTTGATGAAGCTTTTGCTACCGAAAGTTTACTCAAACATTTTAATACCCATTCGTTAAAAGGATTTGGTATTGAGGCCCTACCCCATGCAATCAGTGCTGCGGGCGCCATTTTACATTATTTAAAAGAAACTGAACATCCAAACCTACAGCACATTACAGGTGTGCAGCGCATGGAACGTGAAGACTTTTTATGGATGGACCGTTTTACCATTCGTAATTTAGAATTACTAGGCGCTGGTGTAGACCAAGGTAATTATTTATTAAAAGTTATTGATAATACGGTTAGCCCCATGGGCGCCAGGCTTCTGCGCCGCTGGTTAATTTTTCCATTAAAAAATACGGCGGCTATCAATGATAGATTAGACGCCGTTGAAACACTTATAAAAGACCAAACACTTTGCACCACATTATCTGCTGCCATTAAAGCATGCGGTGATATGGAAAGACTAGTGAGTAAAGTGCCATTAAAAAAGATCAATCCAAGAGAAGTTGTTCAGCTCGCACGAGGTCTAGAACAAATTCAAATCATAAAAGAAGCGGCTGCAAAAAGTAACAATAAAAAAATTACAGATGCTGCTGCCTTATTAGATCCCATACCAAGTATTGTTGAAACCATCTACCAGCAAATTGCAGAGAATCCTCCAGTAGCTGCAAATAAAGGGGGCGTTATAAAAGATGGATTTCATGCAGAGCTTGATAACCTCCGAAACATTGCAACAGGTGGTAAAGATTTTTTAGTAAATATCCAACAAAGAGAAGCTGCTGCAACAGGTATCTCTTCTTTAAAAATAAGTTTCAACAACGTTTTTGGCTACTACCTAGAAGTTACCAACGTACATAAAAACAAAGTGCCTGATACTTGGATTCGCAAACAAACGCTTGCCAATGCCGAGCGTTACATTACGCCCGAGCTTAAAGAATATGAAGAAAAAATAATGGGCGCTGAGGACAAAATTAATGCCATCGAAATTGCATTATTTGACAGCCTATTATCTACCCTTCAAAATTATATTGCGGTTATTCAGTTAAATGCGCAGGTCATTGCACAGCTAGATTGCCTATGTTGTTTTGCAAACAATGCCCTTCAATTAAATTATTGCAAACCGATTATCCACGAAGGTTACGACCTGCACCTCACAGAGAGCAGACACCCTGTTATTGAAAGAAATTTACCACCGGGTGAACCCTATATTTCAAATGATATTTTTGTTGACAACACAACTCAGCAAATCATTATTTTAACCGGACCCAATATGAGTGGTAAGAGTGCCATTTTAAGACAAACGGCGCTTATTACACTACTTGCACACATGGGTTCTTATGTGCCTGCCACGGCCGCTAAAATCCCTTTAACGGATAAGATATTTACCCGTGTTGGCGCCAGTGATAATTTAAGTGGTGGTGAGTCTACATTTATGGTGGAAATGAATGAAACGGCTAGTATTGTCAATAATATTTCCAGTCGCAGCTTAATATTACTGGATGAAATTGGAAGAGGCACTAGCACCTACGATGGCATTTCTATTGCATGGAGTATTGTAGAATTTTTACATGGCGCTACTGCAAAACCAAAAACATTATTTGCCACCCACTACCACGAATTAAATGAATTAGAAACTTCATTAACCCGTGTCAAAAATTTTCACGTAACACATAAAGAAGTTGGTAATAAAATAATTTTCTTACGCAAATTGGCCGCAGGTGGTAGTACACATAGTTTTGGTATTCATGTGGCTACTATGGCTGGCATGCCTCCTGCACTTATTAATAGAGCCAATGAAATACTAGCACTGTTAGAAGCCAAAACAGAACATCAACAAGAAAATACGCCAACACAAAAACTGGCAGAATCTGGCCCGAAACAACCTAAAGTGCAGTTGTCTATTTTTGATGAGCATACGGTTACTTTTGATAGCATTAGAACGGCGCTCAATAATATCGACATCAATCAGCTAACGCCAGTTGAAGCCCTCATGAAACTCAATGAAATTAAGGCTTTGCTAAAATAATTATTTAGCTAAGTAGTTTTTAACACGGCTGTAAACAGGTTCACTTAACGGCACTACAGGTAAACGAACTTCGTTCTCCAATAATCCCATTTCATGCATAAATGCTTTTACACCTGCAGGATTGTTTTCGGCAAACATAATATCATATCCTTCAATTAAAGGATCGTTGATTTTTTTTGCTTCTACAAAATTACCTGCTAAACATGCACGAACCATATTTGAAAACTCAAGTGGATACGCATTGGCTGCAACACTAATTACACCTTGCATACCACAAGCTATTTGAGGGAGTGCTAATAAATCATCGCCACTAACAACCACAAAATCAGAAGGCGCATCACGCAAAATTTCCATACACTGTGCCATATCGCCACTAGCCTCTTTCATGGCCACTATATTTGGACAATCTTTTGCCAAACGAATCGTAGTTGCTGCAGACATATTACGTCCTGTTCGGCCAGGTACGTTGTATAAAATAATAGGCTTAGGACTAGCCGCCGCAACCGCCTTATAATGCTGGTAAATACCTTCTTGAGAAGGTTTATTATAATAAGGTGCTGCACTTAAAACAGCAACCGCTTTATCTAAAGGAAACTTTTGTAAATCACTTACCACTTCGGCGGTACTATTACCACCCACACCAACAACAATAGGCACCCTTCCAGCAACATGGCTATAGGTGAAATTGATAATTTCAATTTTTTCTTCTTTGGTTAAGGTTGGCGTTTCACCAGTTGTGCCAAGCGTAATTAAATACTCAACACCACCATTTATAACATGATCAATAACTTTACCTAAAGATTTAAAATCTATACTACCATCTTTTGCAAATGGTGTTACAAGTGCTACCCCTGTTCCTCTCAATTGTTGTTGTACTGTCATTTATCTATTATTGTGCGGTTGTTTCTTCCCAGAATCCCATCTTGCAATACTTATCGATGCGCTGGTTGATTCGGTCTTGTGGGGCAATATGTTTTATTACCTCGAGTTCTTTAACAATAGCTGTCTTTAAAAGTTCAGCAGCTTCGGTGTAATCCCAGTGTGCTCCACCGAGTGGTTCATGTACTATTTCATCCACAAGGCCAAAACCTTTCATATCTGTTGCAGTTAATTTTAATTGCTCGGCGGCAAGTTCTTTTTTATCCCATGAACGCCATAAAATAGAACTACAACTTTCTGGAGAAATTACTGTGTACCAAGTATTTTCCATCATCAGCACCCTGTCTCCTACACCAATACCTAATGCACCACCACTTGCGCCTTCACCAATAATCACAACAATTACAGGCACTTTTAAGCGGATCATTTCATAAATATTTCGGGCTATCGCTTCACCTTGTCCACGCTCTTCTGCTTCAAGTCCTGGAAAGGCACCCGGCGTATCAACGAGTGCAATAATTGGCTTATTAAATTTTTCTGCAAGGCGCATTAAACGTAATGCTTTTCTGTAGCCTTCCGGATTGGCCATACCAAAATTACGGAGCTGTCTCATTTTAGTATTAGCCCCTTTTTGTTGACCAATTACCATTACGGTTTCACCATTGAGTTGCGCAAAACCACCCACCATCGCTTTGTCATCTTTTACATTACGATCACCATGTAATTCAACAAAGTTGGTAAACATTTTGTCGATGTATTTTAAAGTATAAGGCCTATCTGGATGTCTACTTAATTGTACACGTTGCCATGGCGTTAACGAAACAGTGAGTTCCTTTCTTTTGTCAAGAATAGAAGCTTCTAGTTGCGCAAGTGTTTTACTATAATCTATTTTTGGATTTTTTTCTTGTAACTTTTTAGTATCCTCGATTTGCTCAAATAATTCCTTAATGGGCGTCTCAAATTCTAAAAATTGTCTATTCGGGTACTGTGGCATAATAGCTGCGAATTTCGGTAAAATTAGGGGTTCAAATATTTTTCTGAAAAGATTTGTTTATGAAAAGGGTTTACCCTTATCTTTGCCGTCCTGAAAACGACCTGTATAGGCAGTTTTTGGAGGTTTGGATCGGTAGTTCAGTTGGTTAGAATGCCGCCCTGTCACGGCGGAGGTCGCGGGTTCGAGTCCCGTCCGGTCCGCAAAAGCCCTTGACTTTCAATGAGTTAGGGGCTTTTTTGTGTCCGTTACACTGTGGTTACACACTTTTCACTTGTGTTATACTGATTTTAGTAAATATTTAATATCTTCCCAATTAGAAAAATTTCAAAAGTTTGAGGTCTAGTATTAAAATAGCATTAGGTATCACCTTTTTTTTAGTCAGTATTTTTTGTTCTACAAAAACAAAAGCACAAACGTATCCATACAATAATTTTTGCAGTGGTAGTACCAATGATATATCAACAGCACTTGGTGTATCTGGAAGAACATTTAAATGGACGCTGGGGTCTGTTTCATCAACTGTTACAGGCGCAGTAAGTAATGCGACATTATCAGCAACTATTAATCAAAAACTCACGCTATCAGGAACAGGTACGGGCACTGTCAATTATAATGTAACGGATGATTTAGGTACAAAATATACAATCGTAGTTTCTGTATTACCCATACCTACAATTAGCAATACGGCAACATGGAATTCGGTTTCAGTTGGTTGCGGCAATAACATAAACTTTTCGGCAGCATCTAATATTGCAGTTAATACAGATGGTTGGACATGGAGTAGAGCTGCTGTGCTTGGCACTAGTGCTATTTCAGGTACTGCAAATTTAATTAATGACAATTTAATTAATACCACAACAGCTCCTGTAAATGTACCTTATGTGGTAAACATGGTGGCACAAAATGGTTGCACGAATACGCAAACATTGACATACGCAATTAGTCCAACACCTGTTATTTCTGATCCTATTAGATATGATACTATTTGTAGTGGTACACCCATTTCATTTACACCTAAAACACAACTAACCGGAACGGGAATTGCATTTACATGGGCAAATCCTGGAACTGGTGGTTTAACGGGTGCGTCTGCGGCTACACTTGCACAAAAAATTACCAACTTTAATCAAACGCTCAACAACACAACTGTTAATTCGATAAACACAGTTTATAATATTATTCCAGCCTATCAATATACAGGCTTTACTTGTTCGGGACCTACCTTCCAGGTTTTTATTACGGTAAGCCCCAGGCCCAATATTGCAACAGCCATTAACGTAGCTGCTTGCAGTGGAACGCCTTTTAGGAGCACTCCGGTTACAGGCGGAGCAAACATCATACCTACAAGCACACAATACACATGGTCTGCACCTCAATACAGCGATACTAGCTTATCTGGTGGATCGGGCTTAACGCAAACACCAATTCAAGAATACCTGGATCCTCCCATTAGCCAAACCTTGTTTAATAAATCATTGGTTCCACAAACAGCAACTTATAATGTGTATGCGAAAGCAGGTAATTGTGTTTCTCTACAACCTTTTGATTTAGTAGTATCTGTAAATCCTGTACCCGTTGTTAACTATAAAGACACCCTCGTTGTTTGTAGTGGTACCCCTCCCACTTTTGCAACGCTACCAAATTTACCTACAGGCGTTACTTTTTCTTGGACTGCTCCACAAATTACGCCCGCTAATTCCTTATCTGGCACCGGTATTAATGCGCAAAACAACCAAGTAACTTTTGCCCCCGTACTAAACAATTTAAGAACTATTTCATCTATTGCTAATTATACGGTGGTTCCAAATACACCACAAAACTGTCCGGGTAAGCCGTTTCCAATTGTTGTTAGTGTCAATCCAGTTGCTAATATTAGCACCCAAAGAATTGTTTCTTGTAGTGGTTCAAATTTTATTTCAAGCCCTATCAATGTTCCGCAAAATACCAGTTACACTTGGAAAGCTCCATCAAATACTACAGGCATATTTGTAGTGAACGGAAATCAAAATTCTAATGTTGCAGGTGATTCAACTATTTCAGGAAACCTGACTTATAGCGGCGTAGATTCTGGAGGTATTTCTACCTATACTATCACACCTAAAAGTGGAAATTGCGTAGGTAATCCATTTAATTTATTGGTAACAGTACGTCCACTACCTGGTGTTACAACAGCTTCTCAAATTGCATGTAGTGAGGCGCCCTTTGCTTCTGCACCAACGAGTAATTTAACCAATATTGCTACTTTGTATACCTGGGATTTACCTGTATTTAGCCCTGCAAATGCAATACTTGGTGCATCAGCCAATAGCTCCCCTGCACAAAGTATTAACCAACTTCTCATTAATACAACAAGTGATGTAGTACAGGCTACTTATTCGGTAACGCCTACAGCTCTTGGCTGTACAGGTAAACCATTTACATTTATCGCAGTTATTAATCCAAGACCAAATTTTTCAAATAAGGATACTACCATTTGTCCTGGTTATCCTTTTTCAATGAATCCATCACCTCTTCCATTTATTACATCTTATACCTGGGACGCACCCGTTTTTAATATTCAAAATGCAGTACTTGGAGGTCAATCACAATCAACCCCACTTCCAAGTTTTAGTCAGGTGTTAACCAACACAACCAATTCAATAGATGTAATGGCCACATACAATGTGATACCAAGATATGGTGAATGTGTAGGGAAACCGTTTTCAATAATTGTTACTGTAAAGGCATCGCCCTACATCACAGATACCCTTAACTCTGTTGTTTGTAGTGGCAATCCTTTTTCTGTAAAAATGCCAAGAAATTTGCCGCTAGGTTCTTTGTATTATTGGGATGAACCTACTTATTCTGGCGGAATTACAGGTGGATCTGCGCAACCCATTCTTCAATCAAATGTTTCACAAACATTAAGAAATATTAATAGTGATACTGCTTCTGGAAACGCATATTATTCTGTAACACCTGTTGCAAATGGTTGCATTGGCAGCTCATTTGTTGTTAAGGTACTTGTGAAAGCCAATTCGGCAACACTCACCAGTCCTTTATCACTTCCTGCCATATGCAGTGGCACTGTATTTAATTATACGCCTGTAAGTAATTTTCCGGGTACTGCATTTTCTTGGGTAAGAGAAAGTATGTCAGGTTTGCAAAATCAATCCAATGCTGGATATTCGGATATCAGTGAAACACTCATTGATACTATTGGTGATCCAATATTAGTAAAGTATCGTTTTTCTCTTTTGTATAATGGTTGTGTAAATTTAAAAACACAAGAGGTTTCGGTGATTGTAAATCCAAAACCTACACTAGGCAGCACGCTTAAACCAACACCAATTTGCTCAGGAAATACGTTTAATTATACACCCGTAAGTAGTACTAGAGATGTAACATTTAGTTGGGCAAGAAGTTACGTTGTAGGCATTACCGAAGCACCAACAATAGGCAATAATAGCATTAGTGAAACGCTACAAAATACAACATTCAATATTGTTCAAGTACCTTATGTATACACACTCTCAGCCAATGGTTGTACCAACCAACAAACCGTATACGAAATTGTAAACCCAGTGTTGAATTTGCCTGATATGACCAGCCAAGTTTGCAGTGGTAGTAATTTTAAAATTGTTCCGGACAATATTGTAAATGCCGAATTTTTTTGGCCAATTCCTAAACTAGCCAATGGGTTAACAGGTGGCACCGAAAACACATTAATTCCAATAAATGGAATAACCGGTAACATTACCAATTTAACTGACACACCTAGTGTAGCAAGTTATAGCGTGCAACCACTTATTCCAGGAGCGTCAACTGGCGGTTGTTTAGGTAAACCATTTAAATTATCGGTTGTTGTAAATCCAATTCCAGTTTTAAGTAGCCCCCGCACTTTACCATCCATTTGTAGTAGCACTCCATTTAATTATATTCCTACGAGTAAAACACCTGGTACTATTTTTTCTTGGACTAGAGATAGTATTGTAGGGATAAGCAATAAACCAAATAAAGGATCATTTAGTATTAGTGAAACACTCATTGATTCAACCATCAATCCAGTGCTTGTTACCTACAACTATAAAACTACTTATAATGGTTGTACAGATAGTACGCAAACCGTTCAGTTTACAATCAATCCAGCCCCTATTGTACCTGACCAAAAAGTAACTATTTGTAGTGGAACTGCTTTTTCTTTACCAACATCATTACAGCCACTAAAAACAACATATACCTGGGACATTCCAACCATTGTTCCAAGTAGTGCTTTAACAGGCTTTGCAGCAAAAAATACTGCACAAACCTCGGTTACCGATAGCATACATAATATTTCCACCACCGATGCAACGGCTACCTATACCATAAAACCATCTAACCCAACTTGTAGTTTACAGCCATTTAATGTGATGGTTACTGTAAAACCAATATCATTAATTGGCGATCAAACTGTAAATACCTGCAATGGCCTAAAGCTCAATTTCATTCCTAAAGGAACGCCTAATGGAACAAAGTTTAATTGGTCATTTAGTGACTTAAATCCATCTTTTGCATTATCTGGATATACCAATAATGACAGTTCACTTCAATCAAGTATTACGCAAACATTACTTAATACAAGTAACAATATTATCAATGCCAATTATTTAGTTACTACAAATACAAATGGTTGTATTGGTAAGCCGTTTCAGTTAAAAGCGGTTGTAAATCCAACGCCTACTGTAAAAATTACTGCCGCTAGTTCGGTTTGCCAAAATGCTTCAGATACTTTAGCATTAACTTTTACTGGAACCGAACCTTGGTCTATTAGCTATCTGGACAATAAAGATAATTTGGTGAAACTAATTAGTGGTTTTACAAAACCAAATTCCATTTTCGTTCAAACTAATTTACCTAAAACAAATAGCTATCAATTCTCTATTATCAATGTAAGAGATGCATTTTGTAGCAACGATACGTCCAAAGCAAATCCAACCATTGCTAGCATAACACAAACAATTAACAAATTGCCCAATGATACAATCTATGCGCCTAATGGGCAGCTAATTTGCATAGGTCAATTTCAACCAATGGTTGTTGGCTCTATTGCTAAAGCGTATCAGTGGTACTACAACGACTCTGCTATATTAAATGCAACAAGTATCAACTATAACGCTTACAACCAAGGTATTTATTCAGCCAAAGTGACCGACAACAACGGCTGTTCAAATATGGCAGTGAATAAAATAAAAATGGTTGATTTGAAAACCTATGGCTTGTTTTTTACCAATGACTCTATTAATTGCATCAACAACATAAAGCAATTCATAAACAATTCAGATACATCTAGTATAAGAAACATTACTTGGAAATGGAATTTCAATGGAGAAGACTCCTCAAGTAGTTACAATGCGATTGTTAATTTTAAAAAACCTGGATTAAAGAAAATTTCATTGTCTGCAACAATGCCATCTTGCGCTTATTCCATTACAAAAGATAGCTTAATCAATATTGCATTTCCTAGACCTGGGGCTAGCCTACCTACTATTTCCACAAATGCAGGAAAACCAACTTTATTGAATGCACGAACTTTTGAAGCACAAAAATATAAATACAGCTGGCAACCAACCTGGGGACTCAATTTTACTACCATTAACAATCCTGTATTTAATTACAACAGAAGCCAAAAATATTTTATCAAAATGACATCTACGGACGGTTGTATCACAGTCGACACGTTGGATATTAAAGTATTTGACTCTGCACTTGTAAATATATTTATACCTAAATCATTCACACCAAATGGTGACGGCATTAACGATATACTATATCCTTATTTAGCAGGCATGAAATCACTAACTTATTTAAAAATCATAGATAAGTATGGAAAAATCATGTTTGAAACAAAAAATTCTACAGAGGGTTGGAATGGAATAAGCTATGGTCAAAAACAACCCATGGATGTATACGCATGGATAGCAGAAGGCATAGACAATAATGGTAACAAGATTCAGAAAAATGGAAATGTACTTTTAATTAGGTAATATGAAATTTATTTATAAATATTCTATCCTCTTTTTAGTGCTGCTTTTTTGCAAAAAGGTTGCTATTGCACAAGACCCAAATTTTTCACAATTCATTGCATCTCCCTTATCCATAAATCCCGCACTAACCAGTGATGGAGAGTCTATTTGGAGAGCCATGTCTAATGTTAGAACTCAATCCGTTGGCATTGGCTCTACTTACATTACCCAAAGTTTGTCTATAGATGGTAAATTAAAGAGAATAGATGACGACAATTATTTAGGCATTGGCGGAATGGTTATTGCAGAAAAAGCAATGGATGGTATTTTTAAAAGTACTTATTTTAACATCAATACATCTTACCATCTATCCCTTGACAACAAGGGCAATGGATTAGCCCTTGGACTTGGGTATATTAATAACAACACGCGCATAGACTTTTCACAACTAAGTTTTGATCAACAACTTTCTAGTATTGGATTTGATAGAGCTTTACCAACAGGTGAGCCAACACTATCAAATGCTACTTCGTTTTCATCGGCATGTGCTGGAATTATGTTTACACACAATGTCGAAAATACATTTTTTAATATTGGAGCAGCAGGCTACAGGTTTGTTAAATCCAATAGAAGTATTTTAGATGACAAAACGCAATATATAAGCCCTAGATATGATATCCATGGCGATTTTGGAACATCTCTAAATGAAAATGTAAATTTAAATTTCAGTGCTGTACACATGATGCAAAATGGCACAAGTAATACTAGCATCGGAACTAGTTTTGGCATATTACACAGCTCGGATAACTTTAATTCTGATCAATTAAGAATGATAAACCTTGGTATGTTTTATAAATTGGGAAATGCAATAGTACCATACGTTGGCTATGCATTCAATAATTTCCAATTTGGCCTTTCTTACGATGTTAACGTATCACCAACTAAAAGTGGATCTGTAACTTCTAGGTCTTTTGAAATATCATTTATGTACAGGGTATTTGATTCAAATAATAATATTAGAAGAGGAAGGTACTATTCGCCATTTTAAACTGACAATGAGCTATCAATTACAGATTGATAATGCTTTTTATATGCGTTAAGTTTTTGTACGCTAGCACCGCTTCAGACATCGAATGAATACTCTCAACAATCAATGTTCGCTTTTCATAGTCGTCCCATAGCTGCTGCAATGGATGCATTTTTACTTTTACAAAAAACAAACAAATATCACCACCAATCCCAACTGTTGTTTGGGTTTCTGTTCTAAAATATAAATCATTAATTGATTGAGGTGTTGGCTTTACATAACTAGGCAACTGACTTAAAGAAGGTAACGAAGTAAGTGTCCAAACATACCTTCTAAACATGGCATCCTGTTTTGATATAAGTGCCGATACTTTTTCGCTAGAGCGTCTTAAGGTTTCGCCATCCCCTACTGGTAAATGCATATCAAAAAAAGAAAGCCCTAGTTTTTGTGCAGGATAAAAACCACTCGGAAAACAAAAACCAATGGTATGCAAATGCCCGTCTTTTAATATAGCAACGTCTTCTTCTAATTTTACGCAAATTTCTGGCAGTGTGGTATTTACATCAATGCCACAAAAGGTATTTAGGTGATGTAGATAATTATTACTTATTGTTCCGCAAACATGACTACCATGTAATTCAAGTTCCTTCTTTTTTTCTAGTAGATAGGTAGGATCCGGATTAGCATTAAATGCTGGCCCTTCATATTTTACAATATCAGGCCCAACCGTGTATGGAACTTTTACTGGAAATATCATTTAAAAATTAAAATATCTTTTACAATAGCAGCGCCTTGTTTTTCTTTTTTAATAAAGCCTCTATACATACCCTCTGTACAAAACGGTAATGCAATATTGCCATTTTTATCTACGGCAATAAGTCCACCATCACCCCCAAGTGCTGGGAGTTCTTTCATAACAAGTGTTTCAGAAGCAAGCGCTAAACTTTGTCCTCCAAATTCCATCCTGTCACTAATACTTTTTGCCATCACAAGTCTTAAAAAATATTCACCCCAACCGGTGCAACTAATAGCAACCGTATTATTGTTGGCATAAGTGCCGCTTCCAATAATTGGCGCATCCCCAATTCTACCCCATTTTTTATTAGTCATACCACCAGTACTGGTAGCGGCTGCTAAATTCCCATGGGTATCAAGTGCAACAGCTCCAACAGTTCCATATTTATCTTTTCGGCGCTGCTCCTCAATTTCATTATTGTAAGCGGTTTGCCCAGCCTTTTTTAATTGATCCAAAGAGTCTCTTTGTTTTGCGCGTTGCAAACCCTTCCATCTTTCTGGCGTATAAAAATAAGAGGGATCAACTATTTCAATGCCTTGCAAAGCAGCAAATGCTTCGGCACCTCTTCCACTTAATAAAACGTGTTCTGATTTTTCCATCACCGCTCTGGCTGCAGTAATTGGATTTTTAATAGTCCTAACACCAGCGATAGAACCTGCTGCTAAGGTTTTCCCATCCATAATTGCTGCGTCGAGTTCATTAACGCCTTCACTTGTAAATACGGCACCTTTACCGGCATTAAATAGCGGATTATTTTCTAGTATTCTAACAGTTGCTTCAACGGCGTCTAATGCGGTTCCACCCTTTTCTAAAATGGCATTGCCAACAAGTAGTGCACTATCAAGTCCACTCTTGTACTTAGCTTCAAGAGCAGGTGTAAACTGACTTTTATTTAGGGTGCCAGCACCACCATGAATTGCCAATACATATTTTCCGGTATTAGACGTTTTATTTGGCGCTGATTGCTGCGCAAATAATGAGCTCGTGCAAACAGTAAGTAGTATATAAATAAGGATACGCATAACAAGTATTTGAAGCAATTTAATATAATCTTCGGATTTTATTACCTTTAAATCAATGAAGAAGCCAGCTTCTATATTTATTTATTGGGTATGCATGTGCTGGCTACTGTTTAATAGTTGTGCCAAAGACCTCTCCTATGAAGATGGCGGCACCGTAAAAACAGCCCCTGTTGCAGTTGCTGGAAAAGACCAATCCATTGTTTTACCCCAAGATTCTGCTTTTTTAGATGGTAGTAAATCCTTTGACAACAATGGGAGTATAACAAGTTACAAATGGACAAAATTAAGTGGCCCGGCAAACAATAGTATTGTATCCCCTAGCGCAAAAACAACATGGATCAAAAAGCTAACAGAAGGCAAATATGTTTTTGAACTATCAGTCATTAATAATTATAAATTAACAGCAACCGATACGCTTACTATTTATGTAGACAAAACAAAAATAGCTAGACCGCCCGACGCACAAGCAGGACTAGATCAAACCATTCAACTCCCTACTAATTCAGTTACACTTGATGGAAGCGCCTCTTCAGATCCAGACAACGACATTAGTGATTATTTATGGACAAGAATTAAAGGAACAGGAAACCCAACATATACATCGCCTGCAAACGCAGTAACAGATGTCACTAAACTAACTGCGGGGAGTCATCTATTTGAACTTAGGGTTACAGATGCCACAGGTCTTATTGATAGAGACACTGTTTTAGTAAAGGTCAATGAAGCACCGGGTGTTCCTCCAGTTGCTAATGCAGGATCCGATCAAAATATTCCTTACGATTTAACAAATTGCAGTACTAACCCAGAAATCATTACGCTTATTGGATCAGAATCTTATGATCCGGATGGCACTATTATAAAATACAATTGGCAAATTATTTTTCCTATTAATGCTGGTAATGTAATCACAAATCCAAACAAAGCACAAGCATCCGTTACAGGACTTTTAGCCGGAAAATATATTTTTGAATTAAGTGTCACAGACAATGATGGAAATGTAAAAAAAGACACCACACAATTAAATATTCTTGCCACCAATAGGCAAGTCATGCAGGCAAGGTTAACACCTGTTGGATCACTTTCTGAAAAACGAAAAGTTTCTGGTGTTGCTTTTTTAGAAAATAAAATATTTTTAGCTGGCGGAAGATACCAGCCTACAGGTCCTGGTCCCAATTTTACATCAAGAGTAGATATTTACGATGTTGTAACAAAAGATTGGTCTACTTCAGAGCTCAGTCAAAAAAAATGGGGCGTTGCCGCAGCCGTTGCAGGTAACAAAGTATTTTTTGGTGGAGGCACAGCGCTGCAAGGCAATGCATCTGCCACTACAAGGGTAGACATCTATGATATTGTAGATCAAAAATGGACAACCGCAGAGCTACCAAAAGCGGGACAATACACGGCTATAGCCCAGGGCAATAAAGTTTTATTTGCAGGTGGAACCGCAGTGTATTTGTATGATTATTTATCAGAAAAATGGAGCAGTAAAACAATCAGTCAATCCCGGGTAAGTATTGCTGCAACAAGCGTTGGAGGCGTTGTATATTTTTCGGGTGGTGCTACAAGTAATGTGGGCGGCACCCCATTTAACAACATCGATATGTATGAACCAAAAACAAATAGTTGGAGTGTGTCGAGTATGAGTAAAGCAAAATATGCACTTGCTTCTATTGGCCTGAGGGGAAAGGCACTTTGGGCAGGAGGTATCACAGATAAAGGAATTACAAACGAAGTAGAAATACTTGATTTACTAGGCGGAAAAGGCACTACTTTTCATTGCTTGTTTCAGCCCGGATCATTTAGCACCAACAGCATGGGAAAACTTGGCAACTATATTGTTTTCTTCCCAGACAGCGGCGATGATAAAACCAGATTTGACATTTACGATTCGCTCAATGACAAATGGTATATTGGAGCATTAGATAAAAAAATAGGCCCTGCTATTTTAATTACAGCAGGGACCGAATTATATGTTGTAGGCTCTTCTACCCCAGGCATCGACTACTACGATCAGCTCTGGAAATTAGATTTTTAAAACTCAATTATGAGGCCAATACTTGGCAGTATGGTTGATTGAGAATTTTTTAAATATACCGGCACAGCGTTACTTCCATCCGGCATTAATGGTTTTCCATCAGAAGTAACAAAAGCAGTATTTGCTTCGTTTCTTTTAAAGGTATACAAGTCAGCTTCTTTGGCTTCTGAACCATAAAAATTGGTAATATCGATGTAAAAATCAAGTGTGGTTTTTTTGAAATTCCACTTTTTATCGATTCTTATATCTGCTGCATTAAATGCCGAAAGTCGTTGGGAGTTGATTCTAGAATAATCAAAAATACCAGAACCAATGGCCAAATAATTTGCTCTGCTTAAAGGTTCATTGTAAGGCGTAAACGGAGCAGCACCTTGGTATCTAAATTTCAAACCAATTTCCCAGTTTTTAGGAAGTTTATACCCAGCTGTCATACTAATAAGCTGACGATTGTCCCAACTTGCAGAAACAAATTTGTTGTCAAGCCCTGTAAATTCACTTCTGTAAAAAGTATAGCTAAAAACACCAAAAAAGTTTTTGGTTAATTTTTGTTGTGCAAAAAATTCAAAGCCATAAGCCCTACCTTTTCCAAATTGTGCGATGGGCTCATTACCAATTGCACCAAATTCCAATCCTTTGTTTGCAATACTTATACCATCATTAATACTAACTGGATAATTATTGTAGGCTTTATAGAAACCCTCAACTGTAATTCTTGTTGTATTTTTTGGCAAATATTCCAATCCTGCCACATAATGCGTAGACCTAATGTAATGACCTGGATTGGTTTTTTCACCCGTGGTACTATTGCTAAAATTTAATTGCGTATAGGTTGGTAATCTATAATAAATACCATAACTCGCATTGAATCGAAGCACATCGGATATAGCCAAGCTTGCACTAAGTCTTGGACTCAATTGTTGTAACGGATTGGATTCACTATTGCTTAAACTATTTGCATCCATACGAAGTCCACCACTGAGCGATAGTTTATCATTTAGCACACGTGTACCAATTTGAGCAAATCCGCCGTACCGAATAAAGTTTGTATTGGTTTTGCTTTTAATAATCAATGAAGGATAAATGAGTGGATTAGTAGACTTGTTTAAAACCTGAAAAAAATCATTATCGAATCTTACCAATTGCCCTGTTAAGCCATAGCTTAATGTAATATTGTCGTAGTTTTTTGTAACATCCCATCTAATTTTATTTTCCGCTTCAATACTATTTATTTTTAGCGTACGCTGTTGCTCGTTAGGGTTTTTATTGTCTTCAAATTTATTAGCCTGATTGTCTAAAAAATTTCTACTGATACTTAAGTTCCAATATCCATTTGGAATAATTTTTTTAAGGGTAGCACCAACCGTGTAACTATTTTGATCAATGGTGGGGCTATTACCTAATATGTATTGATTTTCGGCAGTTAAACTATCGGGGGTGATAAATTTAAACCTGTCAATAGCCGCCACACCAAGGAATGTTAAGGTTGTTTTATCGTTGATTCGCGTGGTGGTTTTAAACTGAAAATCGGAATAGTTAGGTAAAAATGACCAATTAAGTAGCCCAGCAAGTATGCCTAAACTACTCTTACGAGCAGAAGCAATAAAAGTTGTTTTTTTTGATAGCGGTCCATCGAGTGTTAAGGCGCTTTCTGTAAGACTCAAACGCACATTACCCTGAAATTTATTTGGGTTACCATTTTTTTGCTTGAATTGAAATACACTACTAAGTGCATTGTCGTATTTCGCATCAAATGCAGAAGTACTGAGCTTTACATCCTCAATCAAGAGAACATTTAAAATTCCAGCAGGGCCACCACCACTTCCTTGTGTACCAAAGTGATTAATAATTGGAATTTCAATGCCGTCTAAATAAAAAACGTTTTCACTTGGTGCTCCGCCTCTAATAATAATATCATTTCTAAATGTTCCACCTGCAGCACCACCTCCAACGCCAGGGAGTGATTGTATAACCTTACTAATATCAAAAAAACCACCGGGGTTGTTTTTAATATCTTCGGTAGTTAAACGCTGAATACTTAATGGACTTTCCAGTGTTGCCGCTTTCGCAGAACTTTTTCGACTCGTTACAATAACATTTGATAATTGATTAACTAGTTCCTCTATTTCTATTTGAATATTATTTTCATTACCAGTAGTAACGGGTATATTGTTAAGCTGTTTTGTTTTATAACCAAGCCCCGAAATTTCCAAAGCGTAGGGCCCAGGCTTTAGTTGCGTGAACCTGAAATTTCCAAGGGTATCAGAAACAGTTTTTACATTTCCAGGAATTACCTGAACCGTTAAGCCAAGTACTCTTTGCTGTGTTTTTTTATTGAAAATAGTGCCACTTAATTTTCCAGTGGTTTGCCCCAGAACAAAAAGAGGGCCAAATACAAGTAGAAAAAAGGCTATTTTTTGTGCAATTTTCATGAAAAGCTGTTTTATAGAACTTAAACAAAATGCTACCTGAAATGTTTGCGAAAGGTTAAGATTTTGCAAGTTTTGGACAGATTATGCTTAATACCCCCCTTTTTATGAGATTTTAGTATCTTGGGCTGCATTGTTCACATAACCAATTAATATTTAATGCGTTTTAAGGGATTCTTCCGACATATTATAGCAGTTTTAACCATTTTGGTGGCTATAAGCGTTGTTGCTCCCGAAGGATTTGCGCAAAAGAAAAAACCTGTTCCAGCTAAGAAGTCTACTTCAAAAAAAGCGCCAGCCAAGAAAAAAGCACCTGTCAAGAAAAAAACAAGCAGTTCAAAAAAGCCTACTAGCAAAAAAAAGAAAAGCAGTAAAAAAAGGAAATCTAAAAGAAGTAGAAGACCCGTAAGAAGCATCTACTACAACCCTATTCCAAATCCAATTATTTTAAGTGAAAAAAACTGGATCTCAACACCTGCCTTACCTTCTGATAGTGCGAATACTATAACTTCATCTTTACTAACAAACGATACTGTTTACACAAAAGATTGGGTCAATGCCATCACATTTGTGTACGACAGTGTAGAGTTTAATGATTTACCGGAAGAAATTTATTTGCCATTAATAAATAAAGATGAAAAGTTCTCTTTAACCTGGTATGGAAAAATAAATTCGGAATACGGAAAAAGATGGGGCAGACAGCATCATGGTTTAGATGTAGATTTAAACATTGGAGATACCGTAGTGGCTGCATTTGATGGTATTGTTAGGTATGCACAGTTTAATAAATCAGGTTTTGGAAACTGCGTTGTTATTAGACATAAAAATGGGTTGGAAACGATTTATGGACATTTATGTAAAATTGATGTTGTAGAAAATCAATACGTAAAAAGTGGACAGCACATTGGACTTGGCGGAACGAGCGGACACTCAACAGGACCGCACCTGCATTTTGAAATGCGCTACAAAGATTACTCTTTTGACCCCCAATTATTAATTGACTTAAACACGCAACAGTTAAAGACTGAGACCGTTATATTTGACAAAGTAGACCTGGTAAATTATAGATACCCCACTACATCTCCGGTTATTGATGCTTTAGAAAAAAAGCCAACGAGTAAATCTAAAAAGTCAAAAAAAGGCAAAAAATCAAGTAATAAAAAGAAAAAGCCTGTTAAAAAACCAATCAAGAAGAAGGCCGCACCTGTTAAGAAGAAAGCTACTACTGGAAAGAAGCCTGTGGCAAAGAAAGCCCCTACTAAAAAGGCACCAGTTAAGAAAAAGAAGTAAAATATCCACATACAATACGCCCAGGCAGTTAAAGGACCCCGTTTGCCTACCTTTACGCCAAATAAACACATACATGCTTAAAGTAGGGATTTTTGGCGTTGGACACCTCGGCAAGTTTCATATATCTAATTGGAAAGAAATTGAAGGCGTAAAAATTATCGGATTTTTTGATCCTAATAATGATAACGCCAATGATGTCATTAATACGCATGGCCTCAAAAGATTTTCTGATGAAGAAAAATTAATTGAAGCCTGTGATATTATTGATGTTATCACGCCCACAGACCTTCATTACGAGGTTTGTATGATGGCCATCCGAAAAGGTAAACATGTATTTGTTGAAAAGCCTCTAGCCCATACCCTACAAGAAGGAAAAGACCTAGTAAACATGGTGAGAGAAGCTGGTGTGAAAATGCAAGTGGGTCATGTAGAAAGATTCAATCCGGCTTATTTAGCGTTAAAAGAAATGAATCTCAACCCTATGTTTATTGAAGTGCATAGATTAGCACAATTTAATCCTAGAGGAACAGAGGTTAGTGTGATTTTAGATTTAATGATTCATGACATTGACATTATTTTAAGCCTTGTAAAATCAGATGTAAAATCAATATCAGCAAGTGGTGTGGCCGTTATGACCGATACGCCAGATATTGCCAATGTGAGAATTGAATTTAACAATGGATGTGTTGCCAACTTAACAAGTAGCCGCATTTCTATGAAAAAAATGCGCAAAGTAAGGCTCTTCCAAAAAGACGCCTACATTGGTATTGATTTATTAGAAAAGAAAACTGAAATCATTAAATTAAAACAACCAGAAGACGTAGATGCATTTTCTTTTGATATAGAAACGCCTAATGGTAAAAAAACCATTGCAATTGCAAATCCTAGCATTGAACCACTAAACGCTATTAAATTAGAACTTGAATCTTTTGTTGACGCGATTGTAAATAATAAGCCTACGGTTGTAAGTGAAATTGATGGTTATTTAGCAATGGAAGTGGCCCATAAAATTTTAGACAAAATCAACAACACCAGTATTTTACAATAAAATTAAAGTACCCCTTTTGTAGATGGCAAGTGATTGGAAAAAGGATCGCGCTTAACGGCCATTTTAATGGCTTTTGCAAACGCTTTAAAGATGGCTTCAATTTTATGATGCTCATTATCTCCAGCGCAACTAATGTTTAAATTACATTTTGCTGCGTCCGAAAAAGATTTAAAGAAATGGAAAAACATTTCGGTAGGCATCTCTCCTATTTTTTCTCTCTTAAAACTAGCGTCCCACACGAGCCAGTTTCTACCACCAAAATCAATGAGTACTTTTGCTTCTGCTTCATCCATAGGTAAAGCAAAACCATAACGCTCCATCCCGCGCTTGTCGGCCAGCGCCAAAGCAAACGCTTCCCCAAGCGCTAGTCCAGTATCCTCAATAGTGTGGTGCTCATCTATGTGTAAATCGCCAATTGTGGTGATGGCTAAATCTATATTTCCATGACGCGCAATTTGCTCGAGCATGTGGTCAAAAAAACCAAGGCCTGTATGTATGTTGGCAATACCTGATCCTAAAAGGTTTAGTTCTACTTGTATTTTTGTTTCGTTGGTGTTTCGTGCATGGCTCACTTTTCGAAGGCCTAGTTTTAAAAAACTATACACCTCGGGCCAGCTGCGTGTTTCAAGCGCGATGGTACTGCGTAAATCTTGATCCTGCTCCGGCGTAAGTGGGTGCAAATCACTTTTAAAATAAATGGCTTTACAACCTAGATTTTTGGCCAGTTGTATATCGGTATAGCGGTCGCCAATAACAAAGGAGTTACTCAAATCGTAAGCCGGATTATTGATCAGATGTGTAAGTAAGCCCGTGCCCGGCTTACGCGTAGGTGCATTTTGGTGTGCAAAGGTTTTGTCAATAATTACTTCATCAAAAGTAAACCCTTCCCCTTCGAGTGTACGAAGCATTAAATTTTGATAGGGATAAAAAGTAGCTTCCGGATAGGATGGGGTACCAAGTCCATCCTGGTTGGTCACCATTACTTTATAATAATCTAGTGATGCGGCAATATTAGAGAGTCCAACAATGGCGCCAGGTACAAAGCTTGTTTTATCTGTGCTATCTACCTGAAAATCCTGTGGCGGCTCTTGCAAAATCACACCGTCTCTATCTATAAATAAAATTCGCTTCATGCTAGATTGTTATTCACTATTTTAATTTGCTTCTTGTTTGCTTGACTTGCAAGGTTGTTACAGGACCTGCTTTGTTGGTCCAACTATTTCTTATAAAAGTGAGTACGTCTGCAATTTGCTGATCCGTTAAATCTGCGGCGGCAGGCATAGCGTTTTCATAAAATTCACCATCAATTTCTACACGGTCGTTAAACCCTTTTACAATATATTTTACAAGCTTTGCAATGTTTGTACTATTAACAGAAGTGGATCCATCTAGTGGCGCGTTGAGTTTTGGAACACCACCTCCATCTGCTTGATGGCATACCATACACCTTTGCAAGTATACTGTTTTGCCGCGGGTGGCACTTGCTGCCACGAGTTTATTATTACTTTGCGCTGATGCTCCCGCAACACATAGTAATACAAGAACAAACGTTATATAAATACGCTGCATGCTATATTATTTTTGATACATGATTCTATAAATCGTTCCTTTTACATCATCAGAGATATACAAAGAACCATCAGGACCTTCTGCTAAACCACAAGGACGGTGCTGTGCATCACGTGGATTTTTAACCACTGATTTTCCAGAAAATCCGTTAGCAAACACTTCCCACTTACCTGTTGGTTTTCCATTTTCGTAAGGCACAAATACAACATAGTAGCCTTCTTGCGGAAGCGGTGACCTATTCCATGAGCCATGAAACGCAATAAACGCGCCGTTTTTGTAACGAGCCGGAAATTGATTACCGGTATAAAATAAAAGACCGTTAGGTGCCATGTGCGCAGGAAAAGCCATGGCTGGATTGATGTATTTATCATCCACTGTTTTAACCCCATCACCACCATATTCTGGTGCCATCATTTTTTTACCTTTAAAATGATCGTAATAAATATAAGGCCAGCCTGCATTGTCGCCTTTTTTAATAGCGTACATGGTTTCGGAAGGTAGCTCGGCGCTAACTGTGGTGTCATATAAATCTGGGTATAAATTGTTGAGCATATCTCTACCATGCTGTGTCACAAACAATTGATTTAATTGATTGTTCCAATCAAGTCCTACCACATTTCTAAGTCCTGTTGCATAGCGTACACCTGACGCGTAGCTCTGGTTTATTTGATCTACTTTAAACTGCCAAATACCACCTGCCGAATCTAGTATTGGACATGGCATCATACCCATCGATCCTTTGGTACGGTCTTTTTCTTGACATGAATTTGAAGGCGCACCAACGTTTACATAAATATTACCTGCGTTATCTAATGTAATAGATTTTGAATTGTGTTGTCCTTTATCAACGAGCCCAGTAACGATGGTAGCTGCTGCATTTTCATCCACAACATCACCATTATCATTTAATGCATACTTAAATACTTCTTTATTAGAAGCAGCATATAAAAAATTGCCTTTGATAGCAATACCCGTACCAATATAATTTCCAAATGATGTTTTAGTTTCTGCTCTTCCATCACCATCGGTATCTTTTAAAACTACAATACCTTTTCCATTATCGAGTCTTTCAAGTTTGGCATAAATAGCACCTTGTTTGTTTACTGCAATATGTCTGGTACGTCCTACATTGTCTGCCACTTTTAAAGCAGCAAATCCAGTAGGAAGTGTTAAGCCTGCATTGTCTGCATCGGGCTTAATATTTTGCGCAGATGTGCTAACATGTGCAAGCAATATCGAAACAAACAAGCTTGAGAAAACTAAAATTTGAGTAATTTTTTTCATGGTATAAAATTGGTGTGTTAATAGAACCCTAATATAATTATTATTTAAACGTAATGGTCATTTTGTTTACCTGTTATACCAGGCCTGCATGGCATCTACCAGTAAAGTGTTTTCTTTTTCGGTGCCAATGGTAATGCGGAGGCAGTTTTCACAAAGCTCCACGCTACTGCGGTCTCTAACCACTATTTGCTGGGTTAATAAAAAGTCATACACCGCCCTGGCATCTGCTATTTTAACGAGTAAAAAGTTAGCATCGGAAGGGTATACTTTTTCTACGGTAGGCATTTGCCTAAACACGTTCGCTAGCGCCTCCCGCATGTCTACAATAATTTTAATCATATCGTTTACCTGCCCTACTTCTTCAAGTGCTTTTAACACAAGCTCTTGGGTTGCGGTATTGATATTATACGGAGGCTTTACTGTATCTAAAATATTTATGATTGCTTCCGAAGCAAAAGCCATTCCAAGTCTTAATCCAGCTAGTCCCCAAGCTTTACTTAAGGTTTGCAACACCACTAAATTGGGATAGTCTTGCAACTCCTGAATAAAAGATTTTTGTTTCGAAAAATTTATATAGGCTTCATCAATAACAACGAGGCCATTAAAATTATTAAGCACCATTTCTATGGAGGAACGCTCTATAGAATTTCCGGTAGGATTGTTGGGCGAACAAATCCAAATAATTTTAGTGTTAGCGTCAATTAAATTTTCGAGATGAATAAGATCCAACTGAAAATCTGAAAGTAGTGGTGCTTTTTTAATTTTTACATCATTAATATTGGCACTCACTTCATACATGCCATAGGTGGGTGGACAAATAATAACATTATCCTTACCCGGCTCACAAAAACTTCTAAACAATAAATCAATACACTCATCACTTCCGTTACCAATAAATATTTGCTCCGCAGGAACCGATTTTATCTTAGATAAAGCAGCCTTAATAGCCACTTGATGCGGATCGGGATAACGGTTGTACCATTTGGTTAGTGGCGAACCAAAACTATTTTCATTGGCGTCTAAAAAAACTTTAGCTGTACCACTAAATTCATCTCTCGCCGACGAATAGGGTGATAGGTTTTTAATATTGTCTCTAACTAATTTTTGTACGTCAAACATCTGCGTCTATTTATACTTTTTAGTTTTTATAATGATTGTAAGCGTATGGTAATTGCATTTTTATGTGCCTCTAAACCTTCGGCTGCTGCCATGGTTTCTACTGCTGCTCCAATAGCTTGTAATCCAGCAGGCGTTAATTTTTGATAGGTTATTATTTTAACAAAACTATCTACACTCACGCCACTATAAGCTCTTGCATATCCACTTGTTGGAAGTGTATGGTTGGTGCCGCTTGCATAATCACCCACCGATTCTGGACTGTAATTTCCTAAAAATACAGATCCCGCATTGGTTATTTGTTCGCCAATTGTTTCATCATTTTTACAAGCAATAATAAGATGCTCTGCAGCGTAACTATTTACTATAAAAATAGCCTGGTCCATGGAGTCAACCACTATGGCTTTACTATTTTCTAACGCCTGCTGTGCTATATCCTTTCTTGGGAGTACTTCCAATTGGGCGGTCAATGCTTCGTTAATTTCATCTACTACTTTACTACTCGTACTTACAAGTAGTACCTGACTATCCGGCCCATGTTCTGCCTGCGACAATAAATCGGAAGCCACAAAACCAGGGTTACATGTTTCATCCGCTAATACACATACCTCACTAGGTCCAGCTGGCATATCAATGGCAACACCATTTTGTTGCACGAGTTGTTTTGCAGCAGTTACGTACTGATTACCTGGACCAAAAATTTTATACACTTGTGGCACTGTTTCGGTGCCATATGCCATGGCTGCAATGGCTTGCACGCCGCCTATTTTATAAATACGTGTAATACCCACCACCGATGCTGCATATAAAATAGCAGGGTGTACAGATCCGTCTTTAGATGGAGGCGTACATAAAATAATTTCTTTGCAACCTGCTATTACTGCAGGAATACCCAGCATTAAAACCGTACTAAATAAAGGCGCCGATCCGCCCGGTATATAAAGCCCCACTTTATCAATACCTACACTTTTACGCCAGCAACGCACACCTGGCATGGTTTCTATTGTTACCGGGCCATTTACCTGCGCTTCATGAAAACACTTAATATTTTTAGCAGCTAATTGTATCGCCTCTTTTAATGCAGGTCCTAGTGATAGTGTAGCCTCATTTATTGCTGCTTCTGAAACTTGCAAATCATCAATAGTTACGCCATCAAATTGTTTGGTATAGGAAGCTACAGCTTTGTCACCACCTGTGCGTACCGCATCTAATACACCCTGCACCACAGTTTGCAGTGCAGCATGATCCATTACTGGTCTTTGCAGTAATTCTGGAAGTGCTTCTTGTAAAGGGTTTACAATTATTTTCATACAATATGTTTATATCACCATTTTTTCGATAGGTACTACTAAAATTCCTTGCGCACCAGCTGCTTTTAACTGTTCAATAATTTCCCAAAAATCATTTTCATTCAGTACACTATGAACGCTACTCCAACCTGGTTCTGCCAAAGGTAATACGGTAGGGCTTTTCATACCAGGTAGTAAAGCAATGATATCTGCTAGTTTTTCATTGGGCGCATTTAATAAAATGTATTTGGTGTTGCGCGCCTTTTTTACAGATTCAATTCTAAATAACAAACGGTCAATGATGGCCTGCTTTTCGGCATTAATTGAATTGGTTGCAACGAGTACTGCTTCGGAAACTAAAATGGTTTCCGCCTCTTTTAAACCATTCGAAAATAAAGTAGAACCACTACTTACCAAATCGCAAATCGCATCTGCAAGACCTATGCTAGGCGCAATTTCTACGCTTCCACTAATTTCGTGTACCTCAGCAGCTACGCCCTTGTCTTTTAGATATTTTGATAAAATAACGGGGTAGCTAGTAGCCACTTTTTTACCTTCTAGAAATGACAAGCCTGTATAATTTTCAGATTTTCGCACAGCCACACTAAGCCTGCATTTTCCAAAACCTAATTTATTAAGTACTGTTAGTGGCTTGTTTTTTTCATACACAACATTTTCTCCCACAATGCCAATATCCGCAACTCCATCTTCTACGTATTGAGGAATATCATCGTCACGCAAAAAATAAACCTCTATCGGAAAATTAGAAGCTTCTGCCTTTAACTTGTTCAGGCCATTGCTAATGTCAATCCCACACTCTTTTAAAAGCTTGATAGAATCGTCGTGTAACCTGCCGCTTTTTTGAATCGCTAACCTTAATTTCATATACATAGATTAAAATAAAAGAGGCCTACCAAATGGTAAGCCTCTTCAATGTTTTATAATAGCACAAACATCTACAGCCTACCCGTTTGGTAAGAAATGATGATGGTGGTTGTGTGTAAATTGCTTCATTATAGTACAAAAATAGGCTCAAATACAGGAGCAGGCAAATAATTTTTAATGTTGAGCCAAAAAATCCCGCAAACCCTTCAACAGAGCAGCATTTTGTGCTTTACCCACCGCTCTATTTACCAATTGCAGGCTCTGCTTTAAGTACCTCAATCTCAAATACCAACACACTATTGGGCGGTATGGCTTTACTTCTGGTACGCATACCATAAGCAATACCGGCCGGAATAATAATTTTTATGGTGCCACCTACCCTACATTTTGGCACTCCAATTTGCCAACCTTTAATTAAACGCTGCAAAGGAAAACGTGCGGGCTTGTCTTTTGTTTGATCAAAAATAGAGCCGTCTTTTAAAAGGGTTCCTTTATAAAAAACAGTAACAGTATCGGTAGCATTTACATAACGCCCTGTCCCTTCTTTTAAAATTTGGTAATAAACACCACCAACTATTCCAGTGGTGTCAATTGCGCGCGCAGTGATAGCTGCGTTAATTTGTGCCATATCTTTTTGTGCCAAACTCAAAGAGTCGGGGTCTTTTGTAAAGTCAATAACTGGTTTATTTAATAGTGCTGGTCTATTAAAAGATTGACCATAATTTGCTGTGGCATTTTTAAAGCCACCATGCCAAAGTTCAAACGCACCATTATTTGTAACGCCAGCACCATAATCGATTCTATCCCCCATTTTTCCGGTAACGTCATAAGAGAAACGGGCTTCCGTAAGCTCCTGCCACTGGCCATTCGCACCATTTTGAATCCACTGATTTCCAAACAAAGCTTTTCTTTCTAGTTGACCATTAATGCCCACAAAGTTTTCACTAAATGAATATAGGCCGCGCAAAGGCTTGCCATCTTTGGGCGCCGAAAAACTCGCGATTAATTTCCACCGTTGTTTTTCTGGTACATAAAAATAACCTGAATAAATAGTTGTTTGAGAAGCAGAATCTGCTAACGCAGTTACTAAAAATTTATAGGTGGTTTGGGTTTTCCAAGGGTAAACAAAATGGCTATGCCCTCCTGTGCCTTCGTTACCAAAATCATTGGTGATAACACTATCTCCTTTTGCAAGTAACATTACTCTATTTTCGGCGCCCACTTTATTGCGGTCTACAGCTTCGTTCCCTGCATCCCACACCGAAAATATAACGCGTCTTTCTTTTTCACTATTTACCTGAATACCAAAATAACCACGTGCAAAACCACAGGCCATGTAATAAGTATGTATAGGATCAAAGCCAGCAGGGACGGTTATTTCATTGTAAAACGAAACCGTTTTAACGCTATCAGCAACCGGATATTTTAAATGTACCGATGCTGCATTACGCCTAGGCTTATGATTATAATGCATTTGCTCCACTGCTGTACCGCCCAGCAAAATTCCTGCAATAGACGCCTGCATGCGCGCCGTATTTTTAGGTACCGACAATGTAATTTGCACAAAGCCTGTATCCGCTATTAAAACCTTACCTAGTTTGATGGTTGTAAATTTACTCGTTGCAGGAAGTACCGCTTTTAATACAGTAGCACCCACACTTACCCGAATAGGCAGGGCCCATTTATTAGCAAACTGTAACTGAACGCGTAATTCACCGGCCTTTCTAACTTTCACAAAAAAATGAATTTGCTTTTTTGCTTGATGCCATTTGTAATAATCAGGATTCCCTTTTACAAACTCATCTTCCTCTTCTTCATCCTGCAATTGAAGCCCAGTATTAAGCGGTGTTATGTAAGCAGTTGTTACAGGCACCACACTATCACGCTGCGCAAAAACGCTAACACTCAATATTAAAAAAGCAACAACACTAAAAATATTTTTTTTCATAGTCATGTAATTAAGTAGCCTCAAACCAAATGGGTTTTGTGTTATCAGGCTCAGCATTATAATTAATAAATAATTCGTCGCCAGCAGCAACTGGCTTTACCGTTGTAATAGAAATAATGGCGTTATCAAAATCCATTTCATACACGCAGTTGGCTGCATAGGAATGATTGTAAATAGATAAATAACCAAGCGCCACACAAGCACTCAACAAATCGTCGCCCCACTCAAAAATATAATCATACAAAACCGTCTTTTCTAGATGCGCACGCTCTTCAGGATTCACCACGAGCACTGGCGAAATTTCGATGGTGGTGCCCACCTCAATACTTTCGGTGGCAAACACGCCCCTTCCGCGCTGATCCGATGGTGCAATGGTTAAAATGGGTAATATCATATAAATCAATGTCAGATATGAAGATACAGCCTCTTTTCATATCATTTAATATGGACGATTCACAAATGATGACTAAATTGCGCCCATGTCTTTGGAGCTAGACCAATTAAATATCATTGAACATTTTGAACTGCTCATTGCTAAAGAAGATAAACTAGAAATTAAAGAGTTTCTAGATGATCAAAATATTAGCGATGTGGCGGAGCTTATCAATGAATTTCCAGAGTATGAAGCCCAAATTATTGCCAACATGGCTATTCATAGGGCGGCTAGCGTATTCAAAATTTTGGATATTGCCCAGCAAAAAGACATTGTAAAGGAACTGCCTTCTTCCAAAACTGCCGAGTTATTAAATGAACTCCCCGCCGATGATAGAACCGACTTTTTGGAGGAACTTCCTAAAGCAGCCATTCGTGATTTAATTAAATTACTCGATCCCGAAGAAAGAAAAATTACCCTCGCCATGCTTGGTTACCCCGAGGATAGTGTGGGCCGTTTAATGACCCCCGACTATGTGTATGTATATGCACACAATACCGTTACTGAAGTTTTTGATACCATCCGAAAGTTTGGTAAAAATTCTGAAACCATCGATGTTATTTATATCATTGATCAAAAGGGTGAACTGGTAGATGACATCAGAATTAGAGACGTTATTTTAGCGGCACCGGGTAAAAGAGTAGATGAAATTATTGATGGTCGTATCGTTTCTTTAAATGTACATGACGATCAGGAGCATGCCAATCAGGTGTTTAAAATGAACAACCGCGTGGCACTTCCGGTGGTGGATGACAATAATATTTTATTAGGCATTGTTACGATAGATGATATGCTTTGGGTAGCGAACGAGGAGTTCAGCGAAGACATGCAAAAAATGGGTGGTACCGAAGCCTTAAACGAACCTTATTTAGATATTCCATTATTCAAACTCTTCAAAAAAAGAGTAGGCTGGTTGGTTATTTTATTTATTGGTGAAATGCTTACGGCTACTGCCATGGGTTATTTCCAAGATGAAATTGCAAAAGCCATTGTACTTGCCTTATTTGTACCACTTATTATTTCGAGTGGAGGTAATAGTGGATCACAAGCTTCTACCCTTATTATTCAGGCGATGGCAGTTGGTGAAATCACCATTCAAGATTGGTGGCGCGTACTACGCCGTGAAATTACCAGCGGCATGTTACTTGGCACCGTACTTGGTATCATTGGTTTTATACGTGTTGGCGTATGGCATTCTATCTTCCCAAATATTTATGGTGAACACTGGATGATGATTGGATTTACAGTAGGATTTTCGTTAATTGGCGTTGTACTATGGGGCACTTTATCAGGCTCCATGCTACCCATCTTTTTAAAGCGTTTAGGATTTGACCCTGCCGTTTCTTCGGCACCGTTTGTTGCTACACTTGTAGATGTAACAGGGCTCATTATCTATTTTAGCTTCGCCTATTTATTCCTGCAAGGACTACTCCTTTAACGAATTAAAATTTAAGTCCAATACCAAGTTGCAATGAAGCGGTTTTCCATGTTTCCTGATCATCAATGGCATTAATATTTTGCAAGCCTGCAACGTATCTTCCATAAATTCTAAAAGAACTTAAGTTTAATTGCGCACCAACTACTGCAGAGATATCGCCTGTCTTAAAAGCGTTTTGCGCGTTGTTTAAAACATTTTTATCCTGACCAATAAGTATGCCATATTGAGGGCCTGCATTAAACGTAATGAGCTTACCTAAATTAAGACGGAGTAAAATAGGGATGCTTAAATAATTAAGTCTTGTATAGGCATTGTCAATTAAAAACGCCTGCGTAAATCTTGAATTGTATAAGGTAGAAAAACTAGAGCGCTTGGTCATGGTTTGACTGTACAAAAGTTCTGGTTGAATGCCAATAAATTTATTGATGTCAATTTCTGCAAAAGCACCAGCCATATAACCCATATCAAATGCGTCGTTAAAAGATTGGCCATTGACCCTATTTAAATTAAGGCCACCTTTTACACCGAGTTTAAAACCAGCTTGTGCCGCAGCACCAACTGATAAAAAAACAACAAGTCCAAGTAAAATAAATGTCTTTTTCATAATAGAAAGTTTTATACCATTAAGTTCTAGTAATTAAAACGAAAAAAACTTCAACTAATTGTTAAATGGCTTAACAATAACATATCTAAACTAATTCTATCACCGTAATTTCTGGAAGTATACCTACCCTGCCCGGATAACCAATAAATCCATACCCTCTGTTCACGTATAGTTTTTGTGATCCTTGCTCATATAAACCCGCCCACTGTTTGTACATCCACTGCACGGGACTCCATTTAAAATAAGGGTTTTCGAGGCCAAACTGCATGCCATGGGTGTGACCAGAAAGCATGAGATCAATACTTGGATATTCAGGTAAAATTTGAGCATCCCAGTGGCTAGGATCGTGACTTAATAAAATTTTAAACGGTATATTTTCAGTGCCCGGATACGCCAAATCCATTTTTCCATACTTCGGAAACCTTGCTTTAGCACCCCAGTTTTCGATCCCGAGTAAAGCTATTTTTTCACCATTCTTTTCAAGCACTACATGCTCGTTCATGAGTAGGCGCCAACCCATATTAGCATGCACTTTTTTTAGCGCTTCTAAATTATCAATTTTAGCCTGCGCATTAGGCCACTGCACATAATCACCATAATCGTGATTACCCAGTGTAGAAAAAACACCAAGTGGAGCAGTTAACCTGCCAAAGGAATTTTGATACGGATC
>Ga0222712_10001292_pt1 | contig 31369 bp, 21 predicted proteins | sample C33_657DmetaG_FD_165043 | JGI IMG/M metagenome (GOLD analysis project Ga0222712, IMG submission 165043) | Estuarine water microbial communities from San Francisco Bay, California, United States - C33_657D | ecosystem: Environmental > Aquatic > Marine > Unclassified | place: USA: California...
TGCCACGGTTGGGGCGACGACGACCCCATCCTCAAGGACAACGCCTACCACAATCCCTTCTGGAACGAGACCGCCCTGTTCCGTACCGACCGCGGTAATTCCATGCGCGTCGCCGTCTGGTGGCGCGGCGCGCAGAAGGGTGGGGAACGGGCCCGCTATTACGGGGACCGCATGAGCTTCTACCAGGCCGACCCGGCCGGGCTCGGCGGCCCCGTCGTCGTCCGCGCCAAACCCACGACCGAGAAGGACAGCGGCGGATTCTCGCGCTCCGCCCAGGTCGTCGAGCGCTACGCCGCGCCTGCCTGGTGGAAGACCGACCTCCTCCCCGAGCCCCTGCGCCACGACAGTGGCCACGAAGGCTCGCACTGCTTCATCACGCACGAATTCGTCGACTCGCTCGTCAAGGGCCGCAAGCCCCTGGTCGACGTCCACGCCGCCGTCGCCTTCACCGCCCCCGGCATGATCGCGCACCAGTCCGCCCTGCAAGGTGGCGCCACGCTCAAGGTCCCCTCCTTCGACTGAACGGAGCCCGCCCGAGCCCCGTCTGGCGGGCCTTTCCTGCGTCCCTCCTTCATGCCTTGACCTCGTCGCTCGCCCCGCCTATCTAGCCAATCCCCTGAATCAACAGAGGACCTGGAGAGGTGGCTGAGTGGCCGAAAGCGCCCGTTTGCTAAATGGGTATACCCCAAAAGGGTATCGTGGGTTCGAATCCCATCCTCTCCGCCACTTTGACGTCGAAAACCCCGCTCTCACCGGGGTTGCGTGCGTTTGCGCTTTGGGCGGCGGGGTGAGGGGGTTGGGATGGGTATGTCCTTGCGGCCTCCGTATCGCAGGCGGGGTATGCATCCCGCTCATTCCCATCCTAATCGCACGCCCGGTTCCGTCACTTTTGACGGGGGCATCCGAGTCTTCCCACGCCGCGAAACGCCGGGCAGTTGGCAGGTCTCCTGGCGGGCCTCCGGTGGTCGACGGTGCCGGACTTTCCGTTCGCAGGAGCAGGCCCTCGGCTTTGCCGAGGGCCTGTGCCAGGAGGTCATGCGAAAGGGGCGGGTTTCCGCGGCCAACGAACTGACTCCGGCCGAACTGGAGATGTGGCGGGAGTTCAGGAAGGCGACCCGGCGGGCGCCGCTCCCCGAGATCCTGGCGGTCTGGAACGCCCACCAGAAGCTGGTCAATGGGATGCCGATCGGGGAGATGCGGGACAGGTTCCTGGCTGCTCGCCAGCAGGAGGATACCTCGCCGAGCATGAACCTCTGGCTGCGGAACTACGTCGGTCGTTTCCTGGAGGGCAGGGACCTCGATCAGGCCGCGAACCTCCTCACGCCTCAGGACGTGCGTGATTGGCTGGACGCCTTGGCCGCGAAGGGTCTGGCTCGGACCACGGTGCACCACCATCTGCGAACCCTGTCCATGTTCTTCAACCGCTGCGTGGCCGAAGGGTGGATGCACCGCAATCCCTGCTCCGCCATCCAGTTCCGGCGCAAGCATTCCGAGGAGATCCAGGTGCTGTCCTTGGAGGATGCCCGGAAGTTGTTCAAGGAGGCGGAAGGCACCCGCATGGCCGGCATGATCGCCCTGGAGGCCTTCGGCGGCCTGCGGGCCTCCAGCGCTTTCCGGGTGGCGCTCGCCGACATCAACTTCGCGGAACGCACGATTTTGCTGCCAGCCGCGAAGCATAAGACCGGGCGGCGCTACCTGCAGGAGAAACTGCCGGAGAACCTGTGGGCTTGGCTGGAGCAGGCTAAGCGGATCCCGGGTTCCTTCGGCTGTAGCTCTCCGGTGTACTCCAAGGAGAAGGCGGCGTTGTTCGCTAGGGCAGGGGTCCGGAACCCCGGGAACATCCTCCGGCATTCGTTCTGCTCCTTCCACGTCGCGTTGTACGGCGATGCGGGTCGGACGGCTTTGCTCATGCAGCACGCCGGGCAGCAGATGCTTTACCGTCACTATCGCGGCCTGGCCAAGCACGCCGACGCGGAGGAGTATTTCCGGATCGTGCCCGACCCGTCGGCTCCGCCTAAGCCACGGTTGCGAAGCCGCTGTTCGGAGACGCTAGGCAAGGTCATCCGCGTGCGCGGTCCTGGCAGGAAGACCCTCGATCGCCCCAGGCCTCAGTGGCCCTGACATGTCATGGCGTCGCAGGTCGTTGCCCCGGTTACACGAGCTGCCCCCGAAACCTGCTATGCTGGACCAAAAACGGAATCATTCCATGGGCATGACCAAGAAGTATGACCAACGCCGCCGTCCCCTGACCCCCAAGGCCTTGCCTCGCTTGACTTTGCTCTCGCGGCTCGAAATCTGGTGTCAGTGGCATCCGCCCGTTCCAGATTCTTCGCCTGCCTCGCCTTCCTTCTGTGGGCGATGGTCGGGGTGCTGGCGGTCGAGCATTGCGCCTGCGATGATGTCTCGTCGGCTTGCGAGCATGCGGGGCAGGCCTGTACCCAGCCCGATGATTGCTCGGATTGCCTGGTTCCTTCCGCGCCGGCCGCGCTGGCGGATGAGCCGATGGGCTTGCTCCCCTTGGCCAACGTTTCCTTGGGCGTGCCTTCGCTGGTTCCGCTCTTTGTTTACGTCGAGAGGCAAGCCCTCGTGACGGTCAGTCCCGTTTTCAGTTCTAGCCGTTCAGCGAGTCGTCCGCCTGCCTTGAGGGCTGGGACGTTGTGTCTGCGGATCTGAAGGGCTGAGCTTTGGCGGCGTTCGCCGCCCGGTGTCCTTGCGTCCGCGACGGATGCGGGGCCTGCCGTATGTCTTCTCGTCGTCCAAGGGGGGCACCCTGGGCTTACGCCCGCATGCATCCACTCTCATGAACCTTTCCCGAACGCTCCTTCCTCTCCTCATCCTTCCTTGCCTCATGCCTGCCGCCGAGGTCGCTCCTCAGCCCGTCGACGTCGCCGAGCTGGTGCGCCAGGCGGTGGCCACTAATCCGGAGAGGCAGGCTTACGAGGCCGCGCTCGCGGCCGAGCGTGAGACGGCCGCGGCCGCCGGTTCCAATTTGGACCCCGTGCTTTCTCTGGAGGTCGGGCGCAAGCGGCTCCATGACGCCGGTGGAGCCTTCTTGGACGAAGGTCAGGTCTGGACGGCTTCGCTGAGCCAGACCTTCGAGTGGCCCGAACGCGTCCGCCTAAGCCGTGCGCTCGCCGACCGGCAGGTTGAGGTGGCTAAACTTGGCTTAGGCCGTTTTGAGCAGGCCATCGAGGCCAAGGCCACCGTGCTCGCCTACCGCCTTTCGCGCGCCCAACTCAGGGCCCGGGCCTGCGAGGAGGTCGCCGAACGCTATGCCGGTCTCCGCAAAGCCTTGGTCGGCCGGGATCCCTCGGGGCCTGCCCCGATCATCGAACTACGCTCCGTCGAGGCCGCGGAAGTCGTCGCTCGCCGTCGTTCCGAGGAGGCTCGCTTGGCGCTGCAGCAGGCCTTGCTGGAGATGAACCAATTACGCGGAGCGCCTTCCCTGGCGCCTCTCGTGGTCAAGGCTCCGTCGCTCGCCCTCCGGGATGCCCCTAAGCTGGAGGAACTCCTGCTGGCCGCACCGCAGGGCAATTTCAGCTACCGCATGCAGGTGCTCGAATCCGAGCAGCTCAGCCTGCAGTCCGACCTCGCCCGTTCCGACAGCGTCCCAGGCTTCACCGCCGGACCCTATGTCTCCCAGGATCGGGTGGGCGGACGCGAGACGATCGTCGGACTGCGCTTCGATGTCCCGCTACCCGTGACCGGCCGAACCTCCTCGGCTGAGCGATCGGGCTTGGAAAGGCGTCGTCAAGCGAAGGCCGCGCTCGCGGCCGCCTGGCGCGACGTGGAACGCGAACTCGGTCAGACCTGGCTCTCTTACGCATCCAAGCTAGATCAGCTCCGCATGCATCAGGATGACCCGGCGGTGCGGTTCGCCGAGGCCGCCCGCCTGGCTGAAGCCCATTTCCGAGCCGGAGCGCTGTCGTTGCAGCTCTTCATGGACGCCCAGACCGGCTATCTGGAGGCCGTCGATTCGGCTTTGTTGCTCCAAGAGCAGGCCGTCGAGGCGGGCTTCCGCCTGCGTGAACTGAGTGGCACCCCCTTCAGTCCCGTTTCGATCCGATGAAAGGCCTTGTCCTGATCCTTGCCGCCGGGCTGCTGGTCGCTTGCGACCAGCCGGCGTCGGCAGGCGAGTCCGCCGGCCAGGCGCCCAAGGCCGCCGAGTTCAAGCAAGGGCAGGGACTGCTGCTCACCGAGGAGGCCTCCCGGTTCATCGGGCTTCGCTCCGCGGAGGCCCAGGCCAAGGGAGAGGCCGTCCGAATCCCCTTGTCGGCCGTGGTGGACACCGCGGAGGGCAAGCAGGTGTACGTCCGCAACGGACAGCGTTGGCTACGCGCCGCGGTGAAGATCGCGGCCGTCGCCGGTGAGGACGTCGACGTTTCCGACGGGTTGCTCGAAGGGGATGTCATCGCCGTCGCCGGCGGCCGGTATCTCTGGCTCGCGGAACTCCAGGCCATCAAGGGGGGCGTCGGCTGCGCCGACGGGCACTGAGATGATCGCCGCCCTTGCCCGCTGGTCCATCCGCCGCCGTGGCGCCGTCCTGACCTGCGCGCTGCTGCTCAGCCTGCTCGGACTTTGGTCCGCCTCGCGCGTGCCGATCGACGCGATGCCCGACATCACCGGCCCGCAGGTCCAGATCAACACCGCCTTGCCAGCCCTCGCCGCCGACGAGGCCGAATCCCGGGTGACCATCCCGCTGGAGTCCGAGCTTTCCGGCCTGCCTGGCCTGGTCGAGTTCCGTTCGCTCTCCAAGACGGGCCTCTCCCAGGTGACCCTCGTCTTCGAGGAGGGGACGGATATCTTCCGTGCCCGCCAGCTGGTGACGGAGCGCATCGGCCAGGCTTCCGGCAACCTGCCGCCTGGCGTCGTCCCGATCATGGCGCCGATCAGCACCGGCCTAGGGGAGGTCGTCTACTATGCCTTGGAATACGCCGAAGGCGCCAAGGCGCCGGCCGACGAGGCCACCCGCCTGCGTGAGCTGCGCCTGCTGCACGACACGCGCGTCCGCCCGGCCCTGCGTTCGACTCCGGGTTTGGCCGATGTCAACGTCATCGGCGGCCACGAGCGCCAGATGCTGGTCGAGCCTGACCTCGCCAGGATGGCGAAGGTGGCCCTGTCGATGCCCGAGCTGCTTCAGGCGGTCCGCAAGAACACCGAGAACGCCGGCGGCGGCGTCCTCTCCGTCGGTGGCGAAGCCTTCACCGTCCGTGCCGACACGCGGGTTCGTACCGCCCAGGACATCGCCGGCATCCCTTTGCGTCCCGCCGGCCTCGGCCCCGCCGTGACGGTGGGTGATGTCGCCAAGGTCTCGGTCGGCAGCGCCTCGCGCATGGGCGCCGCCACCGTCGACGGACGGGAGGCCGTCGTCGGGGCCGCCATCATGCTGGCCGGCGAGAACTCGCGAGAAGTCTCCCGCCGCGCGGTCGACAAGCTGCGCGTCATCGGCGAGCACCTTCCGGAAGGCGTCCTTATCCGGGTGCTCTATGACCGTGCCGACCTCGTGGGCGCGACCATCCGCACGGTCGAGACCAACCTGTTCGAGGGCGCGGCGATCGTCGTCGTCGTGCTGCTGCTGTTGCTCGGTCATTGGCGCGCGGCCTTGTTGGTCGCCCTGGCGATCCCGCTTTCCTTCCTGCTGCTGCTCACGGGCATGGCCGCGACCAAGGCCAGCGCGAACCTCATGAGCCTGGGCGCGATCGATTTCGGCCTGATCGTCGACGGGTCGGTCGTGATGGTGGAGAACTTCCTGCGCCGGATGGACGACCGCGTCCGTTCCTTGGGTCGCTCCTTGACCGAAGAGGAGCGTGCCGGCGAGCTTGCCGCCGCCGCCAGCGAGGTCGCCGGCCCGATGTTCCTCGGGGTCGCGGTCATCACGCTGGTCTATGTCCCGATCTTCGCCCTCGAGGGCATCGAAGGTAAGATGTTCAAGCCCATGGCCGGAGCCGTGGTCGTCGCCTTGGCGGCTTCCGCGCTCGTCGCCCTCACGGTGATGCCGGCGCTCGCCTCCTTCGGCCTCCGGCCCTCCGGCCACGGCGAGGAGGGCGGGGTGATGCGCAGGCTGCGAAGCCTCTTCGCTCCCGCCTTGGCATGGTGCTTTGCGCACCGAGGCCTCGCCGTGGGGATCACGATGCTCGCCGCGGTCGCCGCCGCCCTCGGCTTCACCCGTCTCGGGGCCGATTTCATCCCGCAGTTGGACGAGGGGTCGATCAGCATCCAGTTCGTCCGGGCCGCGAGCCTCGACCTCCGTTCGTCGGTCGAGCTGCAGAAGAAATCCGAGGCCTTGCTTCGCGAGCGTTTCCCGGAGATCGACCATGTCTTCGCCCGCAGCGGCACCGCCGAGATCGCGAGCGACCCGATGGGGCCCAACGTGGCCGACACCTGTGTGACTCTCAAGCCGCGGGAGGCTTGGCGGCGGGAGGGCGGTTCCCCCGTCAGCAAAGCGAGGTTGGTCGAGCTGATGTCCGGCGTGTTGGAGCGGACCGTCCCGGGGCAGACCGTGATGTTCTCCCAGCCGATCCAGCTCCGTTTCAACGAGATCATGGCGGGCGCGCGGGCCGACCTTTCCCTGAAGGTCTTCGGCGATGAGCTGGCCGACATGGAGTCGGTCGCCACCCAGGCGGTGGCGGTGCTGCGCAAGATCCCCGGGGGAGGGGAGGTCGAATTCGAGGCATCGGGGCTGCTGCCTTCCGTGGACATCGTCCCGCGGCGCGACCAACTGGTCCGCCGCAACCTGCATGCCGAGGCGCTGAACGAGGTCGTCGCGGTGGCGTTGGGCGGCGCCAAGGCCGGCCAGATCCCCTCCGCGGGCCGTCCGCTGGACGTGGTGGTCCGTCTGCCCGACGCGGAGCAGACGCCCTTGGCTCGGGTCGGCGACCTGCCGGTTTCGGCGGAAGATGGTTCGGGCACGACCGTGGCCTTATCGAAGGTCGCCGACATCCGCGCCGTCGAACGTCCCGGCGTCATCACCCGGGAGGACGCCCGGCGGCGACTCGCCATCCTGATCAACGTGCGCGGCCGCGATACCGAGGGTTTCGTGCGCGAGGCCGAAGCTCGCCTCAAGGCCGAGGTCAAGCCGGTCGGTGGCGTCTACTGGGAGTTCGGCGGGCAGTTCGAGAACCTGGTGCGAGCCCGTGAGCGGCTTGCTTTGGTCGTGCCCGCGGCGCTGGGGCTCATCCTGTTGCTGATCTATGCCGGCTTCGGGAGTCTCCGGCAGGCCGCGCTGGTCTTCACCTGCGTGCCCTTGGCGGCGACAGGCGGCGTGCTGGCCCTCTGGCTGCGCGGGATGCCGTTCACGATCTCGGCCGGCATCGGCTTCATCGCCGTGTCCGGCATCGCGGTGCTCAACGGCATCATGCTCATCAGTTTCATCAACCAGCTCAGGGTCGGGGGCACGCCTTTGCGCGAAGCCGTGACCGAAGGCACGTTGACGCGCCTCCGCCCGAAGCTGCTGACCGCCCTGGTCGCGTCGCTCGGCTTCGTGCCCATGGCCCTTTCGACGGGGCCGGGCGCGGAGGTCCAGCAGCCCCTGGCGACGGTCGTCATCGGTGGCATCGTCACTTCGACCGCCCTCACGTTGCTCCTCCTGCCCGTTCTCTACGACTGGCTGGAGGCACGCGTTGTCGCTCCAACTACCTCCCTTCCATCCCCATCCCGAAGCTAATCCTATGAAAAAACTCCTGCTGTCCGTTCTCGCGATCTGCGCCCTCGGTGCCGCCGAACCTGCCAAGGCCCCGGCGGAAGCCCACGCCGGACGCCTCCTCGAAGCCCCTGGGGTGAAGGCCGAGTTCCTGATCAAGCCCGACCGTCATGTGACCGTGACGTTCCTGGACGCCGCCGGTAAGCCGATGGCGCGGGGCGAGCGCGGCGTCGTCGTGAAGGTCGACGGCAAGGACCTCGCCTTGGAGTCAAGGCCCGAAGGCTTCGTCTCCAAGGAGCCGTTGCCGGCCAAGGAACCCGCCCCGATCATCGTCCAAGTCCGCGAGTCAGCTGCCGCCAAGCCGACGAATTTCCGGCTCACCCTCAACACCGCTATCTGCGGCGAATGCAAGCTTGCTGAATATGCCTGCAAATGTGCTCACTGAACCAACTTTGCGTCGTTCATTTGATCCTGCTTACGCGTAAAAAGTGAGGGGTATGTTTAGCGCGGTTGGCGAATGACTTGTCCGCGAACTGTCCCCCGGAATCCATGCCACGAGGGTCGCGACCAATGTTTCGGCCAGGAGGGAGGGCTTTTCACCCGAAAATAGCCCGATGGATAAAAACTGAGGCCGGAACACCGATGGCCCAGGATATCCAGAGGGAAAACGTGTCCGGCGTAGCCATGGTTGGTTCTTTCAGCGCGGTCTGATTTTCGTGGGCGTTCACGACAAACCAAAACAACCCGCAACACCTCCGCGATGAGCCGCAAGCCACTACCCCGAGGAGGTCCATATCCCATCCCCTCCGCCGCTTTGACGCGGGCTAAGCCCGGGGCGCGGACCCTGCGTGCGATGGCGTCGAGCCGGACGCGGACGGTCAGGGTGGGAGGGGCGGTGTGACGGGCGCAGGCGCGCCGCTCGGCGGCTTCAGAAGCCCTTGCGGAGGCTGATCGCGGCGGACAGGTCGAAGGCGTCGCCGCGGGTCGAGGCATGCGTCGTCAGGCTGAGCACGGTGTCCGGCGAGAGGCGGTGGTCCAGGTCGAGGCCGAGGCGCCCCCAGTTGTTCCGCAGACGCACGTCGGGCACGGCGAAATCGAGCACGCCGGTGCCGACGTCCGTCCCGGTGAAGTCCGGGCGGTCCTCGGAGAGCACGCGGGCGAACTCGGCGGAGGCCAGCAGGTCGGTGTCCGCGGAGAGCGCGAACTTGGCGGAGACACCTAGGCGTCCCACCCAGCTCCGCTGGTTGCGTTCGTCGAAGGAGGCAGGGGCGACGCCGCCGGTCTCGGCGTAGCCGCCCATGTTCGCATGGTCGAAGGTGACGGAGGCGTAGGGGCGCACGATCGCCTGCTTGATGGAGTCGAGGGCGGGGGCGTCGTAGCGCGCGCGGAGGCTGAAGGCGTTGCCGGTGCTCTCGCCGAGGGAGCCGGCGCGCGAGGTCGAGATCGAGGTGTGGCCGAAGAAGGCGGTCAGGGTCGTCTCGCCTTTGCCCGTGGCGAACCCGAGGTCCGCGACGGCGAAGCCGCCCCGGGACTTGCCGTCCCCGGTCGTGCCGTAGGTCCGGTGCAGGTCGGAGTAGCCGAAGGAGACGCCGAGGACGGCGTCGAGGCCCAGGCGCACGCCGTAGCCGATTTCCCCGGAAGTCTGGGAAGTGTCGGTGTCCTTCCAGGCCTTGCCGAAGTCGCCCGTGAACCAGGCGAAGCTCGCCTTGCCCGGCAGGGCCAGGGAGGAGATGGGGCGGTGGTGCGCGCCCTCCATGGCCTGGCCGCTGACGCCGAAGGCGGCGCGCTGGATCTCCACGGGGTCCGCCACGGAACGCATCCAGGCGACCGGCGAGATGCTCACGCCGCGGAAATTCATGAACTGGGTGCCATCGGCGAAGGTGCCCACGAAGATGCCGCGTTGCGGGTCGATGCCCGTCAGGGTGTAGGCCACGTTCTCCTCGCCCTGCAGGCCCGTGATGACGATCTCGAGGTCCTTGAACCCTTCCGCCTCGGTCCAATACCAGCTGGCATGGTCGCCGTTGGTCTCGTAGCGCTGGCCGGTCAGGACGAGACCATCCTTGGAGAGGGTGTCGACGATGACCTGCCGGTCATTCGCCAAGGGGTCCCCCAGCTGGCGGAAGCCCTGCTGCTGGTTCCAGATGAAGGGCACGAGGCCGGGGCCGTTGCGGTTGTAGACATCGCCGGCGATGACCGAGCCATCAGGGGTCATGAGGCGCGCCTTGCTGCCCAGGGTGCCGGGCTGGTTCGGGTTGAGCGCGATGAGCGAGTTGTCCTTGTTCCAGCGCACCGCGTGCTCGGCCTCGGTGGCGATGTGGTAGGCCGAGCCGATGACGACGTCCCCGTTGGCGCTCAGGTCGACGGCGGTGGCGTCGCGGTAGGTGTCGGCGGGCACCTGCAGAAGTTCCAGGCCGCCCGTGCCCCAGGCGCGATGGCGGAAGGGGCGCCGTTCGGACCAGGCCGCGGCGCCGATGACCACGTTGCCGTCGGCCGAAAGCGCGGTGGCGTTGAGTTCCACCATGACCGCGGGCGCGATGGCGTCAGGGGCGACCAGCAGGGACGCGGGTATCGCCGACAGCACCTCGACTGCGCCGGTCGAACGGCGCGTGAGCTGGGTGAGCCCGGTCATGTAGTTGAAGCCCAGGGAGACGTCCCGGTCGGCGGATTCGCCGAGGACGTAGTTGAGGAGCTCCGGGTCGATGAAGGGGAGGCAAGGACCGGCGATGATGGGCTGGATCGGGTCCACGATCACGGTCGGCTCGATGACGAAGGGCTTGAACTCGATGGGCGGAGGCAGCACGCAGATCGTGGGACGCGGCATCGGACGCGGGGTGACGCTCGGCCCCCCCACGAACGGGATGCACTGCGACGCGATGAAGTCCGGCAGATCGAAGGAGGCGTCGGCGGGGAGGGCGACTTGCGCGTTGGCGAGGCAGGAGCCGGCGAGGAGGGCGAGGAAGGTGGACCGGAGCATGGCTGGGAGGGGTGGTTTAAAATCAATCATAAGAACCGGGCTGTAAAGTCCGGTTTGAAGTCTCTCGCCTCCGGATTCCTCACCGACGGGCGGATTTCGGGCCCGAGCCAACCTCGCGGCGGGAGACGTTCGGCCGCCAGCGCGCGCCACTCGATCTTCCGTCGTTTCGACAACGGGTGGCCTTCGGCGCCGACCACCGCCTTCAGCGACCGGCGGGCAGCATGCCGACTTGCTTGAGCCAGGCCGCGCACCGCTCGGGCCAGGCCTTGATCGCCTTCTCCGAGCGCAGGCCGTGGCCATGCCCTCCGGTCGGGACATGGAAGGAGGCGTGCGTCACCTGGGCCTTCTCGAGGGCGGCTTCATACGTCCGGGTGCCGGCGATGAAGCTCTTGTCGTCCTCGGCTTGCGCGATGAAAGTCGGTGAGGTCTTGGCATCGACGAGCTTCGCGACGCCTTGGTCCAGGTAGGCCGGGTACACGAGGAGGGCGAAGTCGGGCCGCAGCGGCTGGTCGTCGGCTGCGTCGATCCGCGGGTAGGTGGCCGGTCCGCCGAGCGTGCTCAGGCGGGCGCCCAGGTGGCCGCCCGCGGAGAAGCCCATCACGCCGACGCGGTCGCGGGCGATGTTCCATTCGGGAGCGCGCTGGCGGACGAGCCGGATCGCCCGCTGGACGTCCTGGAAGGCGCCGTCCTGGTTGCCCGGCACGCGGTATTTCAGGACGATGCCGGTGATGCCGAGCGAGTTGAGCCAGGCCGCGATCTCGGTGCCTTCCTTGTCGTAGGCGAGGATGCCGTAGCCGCCGCCGGGGCAGATGATCACGGCGGGCGTGGGTCGGGGGGATTCGGCCGCGTAGACGGTGAAGGCCGGCTCGGCGATGTCGGTCAGGCGCAGGACGTGGTCGCCGCGCGCCGGCTGGGCGCGCTCGGGGCCGGCGATGGCCTTGCCGGGGATTGCGCCCTTGGGCCAGAGGGTGACGGTCCTGCCCGGCACGGTCGGCGCTGGCTTGGGTTCCTCGGCGCTGGCGGGGAGGCACGCGGCGAGCAGGAGGGCGAGGGGGAGGGCGACGAGTCGGGGCATGGTCAGCGGGGTATCTCAGGGATACCCTAGCCGCTCGCGTCTTCAAGCCGCCAGACGGTCTCCTGGGTTCGTCCGGGTCAGGTGGGCGGCGGCATCGCCGGCTCCCGATGGGGCTTCCGCTCCCAGTAGGCGCCGAGGAGGGAGACGCCGAAGAGCAGGCCGATCGAGAGCGCGTTCCACGTCAGTCCGAAAGCCATCAAGATCAGTTCGGCCAGACCTCCGAAGAGGAAGCTGAGGACAAGGAATGAGCCGAGGAAACGCAGGGCTGGCTTCATGCGGAAAGTCTGTCTTGCCTCGATTTCCAGGCAAGGTCGAAGCCTGCCGCCTGGAACGGTTTTGCCTACTTCTTGCCCTTGGTGGGGTCGGCGGGCTTGAGCGGATGTTCCTTGAGGAGCTCCTCGGTGGTGTAGAAGTTGACGCGGTCCTGGGTGGCGGCGCGGACCTTGGCCACCTGCGCGGCCGTGATCAGCTTGCCGTTGTTGCCGAAGGACAGTCGTACGTAGCTCAGGACCGCGGCGACCTCGGCGTCGGTGAGCATCCCGCCGAAGCCCATCATCGGCGGCACGCCCTTCGTCGGGTCGAAGGACTGCTGGTTCACCGTGATCGGCCCCCAGAGACCCTTGAGCACGATCTTGATGGCGCGCTCGTCGTCCTGCAGCCAGTCGCTCTTCGCCAGGGGAGGGTAGACGTTCGCGATGCCCTTGCCGTCGGCTTGGTGGCAGGTGGCGCAGTGCGCGTCGCGGAAGTAGACCTCGCGACCGTGCTGGAAGACCTTGTCCTCGGCCGCGGTGAGCTTGCGCGCGGCCTTCGGGGTGGTGTCGGCGAGCGGCTGGCCGACCTTGGACTTGCCCGCCAGGTAGTCCGCCGCCGCGGGGTTGTCGGCGAGGTCGAGCTGGCCGGCGGCCTTGAGCGCGGCCACGTCATCCTTGAGGGTGTAGCTGAGGGCGTAGTGGAGGACCGGCCCGACCCAGCGGTCGACGGGCCGGCGGAAGGCCGCCAGGGCGATCCGGGCGCCCTCGGCGTCGTCCAGCCAGGTGGCGGCCACGATCGCCGTCAGGCGCACGCGCGGGTGTTCGTCCTGCGCGGCCTGCATCAGCAGCGCGACGTGGTCGGGGATCTGGCGGAAGGCGTGGCGGAGCACGTCCGCGGCGGCCGCGCGGGCCTCGAAGCGCTTGGCCTGCAGCAGGCGGCGGAGAAGGTCGGCATCGGGCTGGTTCTGGGCCCAGGTGGCCCAGAGCGCCTCGCAGAGGTGGTGTTCGTAGGCGGGGTCCTGCGGGTCGAGCTTCGCGACCCAGGCCTGGATGGCCGGCAGCACCTCCGCGGGGGCGTGGCCGCGGAGCTCGCGCCGGGTGCGGTAACGCGTGCGATACTCGGGCTCCTTCAGGTTCTCGAGCAGCTCGGCGACGGTGGCGCCGTCCACCTTCGCGGGCTTCACCAGCGGGCGCGCCGGGTAGGTGATGCGGTAGACGCGGCCATGCTCGTGGTCGCGGTTCGGGTCCCGCGCGTTGTGCTGCATGTGCCCGATCAGCGGGTTGTGCCAATCGAGGAAGTAGAGCGAGCCATCCGGCGCGAACTCGAGGTCCACCGGGCGGAAGTTGCCGTCCGTCGACGTGAGCAGGTCGCCGTCGGCCTGGCCCACGAAGCCCGCCCCGTCGTCGCGCTTAGTCCCGAAGCTGATGCCCAGGAAGCCGATCGTGTTGCACGTCATGAAGTCGCCCTGGTTGACGTCGGGGAAGTGGCGCGACGAGACGAACTCGGCGCCCGAGCTCGGGCGGGAGCGCTTGGGGACGAACTGCTCCACCTTCACCTGCTCGATGCCGTAGGGCATCTTCGCGGCGAAGGGCAGGGCCCACCAGTTCTCGCCCGGGGAGGCGTCGGAGAGGAACGGCTGCTCCCACGTGTCGAAGGAGAAACCCCACGGGTTGGAGACGTCCACCTGCAGGCGCTCGAGGCGGAAGGACTTCGGGTCGAAGCGCCAGGCCCCGCCGTCGTTGCAGCGGCGCGGGCCGTACGGGGTCTCGACCTGGCTATGCAGGAAGCGTCCCTCGAGCAGGTAGAAGGCTCCCGAGGCGTCGGCGCAGTACGCCGAGATCGCATGGTGGGAGTCGTGGGAGTCGAAGCCGTGCAGGATCAGCTCCATGCGGTCGGCCTTGCCGTCCTGGTCGTCGTCGATGAGCAGGGCCAGGTTGGGCTCCTGCGACACGTAGACGCCTTCGGGGGTGAGCTCGAAGCCGATCGGCAGGTGCAGGTGGTCCGCGAAGACCGACTGCTTGTCGGCCTTCCCGTCGCCGTCGGTGTCCTCGAGGATGATGAGCTTGTCGTTCGGCAGGGCGTCGCCAGGGCGGTAGTGCGGGTAGGTCGGCGTCGTGGCCACCCAGAGGCGGCCCTTGCCATCGAAGGACATCTGCACCGGCTTCTTCAGGTCGGGGAATTTCTCCTCCGAGGCGAAGAGCTCGACCTTGTAGCCGGGGGCCAGCTTCATCTTCGCGATCGCCGCCTCGCCGGACAGGAACTCCGTCGGATTGCCGTTCTTCATGTCCGGCTTGAAGTTGGACGGCACCGGCGAGAGCTTCACCGTGCCGCTGTCGTCCACCTGGAGGTCCGTCCGCTTGCCCTGGGCCACCTCATGGATGAGCGTGTCGCGCAAGGCGGCCATCTGGCGGCTCTTCCGGACCTCCTCGGGGTAGTTCTGCGGCCCGAAGGGGTTGTAGCGCTGGCCGTGGGTGTGGACGCCGTTGATGATGGAGTAGTCGCAGTTCCAGAGAAAGTCCTTCATCTTCACCGCGGCGTTGACCAGGCCCTCGTCGGCCCGCGAGGCGCGGGGCGTCGGGCCGTAGAGCCCGTCGGCGAGCCGCTTGGCCAGCTCGCGGTAGCCGAAGTCGGTCGGCGCGAACCCATTGATCGTGTAAGGCGTCTTCGTCTGACCATAGGCGGCCAGGGTGGGGTGGAACAGGTCGATGAACGTGAGCCCATGCTTCCGGGCCACGCGCTCCATCGCGGCGGTGTAAAGTTCCAGGTTGGCGTTCTCGGCCTTGCCGTCGGGGAGATCGCGCTGCTTCGAGAGGTTCTCGAAGGCGATCGGCGACACCAGCACGAGGCGCGGGGCGGCCTGGCCGTTGTAGGCCTTGGAAAGCGTGTGGACGACGAACGCGTCGACCTCCGACTCGAAGTTGGCGACGCGCCCCGGGCCGTCGAAGGACTCGTTGTAGCCGAAGAACGCGACGATGGTATCGGCCTTCAGGTGATGGAGCCATTGGTCGGGCGTGGAGAAGAAACCCTTGCCGTTGTGCTGGGCGTATTCCGGGTGGAATTTCTCGGCGCCGGGGAAGGCCCACTGGCTGGGGCGCGCCGGGTGCGGGCGGAATGCCGGCGTGTCGCCCGAGCGGCCCATGTTGCGGAGAATCAGGCCCTGCGTCGGGAAGCGCAGCTGCAGCTCGGTCTCGAGCCGGCCGTAGTAGGTGTCGCGTTCCGCGAAGCCGTTGCCGATGAAGACGACGCGCTCGCCGGTCGAGGGCGCGGCCACGGCCTGGGGGCGGGCCCCGGAGGCGGCCGGCGGGTTGACGGCGGGCGCGTGGGGCGTCGGCGAGCCCTTGCTGTTGTCCGGCCAGTTCGCCGAGTTGGCCTTATCCTCGCGGGTCTTGAGCTTGGTGTAGTCGTTCGGCCCGGGCTCGGCGGCGGTCGGGCGAGCGCAGGCCAGCAGGAGCAGGGCGAAGGTGGCGAAGCGGGGCATGGCGGAATCAGGCCATCATCCCCCTCGCCCGCGGATAATCCAGCCCGACCTGCCGCTCGCCCCCTTCTTTTTCGGGCGATTAGCGATAGCGCGCCAGCTCGGCTTTGATCTCCGCGTGCAGTTCGGGTACCCAGGCGGGCAGGCCGGCGGGCAGGTCGATCTTATCCAGCCGGCGGAAATCGACCGGACTGAGGATCACGCGGATGTTCTTGGGGCCGGTCAGCGCCGCGAGGACGAAGAGTTCCTCCGCGGCCGGATCGCCCATCGCCAGGCACCCGATCGAAACGTTGCTCCCGTGGATCATGATGTCGCCGCCGAGCCCCGTGCGCGCCTCCGCTTGGGCGCGCCGCCGGTCCGCGGCGTTGGGGTAGTCGATGCGCAGCGACAGGTGGAAGCGGCTGTTCGGGTTCAAGGACTCGATTGCATAGAGGCCTTCCGGGACCTGTCGGTCGCCCTCGCGCAGTTTCGGGCCGGCGCCACCGCTGGCGGCGAGGACCGGGTAGGCTTTGACGAGCCGTGGGCGGCCGGCGGCATCGGGGGCCCACAGTTCCAGGCGCTTCTCGGCCTTCAGCCCGATGAGCGTGAACGAAGTCGGAGGGTAGGTGACGCCCGCCGCTTCGCAGGCGGGCGCCAGGCGCGATCGCACCGAGGCGCCGTAGGTCGCCAGCCGCTCGGTGGTCGTCGCCGCCCCGCCGCCCGCCGCGATCAGCAGGAGGAGACCGAGGAAAGCCCATGGGCGGAGGCGGCCCGGGGCCGGGCTTGGCGCTGTGGCGTTCATGCGGGTTGGCGTGATCTTTGCAGGGGGCATGGCTCAGCGGGCGGGCTTCTTGATCAGGCGGGCCGGGTCCTTCGCCCAAGCGTCCAGCTGTCGCGGGTCCAGTTTGGCCTGGAGGATGAATGGCGGCAGGCCGCGGCCCTCGGGGTGATTCGGGTGCGTCGAGTCGGGAGCGAGGAGCCAATGCCCGTAGGTCACCGCGAGGACCTGCCCGTCGGGGAGCAGCTCGACCCCGGAGTAGCCGCAGTCGCCAATATTATTGTTCGTCGAATTCCCGTAGTTTCGCCGAAGGCGCACGCGATACTGCCCCTCGCGCCCCTCCTCGAGGTCGGCGAAGGTACCCATCCAGGCGACCCAATCGCCGTGGCTGGGGTTGCCCGGGTTCAGCGGGCTGAAGTCTCGCATGAAGACTAAGGTGCGACCGTCGGGCAGGTTGACGGATTCGTGGCGATGGCCGGTCAGCGCGCCCGGGAGCTCGCGGGGGTCCGTCCACGTCAGGCCGGCGTCGTCGGAGAACGCCACCATCGAGTTCGTCAGGCGTTTCTCGGGCCGGAAGAGCAGGGCGAGCCGCTTGCCGTCGGGCCGCGTCACGAGTCCCGCTTCGCACAGCCCGGCGCGGTTCGCCGCGGTGCGACCCGCCGGCGTGGCGAAGTCCATCCGCCGCAGGTCGGTGAAGCGCAACGTCGGCGCGCCGGCGGCCGTCGCGTCGAGCCGAAGGTCGACCGTCCAGTTGTCGAAGGCGAAGTCATGGAAGACGCCGCGCCACCCAGGCTGGGCTCCGGGCACGGGCCAGAGCGAGGCGAGCGCCACGATGATGCCCTTGGGGCCTTCCAGTTTCCAGGATTGGCGGGCCGACCAGGTTTCCCCGCGGTCGTCGCTCCACATCCATTCGAGGACAGTTTTGCGCGGCTGGCAGGTGACCAGCAGGATGCGTTCGCGCCCGGCCGGCAGGTCGAGCCGGTAGAGCACCGGCGTCTCCTCCACGCGCTGCGCGGCGACCGGCAGCGCCTGCCAGGTCTTGCCGGCGTCCGGGCTGCGGCGCAGGATGAGATTACCGCGGCCGTGGCCATCCGGGTAGGCGACGACGAGCGTCTTGCCATCGCGGAGCAGGACCGTCGAGGGGTGGCCGAGGTAGGTCGGTCGGCGTTCGACCGTGGTGAAGAGGGCGTCCTCTTTCATCAGGTCGACCATCGGGATCGAGTAATCGCGCCGGGGCTCCTGGGCGCGGGCGAGGCAGGAAAGCAGGCCGACGGCGAGGAAGGCGAGGGGGCGCATGGGGCCATCCTCGCCCTCGCCGGCGTCCTGCCAAGCGGGAAACCCGCCTCAGGCCTGCTTGAGCGAGGCCATGTCGATGACGAAGCGGTAGCGGACGTCCTGCTTGATCATGCGGTCCCAGGCCTCGTTGATCCGCTGGATCGGGATCAGCTCGATGTCGGACACGATGCCGTGCCGCGCGCAGAACTCGAGCATCTCCTGGGTCTCGGGGATGCCGCCGATGCAGGAGCCGCTGAAATTGCGGCGGGGCATGATCACGCTGAAGGCGTGGACCGCGAGCGGTTGTTCGGGGACGCCGACGAGGCAGAGCGTGCCGTCGAGCTTGAGGAGGGCCAGGTAGGCGTTGAGGTCGTGCTTCGCCGAGACGCAGTCCAGGATGAAGTCGCAGGAGGCGGCGTGCTCGGCCATGGCGGCCGCGTCGGTGGAGACCACCACCTCGTGCGCGCCGAGGCGCAGGCCGTCGGCGACCTTGGCCGGGGAGGTCGTGAAGAGGACGACGTGGGCGCCGAAGGCGCGGGCGAACTTCACGCCCATGTGGCCGAGACCGCCGAGGCCGACGATGCCGACCTTCTGGCCGGGGCCGACCTTCCAGTGGCGCAGCGGCGAGTAGGTCGTGATGCCGGCGCAGAGCAGCGGGGCGGTGGCGGCGAGGTCGAGACCGGCCGGGACGCGCAACGTGAAGGCCTCGTCGACGACGATGCTCGAGGAATAGCCGCCGAAGGTGTGGCCGCCGAGGTGCTTGTCGGGGCTGTTGTAGGTGAAGGTCGCCCCCGTGAGGCAGAACTGCTCCAGACCTTTTCGGCAGCTGGGGCAGGTGCGGCAGGAGTCCACCATGCAACCGGTCGCGCCGATGTCGCCCACTTTCAGCTTCGTCACCTTCGCGCCGACCTTCGTCACGCGGCCGACGATCTCATGGCCGGGCACGCAGGCGTAGTTCGTGCCGGGCCACTCGCCGCGGGCGGTATGGACGTCGGAATGACAGACGCCGCAGAAGAGGATCTCCATCTCGACGTCGGTCGGGCCGGGCGCGCGCCGGGTGATGGTCAGCGGGGCGAGGGGGTTGGCCGGGGCGGAGGTGCCGAAGGCGCGGGCGGAGGTGGTCATGGGAAGGTGTCCCCTAGCGATAAGGGGAAGGTGTCCCCAGGCAAGCCGGAGGGTCAGTCCCTGAATCCTGTCGAGTGCCGATAGCCCCTGTTCTCCGAAGGCGTGAGTTTTGATAGACTTGTTTCATGCATCCTCCCTACCAGATTGACGCCGAGCAACTTGACTCCGTTTTGCCGCCAAACCATGATGGTGCGATGAAGACCGTCACCTACGCCTCCGCCCGCCGCCGGTTGGCGGGCTTGATCGAGTCGGTCAAGGGTGCGGGGAAGCCGGTGTTGATCACTCGGCACGGCGAGGCCTCGGTGGTCCTGGTCGACGCGGCCGAGTTTGCGACGATGGCGGAGACGCTCCACCTGCTCTCCTCGCCGCGCAACGCCTCGCGCTTGCGGCGAGGCCTGGCTGATTTCAAGGCGGGGAAATTCCGGACTCTTTGACGTGCCCCAGGTTCGCTGGTCGCCGGGGGCCATGGTTGATCGCCGTTACTGGGCCAAGACCGATCCGACGAAACTGGAACGGATCGACCGCCCGGTAAGGTCCATCCAAGCAACGCCCTTTGCCGGCATCGGCAAGCCTGAGCCCCTGCGTGGTGGCTTGTCCGGATGGTGGTCCCGGCGCATCAGTCGCGAACATCGCTTGGTCTACCGGGTCGAGAAAGGGGCGGTCTACATCCTCCAAGCCCGCTATCATTATTGAGGCTCAGCGCAGCGCGCCGGCGAGCGGCTTGCCCTCGGCGTCCAGCAGCTGGAACTCGTGCACGCCGAACTTGGTGCCGTCGACGTAGGTCCAGACGACTTTCTTGTCGCGGGTGATCTCGATGAGCTTGGGGCGCGGCGCGTGGGCGTCGTAGTTGCTGAAGACGATGTTGCCGTTGGGCAGCCAGGCGAGGGCGGTGGTCCGCGTCAGGGGCGCGTCGGTCAGCTCGCCTTGCTTGAGCTCCCAGACGACCTTGCCGGCGGCGTCCAGTTCCACGAGCTGGTTGCCGATGGTCAGGCTGACGAGGGTATGGCCTTCGGCGTTGCGCAACGCGCAGAAGGTGCGGTTGTCGAGTTTGGAGGCGGGCGCCTGGTATTCCCAGACGACCTTGCCGGCGGCGTCGAGCTCCCGGACCATCCGGTCCTGCGGCACGAGGTAGTGGCCGTTCGGCAGTTTGCGCGCCATGCGGCTCTGGAGATGCGGGTTCTTGGCCGTGCACTGCAGGGGGATCTCGACCTGGATCTGGCCGGTGGCGTCGACCTCGAGGAGGCGGGGTTTGTCGCCCGCCTCGGTCAGGAGGGTGCGCCCGTCGGGCAGGCGTTGGGCGGTGTTCACCTCGGATTGCGTGCCTTTGTATTCGAAGACGACCTTGTGGTCGCGCGTGACCTCGATGACGGCGCCCCCCGGGTAGGCGTCGGACTTATGCAAGGTGAGCAGGATGTTGCCGTTCGGCAGGACGCAGCCGTCGCGGGTCTCCGCCGGGTATTTCCAGGTGACCTTGCCGTCGGCGTCGAGGATCTGCGTGGCGCCGCCGAGCATGAGGAACGCGTGCTTGGTCGGGGCCTCGGCCGCGTGGGCGGTGAAGGTGGCGGCGAGCAGGAGCAGGCTGGGGCGAAGCATGGGGAAGGCTTCAACTTAGGTCTTGGTCCCGGTCTGGACAGCCAATTATCCGCCGGGAGGCCGGGACTCCCGGGTTGTCAGCGGGCAGGGCAGGGGCATAGTCCGCCTCATCCCCACCCCCATGCGTCCCCTGCGTCTGCTCACATGCCTGCTGTGCTCGGTCGTCCTTGCCAGCGCCCAATCCGCCGAGGCCCTCGCCGGCAAACGGGTCGTCGTCCTCGGCGATAGCATCACCCAGGGCGGCACCTACGTGTCGTTCATGGACTACTTCCTGCAGAAGGCCCGTCCGCAGCTGCGCTTCGAGGTCTACCCGCTGGGCCTTTCCAGCGAGACCCTCTCCGGGCTCAGCGAGGCGGGGCATGCCGGCGGCAAGTTCCCGCGTCCGTGCCTGTTCGAGCGCCTCGGTCGCACCTTGGAGAAGGTGAAGCCCGAGATCGTCTTCGCCTGCTACGGCATCAACGACGGCATCTATCAGCCGCTGGACGAGGCGCGTTTCAAGGCCTTCAAGGACGGCGTGAACAAGCTGCTCGACCAGTGCCAGGCCGCCGGCGTGAAGCAGGTCTTCCTCGTCACCCCGCCGATCTACGACACCACCGTCAAGCCGGGCGAGTTCAACTACGACGCCGTGATGACGGCGTACGCGGCCTGGGAGATGGAATTGAAGCGACCTGGTCTGACGGTCGTCGACCTCCACTCCGCCATGCGCAAAGCCCGGGACGCCCGGACCGAGGTCTTCTCGCGCGATCGCATCCACCCCGGCGACGACGGGCACCTCCTGATGGCTCGCACCATCCTCGCCGGCGCCGGCGTCGCGACCCCCGAGGTCAGGGCCAAGGACGCGATGGCCGACCCGCTCTTCAAGGCCGTGGACCAGCTGCGGAAACTTCGCGCCGCGAAGTGGATGGCCCACATCGGCTACACCCGCGAGAAAGTCGTGGCGCCGACGCCGCTGGTCGACGCCGCGGAGCAGGTCGAGAAGCTCCTCCAGACGAAGGTCGACGAGCTCCGTCGCGCGAAGTGATCCGGCGGATCGTGATCGCGCTGGCGGCCTGGGTCTTCGCTTGGGCCGGGGCGGCGGAGCCTTTGCCGGCCCCGCGCCTCGATCACCTGGCGGCGCTGTCCGACCTCCGCGGGGTCAGCGAGTTCGCCCGCGGCCGCGCGCCGTTGAGGGAGCGTTTCTGCCTGGAGGACACCGCCCGCGGCCTCGTCGCGGCCTTGCGACTCCATGCGGCCGGGGAAGATCCGCGGGCGGCCGAGCTGGCCCGCTCCTACCTGCGCGCCATCGTGGCCTTGCGCGCCGCCGACGGGCGCTTCCGCTTCGGCTTCCAAGGTTGGGATGGGCCGATGGAACGGGTCGCCGTCGGCGATCAGCTCGGGCGCCTGCTCTGGGGGCTCGGCCACGCTTCCGCGCAAGGGGTCGACGAAGCCATGCGCACCCAGTCCGCCGCGTTGTTCCGCACGGCCTTGACCGGCTTCCGTCCGGAGCAAGCCGGTCCGATGGAAGCCAGTTACGCCCTCCAAGGCCTGCACGCCTATGTGTCGGCGCACCCGGCCGACGCGGAGACGCGGACGATCCTGCGGTCGACCGCCCATCGTCTGGCGGCACGCCTCCCGGCCGCCGGCGAGTGGGTCTGGCCGACGGAGCGCGTCACCTATGACAGCGGACGCCTGCCGCTCGCCTTGATGCTCGCCGGCGAGGTCTTGGATGATCCGTCGCTGCGCGAGGCCGGCTTGCGCGTCCTGCGCTTCCTCGAGCGAGCGCATTTCCCCGACCCCGCGGGACCTCTGCAGGTCATCGGCAATTCCGGTTGGTGGGAGCGGGGACAAACCCCGGCCCGCGCCGACCAGCAACCGATCGACGCCTCCGGCCTGGTCGAGGCCTATGCGCAGGCCTGGCGTTACACGAAGGACGTGCATTGGTCGGGGCGAGCCCGGGACGCGGCCGCCTGGTTCCTCGGACGGAACGAGGGCGGTCTGGCCGTCTATGAGGTGGCGACCGGCGCCTGCCATGACGCGCTCGGCCACCGCGCCTTGAACGCCAACTGCGGCGCCGAGGCGACGATCTCGGCCCTGATCGCCCTGGACGCGGCGCGCGGCCTGCCCGCGCCCGTCGCCGCGGCCCCGGTGCATCCGCCGGTCTGGGCTTTCTACTACGCGTGGTACGGCGTGCCCCAAGGCCCCCGGCAACGTTGGGAGTTCTGGGCGGACCGCGGCGAGCCGGCCGTCGGCGCCAAGCTGCGGCTACCGTTCCGTCCGCTCATCGGCCCGTATGACAGCACTGACCCCGCGGTCGTCGCGTGGCACTGCCGGCTGGCCGAAGCCGCCGGCATCGACGCGTTCCTCGTCTCCTGGTGGGGTGGCGCCAACGTCAGCGGGGAGGCCTTCGAGCGCGTCATCCTCCCCGCCGCGCGCGCCACGCGCTTGAAGGTCGCGCTGAACTGCGAGCTGGCCCAGTTCCATGCCGAGGTCGGGCCGCTGGTCGAGCGTCTGGCGGGGGTCCTCGCGCGCTGCCAAGGCGATCCGGCCTACCTGCGGCGAGGTGGTCGTCCGGTCGTCTACCTTTACCAGGTGCCTTTCGACCCCAAGCTCACTCCGGCCACGTTCGCGGAACTGCGGCGCGGCGTGGAGGCGAAGGTCGGCCCGGTCTGGTGGGCGATGGACAAGATCCGCCACGATGCCGGGACCTATGGCGTGCCCGCGGACTGGCGGACCACCGACGGCATCGATGCTTTCGGCTTCTACGGCACCTTCAGCGTCCGGCGCCTCTGGGAGCGCGCGGAACTCGCGCCGTTCTTCGAGCGCTACGCCCGCGACGTCCGGGGCGCCGGCCGGGAACTGCTGCTGCCGATGCACCCGGCCTTGGACAACCGCGTCATCCAGCCGAAGGACGGCTTCGCGATCCCGTTCCGGGAAGGCGAGACCTTGGAAGGGTATCACGCGGCCGCCTTGGCCGCCGGGGCCGACGTCCTCCTGCTGACCAGCTTCAACGAATGGCCCGAGGGTACGGTCGTCGAACCCTCGGCGGACTGGCCCGACCCCTATCGGCATCTCCGGCAGATCGCGCGCTGGAAGGGCCGGGAGTTCGTCCCGCCCCCGCTGCCCGCGCGCTGAGCCCCCGCTTATTTGTCGGTGTCGACGGCCTTGCCCTTCGCCTTGGCCTTCGCACCGGGTGTGTTGACCTTCTTGATGAGCTGGATCGGCGCGTCGTTCGCCTGGTCCGGTCCCGGCGTGCTGCGGCCGCGCGCGATCAACGTCTCGAGCGCGGCGCGCATCCTGGCGGCGCGCTCCGTCTCGGCGGTGATGAGGTTGCGCGTCTCGCCCAGGTCCTGCGCGAGGTCGTAGAGCTGGAACTCGGGCAATTTCGCCTCCTCGGCGCTGCCCGGCTTGGGCGCGCTCCAGCCGCCGGAGCCGCGGCAAAGGGCGAGCTTCCAGCTGCCTTCACGGTAGGCGAAGCTGCCGTTGATCGATTGGCTGACCAGCTGCGTGCGCGGCGCGGCGGACGCGACGTCGCGCAGCACCGGCAGGAAACTCACGCTATCCTCGCCCGCGTTCGCCGGCAAGGTCGCGCCCGTCAGCGCCGCGAACGTCGCGAGGAAGTCCACCTGGCTGACCAGCTGGTCGGCCACGCCCGGTTTCACGGCCGCCGGCCAGCGCACGATGAACGGCACGCGATGCCCGCCCTCGAAGAGGTCGGCCTTGTGTCCGCGCAACGGTCCGCAAGGCCGATGCCCCTTGGCGATCAGCTCCTCGATGTCCGCCGCCGGCGAGCAGCCGTTGTCGGAGGTGAAGATCACCAAGGTATCGCGGGCGAGGCCTTCGCGTTCGAGCGCCGTCAGGATGCGCCCGACCTCGGCGTCGACCTGTCGCACGAAGTCCGCGTAAGCGTTGAGCCCGCTCTTCCCCTGCCATTCCTTGGTCGGGACGATCGGCGTATGCGGGGCGGGCAGGGGAACGTAGGCGAAGAACGGCCGACCCGCCTTCGCGTCGGCGGCGTGGGCGGAGACATAGGCGCAGACCTTGTCCGCCAGCGTCGGCAACACGTCGATTGCCTCGAACTTCGGTCCGGCCGGTCCGCTGCGGAGCCACTTCTTCGTGGCGGTCGGCAACTCGGTCGTCCGGCGATCCTGGATCCAGGCGAAGGGGGGCATGTCGAGCGAGGCGCTGATCCCGAAATAGGTGTCGAAGCCATGGTCCAGCGGGCCGTCCTTGATCGGCTGCGCGTAGTCGAAGCGCCCGATCGCGCCGTCGACCGGGTCGATCGCGTCGCCTGCCTTCGCGGGCGCCCCGCCGTGGGTCGGCCACTCCATGCCGAGGTGCCATTTGCCGAAGCAGGCGGTATGGTAGCCTTGGGCCTTGAGCATTCCCGCGACCGTGAGCCGGCCCGGAGCGATCAGCGGCGGCGACCAGCCGCCGAGCACGCCGTTCTGCAGGCGCGTCCGCCAATGGTAGCGACCGGTCAGCAGGCTGTAGCGCGAGGGAGTGCAGACGCCGGAGGTCGTGTGCCCGTCGGTGAAACGCAGACCCTCGGCGGCCAGCCGGTCCAGCTGCGGGGTGGGGATCTTGCTCGCCGGATTGTAGGCGCCCACGTCGCCGTACCCCTGGTCGTCGGCTAGGATCAACAGGATGTTCGGCCGGTCCGCCGCCATGCTTGACCCAAGGAGGCAGAACAGGGCGCAAAGGGAGGGAAGGGTGCGCATGGGGGTGTCTTTTCCTAGGCTAGTCGAGGGACGAGGACAAGTACCGACGATTTGGGGGTGCTTTGGGAACTTTTCCCTCGTGAACGGCCTCTGCATGGCTATCCCCAACCTCGCGACCGTTACCCCTTCGGTCGTTCCCTTAGCCTCTTGGCCCCTTACCTGCCACCCTTGCTCGCCGCGGCGTCCGTCTTCGTGTTGACGGCGCTCGCCGAGTGGTGGCACGCCCGCAAGGTCGCCCGGCTGGCCCGCCTGGCCTTCGGTCCGGCGGCGGCGGCCCGCGCCTGGACCAAGGCCTTGCCCTGCCTGCGGGTGCTCGCCCTGGCCGCCTTCGCCTGGGGGCTCGCGGTGATGTACCAACTGCACATGGCCGCGGGCAAGGACGGCCGGCCCGAGCCCAAGGAGTCGCCCCGCCTCATCTTCGTCGCCGACCTTTCCCCGAGCATGCTGCTCAAGGACGCCGGGCCCGACGGCAAGCAGACCCGCCGCGAGCGCATGCGCGAGGAGGTCGAGAGCATCCTGATGCGCGTCGGCGGCGACCTGCGTTACGGGGTGATCGGCTTCTACACCGACGCCAAGCCCGTCGTGATGGATGCCCGCGACCCCGAGCTGGTCCGCAACGTCTTCAACGGCCTGCCCATCTCCTACGTGATGAAGTCCGGCACGACGGACCTGGGCACCGCCGTCGCCGCGGCCGTCAAGCATGTCGCCGCCATGCCCGAGCGCTCCGTCCGGCTGGTGATCTTCACCGACGGCGACACCACGCCGCTCCAGCCCATCCCGCCGCGCCCCGCCTCCGTGGCGCAGGTGCTCGTGCTCGGCGTGGGCAACCCGCGCAAGGGTTCCTTCATCGACGGCCACCAGTCGCGGCAGGATCCCGACGTGCTCCGCAGCCTCGCCGGCGCCCTTCGCGGCGAATACCTCGACATCAACGAGAAGCACCTGCCGACGCCCAAGCTGGGCGACCTCGTGGTCGTGACCCCGCCGCCGCACCGCGGGCTCACGCTCGAGGAATGGGCCCTGCTCGCCATGGCCGTCGGCGCCGCCGTGCTGGCCCTCCTGCCGGCCGCGCTGGAATGGGCGGGCACCGATTGGCGCGTCACGGCCCCGCGCCGCGCCGGGGAGGGCTCCGTCCGATGAGGAAGTGGCTGCTGCTCCTCTGGCTGCTCTTCCCGGTCGGGGTGTTGTACTATCATTTCAACGACGGCCAGGACCAGCTCGCCCGCGAGAAGGCCCGCCACCGCCTCGAGGGCATCCGCGTCCTCGCCGCGGCGAAGGAGCCCGACTGGATCAAGATCGTCGACCAGTACGACCTGCTGCTCGCCGACCTGCCCGCGAACGAGCGACCGCTCGTGCGCCACCAGATCCGCCATGAGAAGGCGCGGGCGCGGCTCGAGATGCTCGACGTCGCCGGGGCGATCACCGACCTCACGACGCTGCTCCAGGAGGCCGCCGCGGCGCACGGCGACGACCACCGCACCACCCGCGCGATCCGCGAGACGTTGGGCAAGTCGTTCTTCTACGCGACCTCCCTGCTCAAGGCCAGCGGCGCCACCGAGGAGGAGTGGCGGCCTTACGCCGAGCGCACGCGGCAGATCTTCCGTTACCTCGCCGAGCACCAGGACCCCGCCGCTTTGGCCGCCTACGAGCGGCGCGTCGAGGCGGAGTTCGCCAAGAGCCTCGGCGGCCGCACCCCTTGAGATCCCGATGAAGACGCCCCATCTCCCCCTCGGACTGTTCCTCGCCGTCGCCGCGTTCGCCGCCGACGCCCCGCCTGCGGCGGTCGAAGGCGTCAAAGGCGTCCGCCAGGAAGGCGCCGCCAAGGTGAAGAACGTCGACCCGCGCACGGCCCGGCCGGTTTCTCCCGACAAGGCCGAAGGTGTCGAACAGGCCGCGACCGCCGTCAAGCCGGTCGCCGCCCCGGGCACGGTCGCCGCGCCGACTCCGCCGCCGCCTCCGCAAGGGGTGGGGCAGGAAGCCACCGCTGTGAAGCCCGCCACGGGTCCTGGCACCGCGGCCACGCCGCCCCCGCCTCCGCCCCCCAAGGGCGTCGATCAAGGTGCGACGTCGGTGAAGCCTGCGTCCGGTCCTGGCACCGCGGCTACGCCGCCCCCGCCTCCGCCCCCCAAGGGCGTCGACCAAGGCGCGACCGCTGTGAAGCCCGCCACGGGTCCTGGCACCGCGGCCACGCCGCCCCCGCCTCCGCCCCCCAAGGGCGTCGATCAAGGTGCGACGTCGGTGAAGCCTGCGTCCGGTCCTGGCACGGTCGCCGCGCCGACTCCGCCGCCGCCTCCGCAAGGGGTGGGGCAGGAAGCCACCGCCGTGAAGCCTGCCACAGGTCCGGGGACCGCGGCTACGCCGCCTCCGCCTCCGCCCCCCAAGGGTGTCGACCAAGGTGCCCCGGATGCCGCCCCGGTCGCGGGACAAGGTTCGCCGGCGCCCGTGACACCGCCTCCTCCCAAGGGCATCGGTTCGGTCGAAGGCGTGAAGACTCCCGGCACCGGCGTGATCCGCGCCGTCGAGGGCGTCGCCGGCATCGACACCGACAAGCTGCGTAACCTGGAAGCCGCCTTGATGGCCAAGCCCACCCCGGTCCAGGAGCAGCCCAAGGCCAAGGCGAAGGCCGCGGCCCAGTTGCTCCAGAAACCTGCGCCCGCGCCGAAGCCGACCGAGGAGAAGACCGACGGCCGCTCCGATTTCCAGGAACGCATCCCGGATAAAGGTTCCTGAACCCCCTCGCTTTACCAGACCACCCCATGAAACGTCCCCCCTCCCTCCACCGCGCCGTCCTAGTCGCGTCCTGCGCCCTCGTCTGGGGCGTCGCGCTCCTCGCCCAGCAGCCCGCGGCCGAACCTGCCGCGCTCGACGCCAAGACGCTGCGGCAGTATGAGAACCTGCTGAACCACAAGTTCTCGCGCGACCTCAACGAGGTCTTCGGCGCGCTCGAGAAGACCGCCAAGGACGACCCCCGCACCCCGGTCGACGTCCGCTTCCTGCAGGCCTTCCGGCTTGGCGATTGGAAGCGCGTCCGCGCCGAGCTCCGCCTGCTGCCGAGCGACCTCGCCCGCCGCATCTACGACAAGATGCTCAACGACCTGCTGGAGCGTCGCCTGGTCGCCCTGCGCCTCGACGACGCCCTCGCGCTGGTCGACGCGGTGCCCGGCGAGCTCACCGACGAGGAGGTCCGCAAGGTCGGCCAGCTGCTATCCAACGTCCTCGCCCCCGGCGACGCCTTCTGGCTGTCCGAGCGCCTCGCCAAGGGGACCGAACAGCTCGGCGGTGCCGACCCCGCCAAGCGCCTCCGCACCGCCCGCATGCTCATCGCCGGCGGCTTCAAGGAGCTCGCCAAGACCTACCTGCCGGACGCCGCCGCGCTCGAGAAGATCCAGGACGAGACCGTGAAGGCGGAGTTCCAGGCCTTCCTCTCCGCCGAGGAGGCCACCGACGCGCAGCAGCGCGACCAGGTGCAGCGCATCTGGGACGAGAACATCCGCCTGTTGTCGCGCGACCGCGTGAACGACTGGGAGCGCACCAAGGCCGGCGCCGCGCTGGCCCGGATCATGATGCAGGTCCCCCCGAGCACGCTCGGGCCCTCCTTCCGCGCCTTCCTCAAGGACCATCCCGAGAGCGCCGTTTCGATGGTCGGCGGTCTGGTGCGGAAGGTGCAGAACGAGTCCCGTGGCGACCCCGCGGTGCGCGCCGACAACCTGCGCGCGCAGGCGACCCTCGCGAATCTCCTGGTGGAACAGGTCGACGTGTCCCAGAAGCCATGGGACCAGTACGTCCAGATCATGGCCGAGACCTGGATCACGGAGGCCGAGGCCGCCTTCGCCCAGCGCAACAACGGCGGCGCCCGCCAGCGCGGCGGCCGGGGTTCCACGCTCACCGGCGAGGACCTGCTGACCTTCGCGCCCACGGGCAAGTGGGTCGAGGCCCTCGGCCCCGAGGTGCGGGGTCGTTTCGACGCCGCCCTGGCCCACGCCATCCTCGTCAACGCCGACTTCGACGCCGCCTCCGAGCGGATCCTCGAGCTCAGCAAGCGCCACCCTCAGGCCGCCATCGCGCTCGCCGAGGACTTCATCTCCGCCTGGGCCCAGGCGCACAACCCGCAGCTCCCCGAGGAGCTCCGCAAGAAATACGGCCTGCCCGAGGAGACCCGCATCCCCGTCACGCCGGTGATGATGGAGCGCAACATCGACAGTCTCGCCCGGATGATGGGCCTCTTCCGCCAGAACGGCATCGCGCCGCGCGATTACAACCGCGTGGTCACGGCCTTCGACCTGGCCTACAGCAACGCCGAGGCCTACCGCGAGTCGCACCTCGAGAAGGTCTTCGGCCCGATCCCGCAGCTGAGCGAGCAGGTCTTCTTCCTCATCGCCCAGCGCATGCAGGCCAACCTCTCCGACCGCTGGCGCAAGCCCGAGACGCAGAAGGTCGGCCTGACGCGCCGCACGGACGTCCAGACCTACGAGATGGTCTCCGCCGGCTACGCCCAGACCCTCCGGATGGTCGACCAGTGGCTGGCCGGTCGCGCCGACAGTTCCCGCGCGCTGGCCTTCGCCGGCGGCCTGCTCTGCGAGTGGGGCGACTACGAGTTCTTCCAGGAGATCGCGCCGATGGACACGCAGAAGCGCCTCCTCTCCTACAAGGAGCGCAACCTGCAGTCGCAGGAGTACTTCCAGCGCGCGGTCGACGCCTACGGGCGCGAGGTGCTCCGCAAGAACCCGGCCGACTACTCGATCGACATCCACCTCGCCTGGTTCAACAGCCTCCTCGGGATCGGTCCGAACGGGAACCTGAACCTGGGCAAGACGATGAACCGCACCTCGCTCGGCCGGATCCGGGCTTCCCTGCAGGCCCTGCCCGGCAAGGCCGCCGCCACCCACCTGAGCATGCTCGCCAAGGTGCTCAACGCGCGCCTCTCCGATGAGCGCGAGCCCCTGCACGAGGACCTCAAGTACCGCTACCTCGCCAGCGCGCTCGTCGTGACCAAGGACGACCCCTTCACGCTCGGCCTCCAGAAGAAGGTCGCCTACTTCGACGAACTGTTGAGCGAGATCCGCCTGCAGACGCGCGTGGACGGTCCGAACACCGTCGGCGTCGACCAGGAGTTCGGCCTCATCGTCAGCGTCGTGCACACCGAGGCCATGGGCCGGGTGGCGCGCTTCAGCCAGTACCTCAGCAACGAGCCGGCCGCCGTCGCGCCCGGCGGACAGCCCAAGACCAAGCAGCGCCGCTCGCTGACCCCGCGCAAGGGCAAGGACTCCGCCGGCGCCCGCGACGATTTCGAGATCGCCCTGACCGAGGCCCTCGCCCCGTTCTTCGACGTGCGCTCGATCACCTTCTCGGCGCCTGACGTCAAGCCGCGCCCGAGCGCCCGCCCGGGTTGGGAGGAGACCACGCTCGCCTACATCCTCGTGAAAGCCAAGGACGCCAGCGTCGACAAGGTCCCGCCGGTCTCGCTCGACCTGAAGTTCATCGACCTGTCCGGCCCCGTCACCATCCCCGCCTCGTCCGCGGAGACCCTGCTGAAGGTCCAGCCCGGCCTCGTCGCGCCCCGGCCGGCCCAGAAGGTCGAGGTGCTGCAGACCCTCGACACGCGCCAGTTCGCCATCAACGGCGCGCTCTCGCTGGAGATCAAGGCCACCGCCCAGGGGCTCGTCCCCGAGCTTGACCTCCTGCTCGACCTCGAGCCGCTCCGGAAGGTCGCCGAGATCCGCCAGGTCAGCCCGCACGAAGGCCTGCTCATCCGCGAACTAAGCACGTGGGGCGACCAGGTCGGCCCGCGTTCCGAGCGCCTCTGGAGCATCACCCTCGACGCCGACAAGATCCGCGCCAAGGACCAGGCGACCGAGGTGCCGTTCCCGCCCGCCCGCTCCAAGGACGTCGCCGTGGTCTGGCAGACCTATCAGGATCAGGATCTCAAGGTCCTGCCCAAACCCTCCGTGCTGCTCGATCGGGTCAAGACCGCCCCAGGCGCCGGCCTCGTCGCCGCCGCGGAGGAGACGCCGGCCTGGGCCTACGCCCTCGGCGGGCTCGTCCTGCTGGCCGGCGGCCTGTTCCTCGTGTTCCGGCCCAAGGGTCCGGCCGCGCCCAAGCCGCTCCGCGCCCGCGATGTCTTCAAGCTGCCCGCCAGCCTCGACGGCTTCGCGGTCGTGGCCCTGCTGCGCCGCATGGGCGCCAGCCCGCTGATGGCCCTGACCACCCCGCAGAAGCAGGAACTCGCCGCCGACCTCGAGCGCGTGCAATCCGCCTGCTTCGGCGCCACCGCGGCGATGACCGAGGCCGACCTCAAGGCCGTGGCCGAGAAATGGCTGCGCCTCGCCCGCTGAACCAACCCTTACGAACAAACACTCCCACCTCCACCATGAAAGCCTCCTCTTCCGGCGTCGCCAGCGCCCAGCAATTCGTCGCCGACGTCCGCGGCCGCGTCGGCCAGGTCGTCGTCGGCCAGGACGTCGTCGTCGAGCGCGTGATGATCGCGATGCTCACCGGCGGCCACCTGCTGCT
>Ga0222712_10001294_pt1 | contig 31358 bp, 28 predicted proteins | sample C33_657DmetaG_FD_165043 | JGI IMG/M metagenome (GOLD analysis project Ga0222712, IMG submission 165043) | Estuarine water microbial communities from San Francisco Bay, California, United States - C33_657D | ecosystem: Environmental > Aquatic > Marine > Unclassified | place: USA: California...
GTGGCTTTGGAAAATGCCTGGCCCATCGTGAAGCTGCCACCGTCAAGGCGTTCATTGGCTGCCGCAATCAAGGTGGCGGCAAACACCTGACTAACGAGCCCGATGACGAAGAGGCCGATGATGCCGACTGCCCATGACAGGGGCGTGAGAGAGAAATCGTCCTGCCCAGGAGCGGGGTTCGAAATGAAATCCGCGGTGAGCAGCACTCCACCGCCAACGGCGACTGCAATGACGCCGCAGGTGAGCGCCGAAACTGCAGGAATGGCCGCCAGCTTCTTCTCGCTTTTCAGTACTCCGAAACTTGCACCCGCCAACGCCTTGCTATTTGCGAATTTTCCCATGACATAAGCCTAGGGGAAATGGCTGATGGGATCGAAGAATCAGGATTCGATCAACGGATCGATGTCGACGATCTCTCCGTGCGCGCCATCGGGCAGCAACAGCGCAGCAGTTGCGGCGCATAGGGCGTCGAGTTTGTCGGCGGTGGCGGCGTAGACCTCGAGGCCCTCACCGACGGGATCGGCAATGTCGTCGGCGGAGATTCCCGCCGGACGTCCAGGAGGGCGGAGCGCAGCAACAGTGGCGCACCACTCACGAACTGACTGGCCGGGCTTGCGGGGACCAACTTTGTTACCAAGGCGGACGATTTCGCCCATAACAAAGGTGCGTTCGATCGCAGCACGGTCGTGGATGACGATGCCGTGGACGTGATCACGAGTCACGCCAATGATGAGGTCAGCGTCGGCAACGTCGACGCCCGTGATGCGCCGACTTTCATGCGTGGAAAGATCAAGCCCCCGAGCGGCAAGAGTTTCGACTGCGTGATTTGTTGCGGGTCCACCCCAACCAAGGGTTCCAGCCGAATGGACTCGCGCGTCCATGCCGCGAAGTGAAAGGTGATGCGCGAGCAGGCTCATCGCCATTGGCGATCGACAGGTATTACCGGAGCAAATGATCAAGATTTCGATGGAAAGATCCTAGAAGGAAGTTGTACTAGGCCTGAACAGAAGCGTCGGAGAGTTCATCGAACGCGCAGCGCCAAGAGGAGCGAAGTGAACCGCTTGCTGCGGTGATCGTGTTGATCATGTCAGTTGCCGACTCGCTGTGGTCAAGGAGCACCAATGGCTCGTTGTCCTCGCTATCAATGATCCGAACAGTGACGTGGTCGGCTGATGTATGTGCTGTCGAATCAAGCACATTGATGTGTTCCTGAAGACCAACTGCCAATTTGTCGTCGTTCAAGTGGAACAGGTCGAGGAGTGGTGTCGGTGAGGGTGGCCACCATTTGGAAGGGAGGGCAGCGAGCACTTCGCAGTTGCGTCGCTCAACCCGAATGTGTCCGCGAAGAAAATCGGGAAGTCCGCCAGATGATCTGGTGTGTTCGATATATGCGTCGCTGTGAAGCGCAGCAAGCGAGTCAAGTTCGTACATCGTGAGGTACTGCGGTGGGTTGTCCTCGCGTCCGCCGCTTACCCATTCGAAACGGCGAGCACGTTTGAATCCGGGGAGAACTAATTGCTCACGATGGTGTTCGTCGCACCAAGCAGAGAATCGATCGTGCAACGTTGATGGGAGCCAGGTTGCGAGATAGAGAACACCACTTGGGTTGAGGGAGGAGGGGTCAGTCATGTTCAACCTTCAAAAGCAGGCAGAGTGGTGAGGCCGGCTTCGGTTTCCATTTCTTCAAGAAGAGCGCGTTCTTGTGCTTTACGTTCTTCGGGTGTGCCCGTGAGTTTCTTATGCGAAACCACACGAGTCATTGTGGCCGTTGCCAGGAGCGCAAGGCAGAACGTTGTGATGTAGATCGCGCGGAAGCCACCAATGACCGACGCCGCAAGCGCAATGCTGATTCCCATTGTTGATCCAAGTAAGGCAATCATCCGGAGGGTTGCCATTCCCACACCGAAATATTCGGGACTGAGTGCAGCGCCGCCGGCAGAAGCGACGGCTGGTCGGACGAATCCGTTCGCGATGCCCTGCACAATCAGCGCAACGGTGATGAGCCCGAGCGATTTGGCGTTGTATCCCGCGAGGAACAGAAGCATCGAAATGGCCATCGACGTCGTTCCAATGAGTCCGCCGCGACGCTCGCCGAAGCGAGATGCGACGCGTCCCCCGAGAATTGCACCGAAACACATGCCCAGCGGAAGCGGCAGCATGAGAAACGCGGTTTCCGCAACCGACTTCTCAAAGCGCTGTTGAAGCAACAGTGGAGCGCTAAAGAAAACGGCATTACTTGATGCTTGGGAAAAGAATTCGGAGATTGCTGGCATTGAATATGCCGGATTTGCAAGCAGTCCGGTTGGGAGGAGCGGGAACTTCGCACGCTTTTCGATTCGCACAAAGAGGTAGATAAGTAGAGGCGCAGCAACGAGGAGCGCAAGTTCGACCGGCTGGGTCCATCCCCATGATCCGCCACGGTCGAGGTAGAGGAGAATCGATCCGGTTCCAAGCATCAACGTGATTCCGCCGGCGACATCGAAACCGATGTTTGAACGACGCTGGGTTTCGCTGAGCCAGCGGAAGCACAACGGAAGGAACGCAAGGGCAAGAACGCCTTGGGCAAAGAACACGCCGCGCCAGCTGAGTGCTTCGACCATCGGCCCGCCGAACGCCAGACCAAGTGCCGGTGCTGCAGCGGAAACGAACGCCCACATGCCAAGCGCTTTCGGGCGTGCATCGAGGGGAAACGTTTCCATGATGAGGGCAACGGCGGTTGGTGCGGTGGCGAAGCCCGCGGTTTGACTCACGGTTCGGAAAACAATGAGAGAGGCTGCGTCCCACGAGAGAGCGGTGAGAATCGCTGCCGCGCCGCACACTGTGAGTCCGATGAGGAAGACGCGGCGCTGACCTTTGAGATCGCCGAGTCGTCCAAAGGTTGGGAGCATGACTGCGCCGACAAGCATGGGAAGAGAAAGCACCCACGAAAGTGTCGAGCGCGAGGCATGAAGGTTGTCTCCGATTTCAGGAAGGGCGGCAACGAGGATCACCGCAGGCCACCCGGACACAAAGATGCCCAACATCGTGGCGACGAGAACTCGCCGCTGCTTCCCCCTGTCCACCAGCCGAGACTACTTGTGACTTTCATCAAGGATGGGAGAAGTAGCGTTTGCCCTTCAGGAGGATGGCCATGGCGACAGCACCAACCACACTTGTGATTGCGACGAAATCGGGGATTGGAGCTTCGCTCGCGAAGCGACTCCGAGATCGCGGTGATTCGGTTCTGCACACCGATCCATCGTTGGATCTCGCTGATGCTTCTGCCGTCGCCGATTCACTCCGCTCTCTCGTTGGTTCAGGAACGGTTGATCGCGTTGTGCTCGCTGCGATTGATCCATCAGCGTTTCGCGCTGCACCCATCAACTCGCTCACCGAAGCCGAGTGGGACCAAGCAGCCGAGTATTCGATGCGAGCAGCGTTCGTCGCCTTGCAGCAGGCCTATGAAGTACTTGCTGATGGTGGCCGAGTCATCCTGATCCTTCCCACGGTTGCCACTACCGGTGTTGCTGACCTTGTGCCGCTTTGTACTGCGGTAGAAGCGATTCGAGTGATGGCAAAAGCTGTTGCTCGACGATGGGGCGCGCGTTCCATCACCGTGAACACCATTGAAGTGGAACTCGCTGCCTTCATGCTTGGCGATGAGGACGCAACCGATGTCGTGATGCCTGTTGTTCCGGTGTTGGGCCAATCGGCGTTGCCGCCAGGTTCGGCCATTGACGACGTGCTTGGTCTTGTGGACATGTTGGCAACTCCAGCGGCCGGTGCCATAACGGGCGCGTTGTTGGTTGCTGATCGCGGAACGGTGATGCAGCCATGAGCGGGCTTCAAGGATTGATGGAGGGCCGGGTTGTGCTCGTAACTGGCGCTGGGGCTGGCGTGGGCCGCGGCGTTTCGGCCGCTTTTGGGGCAGCGGGTGCGATTGTTGGCATCGGTGTGCGTCGGCCCGAAGCAGCAGAGGAAACCGCAGCCGATGTTGCCGCCGCAGGTGGGACACCAGTGATTCTGCGCTGCGATGTCACCATTGCTGAGCAAAGCGCTGCAGCGATTGCACAGTTAGTGGTCGATTACGGTCGTCTCGACGCAGTGGTTCATAACGCCGTGAGTGGTCGATCAAGCGAAGCGACCGATTTCGAAAACACCACGCTTGAAGAATGGGAAGACCATTCATCAGTCACGGTTCGCGCGACCTGGCGCCTTGCGGTGCAGGCCTATCCGCATCTGCAAAAGACTCAGGGTTCGTACTTGCTCATGAGTTCACCGGCAGGCATCGAAGGTTCTGAGCGAGCGCCGTTTTACAGCGCCGTAAAAGCTGCACAACGGGGCTTCGTGCGCGCGCTTGCTCGTGAATGGGGCCCTGATCACATCCGTGTCAACAGCGTGGCGCCATTGGCGATCTCACCGGCGCTTGAGAATATGAAGGTTCTCGAACCCGAACGCGTCAAGCGCATCGAAGGGCTCGTTCCTCTTGGCCGGCTCGGAGATCCCGAAACCGATATCGGACCACCGTCGGTGTTCTTGTGCAGCGACGAAGCCCGGTACGTCACTGGTCAAACGCTCGTTGTGAGTGGCGGCCGATTTACCAGTCTCTAAGTCGGGCGCGAAGTTCCTCGTTGTGCACAAACACAGGTAGTTCTTCATTGTCGTTATAGGTGGGACGCACAGACGTTCCGCCGTCGACGCATAACACCTGACCGGTGACGTAGGCCGACATATCCGACATCATGAATAACACGCCCTTGGCAATGTCATCGCTTGTGCCGCGACGACGCATGGGGATGACGTCGGTGTCATTGCCGTCGGTGTCGCCGGGCTTGCGAGTCGATGCGCTCTTTGGTGTCGCGATCGAACCTGGTGCAACGGCGTTCACGCGAATGTTGCGGCTTCCCCATTCAATGGAAAGCGAACGAGTCAGCGAAAGCACTGCAGCCTTTGAGGCGGCATAAGCCGAGCCGTAGGGCATGCCATTGAGGGCAGATGTCGTGGCGATATTGCATATGGTTCCGCCGTTTCCCTGTTCGACAAGGCGTCGACCAACAGCGCGAACCGTAGTGACGGTGGCACCGAAGTTGAGCGCCATGACATCGTCGAACGCCGGATCGTCGCTGGCGAATGGCGCCCATTGCGGTGGCCACATGCCACCAGCAACCTGCACTGAACCACGCAACGGCGCGAGTTCACAGGCGTTCTCAACGACAGCAGCAATTGCGTCTTTGTCGCGGCCATCAGCAAGAAGTCCAATGTGTCTGGTGCCGTCGGCTTCGAGTCTGTCGGTGCACACCTTCAACTTTTCGGCATCGACATCGACAGCAACAACCGTTGCGCCAGCGTGACCGAGAAAACGACTGATGGAAGTTCCGATGCCGCCACCGCCTGCGCCCATCACAACAACTGAGAGACCATCAAGGCCCCACGGATTTGAAAGTGGGGAGAGTTCAGACATCTTCGCTGCTCCAGTGGCTCGGACGAGTGGAATCGGGTCGGTGCCATCCGCCGCCGGCCCAGGTTCCACCGTCGACGTGGATCGAGGTTCCGGTGATGAATCGTGAAAGGTCAGACGCCAGGAAGAGCGCCGCGGCTGCGGTGTCTTCAGTGGTTCCGAGATAGCCGAGCGGCGGAAGGAACGCGGGAAGGAATTCCGGATCGCTTTCGACCAGCGTCTCCTGCAGACCCTTGTCGCCTTCGGAAGGCTGCGCGTCGGGGGAGATGGAGTTAACGCGAATGCGGTTGGTTCCAAATTCGAGCGCAAGGGACTTCGAAAGACTCTCAACTGCCGTCTTCATTGCGGCGTAGATGCCGAAACCGGGACCGGCCTGATGGGCCTCGATTGAGGTGATGTTGATGATGGAGCCGCCGTTGGTCATAAGTGGCGCAACACGGCGAATGAAGTGAGTGACCTGCGTGAAGTTCTCCGCGATCAGCGATGCTTCACCCTTTGGGCTTACGTCGAGAAATGGTGAGACGAATGTGCCGCCGGCATTGTTGACGAGCACATCGACATGACCATGTTTCGCCGCGATCGCTTCAACGAAGGCATCAACGGCAACGGCATCGCGGACGTCGAGCTCAGCGGAGATGACCGGACGACCAAGGGCTTCGATCTGGGAGGCCACGTCGGCAAGCAGTTCGGTCTGGCGATCGCAGATTGCCAACGTTGCACCACAGCGGGCGAAGAGCAGAGCAGTATCTCGTCCGATTCCTTCGGCCGCCCCGGTCACGATCGCGACTCGGTCGGTGAGGAGGATGGAACGTTCGTCGAAAAGATGAGCCATGGGCTCACTCTCGCACATCCGGTTGCACGAGACTGTCGGAATGGATCTGACGCTGTGGCCGCTCGTGAGTCAGCCGTGGCCTGCGCTTTGCGAGGCCGTGGAACTGGTCGAAGAGCTCGGCTGGCATGGCGTCATGATCGAGGACCACTTCATGGCCGATGGGGGCGGATTCGGGGCAGTGAACGACCCGCGCTTCGAGGTCACGACAGTTCTTTCGGCGCTTGCAGTCGTCACGAACTCGCTTCGGCTGGCTCCTCTGGTGATGTCGGCGACCTATCGGCATCCAGCGGTGGTGGCGAATTGGGCGGCCTCGGTCGATCACATTTCGGCTGGTCGGCTGACGCTGGGTCTCGGTGCCGGGTGGCAGATCAACGAACACGAGCAGTACGGCATTGTCCTCGGAATGCCGAGAGACCGACTCGATCGACTTGATGAGTACTGCAGGGTCGTGCGTTCGCTCCTCGATCAACCAGAGACGACGTTCAACGGAAATTTCTTTGAACTTTCAAATGCATGGTGTGAGCCCAAGCCAGTGCAGGATCGGTTGCCGTTGTTGATCGGAGGAAAAGGTGACCGAATGCTTCGACTCGTCTCCCGCCACGCTGACATGTGGAATATGTGGTCGATGCCATCGAAGTTTGCCGAACGTTCCGCAGTGCTTGATCAGGCCTGTGAGGACAATGGTCGTGACCCAGCCACGATTCGTCGCTCAACACAGGCGCTCGTGTATCTCACAGACTCGGAAGCAGAGGTGCGATCGTTCCTCGATGCTGCGGGTGGACGTGCCGCGTTTGCGGGAACCGTTGAGCAGTTTGCGGAACTTGCAGCGCAATGGCGAGACATTGGTGTCGATGAATTGGTGATTCCCGATTGGAATCTTGGAACCGGAGCTCAGCGCTCAGAAGCGCTCGAAGCTCTGAGCCAAGCAGTTAGCGAGTTGCCGGCGTGACCGACCCAACGGGGCGACGCCACCGTCGCATCGATGCCCATACGACCCAAGCAAGCGCTCCGACGGGAATCTCGAGCAGGTAAACGAACCCCCGGAACAGGAACACTGCGGCGGTCGATGCATTATCGGCTCCGCCAAAGCTGATGAGTGCAGATGCGGCTCCGACTTCGACGAATCCGACACCACTTGGCGTAATCGGAATTGTCTCAAGAAGGCGCGCAAACGCAAATGCCGCGAACGCTTCGGTGAGCGTGATGCCATCGATTCCGATTGCGCGAATGCAAGCAAAGAGCAGAAGAAACTGAATGAGATTAAAAAGAAAGATCCAAAGGGTGATGAATGCCCACCGCTCTCGAACGAGACCGATGCTCTGGTGACGGAAATCGAGAACGCCGTTAACGACATCCGGTGTGCGATGGCGACGTGTGACGGTGCAGAACCATTGAACGACTGATTGCCCCAGCTGACCGATGCGTTCAGCCAGTCTTTCGCTACGCATGATGAGACCGAGAACGACAGCGGCAACAACGAGTGCAAAAAGGCCAAGAATCGTTGGAAGGACCAGTTTCCCGGTTGCATCGCCGGAGATGAGAAGCAGAGCGAGCGCAAGTACGGGCATCGCTAATTTCGCGAAGATGTTCCAAATTCCTGATACGAGGATTGAGAGGGTGATCGCCGGAGGCGTGAAACCCCATGACATGTCGATCGCATACGTTGCCCCAACACCCACTGCTCCGCCGAAGGGGAGCGAATTCGAAACCGCGCTACCGGCGAAGTTCACACAGAGTGCCTGTATGTGCTTCAGTCCAGGAAGCGTGTTGGTGAGCACGCCGGTGTAGGCGAGCATTCCGAGAAACCAAAGCGCGATGAGCGCAGCGATTTCGATAGGCGACAACTTGCCCATTTCTGTCCAGACGTCGGCGTAATCAGAGCCCGTGATTTTTGGAATGACAAAGGCAAAGATGACGACAACAACCGTGAGCGAAAGTCCTACTTCAGCGATACGCCGCGCGCGCGATTTCTTGTGCAATTCGTGACTTACGACAGCAAACGCGTCAGTGGTTTCTTCCGCGCTTAGTCCTTGGAGAACTTCGGGTAGCTCGTCTTCGGGCAGGTCCGTCATTGACCGGCAGACGTAAAGAGATCGGCGAATACTTCGGGAAGAATGCGTCCAGAACCGCCAGACGCATCCGATGTGTTCGAAAGGACAAACCACTCGGTGCTGAAGGCGATAGCGAAGATTTCATCGGGGAGCCCAAGGAAGACTGACAGCGTGCGAACGGTGTCGGGAGCTCCAGATGCTTGAGTCGCGTGTGCGGCCATTGACGCTTTGCGCTTGTCAAGCACCATGCTCACGTCGACTTTGTGGGTGATTTCGATTGCGGGCGTGTACCAAGTTGAAAGATCTTCGGGGACAAAACCTTCGGGAACCTCGAAGCCCATTCCCTTGGCGAGCTCGATGCCGCCGGCAAGGAACTCTCGGTCGATCGTGGCCTGCAGGAGGGGGAGACCGGCGAGTTCTGCTGCGGCCCACGCCACACGGTGTACCTGCCGATGATCGGGGTGGCCGTAGCCGCCATTGCGATCATCGGCGATGAGGAGCGATGCACCTTCTGCGGTGAGGATCGCCGCGAGTGCTGCGGCGGCTTCGTCGGAGGGGGCAGCACAGAACGTGCCCTCAGGCCATTGGCCATTGGCGTTGGGGGAGTGACCGGAATCGAGGTAGTCGAGGAAGATGACCCGATCGGCACCGATTGCCGCAGCGGATGCCTCGGCCTCAGCGGATCGGCGCTGGGCGAGACCTTCGTCGACACCGAGCACTCCTTCGCCGACGTCTCCAGCATCGCCACGAGTGGCCAGAACGAGCACGACCCGATGGCCAGCTTGGGCGGCTCGAGCCAGCGTGCCTGCATCAAGTAGCGCCTCATCGTCGGGATGGGCATGAAAGGCGACCAGCGTCCCGTTCGGCATTTGTGCATTCTTGCAGAGCAACGGCGAGGACTACCGTGAACCAGTGTTCGTCCGCCGTCCAGAGGAGTCGTGTGACTGACGCCGATGCGACAATTCGATCTGAATCTGGACGACTCAAGATCGCGCTGATCTCCGATTGCTACGTCCCACGCCTAGGCGGCATTGAGATGCAGGTTCATGATCTGGCTCGCCATTTGCAGCGGGCCGGACACGAAGTTGTGGTCGTGACCACAACCGGTGGGCCCGATGTCGTTGATGGCGTTCGAGTTCATCGCATTGATGTGCCGTTGCTCCCGTTTGACATCCCCTTTACTCGCCGCGCATTCCGCAGCGTGGCCGATGCACTGGTCGCCGAGCGAGTTGATGTGGCTCATTTCCACGGCGGAGTCGTGAGCCCACTTGCCTACAAAGGAGCGCGCGACGCACAGCATGCGGGAATTCCTGTTGTGGTCACTCTTCATTGCATTTGGAGTTACGCGACTCCGTTTTTTTGGGCGATCAACAAAGTGACGAAGTGGGGGCAGTGGCCGGCGGTGTTGTCTGCGGTGAGTGAAGTTGCGGTCGCGCCCGTTCGGCGCATTGCTGCGAACGACGCGACTGTCGTGGTGCTGCCTAACGGAATCGAAAACGAGACCTGGAAGATCGAACCGGCTGAACGTGATCGTTCGGTTGTCACTCTTGTTTCGGTCATGCGACTTGCTCCGCGAAAGCGTCCGATGCATTTGTTACGAATGATTAAGGACGTGCGCGATCGGACCCCGCGATCAATCGATGTTCGACTCGTCGTCATTGGCGATGGTCCTGAATTGGGTCAGATGGAGAAGTACGTGCGCGAGAACGGACTCACGAACACCGTGTCGCTGGTTGGTCGTCGAACTCGTGAGGAAATTCGCGAGATTTACAGTCGCGCTGACGTGTTTGTTGCCCCCGCAAACCTTGAGTCATTTGGTATCGCTGCGCTTGAGGCACGTTGCGCTGGGCTACCTGTTGTTGCGAAAGCTCAGACTGGAATTCGTGAGTTTGTGACCCATGAACGAGAGGGTCTCCTTGCGGCCAACGATGCTGAGATGGCTCGCGAGCTAACGAGAATCGTGAACGATCGACTTTTGCGAGAGAAAATTGCAACGCATAATCGCTCGACGCCTTCGCCGGTTGACTGGGCGGACGTGGTTGAACGCAATGTCGAGGCCTATCGACTCGCGATCAGTTTGCAGTCGTAACGGGAGCGCCTCGACCGGCTCGGGTGATCGCACGAGCCGCATAGTAGGCAAAGGTGAAGAGAGCGAAACCGGCAACAGCGTCGAGCACGTAGTGATTTGCCGTGATGACCACGACGTAGACGGTCATGATGGGGTAGAGGATCACGAGCGTCTTCGACCACCACGACTTCATTCGTGGAAGTAATGCAATGAGTCCCCAGAATGCCCATCCGCAATGGAGTGATGGCATCGCCGCGAATTGGTTAGAGATCGTTTTCATTGCCTCATCGTTAAATGACCAGAAGGTCGGGAACTCGACGAGCGTGTCGACAAAGCCGAACCAGTTGCCGGCGTTGGCTCCGTGAAGAAGCAATGTGTCGTCAAGGAGGCGGGGCGGCATAAGCGGGAACAGCGCGAATCCGATGAGTCCGCAAAGAGTGCCAATCATCAGAGTGTTTCTAAACAACGAATAGTCGTCGGGGAACTTCCGATACAGGAAGATCAACGTGAAAATTGTTGCGCCCATATAGACAGAGCCATAGAAGTAATTCGCGAAAACGATGAGGGCAGTGAAGTCAAGTGCGAAATTCTGCATTGCTTGTTCGTGCCAAATGCCGAGCGTGCGCTGCCAGTCAATGATTCGCAGAGCGTTTTCGTAGGCCTTATCGGGTTTGCCAGCCGAAAGATTTCGCACGGTTTCGTACACAATGTCGACCACGACGACAATCAGAATTTCGCGCCACCAAAAGAGTTTCTTGCCGTCGGAAAGTGTGCGCCCCGCAAATAAATTGCGTCGCTGAGCGGGCCGAGTCGTTTCCGATGACCCCGCTGAACCCGTTGGCCCGCCTGATGCCTCGATATTGGTTTCGGTCATCCCGCCACCAACCGTTGCACTGAACCGCCGGCAGTAACGATGTACAACTCGCCTTGGTTGTCCTCGGCGAACGCCACTATCGAGTTGGTACCGAGCTGCGGTCCGATTGCTTTGTCATCAAGAAGAACACCCTTCCGCTGAAGGAGTCCTTTGACAGTTCCGGTGCAGAAGTCGCCATAGATATAGACACCCTGAAGTTCGGTGATCGAACCGCGGTAGACGAAGCCGCCAATGACGGGGCAGTTGGCGCCATTGCTCGGGGCTACCGCAATGGGGGTGACTAGCGAAGAAGGGGCACCCTCAGTGACTGGCCCGGGTTCTTTTCCATCTTTATAGGGCCAGCCCAAGTTGGCGCCATCGCCAGCCCCGGACGACACGGGGAGGTAATCGATTTCACTGAATTGAACGCGGCCGGCGTCAGCGACCCACATATTTCCATTGGCTCGATCAAAACTGAATCGGAGAGGGTTCTGCGCGCCCAATGACCAGATCTGCGGAGCTCCGCCACCAGCAGCAAATGGATTGCCCGGAGGAATGGCATAGGGATCGGCCAAAGTCGCTCCGCCTGGATCGATACGAAGGATCTTTCCGAGCAGCGACTCTGGGTTCTGCGCGGCCTTTTCCACTCCACCATTCGGCGAGTCGCCGACACCGATATAGAGAAATCCGTCGCGACCCAATGTGAGTTGACCGGAGTAGTTGGTTGTTCCTTCGCGCGCGATTGTGAGAAGCGTGCGCTTTGATCCCGCATCGACAACGGGCGCGGGGATGACGGGCAGCACCTGCGTCGTTGTCGAGGTCGGTGCAGCAGTTGTTGTGGGTGCGCCAGGCACAGTTGGTCCCGGAGCCGGGGGAGCAGGAATGGTGACAGGCGGTGGAACTGGGTCGGAGACGTTCCACGACGCGACAACAATCTCGCCCTTCTTATTCACGTAACTGAGGAACAACGAGCGCGCGTCGGTGGAGAACGCGATTCCAAGCAGGCCTCGTTCACCATCAGACGCGACGTCGCTGGAAATGTCGAAGACCGCACCGGGGTAGGTCTTGAAACCGTTGCGCTGAGTTTGACCAAGTTCAAGATTCCACGCGGTTTGGATTTCGATTACGCGGACGGCTCCGGACCGTTGGGTGACCCAAAGCTGATTCCGCATCGGACGCGAGACGATGTTGGTGGCATCGTTGAATCCGCCAGCTACTTCCGTTGCGAGCATCGTCTTGGAAATTGATGTTGGCCCGGTGCCCGTATCGACCGCCGTCGTAGGAGTAGTCGCTTGAGGGGTTTCGTCGGTGGAGGACTTCTCTGGCGCGCTGCAGGCAACGAGGGTGATGCCGAGTGCCACCGCAACGGCGCCAGCAAGTGCCCGGAACGCGTGTCCGGTCCTTTTGCGGCGGGGTTCGTACTGGTGGGCCATGGCGCATTGAGGCTACCGATGTTTTTGCGAGCGTTGCAGCCAGGGCAGTGTTGGAACGACATCTCCGAGCAACCCGTTGTTCACCTTCGGGGGAATTGATTCATGAGGTGTTGGTACGGGGTTTGTTGTTCTTTCGGCTCGGTTCACGTTCACTACGAACACCTGTGGAAGCAGGCCCGTACGAGGGCCGATTCCCGAACCCGTCTCCGGAGTTGATGAACGTCGTGCCCGGCACAGTTGTAGAGGACCCACCGGTCGCCGAAGACCCTCCCGCGCCACGGGAGCGGACTCGCAGAGTCATTACCGAAGTGCCAAGCCGGGCAGACCGACGGTTCAATCAGATCACGATGGGTGCTGGCATTTCCGTGCTGGTCCTGCTCACCCTCGTAGGTCTCTTCTTGATGATCCAGAGCAGCGATGCCCTTGGGGAAACGGGGATCTGGACATTCCTGACCCGCACTGAATGGCGCACCGATGTGACCCCAGCCCGGATCGGTGTTCTCGGTCTTCTTGCCGGAACGGTTTTGGTCGCGGTTGTTGCCGTTGTCATTGCAGTGCCACTGAGTGTCTTTAGTGCTCTTGCGATCACGGAGTATTCGACGGCGAAGCGTCGGAAGTGGTTAGTCGGAGTGGTTGACCTCCTCGCTGCGGTCCCAAGTCTTCTTTTTGGCCTCTGGGGTTTTCTCTATCTTTCGGACAAAATCGTGCCGATTTCGCTGTGGTTGACCCAGAACTTCGGTTGGTTCCCGCTCTTTAAGACCTCGGAAGACGCGAGCCTCACCGGTTCGATTTTCATCGCAGGAATCGTGGTTGCACTGATGGTCTTACCGATCATCACCTCGGTCGTGCGCGAAGTGTTTTCGCAGACTCCGCCAGGTGAAAAGGAAGCGGCACTCGCTCTGGGGGGAACTCGCTGGGGGATGATCAAAACTGTCGTGCTGCCATTTGGCAAGGGCGGAATTGTCGGTGGCTCAATGCTTGGTTTGGGTCGCGCACTTGGAGAGACGATCGCGGTCGCGCTGTTGCTTCCGCAGGTGCCGCAGAAGATCGGCGAAAGCATTCACATTCTCCAAAATGGTGGAGCAACCGTTTCGGGTTTCATTGCAAACCGAGCTGGCGCAGACGAATTCACTACCTCGGGTCTTCTTGCCGCAGGTCTTGTGCTCTTCATCATCACCCTAGGAACCAACATGATCGCTTCGGTCGTGGTGTCAAAGAGCCGCTCTGGTGCGGGGGTTGACATATGACCTCAACAACATCAGCAACCTCTGCAACACCGGAAACCTCGACAAAAACAACGACAATGGCGACCGCGTCACGAGCCCCGAGAAATCGTAAGCGCACAGCTCGACGACCACGAGAGTTCACGACGTTCGACGTGTGGGTCCTCGTTGGTTCCCTCATTAGTGCGTTGTGTTTGAACTGGTTGATCTTCTATCGACTGACAGCCGGTGCGAGCGCCTTCGGATTTCTCCTCGGTTCGTACGTCACGTTTCTTGCGATCTTTGCGATCGTGACCACGGATCGTGTTGGTCGCCTCGTCGCATCCGATCGAGTTATGACAGTTGTCGTAGTGACCGCAGCGGCGATTGTGTTCATTCCGTTGGTGCTTTTGATCGGCTACATCCTCGTTGAGGGTCTAAAGGCGCTCCGCCCCAGTTTCTTCTTTGAGGATCAGCAAGGCATCACCCCTGTGATGCCGGCGACGTCGGGTGGTGGCTTCCACGCAATCATCGGCACCATCGAACAAGTTGGTCTCGCGCTGCTCTGGTCGCTGCCCCTTGCACTCGCAGCTGCGGTCTTCCTCAATGAGAGCCGAAGCAAATGGCGTCGCCCGGTTCGGATCTTCGTCGACGCGATGAGCGGGCTTCCGTCGATCGTTGCGGGTCTCTTCATCTTCGCAACATTGATTCTTCCATTCGCGAAATCGGGAAATCCGCTGTTTGGCTACAACGGATTTATGGCCAGTTTGGCGCTGGCGATCACGATGCTTCCAACAATTACCCGAACAGTCGAAGTCGTTCTTCGACTTGTTCCTGATGGTTTGCGTGAGGCCAGCCTTGCTCTCGGCGCATCGCGTGCACGCACGGTTTGGTCCGTCGTCTTCCCGACGTCACGGACGGGTATGACCACCGCAGTTGTTCTCGGCATCGCTCGAGCCGTTGGTGAAACCGCTCCGCTTTTGTTCACATCGTTTGGCTATGACCTTATGAACAGCAATCCATTTGCAGGCTCACAAGAAAGCCTGCCGCTATTCGTCTATCGGAATATTCGAAAGCCGGATATCGCAGCGGTGCAGCGCGGATTCGCTGGCGCGCTCGTTCTCATGCTCATCGTCTTGGGTCTCTTCGCTATCGCACGCTTTATCGGCCGTGATCGGTCGAAGCGAAAGGCTCGAGGGCCAAAGCCCGCAACTCCCAACTCAGCGCAAGCAGCGAAACAACCACTGAAGGGTGGATCAAATGCCTGATGTCGATGTAGATGTAGATGTCGATAGTGAGGTTGAGCAGGATCTTGAGGAGAACCTGACCGAAGACGATCGCAACGAGGCTGAAAAAGTCTTTGCCAAGAAGGTCGAGATCATCGGGGGACCTCCGGCTGGTCCCGCAACGCTCGAGGCAAAAGATGCCTGTGCTTGGTTCGGGGATCGTCTTGTTCTCGAGGGAGTCGACCTCGTCATGCCGAAGGGAAAGGTGACTGCGCTTATTGGGCCCTCGGGTTGCGGTAAGTCGACCTTCCTTCGCCTTCTGAACCGCATGCATGAACTCATTCCCGGCGCTGCGCTTGACGGAGAAATTCTTCTTGATGGAGACGACATCTACGCGGCTGGCACTCGCGCTCAGCAAGTTCGCATGCGAATCGGCATGGTGTTTCAGAAGCCGAACCCATTTCCGGCAATGACAATCCGCGAAAACGTGCTTGCTGCTCTCAAGCTCGCGCGTTTGAAATGTGACGACAAAGACACACTCGTTGAGCAGTCGCTTCTGCGAGCAGGTCTCTGGAAAGAGGTTCGCGATCGTCTTGACAGTCCTGGCGGTGCGTTGTCCGGTGGTCAGCAGCAGCGGCTTTGTATTGCTCGATCGCTCGCCGTGCACCCCAATGTTTTGCTGATGGACGAGCCATGTTCCGCGCTTGATCCGACCTCGACTCGTCGTGTGGAAGAGACGATCGATGAGCTTCGCGGCGAAGTCACGGTGGTGATCGTCACCCACAACATGCAACAGGCACAGCGTGTCTCGGACTTATGTGCCTTCTTCCTTGCTGCTGAGAATCAGCCAGGAATGGTGGTCGAACAGGGCCCGACCGACGTCATGTTCTCGACGCCAACCGATCCTCGAACACTCGACTATGTGCAAGGACGGTTCGGCTGATGCCTGCTGGCAAACGCACACTCATGCAGCGCACGCGTCGCATCGCAGGTGGTATTGCACTTGCAGCTGTTGCGCTTCTTGCATCTGCCGACGTTGCATCGGCGGCCCCTGCCCGCGTGAATGGTCAGGGTTCGTCCTATGTTGCGCTCGCCATGCAACAGTGGGTCGCCGATGCACAGACCACTGGCTTGCAGGTCAACTATCTGCCGACTGGTTCACCGCAGGGCCTGACGTCATTTGGTCAATCGCTGGCGGACTTTGCTGGCACGGAAGCTGAATTCTCCGCGTTGTCATCTCCAGGTTCTGGAGATAGCCGTGGTTATCAGTACGTACCAAGTGTCGCGGGCGCTGTCGCAGTGATGTACAACGTGCAGGACTCGGCGGGAAGAAAAGTCGACTACCTCCATTTGTCGCGCCGCACCGTTGCACGTATTTTCACCGGCGATATCAGCCGTTGGAACGATCCGGCGATTGCTGCGGATAATCGCGGTCTTGTACTTCCTGATCAACCGATCACTGTTGTGTACCGCGGAGGGCAATCGGGAACAACCGGACTCTTTTATGATTTCGTTGCCAACGTAGCGCCAGACATTTTTGGTCCATGGGCAGCGCAGAATCGCTTCCCCACGAGTGTTCGCATCATTCAACTTGATAGTTCGCCTGGATTTGTTCCGAAGTCGCAAGCCTTCCAAGGCTCTGATCAGATCGCGCAGTTCATTGCGAGTGGTCAAGGACTTTGGAGCATCGGCTACGACGAATTTGGCTACTCGAAGACCTACAACGCCCCTTCGGCTTGGATCGAGAACGCAGCAGGCGAATGGATCCTTCCTTATGCGGAAAACATTTCCGCTGCACTTGAAGCAGCACAGTTGCGACCGGACCTGAGTCAGGAATTGTCGGGGGTTTACAACTCGGGCAATCCGAAGGCGTATCCAATTTCGGCGTACAGCTACATCGTGACTCAGTGCACTCAGTCGCCTGATCGTCCGACGTGTAAGGGCCCCTACTCAAACACGGGGGTGACCGAAACGTTGGCGTTGTGGCTTCGCTACATCGCGTGTGATGGCCAAGTGAACATGGCGAAAATCGGCTATTCGCCTCTGCCTCCGAATCTTTCCCAAGAAGTTGCGAATTCAATCGCGAGATTGACCGGTCAGCCTCCTGAACAACTAAGCGCTGCAAATTGCGCGAATCCCCGGTTCTCAGGATCGGTAGGTGAAGGAGGGGGTAGTCCCCCCGACCCGTTGGCGGGCATCGCCTCGATTGGTGACGTCGCTGGCGGAGCAGTCTCAACAGCAGCCGATGCAACCGCAACCGCTTCGGGCGCGACAGGAGCAGCAAAATCCGCAGGAGGTGGAAGCACTGACTGGAGGAAAGCGACACCTGTTGCCTACACCGGGCCTTCGATTCCGACGTCGAACACCCTCGCGCTCGTGTTGTTGCTCATTGTGATGATCATGCCTATTGGTTTCGGGATTTTTCGATCGCGGCGCAACGCAAACAGCGCGTGAGCAACTTGGTGGCTGTTTCCCAAGGTTGACGCGAACTTCACCCGAAGTTTGGTCACTGAAAGGAAGCCGTTCACCTCTCTCTGTCAACAATTTCTGCGTGGGCTGAGAGCCCATCGCGGAAGGGCGTAGTGATGACGCCACCGTTCCCTTGAAAGGACCTGGAAAAACGTGAAGAGTCCCTTGTTTAAACGAAGCCTTCTTGTGGGTGGAGCTCTCGCAACGCTTGCTGCGAGCCTCATCTCGACAAGCACCGGTGCTTCAGCGCAGATCGCGCCGCAGACCGCTGGTGTCGTTCTTGCCGCCGGCGGTTCGGACACGACGGAAAAGGTCATGGATGCGGTCTTGAGTCAGGCCAACGCCAATGCAGGCGAGACTTGGGTGAACCTTCCTTCATTCCCCACCACCGCCATTCAGGTCCCTGGAGATCTGAACTGTCCGACGATGAGCTGGCAGCCGAATGGCGTTACGCCAGTCGCACCTGATCGCACCGTTCCCGCCGGTTCAGGAAATGGTCGTTCGATGTTGCAGACGTTGATCAACGACAACAACACCTACGGTTCACCAGCACGACCGGTGAAGGGTTGCTTGGACATCGCTCGTTCCTCGTCGTATAGCTCCTCGTCGCCAGCTGTTGGCACAGGCGAGTACTACGCCTTTGCTCTTGACGCTGTTTCGTGGGCAACGGGAAGCCTTTCTGCTCCCGCAGCTCTTTCAAAGGCTGATCTCGTCAAGATTTACAACTGCACCTACACCGACTGGTCGCAGGTTCCGGGCGGTTCCGCCGGCCCGATCCAGCGCTACCTTCCGCAGTCAGGATCGGGCACCTATTCGTTCTTCCTGTCTGACGTGTTGGGCTCGTCTGCGTTCAACTTCGGAACACCTTCAGCGGATTGCCCTGCACCAATCACGGTGAATGCTTCGGGTGCACCGCTTGAAGAGAACAACGCAAGTGTCATCAACCCGGCTCACTGGCAATCGGCGATCTTCCCGTATTCAGCTGGTCAGTGGGTCTACCAGGCCAACAACGCCGCCAACCCCACCATTGACAAGCGAGTGCTTCCCAGCGGCGGTGCCCCGGCTCGACTTGGTGGCATCCTCACCAATGTTGACGCCAATGGCCTCACCACCACGAAATCGATGAATGCCAATCCAGCGGCCTACAACATCACCGATCGCAAGTGGCAGCTCAACGACGCTGGTCTGTCAGTCGTGCAGCCAAATGCCTCGGGCGGCTATCCGATCACTGAAGCGAGTTCAACCCGTGTGAACACCGTCCCGGCCTACATCGGTGTCCGCTTCGTGTACAACGTCCTTGACACCCGTTCGCCGAACTACAACGAAGCGCTCCTTGCTGTCGGCTTTGACAATGTCAACGGTGGCACCACGAAGAGTGCTCTGTGTGATGGACAGCGTGCAGCGATTATCGCGAGCTACGGCTTTGCTCCGCTTCCAACTACCAGTGTGACCGGAACCGTTGCTGCGTCAGCGAACTACAACCTGGCCAACTCAACTTGTCGAAGGATCGCAATCTGATCGATCTCGTTGGGGTCGGCACAGCGGTGCCGGCCCCAACGATCGGTTTGATCTGATCGTTGCCTTATGAGAAATCGTCGACTTCCCCTCGTTGGTGCCTTCGCTGCTGTCGTCGTTGTTGTGGCGCTTCTCGTCATCGCAACACGTGGTTCGTCGACGTCACAAACGGAAGTTCGGGATGCCGGTTCGACGACCAACGTCTCCGAAGCTGAGACCTCAGCGTCAAGTTCAAGCACGACAATTGCGCCAGTGCCGGTCACCGATCCGACTCCGACGGGCCCCTACACCACCCCGGATATGCCGGTGGCCGTCGCAGTCTCGACAACAACCGGTCTCCGTTCCGGTGATGTTGTAAGCGCAACGGCGTCGCCGGAAAATGGTTCTCCGGTCTACGGCGTCGAAGCTCGCTTGTGTTCGGGAACTGCGTCGATCAAATTCGACGGACAACTCTTCCCCACTCGAGCAGGCATGTGTCTTCCCAAGCCATTCGCTGAGGGGACCGATTCATTTGTCGAAGTCAAGAACGAACCGCCTTACGGGCCGGTCGTTGTGAAGTTTCGAGTGGGAACCGGATCGCAGACGATTGCACTGCAAGACGGGACTCAGTCGACCATCACCTGTGATTCGGCACATCCCTGCCAGATCGTCCTGAAGATGCAGTACCCGAATGGGTTCGGATTCCAAGGTGTGCCAGTCACGTTTCGGTGACTGATTCCGCTCTGGGACTCGAACGCAAAGAGTTCACCTGCCGTTGATCCGTGGTTTCCCACATCTCAACGCCTCGCTCATCTACGCAGTTCATTCTTCCTTTGTACGCAGTCAACTCCTGCACCCTCAACCACGAAGAGGTCGTACACCGATGTCAAAGATCCGAATCCTTCGCAACCTGGGCGTCGTTATCGCCCTTGTGGCGTATGTGCTTTCGATTGCCACTCTCAACCCCGCAGGCGCTGAAACATCCTCCGTTCCGGTGAATGTCACGGCCTCGCCGACGGTCGGTCTCGTCGATGGCCAGGCCATCACCGTGACGGTCACCGCCGGGTCCAGTTTCATATACGGCATCGAAGCTCGGCAGTGTTCCTCGACCGCTGGGCCGATCGACTACACCGCTGACTTCTCGCCGACTGTTTCAGGTAAGTGCACGCCTACCGCTCTTGGCTCGGCTGGTGCGGACGCCTATAAGACCGTGACCGCCGTTGCTCCGTTCAGCACCGCCTCGCTTGAGTTCAAGGTCGGCAAGGGTTCCAGCGGCTCCTTCAACCTTCAGTCAGGCGGAACCGCAACGGTTCAGTGCGACGAAACTCATGCGTGCAAGCTCACACTTCTTCTCCAGGTTCAGGGCGGAACAGTGTTCCAGTCGTTCCCGATCGGTTGGGATGGAATGGGCGCTCGATTCAACCCAATCACGCCAGTTCGAATTCTCGACACTCGTACCACGAACACTCCGAGTGGAGTCGCCGGTCGAGTGCCATCGGGCGGCACTATTGATCTTCAAATCACCGGAGATAACGGGATCCCTGCCGATGCCACGGCAGTCGTCATGAACGTGACTGCTGTAGCGCCGACTGGTGCTGGATTCATCACGGTTTGGCCTCGAGGGGTTACTCGACCTCTCTCGTCGAACCTGAATTTCGCGCCTGGTGACATTGTTCCCAACCTGGTGACGGTCGGTATAGGTTCGAACGGCCAGGTGAGTCTGTATCACCAGGGTGGAACCAACAATCTCATTGCAGACGTGGTTGGCTACTACTCGCCAGTGAATGGTGACTACTTCACACCGCTCACGCCAGTACGTGCACTCGATACTCGTACAACAAACACCCCGAGCGGAACAGCAGCTCGAGTCGGTCAAGGTGGGGAGATTTCGCTCACCATTGCAAACGCAAATGGCGTTCCGGCGGATGCAACGGGTGTCGTTCTGAATGTGACCGCGGTCGGTCCCACGGCTGCCGGATATGTCACGGTGTATCCGAATGGAGTGACTCGTCCGCTTGCTTCGAACCTCAACTTTGTTCCTGGCGACACGATCCCGAATTCGGTGATTGTCGGCATTGGCTCACAGGGCAAGGTCAATCTCTTCAACGCAAACGGAACGGTTAATCTCATCGCCGACATTGTTGGTTACTACTCACCCGACAACACCGGTAAGCAGTTCTTCCCAATCACGCCGGTTCGTGCCCTCGACACCCGCAATGGCACCGGCGGCTTCTCCGCAGCTGTTGGTCAGGCCGCGACGATTGACCTCGACATTCGTGGCGCCAATGGCATACCCAATGGCGCTGGTGCGATCGTGATGAACACCACCGCAGTGTCTCCTACGGTCAGCAGCTACCTCACCGTGTGGCCGACCGGCGTTGCTCGTCCCTTGGCATCGAACCTCAACTACGGCGTTGGAGATGTCATCCCGAACCTTGTGCAGGTTGGAATCGGCAGCAACGGCAAGGTGAGCCTCTATAACAATGGCGGCTCTGTGAACCTCGTCGCCGATCTCACGGGGTACTTCGCTTGACGGACACTCCCTGTTCCGCAGGTGGAAACTCCCGGCGACACGTCGCCGGGAGTTTCGTATTCCTGATTTCAATTGCAGTCGTAGCGCTCGTCATCCTTTCGCTCGTGCCTCTGGTATCCAAAAGTGCGGGAGCTGCGAATGCGGCGACCCCATGGACGGTGTCAGTGACACCTTTCAATGATGTGAGCGATGGCACGCGCATCCGGATCACACTCCAGACGTCGGATGCCCATCCCATCTCGAGCGCGAAAGCCCAGGTGTGTCGTGCTGGTGTGAGTTACGGAACCAGTACGTCCTTTGTCCCGAATGATGATTTCCGAATCGGTGGCGCGAATTGTCCATCGATTCCGATCTCCACATCCGCCGACCTCTCGGCGCAGGCGTCGAATACTTATACCAACGCAACTCGACCGGGCGGTGACACCTTCACCATTTCGGCTGGGGTTGGAACTGTTGCGTGGAATGACACCAACGGTCAGGCCATGACGCTCACTTGTGATGCCCAAAATCCATGCGACCTTGTTGTTCAGGTTCGAGGAATCGACAATGACGGAGTGTTGCGATGGGTGCCCTATACCCAGCGGCTGACCTATCGAATCGATGACCCCATCGCCGGTTGCGGTGGACCTGCTCAAGGACTCGTTTCAAGTGCAAGCTCCGAGAGAAACAGTCGATTCTGGATTGATCTCACCCTTGCCCAGTGCAAGTCACCGGGTGCGCAGGCGGGAGCTCTCAGCAGCTCAAGTTTCGCGGGCGAGGGCAACGCGCTCGACATGTACACGCGTGGCGATGTCGATCTTGCCTACAGCAGCGTGGTCTACGACACCGCTCCGGGTCTCGGACGCGGGGATTCGTCAGGCCCGATGACTCCTCGCGAGTCGGCGATCGTTCCGATCGCTCTCAATGCGACTGTTCTTGCAGTTGGTAATGGCTATCAAGACGCCAATGGCGACAAGGCACCGTATTCAGACGTCAAAATGACCCTTGATGAAGTTGCTGCTCTGTTGTCGGGCGGACCTGATCAGATCAATGGCTATCTTCCAGCAATTTATGGACGGAACCCACAGCTTCAGGGAACGGGGATGTTCTCAACGAGCTCCTCTATTCGCTTAGGCGCAGCGCCTGATGCGGAAAGCACAACCTGGTACTCAACCGGCATCCTCGATGCGTTGCGTCCCAATCTTTGGAGGGTGCCAAACACCGGCACGTTCGGAATTGATGCGGGACGAGATCGCACTGCGGTCACATCGTTCGCACTTGCAGACCCTTCGTTTCAAGGAGTGCTGAACCTCTATACGGGTACATCAATTCTTGACAAAGCGATCAAATTGCAAGGCAACGGAGATTTTGGCGGCATTTGGGCGGTCACTGATCTAGCGACAGCCCGCAGTCTCGGGATGTCGGTTGTCCAGATTGAGAATGCAGCAGGCGCGTTTGTCGAACCGACGGAAGCATCGATGCTCTCTGCGGTCGCTTCGATGACCACCGCGTCTGACGGGCGCTTGGTGCCCAATTATTCAGCCGCCGCCGTGCAGGGAGTTGAGCCCTATCCGCTCACGTTTGTTGAGTACGCAGTAGCGCCCTTGAAGCCGTTGGTTGATGTTCGTTGTAACCCGCGATTGACCTCGCAGCAGTTGCTGACCAACTGGCTTACCTATGTGACTCATGCGGGCCAACAGAACCTGCCTGCTGGCATGGTTGCGATCACCCCAGCAATGGTGCAGAGCGCTGAGGCACAGATCGCAAAAGTTGGGACCGTGGCCAATACCTGCGTGCCTGTTCCTGATGGCCCGGCTACTCCCAATAGCGGTACAGATGGAATCGTGACTCCGCCATCGGCGCTCACGAGTCGTTACGCCACGTCGGGTCTAGCGCGGGTTGCTCCAGATGGTTCGACTGTTGCTGTCGATGCGCAGCTGGCCTCCGTGCAAGCAGAAATGCCAGATTTCGTTCGACGCTCAGCGAGTGGAAATGCGCTCGCGCTCATGGGGTTGGTTGCCGTTCTGGCACTTCTCACGCTTTCGGCAATGGCGACGTCTGGTCGACTTTCCTTCGATCGTTTCCGTCGCGGCGGACGGTCCTCGTGACATCGGTACTTGATCGAATGCAAACGACAGATTCCGAAACGCACGACGTAAGCGATGAGGTTGAGCCCGAGGTTGAGATCGAAGAGGATTCCTCCGAAGACCTCACCGCGGCGCGAACGATGGCGACTGGTCCGTTGGTGGCGCTTTGGATCGTTATTGCTGTCCTGATTCTCGGCATCGTTCTCTATGTGATTGAACCCATGTTTCAAGAGCGCGATCAAGGGTTACTGCTTGATCGCTACCGGACGACCGTCGACAAAGCAGCGAACCAGGCAACCGGACTCCAAGGCGTCGAAGTTCCCACGACTGCGCCGGCGTTCGGAAGCCCAGTTGGCATTCTCGAAATCGGTTCGCTCGGTCTGCAAACGGTGACGGTTGAAGGCGTCGACTCGGCGACAACTCGAGTTGGGCCGGGACATGTCCCTGGCACCGCTGCTCCAGGTCAACCCGGTAACTCGGTAATCGTCGGTCGTCGAACGATGTTCGGCGGTCCATTCGGTGACATTTCAACGATGCAGGTCGGCGACGAAATCATTGTCACGACGACGCAAGGTCAAAGCTTGTACCAAGTGACCGATGTTGGCCAGGCGGAGCTGACGTCTGAAGCAACTCCGGCGACTGCACCAGCTGTTGCTGCACCGACCACGACGACGACCAGCACCACGACGACAACAATCGCCGGTGCCGAAGCGGCCCCGATCGTGGAAGCGACGCCGACTGAGCCTCTTGTGGATCCCGCAGCAGGGGAAGCGGTTGCAGAGCCGACCACGACAACGACAATCGCCGCTGTCGAGTCGTCGCTCACGGGCGGCCGCATTCCGCTCAATAGTTTGTATGGCACTTCATCTGATGACCGACTCACATTGGTCTCTTCAGCCAGTGCGTTTCCGTGGAACTCGGCTCAGGCTGACGTCGTCGTTGCCGTCATGATTGGCAAGCCATTCGCGCCAACTCCACAAAATGGTCGTATGGCCGGTCAAGGTGGAAACGTTGGCGATACAGCGGCATGGCCGATTGTTCTTCTTGCCTTCATCTTCCTCGGAGCAACGGTGACCGGCGCGGTTCTGCTGTATCGACGGTCCTCGCCTCGAGTGGCGTACCTGCTGACAGTTCCGCCGTTGGTCGTCTTTGCGATCCTTGCTGCTGAATCGTTTAGTCGATTGCTTCCGGCCTGGTCATAGCCAACGCCCTTAGCGCGGTGGTCGGATAAGGCCCTCTTGCACCACAGTGACGGCGAGTTTGCCTTCGCTCGTGAACACTGAACCAGTGGCAAATGCTCGTCCGCTCGCTGCGCTCGGGGTTTCTTGTGCGTACAGCAGCCATTCGTCGGCCCGGAAGGGGCGGTGGAACCACATTGCGTGATCGAGGCTGGCCATAAAGACATTGTCGATGGGCCCCAGAGCATGCGGGAGTAGAGCAGTGTCGAGCAACGTCATATCGGAGGCGTAAGTGAGCGCACAGGCGTGCAGGACCGGATCGTTCGGCAGCTTGCCGGTGGCCTTCATCCACACACGCTGGTAGGGCGGAAGTTCGCGTTCACGATCACGCGGCGTCCAATCGCAGTTGCGCAGGTCGAAGGGAAGGTCGAGTTCGAACCGATGGTCATCATGTTCGGCCGCAACTTCGGCCCATCGCTCTTGAACGGTTGGCAAGGTGTCGGGGGCCGGAACATCGGGCATTGCCGCTGAATGGTCGAAGCCGTCTTCGGGAACCTGGAACGAGGCGGAAAGGCTGAAAATGGCGCGGCCATGTTGAATGGCGGTGACCCGACGCGTGGTGAATGAAAGGCCGTCTCGGATTCGCTGAACCTCATAGAGAATCGGAACTCGCGAATCTCCCGGGCGAAGGAAGTACGCGTGCAGCGAATGGACTCGGGTCTCGGGCTCAACGGTGCGGGCTGCAGCAATGAGTGCTTGACCGGCAACCTGACCGCCGAAGACGCGCTGCTGCTCTGACGGAGGACTGATTCCTCGAAACATGTTGACCTCAATGGGTTCGAGATCAAGAAGAGTGAGGAGTGCGTCTACTGCGGCCTGAGTCACCCTCTTAATCTCCCACATTGCGCCGAGATTTGTCGGTGTTCTTCCCTCATCGAGTGCGACACTGCCGGTAGGGTCCGCGCATGGCTACAAACTTTCCGCAGGGATTCCGTTGGGGCACCGCTACCGCGGCACATCAGGTCGAGGGTGGGAACTGGAACAACGATTGGTGGGCGTGGGAACACGCTCCGAATACGCCGTGTGAAGAACCAAGTGGCGATGCATGTGATCAGTTGAACCGCTATGACTCGGACATCGCGCTCTGCGCCGCCCTCGGGTTCGATAACTACCGGTTCTCCATTGAGTGGTCGCGTATCGAACCCGAGCCCGGTGAATTCTCGATGGCCGCGCTTGATCACTACCGACGAGTGTTGGCGTCGTGCCATGCCCACGGCATTGAACCAGTCGTGACTTTTCATCACTTCACAACACCTCGTTGGGTCGCAGCGGAAGGCGGATGGCATACGGCGTCGACCGTTGATCGCTTTCTGCGTTTCGCCGAGAAGTCGGTGAATCACCTTGGTGATCTGATTGGAACTGCGTGCACGATCAACGAGCCCAACATCGTTTCGTTCATCGGCTACCAGCTTGCTTTTTTCCCTCCCGGTGTCGCTGACGACGCGCAGTTCGAAGCAGCGAATGCGAATTTCATTGACGCACATCGTCGAGTCGTTCCCATCTTGAAAGGTGGGCCAGGAGATTTTCCTGTTGGGTTGACACTGTCAATGGCCGACTATCAGGCAGTTCCAGAAGGCGATGCGGACGCCATCAAGCGCCGCGATCACGTTCGTGCTGTTTCTGAAGATCAGTTCCTCGACATCGTTGGGAATGATGACTTTCTTGGAGTGCAGGTCTACAGCCGCACTCGTGTTGGTCCGAACAGTGTCTTGGGTGGCGAGGAAGGTGTTCCGACACTTCCAATGGGTTATGAGTTCTGGCCGGAATCACTCGGGGCATGTTTGCGACGCGCATGGGACTACACCGGTGGTTCGGTTCCATTGCTCGTGACCGAAAACGGAATCGGCACCAATGATGATTCGCAACGGATTGACTACGTGCAGCGCGCGCTTGAGGGAGTCCTTGCGTGTATTGCCGACGGTATTGATGTTCGCGGCTACACCTATTGGAGCCTTATGGATAACTTCGAATGGGCGTTCGGGTATCGACCACGATTTGGCATCATCGAAGTAGATCGTGAAACGCAACGGCGCACGGTGAAGCCCAGTGGCGAATGGTTGAGTGGCATCGTGCGAGCAAATTCGCTCGGATGACGTCGATTGCGAAGCGGTCCCGCTATTCAGGGCCGGTCCACAGTGGGAACTAGGGTATTTGTGCTCGGCTCGAACGCGAGGAGCACCCCCTGATGAGCCACGAAATCAATCACGAGTTCCCCGCGTCCTCGCACACTGTTACGCCACTTCCTGAGACCTCAGGGCTTATCGGCAAGATCGTGCTTTCCATCCGTACTCGCGGGCTGCGATACGCAATGGTTGCAGTCGTCAATGTTGTTGTGGGTCAAAGTCTGTTGTTGCTTCTTCAGGGTGCAATGCGCCCGAGTTGGGCGAACGTGGTTGCCGTTGGGATATCAGCGGTCCCGGCGTATTACATGAATCGCGCATGGGTCTGGGGAAAGCGAGGCAAGAGCCACTGGAAGAAAGAAGTTCTTCCGTTTTGGCTGTTCACCGCTGCGGGGCTCTTGCTCTCAACCGTCGCGATCTGGGCAGTTCATTTCTTTACCGAAAAGAAGTTGGTGATCAACTTCGTTCAGCTTGTTTCCTTCGGCATCCTTTGGGTGATTAGGTTCTTCGTACTCGACAAGTTGTTCCACGTTGAAGTCTTTGAAGACGACACTCCTGACGAGGACTGAGACATGGATTCTGTGATGCAGGCCGCTGCTGAAGCCGCTCGCGGCTTTATGCCACCCGACGAAGGTCTCGCGTTGCATGAGGCTGCGCTTCTGGTTGCCGATGGCGCATCTCCAATGTTGGAAATCGGGAGCTACTGCGGAAAGTCCGGGATCTATCTCGGCTCTGCAGCGAAAGAGCGAAACACGATTCTCTTTGCACTCGATCATCATCGTGGCTCTGAAGAGAACCAGCCCGGTTGGGAATGGCATGAACCCGATCTGGTCGACCCCGAAGTTGGTGTCATCGACACACTGCCGCGATTCCGCCGCACACTGTTCGATGCGGGACTTGAAGGAACCGTGGTTGCGCTCGTGGGCGACTCCCCAACAGTTGGTTCGCGTTGGAAAATTCCCTTGTCGTTCTTATTCATCGACGGTGGTCACGGCTCCGAGCCGGCGCATCGAGACTTTGAACTTTGGACACCATGGATCGAATCAGGTGGCATCCTCGCCATTCATGATGTGTTCCCAGACCCGGCCGATGGTGGCCGCCCGCCGTTCGAGATCTATTGCCGGGCGATTGAGTCCGGCGAATTCACCGATGTCTCGGCAACCGGATCACTCAGAGTGCTGCGCCGGTCGTGACGAGAACCGAGAACGTACGGGTCAATCAGCTCGGTCGTTGATGGAATCGTCGGTATCGATCTCGACTAGCGGCGGAAGCGCATCGTGATCAATGAATAATCCGGATGCCGGTGACGTGCGGCTCAGCGCGTCGGCCGCAAGGATGATCGCAGCGTCGGTGTAGGTGGTGCGCTCATCGGCGGGGAAGTGAACCTCATCGGGAAACACGATGCCGGTCCAGTAGTGGCCGTCTTCGCAACGCAATTGTTGTGCCCAAGAGAAGAGTTGTAGAGCCTGTTCGCGATTGCCGACTGACAACTCGGCAATCAGGCACTCACAGGTTTCCGCAGCTGTGATCCATGGACGGTCGCTCACGCAGCGAACGCCGCGATCTTCGACGACAAAGGTTTCGCGACGCGCATCGAGGCGAGCGCGAGCTTCGGTGCGCGTGAGTACACCGCCAAGAACGGGGTAATACCAGTCCATGGCCCACCGAGCCTTCGGGGCGAACGCGTCAGGCGCATTGCCGAGACAGTGCTGGCGAATGACATGAGCCAGGCGAGCAGCACTCAGTTCCCAATCAGGGCGTTCGTGACCGAGAAGTTCTGCGATTGCAATGGCGCAACGAAGGCTGTGGCAGATGCTGGATGAACCCGTGAGCAATGCGAATGACCACGGAGTTCCGTCCGCATGTCGTGCCCAAAGGATTTCACCCCGCGGTGTTTGAAGATCAAGAACGAAATCGATTGCATTCTCGACAACTGGCCACATTGTTTCGACGAAGCCAGGGTCACGCGCAACAAGCCAGTGATGCCAAACGCCAGCCGCGATGTAGGCGATTGTGTTGGCATCGAGCTTGTCTTGTTCGATTCCATCGGCGAGGTAGTACTGGTGCCAGGAACCGTCGTGGCGCTGACTATCAGCAAGCCATTGGTACGCGTGCTCGGCCTCGGGGCGCATGCCGGCAAGATCAAGTGCCATTGCCGCTTCGATGTGGTTCCACGGATCGGCATGGCCGCCCGGGTACCACAGGATCATTCCATTGGGCTGTTGCCAGTCGGCGATCGCTTCGGCGGTCTGACGAACCTGCTCTGCGGTGATGATGTCGTCAACGAAAGGGATCTCGGTCACTTTGCACCTGCCGTGGCTGCATGACGGATCGGCTTGGTCGCATACACAACGAGCGACTTCCCCAATACGGGATTGAGAGCTTTTTCCGTCAGACGTGTCAGAGGAGGTGCAGACATGATGTCCCACTCAAGAAACTTTGTGTATGCCTTGACCGCAGCATTTGTGTCATTGCGCGGCCCAACTGCACAGCGAAGCCACCAATACGGAGAATGCAATGCGTGCGCGCGATGAGAACTTCCGAGGATGAGGCCCGCGGACTTCATCTTTTGTCGAAGATCGTTCTCGGAGTAAATGCGAACATGTCCGCCTTCGGACTTCGGCGCGTAGTACTCGTCAGAAAGTTTCCAGCAGATCTTTTCGGGAAATTCGGCGGGCACGGTAATTGCAATTGTTCCGCCGGGACGGAGCACTCGAATGAATTCGGAAAGCGCGGCGTTGTCGTCGGGAACATGTTCCATGACTTCCGACGCGATGATGCGATCAAAGGAGTCGTCAGCAAAAGGAAGCTTGGTGCCATCGCCTGCAACCGAGGTGCATGAAATCGTCGGCGCAATTTCTTCGGCTTCCTTCATTGCCGAAGTGGTTGCGGCAACCTGTTCAAGTTCCGGTACTGCCATATCGCAAGCGACCACGCGAGCGCCACGACGAAGTGCTTCGAACGCATGACGACCAAAGCCACAGCCCAGATCAAGCAAACGGTCTCCGGGTCGAAGGCCCAGGCGGTCGTAGTCCGCAGTCAGCACTGGTCAGGCTCCCGGACGCATGATGCGAGATCGTTGGAAGCGCGGTGCCGCGCCGGCGCCACCGGGGCGACGGGCCTGAATATGAGGAGTCTCGGCAAGAAGTGCTCGGTAATGCTCCACCGTGCCGGTCGCCGTGTGGCGCCAAGTCCAGCGATCGATCACACGTTGGCGGCCAGCGGCGCCGATCCGATCGCGGAGTGCTTCGTCGTCGAGGGCCGTGCGCAGCATCGCGGCTAGCGCTTCGCTATCACCCGGGGGAACAACGAGCGCTGTTTCGTTGTGGTTGCCCACGACTTCTGGAAGTGCGCCGCCGCTGGTCGCAACCAGCGGAACGCCACAGCTCATAGCTTCGATTGCCGGAAGTGAGAAGCCTTCGTAGAGCGAAGGAACAACCGCGACCTGAGCTTCGGAATACAGCTCGATAATTCGCTCCTCGGGCACGCCCGTAATGAACGTGACGGCATCGCGAAGACCGAGTTCATCGATGATGCGTGCCGAAGGTCCGCCTTCCTTGAGGCGACCAATGACGACAAGTTCAATATGGCGCTCAGTGCGGAGCTTGGCGATTGCCTCAAGCAGGTAGCGCAGGCCCTTCATCGTGACATCGGCACTCGCTGTAGTGATGAGGCGACCTGGAATGCGCTGAACCGACGGAATGGGCTTGAACAGATCCTGATCTACGCCAACAGGAACGACATGCAAGCGATCAAGCGGAACTTTTTGATCGGCGTGAATGTCAGCAAGCGAGTTTTGTGAAACGGTGATGACGCGAGGCATACGCGACGCGACCCGTGTCTGCATCTTGGTAAAGCTGTACCAGCGACCCTTCGAGAATCGCTTCCACGAAGTTTCAGCGTGTTCCATCTCGAGACGACGATCAACAGTGATGGGGTGATGGATGGTGGCCAGCACCGGAAGTCCGGCGCGCTCCATACCCAGAAGGCCGTAACCGAGGCACTGGTTGTCCTGAACGAGATCGAACTCGTTTACACGGTTGCGAAGGTGCTGCCAGGCGCGAATGCTGAACGCCAGCGGTTCGGGGAAGGAGCCACCGATGAAACTTCCAACCTCAACGGCATCGCCAAGGTTTTTGATTTCGAACGGAAGCGGGAGCCGCATCGGATAGGCGTCGTTGTAGATATCGAGACTCGGAAGTTCGACAAGCGGCACCCGGGGATCGAGGATCGGGTACGGCTGACCGCCCAGCACCTCAACCTCATGACCCATATCAACGAGGGCCTTGGTCAGATGGCGGGTGTACACGCCCTGACCACCGACATGGGGCTTGCC